>Ga0308163_10001724_pt1 | contig 22274 bp, 13 predicted proteins | sample PhyTR1_FD_201037 | JGI IMG/M metagenome (GOLD analysis project Ga0308163, IMG submission 201037) | Phyllosphere microbial communities from UC Gill Tract Community Farm, Albany, California, United States - DLSLT.R1 | ecosystem: Host-associated > Plants > Phyllosphere > Unclassified | place: USA... | reverse complement strand
CGCCGCCCTGGCTCTTGTCGACCAGCGGAATCAAACGATAGCCGACTTCCAGGCCCAGCGTATCAACCGGCATCACATCCTGCCAGCTGGCCTCTTCCTGTTCGGCCGCTGCGGCAGCTGCCGGCGCTGCAGCCTCGGCTGCTGCCGTCTCGGCCGCCACCTTGCCGACTTTTTTCTTCGACAGCAGATAGGCCGAACCGCCCAGCGCGCCAGCCAGCATCAGGAACACCAGATTCGGCATGCCAGGAATCAGCCCCAGGCCACCGATAATGCCGGCAGTGATGTATAACACTTCCGGCTTGGCAAACAGCTCGCTTACCAGTTGCGAGCCAATGTCCTGGTCGTTCGCCACGCGCGACACCACGATACCGGCCGCGACCGAAATAATCAGCGAAGGAATCTGCGCCACCAGGCCGTCACCGATGGCCAGCAGCGTGTAGTTTTTAAGGGCGTCGGCAAACGGCATGTCGTGCTGGATCAGGCCGACCAGCAGGCCGCCGACCACGTTGATCACCGTCACCAGAATACCGGCCACGGCATCGCCGCGCACATACTTCGAAGCACCGTCCATGGCGCCGTAGAATTCCGCTTCCATCGACACTTCGCTGCGGCGCTTCTTGGCTTCCGCTTCGCCGATCAGGCCGGCGTTCAGGTCGGCGTCGATCGCCATCTGCTTGCCCGGCATCGCATCCAGTGCAAAACGCGCGCCCACCTCGGCGATACGGCCGGCACCCTTGGTCACCACCACAAAGTTGATGATGGTCAGGATGATGAACACCACGATACCGACCGTGTAGTTGCCGCCGATCAGGAAGTGGCCGAACGCTTCAATCACCTTGCCGGCCGCATCAGCGCCGGTATGGCCTTCGGTCAGCACGATACGGGTCGAGGCCACGTTCAGCGACAGGCGCAGCATGGTCGACACCAGCAGGATGGTCGGGAAGGACATGAAGTCCAGCGGCTTGACCGTGTACAGCGAGGTCAGCAGCACGATCACCGACAGCGCGATATTGAAGCTGAAGAACAAGTCCAGCACAAACGCCGGCAATGGCAGGATCATCATTGCCAGCAGCATGATGATCAGGATAGGCGCCGCCAGGCTGCCCTTGTTTTTCGACGCTGCCAGGCCTTGCAGCCATGGCGGTAACTTCACGTTGCTGAGGGCGTTCATGCAGATGCTCCGTTATTCAAATCGGGGGTCTTGCCAAATTTCGGGATAAAGGCCGGGTCGAGCGGATCCATGGTCGGCGGCACATCGAGTTTCTTCGGTTCTTCCGGACGGTTGCCGCCGCTGCGGTTGAACAGGCGCAGCTGGAACACATAGGCCAGCACTTCCGCCACCGCCGCGTACAGCTGCTCCGGAATCTCGTCGCCGATCTCGGTGTGCTTGTGCAGCGCGCGCGCCAGCGCCGGGGCTTCCAGCAGCGTGACCTTGTGCTCCTTGCCGAGTTCGCGAATTTTTGCCGCCACCTCGTCGGTGCCCTTGGCCACCACTTTCGGCGCGCCGCGCATGCCGTCTTCGTACTTCAGCGCCACCGCGTAATGGGTCGGGTTGGTAACGATAACGTCGGCGGTCGGCACGTCGGCCATCATGCGGCGCTTGGCCATCTCGCGCTGCAGCTGGCGGATCTTGCCCTTGATCTGCGGGTTACCGTCGGATTCCTTGGATTCCTGGATCAACTCCTGGCGCGTCATCTTCAGCTTGTTAGCGTAATGCCACATCTGGTACGGCGCGTCGATGGCGGCAATCAGGCCCAGCGCGCCAACGATGAACATAAACGCCGCCGCCAGCATATTCGCGGTGTGGGCGATGCCCAGCTTGAGCGGCTCGACCGACAGGCCGATTACCGCATCCTTGTACTTGAGTACCACCAGCCAGGCCACAAAGCCGACCACGATGGTCTTCAGGACGGCCTTCAGCAGCTCCACCAGCGCGTTCTTCGAGAACATATTGCTGATGCCGCTGACAGGGTTGAGCTTGTTGAAATTGGGCGTGAACGACTTGGCGCTGAACAGCCAGCCGCCCACCACCAGCGGCGACGCCAGCGCCACCAGCATCACTGCCACGCCCAGCGGCAGGCAGGTGATCAGCACCTGCACCAGGTCCGCGCCGATGCGGTGGAACAGCACGTCCGGATCAAAGATTTGCTCCTGGCTCAGGTTGAGCCCGGATACCAGCACCGCTTCCAGCTGGCGTATCACCGAGTCGCCCATGGTCCACAGACCGGCGCCGGCCGCCATCAGCACGGTAAACGTCGCCACTTCCCGCGAACGGGGAACATCGCCTTCTTCACGCGCCTGCTCGAGGCGCTTCGATGACGCGGGTTCGGTCTTTTCGGCGTCGCTATCTTCTGCCATGGGTCTGCCTGCTGCTCGGGTTCATTGTCGACAGTGCCATTATCGACGGCGGCAGGGGCACGGCATCGGTGGAATACGGCGGGTTTTCACCGCTTTATCGACGATTCCACAGGGAAACTTAAAGCGCGGCGATGCGGGCATCGCCGGAGGTTATGCTGATTTCACGCGGATTTCATGCGGATGTTATGAGGCTGTCACGCTGGCGCCAGCAAGGCGAGCTGTTCGGGCGTCAAAAAGCACCAGTCGCCCTCTTCGATGCCAAGCGATGCCAGTTCCAGGCCACCGATGGCGGAACGATGTAGCGCGGAGCAATGGTTGCCGGCCGCAGCCAGCATGCGCTTGACCTGGTGGTATTTACCCTGCTCCAGCACGATTTCCAGCTGGAACTCGCCGCGCTGGATGCACGTCTGGGCCGCCAGCGGCGCAGGCTCGTCGTGCAGCTTGACGCCAGCCAGCAGTTCGGCGATCAACGCCTCGGTGACCGGCTCGGCGGTGGTGGCCTGGTAAATCTTCGGCACATGGCGCTTCGGCGACGATTGTGCATGGATAAAGCCACCATCGTCGGACATTAGCAGCATACCGGTGGTGTCGTGATCGAGCCGGCCGACCGGCTGCACTTCGCGCCAGGTGAACTCTTCCGGCAGCAGGGTCAGCACGCCCGGATGGTGGCTGGGCTTGCGCGAACATTCATAGTTCTGCGGCTTGAACAGGGCGATATACACGTGTTCGCGATACACCACCTCCTCGTCGAACAGGCGGAATACCAGGCCATCGGTATCGATCGTCTGTTTAAAGTTGTCGTGTACCACACCATTGATGGTGACTTCGCCGTCCTCGATCAGGGAGCGGCAGTATTTGCGGGTGCCATAGCCCTGCGATTGCAGGATGCGGTCCAAGGATAATTTACTCATGGCCGGGATTTTACAGGATGTACGCATCATTGATGCACATCAAGCCATGGTGAAATTGTATTGATAGACTGAAACAGCATTAGGAATTTCCCTACTGCCCATCGGAATACTCAGCAGGACATCACCATGACTTTGATTGCCAACCCGGCGGCGCAAGCCCAGGCCGCCACTCACCGCACCGCCCTGTTGATGGCGCGTTGCCGCAACGGCCACACCACGCCACCCACCGCCCAGGCACTATGGCATGGCTACCAGCAGACCCTGTTCGTGGCCTGGCTGGAGAGTGGCGGCTTTGCCCAGGGCGAAGCGGAAAAAGAAAACAGCGGCACTAAGCCGCTGCTTTCAGTCCCACAAAGGGACTTGAACGAGGAATCGCAATTCACTCTGGTCCGCATCAATGATGCGGTTGAGTAGTTCCGTCAATCGGATTGAGTCAAGAACGTGCTGACAACAAAGCTAGTGTTTATATCGGCCCCCCTTGAAAAGAACTACAACACCAATATAGGTCAACGCTCCGGATATGCAAGCAAAAAGAAAGCCGTATTGATAATGTTAATCGCTGGGCCAACGATCCCGCAAACGCGCCTAACGCAGGCTCGGCGTGACGGCCTGCACCGCCGACTTCATCGCGCCGGCGCCCATCGCCGCGCCAAATTTCTTCAGCACGCGTTCCTGCAGGCCTTCATGCTGGGTGTAATCGACAATATCCTCGGCCTTGATGACGTCGCGCGCCACCGAATCGACGCTGCCGTAGGCGTCAGCCAGGCCCAGGTCAATCGAGCGGGCGCCGGTCCAGAACAGGCCGGAGAACATCTCCGGGGTTTCCTTCAGGCGCTTGCCGCGGCCGCTGCGCACCACCTGGATGAACTGCTGGTGGATATCGTTCAGCATTTCCTGCGCGTGCTGCCGGTGCTTGTCGGTCACCGGGCTGAACGGGTCCATGAAACCCTTGTTCTCGCCGGCGGTCAGCAGGCGACGCTCGACGCCCAGCTTTTCCATCGCGCCGGTAAAGCCGAAGCCGTCCATCAGCACGCCAATCGAGCCGATGATGCTGGCCTTGTTGACATAAATGCGGTCGGCGCCGGCGGCGATGTAGTAGCAGCCGGAAGCGCAAATCTCGTCCACCACCACGTACAGCGGCTTGCCCGGATAGCCCTTGCGCAGGCGCACCATCTCGTCGACGATCATGCCGGCCTGCACCGGACTGCCGCCCGGGCTATTGATATGCAGCAGCACCGCCACCGAACCGCTGTCCGAGAACGCCTTGTTCAGTGCCGGAATCACCACGCTGGCCGAGCCGCTGCCTTCCGACTCGATGGCGCCCTCCACTTCGATCAGCGCAGTATGCCGGCCCAGGGTTTCGCTGTCGGAACCGGTCCAGCTGAAATCGAAATACACGCTGAGCGCGAACACGATCACCAGCAGTGTCATCGCCTTGAAGAAAATGCTCCAGCGGCGCGCTGCCTTCTGTTCTTTCAGCGTGGCGAACACCAGTTTTTCCAGCACCTCGCGCTCCCAGTGGGAAGCGTTGACGCCTGGCCTGGCCGGCTGCGGTGCGGGGGTAGTGCCTGAATCAAGGTTGTCGCTCATGGAGTGCTTCTTCTTGTCATCAAATCAGTCGCGCGCCGGGCGCACATAGTCATCGGGTTGCCAGTAAATCTGCTGCTCGCGCTCGACCACGGCAATCGGCCGCAGACGACCACCGCGACATGGGCCGCCGGCGCATTGTCCGGTTTCCGGCACATACACGGCGCCGTGGGTCGCACACATGATATACAGCTTGCTGGACTCGAAGAACTCGCCTTCCGCCCAGTCCAGCTCGATCGGCACATGGGCGCAGCGGTTCAGGTAGGCGTAAGCCGTGCCGCCGTGCCGCACCACGAAGCCGGTGGCCGCCTCACCGCCCGCTCTGAGCGCGAAGCGCACCCCCTTGCCGCCATCTTCGATGGCGTCCGAGGCGCAAATCAGGATCGATTCCATCAGGCGTGATCACCCAGCCATTGATGCAGTTCAGCCACCGTTTTGGCCGAGAACAGCGGCCGGCAAGCATGCAGCTGGTCGACCGGATGGGCGCCATACTCCACCGCAACAGCGGCCGCGCCGGCGTTGCTCGCCATCAGCAAATCATGCGTCGTGTCGCCAATCATCACGGTACGGCGCATATCTTGCCCCAACTCCCGCGTCAGCTCCTGCAGCATGGCAGGATGTGGCTTGGAGAAGGTTTCGTCGGCACAACGGGTGGCATCGAACAGCGACAGTACTTTCACATCGTTCATGGCGCGGTTCAGCCCCACCCGGCTCTTGCCGGTCGCCACTGCCAGGAAATAACCGTTTTGCGACAGGTCTTCCAGCATGTCATGCACGCCCGGGAACAGGCTGATTTCGTGATCGCGCGACAGGAAGTGGTAGCGGTAACGTTCCACCATGCGCGGATAATATGTCGGATCGATGTCCGGCAATACTGCCTGCATGGCTTCATGCAATCCCAGGCCGATGACGTGCGCGGCCATGTCGTCGCGCGGCACCGGCAGCGCCAGGTCGCGTGCGGCTGCCTGGATGCATTTGACGATCGTCAATGTCGAATCCATCAAGGTGCCGTCCCAATCGAAGACGATCAGGTCAAATTGCTTTCTTGCCATGTGTTTGCGATTAGTTAAGAGGTTTGCCCAAGCTTACCAAGAATCGCTCACATTCGGCGGCCAATGGCGCATTGAGCGTCATCTTTTTACCGGATTCAGGATGGGTGAAAGTAATTTGATGCGCGTGCAGGAACATCCGCTTCAACGCGCCGCGCGATTCGGTGGCTTTCTGCAGCGCCTTGTTCAGCGGAAAATCGCCGTATTTGTCGTCGCCCAGGATGGGGAAGCCAGACGATGACAGATGAACGCGAATCTGGTGGGTTCTGCCTGTCTTCAATTCGGCTTCCAGCAAGGCATAGCCTTCGAATTTCTTCAATAACGAGAAAATCGTGTGCGATGCCTGGCCGCCTTCATCCGACACGGTAACGCGACGCTCGCCCTCTGCCGTGGTGTATTTATGCAAAGCCAGCTTGATATGCTGGCGCGTATTTTTCCAATCGCCCGCCACCATGGTCAGGTAGCGCTTGTCCGTCTCGCCATCACGCATCTGCTCGTGCAGGTTGGTCAGCGCCGTGCGCTTCTTCGCCAGCAACAACAGGCCCGATGTTTCGCGGTCCAGACGGTGCACCAGTTCCAGGAACTTGGCGTCTGGCCGGGAGGCGCGCAACTGCTCGATCACGCCGAATGACACGCCGGAACCGCCATGCACCGCCACGCCGGCCGGCTTGTCGATCACCAGCAGATGGGTATCTTCGAAAATAATCTTGAATTCGGCGGCCGGAACGTGGTTCTCCGGCTTTTCCGCCAGGCGTATCGGTGGAATCCGCACGATATCGCCTTGTACCAGACGGTATAGCTGATCGATACGACCTTTATTAACGCGCACTTCGCCCGAGCGCAGGATGCGATAAACATGACTTTTCGGCACGCCTTTGCAAACGCGCAACAGGTAGTTGTCGATCCGTTGACCGGCTTCTTCTTCAGTGATGGTGACGAATTGGGCTTGCAGCGGGGCGGACGTTGAAGCGGGAACAACATCATTTTGCATCTTCATTTGCTCTGTCTTCCCAGAAATCTCTCTAAGTCCTTCATTTTGAATATATAATTGTTTCGCTGCGGCTCTCACTGCGGCAAGTGTAAGAATTAAAAGCATATTTTACACAGGGGCGTCTCTACTGGCCTCGCCAAATTGCAAATTCAGAGGAAAAAATGTATACGCACCACTGCTGACGGAATCAGGGTTGCACCGTCGTTGTAATCGGATGGGTGTCAGCAGTGCTGAAGAAGATTGCTTGGATATAAGGATAAAGTCCGGCCAGCCCGACCAACAATCGGGCTGGCTGGTTGATGAGAAGTTGATAACGCTTGCCGTTTTCGCCAGACCCCATGCTTTGCTGCAAGCTCGACGGAAGGCTGAAACCAGCCTGTTACCGAAGTTGCAATACTTGTAGTAGAAAGCCTGGTCGAGATCTGGCCATCTAGACGCTGCTCGCCCTCTTGTTTTTTTCTGCCGTCCGTTGGGGCCGCATGGAGAAAGACAGATGGTGCGAGCACTCGGCATGTCGATCAACCTCATGCGCCCAGTTGCGGCCGCTTCGTGCTGCCGCACAGGATGGGCATAGCCACCGCCATCAATCCAATTCTCGCGTATATCCCTGTAGCTAGCTGTACCGGTCTTCAGAAACCGGGCGGCATGGATCGGCCCAAGGGTCGCGGAGTTAATAAAAATGAAACGCATGTTGTTTAATGCTACGCAGCAAGAAGAGCTGCGCGTAGCCATTGTCGATGGTCAGAAACTGATCGATATCGACATCGAAACCGCCGGACGCGAACAGCGCAAGTCCAACATTTACAAGGGCGTGATCACCCGCATCGAACCTTCGCTGGAAGCCTGCTTCGTCAGCTACGGTGAAGATCGCCACGGTTTCCTGCCATTCAAAGAGGTAGCACGCACTTACTTCAAGGAAGGCGTGGATGTTCGCAACGCCACCATCAAGGATGCGCTGCGCGAAGGCCAGGAAATCATGGTCCAGGTCGAAAAAGAGGAACGCGGCAACAAGGGCGCCGCCCTGACCTCCTTCGTTTCGCTGGCCGGCCGTTACCTGGTGCTGATGCCAAACAACCCGCGTGGTGGTGGTGTTTCCCGCCGCGTCGAGGGCGAAGAGCGTCAGGAACTGCGCGAAACCATGGACAAGCTGGACCTGCCGCCAGGCATGTCGGTGATTGCCCGCACCGCCGGCATCGGCCGCAACGTCGATGAACTGCAGTGGGACTTGAACTACCTGATGCAACTGTGGCGCGCCATCGAAGGTGCCGGCAAGTCGGCCTCCGGCGCGTTCCTGATCTACCAGGAATCCTCGCTGGTAATCCGCGCAATTCGCGACTACTTCCAGCCTGATATCGGCGAGATCCTGATCGATACCGACGATATCTACGAACAGGCGCACCAGTTCATGAGCCACGTGATGCCCGACATGGTGCATCGCGTCAAGCGCTATAGCGACGACGTGCCGCTGTTCTCGCGCTTCCAGATCGAACACCAGATCGAAACCGCGTACTCGCGCACCGTGCCGCTGCCATCCGGCGGCGCCATCGTCATCGACCACACCGAAGCACTGGTCTCGGTCGACGTCAACTCGGCCCGCGCCACCCGCGGTTCCGATATCGAAACCACCGCTTTCAATACCAACTGCGAAGCTGCCGAAGAGGTCGCCCGCCAATTGCGCCTGCGCGACTTGGGCGGCCTGATCGTGATCGACTTCATCGACATGGAAGTGGCCAAGAATCAGCGCGAAGTAGAACAGCGCCTGAAAGACGCGCTGCACCACGACCGCGCCCGCGTCCAGATGGGCAAGATTTCCCGCTTCGGCCTGATGGAACTGTCGCGCCAGCGCCTGCGTCCGTCGCTGTCGGAAGGTTCGCACGTAACCTGCCCGCGCTGCTCGGGCACCGGCCACATCCGCGATACCGAATCGTCGGCGCTGCAAGTCCTGCGCATCATCCAGGAAGAAGCGATGAAGGAAAACTCGGCCACCATCCACGTGCAAGTGCCGGTGGACGTTGCTGCTTTCCTGCTGAACGAAAAGCGCGGTGAAGTGCTGAAGATCGAAACCCGCCACCGCATCACCGTGATCCTGGTGCCGAACAAGCACCTGGAAACCCCGCACTACAAGCTGGAACGCATCAAGCACGACGATCCACGCCTGGAAGACAGCGCTGCCAGCTACTCGCTGGCCGAGCAGGCCGAGACCGACATGGCCTACAGCAAGCGCCAGAAGGAAGAGGCCAAGCCGCGCCAGGAAGCCATGGTCAAGACCATCACTCCTGACCAGCCAGCCCCGCTGGTCGAGCGCAAGCCGAGCGAAACCGTCATCAAGCCAGCACCGGCCCCTGTGCCAGCGCCAGCCGAGCAAGGCTTCTTCGCCAAGCTGATCAGTTTCTTCACCGGCCAGCCAGCCACCCCGACCCTGCCACAGCAGCCGACCATCGTGGTCAAGGCGCCTGCCGGCGGCGAACGCGGTGACCGCAACGCCCGTGGCCCACGCGGCCGCAACCGTAGCGGCAAAGGTGGCCGCAGCGAGCGCGACGAGAAGGAAGCAGGCGCTACTCGTTCCGGCACCGGCGCCAGCGCCGCGCAGGAAGAAGGCAAGGCAGCGGACGCGACACGTCCACCACGCCAGCCGCGTCCGCCACGCGAACCGCGTGAAGGCCGTGAACCACGCGAAGGCCGGGAAGTCCGTGAACCGCGCGAACCAGCCGCCGAAGGCCAGGGTCGCGAGCGCGCTGAACGGGGCGAGCGTCCAGAACGCGGCGAACGTCCACCACGCCAGCCACGCGAGCCGCGCGGCGACAAGGCACCGGTTGATGCCAAAGTGGAAGAATTGGCGCTGAACGCTGACCTGCCATCGACCGGCCCAGCCGTCGACGCTGCGACCAGCATCCTCAAGTCGGCGCCTAACGCCGGTCCTGAAGGTGATGAAAACGACGTAGCAGGCGAAGGCGATGAGCCACGCCGTCGTCGTCGTCGCGGTGGTCGCAACCGCAATCGCCGTGAGCGTGAAGATGGCGAAGGCCAGGAAGCTGGCGAGCAGACCGAACTGGGCTTTGCTCCGGCACCAGCCGCTGACGCAGTCTTCGCTCCAGCCTCGGAAGCAGTCGTTGCGCCAGCCGCTGCGCTGGTGGATGCCGCTGCTGCACCGGCGCCAGTCGCCGCTACGCCTGTTGAAGCAGCGCCAGTCGCTACGGCACCGGTCGATGTTGCACCAGTCGCTGCTGCTCCGGTCGAAGTGGCACCGGTCGCTACTGCTCCGGTCGAAGTGGCACCGGTGGCTACTGCTCCGGTTGAAGCTGCCCCTGTCGCTGCAGCCGAACCGGTCGTAGTCGAACCAGCAGTTGCCACCGAGCCAGTCGCTGCACTGGTAGAAGCTGCCCCTGTCGCCACCGCGCCAGTGGCCGCCGCTCCGGTAGCCGAACCAGCCGCTGCTGCCGTGGTCGCTGCCGAACCAGTCGCTGCCGAAGTACAAGCTGCTGAGGTCGCTCCTGCCCCGGTGGAAGCTACCCCTGTTGCAGCCGAGCCGGTCGCCGAAGTTGCTGCTGCCCCGGCACCAGCACCAGCACCAGCACCAGTGGTAACGCCTGCTGTAGCACAAGCGCCAGCACCGGTAGCCGCTGCGCCTGCACCAGCACCGGCAGAAACTGTCGATGTGCAAGCCGCTCTCGACTCCGCTGGCCTGACGCTGGCAGCAACCGATCCGGCCAAACTGCGCGCCGCTCAGGAAGCTGCCGCCCAGGTCGCGCCGCCGGTCCGCGTGCCACGCGAACGCAAGCCGCTGCCGCCGCAAGTCGAGGAGCCATTGGTTCAGATCGATACCCGCCGATAATCACATCCGGCAAATAAAAAAGGGAAGCTTCGTGCTTCCCTTTTTTTATTTCCGAGCAATTGATCGCCTATATTAACCCTCGCCAGTTACTGTCATAACCGTATCAACCATTAATTAAATATAAATAGAATTGTCACCAATATACACAGCCCGCACAAAAGTAAGCCTACAGCCACATGAAAAAATAAAAAGAAGGTTTCCAGAAGGATTGTAAATTAATGATAGGATATAGTGATCCCATCGTAGGCAGGTAAGCGAAACGTTTATCGCCTCCCATTAATTAGATCACTGGCTATTAATGCGCCCAAATCCAAAACTTAATAACCATCCCGCCACTGTCAAAGCCTTAAGCCTGGCCGCTGCCAGTCTGCTGGTACTCAGCGGATGCTCGACGCTGAATGTGGACCATGCCAGGTTGTCGCTGCCGGAAGTCCGCGCGACCTTGCAGGAAGACAAGGTCGCCCTCGGCAAGGATGTCGAACCGCTGGCCGGCCCGCTGACCTTGGATGGCGCCATTGCCCGCGCCATCAAATACAATGCCGACCGCCGTTTCCGCGCGATGGAAGAAGCGGTTGCGCTGGGTGCCTTCGAAGCCGGCAAGTTCGACATGCTGCCCAAGCTGGTCGCTTCGGCCGGCTATCGCGACCGCGACAACGACCTGATCACCCGCAGCGTCGATTCGGTCACCGGCAAACCGTCGCTGGCCAATCCCTATATCTCGTCCAGCCGCGAAGTGCTGACCACCGACGTCAGCATCTCGTGGAGCCTGCTGGACTTCGGCCAGAGTTATTACGCCGCCCAGCAAAACGCCGACCGCGTGCTGATCGCCAGCGAACGCCACCGCAAGGCGCTGAACAATCTGGTGCAGGACGTGCGCTCGGCCTACTGGCGTGTGGTAGCGGCGCAAAAGCTGGTGCCGCTGTTGCGCCAGACCATCGCCGAATCCGAAAGCGCGCTGAAAGATGCACGCAAGGCCGAGGAAGACCGCATCCGCTCGCCGCTGGAACCGCTGCGCTACCAGCGCCAGCTGCTGGAAAACCTGCGCCTGCTGGAAACCATCGACCAGGAATTATCTACCGGCAAGGTGGAACTGGCCACGCTGGCCAACCTGCCGCTGACCGTCGACTACACCGTGGTGGAACCGGCCAATGAAGTCAGCACCGTCTGGCTGGAGCAGCCGATCGAGCGCCTGGAAGAATACGCGCTGCTGCGCAATCCCGACCTGCGCGAAGGCATTTACAACGCCCGCATCGCCCAGCAGGAAACCCGCCGCGCCATGCTGAAGATCTTCCCCGGCCTGTCGTTCAACTATGGCGTCAAGCACAGCAACGACGACTACCTGATCCACCAGAACTGGAACGAAGCCGGCGCGCAAATCTCGTTCAACCTGCTCGGCCTGCTCTCGGCGCCGGCGCAGATGCGCCTGGCTGACGCCGGCGTGTCACTGGCCAACCAGCGCCGCATGGCGACCCAGATGGCGGTGCTGAGCCAGCTGCACATCGCCCGCCTGCAATATGCCAATACTGCACGCCAGTACCAGCGCGCCGACGCCATTGCCGGTGTCGACAGCCGCATCGCCAGCCACATCGCCAATCAGGCCGAAGCGCAGAAACAATCGGCGCTGGACCGCATCTCGCAGCAAAGCACGGCCGTGCTGTCGCAGCTGCGCCGCTACCAGGCGCTGTCCAACGCCCAGGCCGCCGCATCACGGCTGCAGGCCACGCTGGGCATGGAACCGGCCATTACCGGTTCCTCCAGCATGCCGCTGGACCAGCTGAGCAGCGCCGTCGGCCAGTCGCTGCAAGCCTGGAACCAGGGCCAGTTGCCGACCATTGAAGGCGGCAAATGAAACGTCTGCTGTCCCTGTCGAGCGGTTTCCTGTTGAGTTTACCCCTGTGGTCCGCGACACCCGTGCAGGCGGCGGTAACGCAAGCTGCCGCGCCGGCCACCAGCGCGCTGGAAAGCCGTGAAATCCGTGCCCAGCTCTCGCCGCGCCGCTACACCACGCTGGCTGCAGAAATCGGCGCCAAGATCAACCGCCTGCCGCTGGCTGAAGGTGCGTCGTTCCGCCAGGGCCAGTTGCTGGTGCAGTTCGACTGCGCGCTGCAACAGGCGCAACTGGCCAAGGCCGACGCCGCGCTGATGGCGGCCGACGCCAACTGGAAAGGCAACCAGAAGCTGGCCCAGCTCAACTCGGTCGGCCAGGTGGAACTGGATGTATCGAAAGCCGAGGCGCAAAAGGCCCAGGCCGAAGTGGCCGCCAACCGTACGCTGCTGGGCAAGTGCCAGGTTACGGCGCCCTTCTCCGGGCGCATCGCCGAACAGAAGGCGCGCGAGCAGCAATATGTGCAGCCGGGCCAGGCGCTGATGGAAATCCTCGACGACAGCACGCTGGAACTGGAATTCATCGTGCCTTCGCGCTGGCTGAGCTGGGTGCGCGCGGGCAGCGCCTTCCAGGTCAGCATTGATGAAACCGGTAAAACCTATCCGGCCAAGGTGCAGCGCATCGGCGCCCGGGTCGATCCGGTCAGCCAGTCGGTCAAGTTGACGGCAGTGATCGATGGCCGCTTCGGTGAACTGATTGCCGGCATGAGCGGCAAGGTACTGATGGCGCCGCCAAAGCAATAATTTTTCCACCACAACGAGAAGAAGGGGATCTTATGAAATCACGTACGCAACGCCTGGCCCGCTACATCACCCTGGCCGCCACTCTCACCGCCGCCGGTAGCTGGAGCACCGCCGCCTATGCCTGCGCTGCCGAGCCGTATCTGTCGGCCGTCTGCGTAATGGCCTGGGCCCGCAACGACTTGCGCGGCTTCGCGCCAGCCAATGGCCAGATGATGTCGCTGAGCCAGAATACCGCGCTGTTCTCGTTGCTGGGCACCACCTACGGCGGCAATGGCCAGACCACTTTCGCCCTGCCCGACCTGCGCGGGCGCACTGTCATCGGCGCCGGCACCGGCCCGCTCGGTACCTTTAATGTCGGCCAGATCGGCGGCAGCACCAGCGTCACCCTGACGGGCGAGAATCTGCCGAGCCACACCCACGTGCTGGCGCCAGTTGCGCTGGCCGGCGTGACCGCCGGGCTGGACTTGAGCAAGATTACCAATAACACCAGCTCGGCTGCATTGACCGGCGTGCCATTCACTGCCAATATCAGCCAGCTACGCCTGCGCGCACTCAACTCATCGGCCAGCACCGCCTCGCCGGCCAACGCCTCGCTGGCCGTCTCGGCCGGTTCGCCGAACCGCATGTACACCAGCACCGCGCCAGACGTCGACATGTCGCCGCAGTCCATCGCCGGCAGCATCACGGTCGCCTCCACCGGCACGGCGGCAGTCACGCTGGGCGGTAGCGCGACGCTCAACCTGACCGGCACGCTGCCGGCCGGCGTCACCGGCGCCACCGGCAACAATGCTTCGGTCAGCACCATGTCCCCCTACCTGGCGATGTATTACTTCATCGCCACTTCGGGTATCTTCCCAAGTTCTAACTAACCAGCACCACGCGGCCGCCTGCGGGTGGTCGCCAGAATAACCATGCAGCTCATACGCCTTGCTTTCGTCTTGATGCTGGCCCTGCTGGCAGCACCGTCCCGTGCCGCCACCAGCAGCGACTACGCCACGCCGCTGCGCAGCGCCTACACGCTGCTCGACCAGCGCGACTACGTTCGTGCCTATACGGCCTTCCAACGCCTCAGCGGTAAAAATCCGTTGGCGCAGTTCACCCTCGGCCTGTTCCATCAAAACGGCTGGGGCCGCCCGGTTGACGCCGACGCCGCCTGCGCCTGGTTCGCCAGGGCCGCGCAAGGCAAGATCCCGACCGCACTGCACTATGCCGGCGATTGCCTGATGCGCACGCCCGATGCACCGGGCCACGCCAGCGCCGCACTGGCCAACTATCTGGCAGCCGCCGACAACGGCCACCTGATTTCGCTGTGCGCGGCAGCCGAGTTCTACATCCGCGGCCGCTATGTCACCAAGGATGCAGCGCAGGGCGTGGCGCTATGCGCCCGCGCCGCCCAGGCCAGTTCGCCGCCAGCCATGCTGCGCCTGGCCCACTACCTGCACGATGACGCCGACGTTGCGCACGACCTGGCTGGCGCCCGCCACTGGTACCAGCTGGCCGCCGAGCACAATGTCACCGAGGCGCGCTACCAGCTGGCCATCATGCAGGCGCAGGGCGACGGTGGCCCGGCCGAGGTTGAAACCGCGATGCGCGGCATGGAAACGCTGGCCGGCGAAGGCTATGTGCCGGCCTACCTGCCGATTGCCGTGCTGTACGCCCATCTGCCGCCGGATGAAGCTACCGGCGCACCCACCGCCGACCATCTGGCCAAGGTCTATCTGTGGGCCAGCGCCGCCAAGGCCAGCCTGCCGCCTGCCGCGCCGACTGCGGCGGCCGCCGAAGAATTGATCACCAATGTGCTGGCCATCATGCCGGCCGCCTGGCGGCCGGCGCTGGACGCCCGCGTCACCACCCATCTTGCCAAATTTGCCGTCCCCCGCGCCGCCGCCGGCGCGCCGCCAGGAGTCTGACATGAACCATCCCTACTTCCCCGCCAACGCCCGCCGTCGTCCGCTGCGCCGCAGCTCGCAGCTGCTGCCACTGGAGCAGCGCTTCATGTTTGACGGCGCGGCCGTAGCCGATGCAGCACACGCCGCGCAGGCGCATGACGCCAGCGTCAGCGCTGCTGCCGTGCCGCCGGCAGTGCTGGTCCGCGCAGCCGAGCCGGCCAAGGACGAGGGCAAGAAGGAAGTGGTACTGGTCGACACCTCGCTGAGCAACTACAAGATACTGGAAGCGGGTGTGCGCGACGGCGTCGGCATCGTCGAGTTTGACGGCAGCCGCGACGGCCTGGCGCAGATCGCCGCCTGGGCCGCCAGCCAGCAGGGGCTGGATGCGATCCACATCCTGTCGCACGGTTCCGAAGGCATACTCAACCTGGGCACCAATCACCTGACCAGCACAGCGCTGTCCTCGGCCAGCGTGCAAGCCGAACTGGCCGAGCTGGGCCGCGCGCTGACTGCCGACGGCGACCTGCTGCTGTACGGCTGCGATGTCGCCACCGGCGATGGCGCGGCATTGCTGGCGGGCCTGGCCAAGGCCACCGGCGCCGACGTCGCCGCCTCGACCGACCTGACCGGCGCCGCCCGCCTCGGCGGCAACTGGACGCTGGAAGCCCACACCGGCGAAATCGGCGTGCACGCACTGGCGCTGACGCAGTACGACGCCGCGCTGACGCTGGTCTCCATCGTCGACGCCGATTTACCGGGTGCCGTGTACTACCAGAGCCTGACCAAGGATCTCGACGGCAAGACGCTAACCTTCACCAGTCCGAACATGGGGTATGACGCCGGCGACATGCTCAGCATAGCCGATGCCGGCCTGACCGGCGCGTCCGAGCTGACCATCAGCATGCAGCCCGGTTCGGCCTTCGACCTGACCTCGTTCCAGATGGAAGCGGGCAGCACCGTACACCTGGCGATCACCTATGCGGACAACACCACTGCCAGCGTCGACATCGCCGGCCCGCCCTCGCCCGTCACCATCGGCAGCGCCTCTTTCGGCGGCAAGTCGATGTCCTTCATCACCCAGATCCGTATCACCTCGGCCGACTACGTGCGTCTGCAGGACTTCAACCTTGCCGCCCGCAGCGCGCCGACCACCACCGTCAGCAGCGCCGCGCTGTTGCAAGACACCGGCAACAGCAACAGCGACTTCATCACCAACGTGGCCGGCCAGACCATCAGCGGCACGCTCTCGACCACGCTGCAGAGCGGCGAATGGGTCGAGGTGTCCTACAACGACGGCGCCAGTTACACCAAAGCCACCACCTATGCCACCAACTCGGCCAGTTGGAGCACCACCGCCACGCTCAGCGGCAGCGACAACTTCAAGGTCCGTGTCGCCAACATGCTGGGCGTCGCCACCGCCAGGACGCAGGCCTATCAGATGGATAGCACCGCGCCCTCCACCAGCATCACCAGCGCCAGCTTCTCCGACGACAGCGGCAGCTCCAACACTGATTTCGTCACCAACGTCGGCACGCAAACCATCAGCGGCTCGCTGTCGGCCAACGTCGCGGCCGACGAAACCGTGTACGTATCGGTCAACGGCAGCGTTTGGGTCGCCGCCACGGCGGCGGTCGGCCAGAGCACCTGGTCGCTGGCCGGCGTGAGCCTGGTCGCCAACACCAATACGCTGCGGGTCAAGGTCACCGACCTGGCTGGCAATGACGGCAGCATCCGGAACCAGGCCTACACCTACGATATCAGCGCCCCCACCACCACGCTCAGCGGCCTGTCGCTCACCGTCGACAGCGGCACCCCTGGCGACTTTGTCACCAACACCACGGCGCAGACGATCGGCGGCACGCTGAACCAGACGCTGGCCTCGGGCGAGGCGCTGTTCGGCTCGACCGACGGCGGCAGCAGCTGGACCGACCTGACCAGCAAGGTGGCCGGCACCACGCTCACATGGACCGGCGCGACGCTGCTCGACAACACCACCAGTTCGCTGCGATTCAAGGTCATCGACCTGGCCGGCAACACCAGCGGCACCACCAGCCGCAGCTACACGGTGGACAGCGGCACGCCGGCCACACCCGCGGCGCCGCAACTGGCCAGCGCCAGCGATACCGGACCATCCAATAGCGACCGCGTCACCAGCGACAATACGCCAACCTTCAGCGGCACCGCCGGAGCCGGCGTCACCGTCGAAATCTACGACGGCATCACGCTGCTGGGCAGCACCGTTGCCACCGGCGGCGTGTGGAGTTACACCACCGGCGCGCTTGGCAACGCCAGCCACAGCATTACCGCCGTGGCGGTCGACGCGGCTGGCAATACCTCGGCGGCGTCGGCCGCCACCAGCATCACCATCGACACTAGCGCACCGGCAGTCAGCTCGGTGGGGGTGCCGGCCAACGGCACCTATTACACCGGCGATCCGCTCGACTTCACCGTCAACTACAGCGAGCCGGTGGATGTCGACACCAGCGGCGGCACGCCGCGCATCGCGGTAACCATCGGCGCGACCGTCCGCTACGCCACGTATCTGTCCGGCTCGGGCAGCAGTGCGCTGGTATTCCGCTACAACGTGGTCAACGGTGACCTGGATGCGAATGGCATCAGCGTCGGCCTGCTGGACGTGAATGGCGGCACGCTGTCCGACCGGGCCGGCAACACCGGCCTGACCGCGCTCAACGGCCTGGGCAGCACGGCCGGCATTGACGTCGATGGTTCGCTGCCCAGCGTGACGAGCGTCAGCGCCAGCACCGCCAATGGCAGCTACGCGGCCGGCAGCACCATCACCATCACGGTCAGTTTCAATAGCGCGCTGGAGATCGACCTGAACGGCGGCTCGCCGACACTCCTGCTCAACAGCGGCGGCACGGCCCACTACCTGAGCGGCGCCAGCGGCAGCAACACGATGCTGTTCAGCTATACCGTCGGGGCCGGCGAGAACAGCGCCGACCTCGACTACAGCAGTACGAGCGCCCTGTCGCTCAACGGCGCCCTGCTCTATGAAAGCGGCGGCGCTGGCCGTAACGCCTCGTTGACGCTGCTGACGCCGGGCACCGCCGGCTCGCTGGGCGCCAACAAAGCCATCGTGATCGACACCACCGCACCCACCGTCATCAGCGACAGCGGCAACCTTTCCAACGACACCGGCACTTCCGCCACCGACCGCATCACCAGCGTCAGCGCGCAGGATTTGCAGGGCACGCTGTCGGCCAGCCTGGCTGCCGGCGACACCGTGTGGGTGTCGCCCAACAGCGGTGCCTCCTGGTATCAGGCCGCCATTAGCGGCGGCACCAACTGGAAGCTGGCCGGCCAGACGCTTTCCGTCGGCACAGGCGCCTTCCTGGTCAAGGTGCTAGACGCCGCCGGCAACCAGAGCCCGGTCGCCTCCTACAGCTACACGGTGGACCAGAGCGCACCGACGGTGACCGTCGGCGGCCTGGCGCTGTCGGCCGACACCGGCAGCAGCCCTGGCGACTTCATCACCAACACCAGCGCGCAGACCGTGACGGCAACGCTGAGCGCAGCGCTGGGCGCCGGCGACGTGGTCTACGGTTCGCTCGACAACGGCGCCGTCTGGAGCAACATCACCAGCAAGGTGTCGGGCACGACACTGAGCTGGAACGGCGTCACGCTGGCCGGCAGCGATACGCTGAAGCTGAAGGTCACCGATGCCGCCGGCAACGACGGCGCCGTCCAGTCGCAGGCCTACACGCTCGACACCACCGGCCCCGCCACCACCGTAGCCAGCATCGTTTTCTCGAACGACACCGGCGCCTCGAACACCGACTTCATTACCCGGACGGCGACGCAGGACATCAGCGGCACGCTGTCGGCCAATCTGGGCGCCGACGAAACCGTCTACGTCTCGCTCGACAACGGCGCCAGCTGGCAGGCCGCCAGCGGCACCGTCGGCGCGTCTGGCTGGACACTGGCCAACCAGACCCTGGTCTCCAGCGACACCCTGCAGGTCAAGGTCAGCGACATCGCCGGCAACGATGGCGGCGTACGGTCGCAAGCCTACGTGTACGCCACCAGCGCCAGTGTGCCGACCGTCGATCCGCTGACCACGCCGAGCCTGACGCCGGTACTCAGCGGCAGCGCCACGCTAGCGGCCGGCGACAGTATGACCGTCAGCGTCGGCGGCGCCAGCTACGCTGTCACGCCGGTAGCAGGCACGTGGACGCTGGACCTGGCCAGCGCCGTGCCGGCCAGCGGCGCACTGACGCTGCTGCTCAACACCCAATATAACGTGGTGGCCACCATCACCGATGCCGCCGGCAACAGTAGTAACGACGCCAGCGCCGGCGAGCTGATCGTCGGCACCCTGGCGGTGCCGCAAACGCCGCCGACTACCAGCATCGACGGCGCGGCGCTGTCCAGCGATAGTGGCGTTAGCAATAGCGACTTCATCACCAACGTGGCGCAGCAAACCATCAGCGGCGGCCTCTCGGCGCCGTTGCAATCGGGCGAAAGCGTGCAGGTCTCGCTCGACGGCGGCGCCAGCTGGAAAAGTGCAGCCGCCAGTGGCAGCAACTGGTCGTTGAACGGCACGCTCAGCGGCAGCGGCACGCTGCTGGTCCGCGTCAGCAATGACGCTGGTAACGGGCCGGTGTACAGGCATGCCTACACGCTGGACGTCGCACCGCCAGCCACGCCGGTCGCCGATGCGCAGACCAGCAGCTCGCTGACGCCGGTACTCGGCGGCGCAGCCACGCTGGCCGACGGCGAAAGCCTGACGGTTTCAGTGGGCGGCGCGGAGTACGCCGTCAGCGTGAGCGGCGGGCGCTGGTCGCTTGACCTGGGCAGCAGCACGCCACGCAGCGGTACGCTGTCGCTGGCCAGCGGTGCTAGCTACAACGTAGTCGCCAGCATCACCGACCTTGCCGGCAACCGCAGCAGCGCCAGCACCACCCTGACCATTGCCGCACTGCCGGCGGTGACCGGCCTGACTTTATCCACCGACACCGGCAGCAGCAACAGCGATTTCATCACCAACGTCGCCGCGCAAACCGTCAGCGGATCGCTATCGGCGCCACTGCAAGCCGGCCAGGCCGTGCAGGTATCGGTTGACGGCGGCGCCACCTGGCAGGCCGCCAGCGTCAGCGGCAACGGCAGCAGCTGGAGCGCCAGCGTCACCCTCAGCGGCAGCAACACCCTGGCTGCGCGCGTCACCAGCGCCGCCGGCAACAGCGCCGCATTCCAGCAGGCGTATGTGCTGGACACCAACGCGCCAACGGCCGTTCCATCGATCGTCACGCAGAGCACCGACGGAACCGTTAGCGGCACGCTCTCTGCGCCACTGGCCTCCGGCGAAACCGTGCTGGTTTCGCGCGACGGCGGCGCCAGCTGGACCGCCATCAGCAGTGGCGGACAATCCTGGTCGCTCAGCCTGAACGACGCCAGCAGCGCGCTGGTCATGGTGCGCGATGCCGCCGGCAACAACGGCGCCGCGCTGACCGTGATCTCCCTGGTCGAACCGCCGCCACCAGCGGTGCTGGCGCCAGGCGCGGTCCCGGCACCTGGCACGCCTGGTGCTCCCGGCGCTCCTGGCATTCCTGGAGATACCCCCGCTGGTCCACTGACCGGCTCCCCGATTGGCGAACCTGGCGGACCACTGGCGCCGCCGCAGACCAGCCTTGGCGGCGACATCATCACCAGTTGGCCGGGCCAGGCGCCGCCCACGGTGATCGACACGCTGCCGAACTTTGTCGCGTTGCTACCGCTGCCGGACAAGCAACTGGCGCCGGACAACGGCTTCCAGATCATCACGCTGCCGGCCTTGCCGGGCGGCGATGCACTGGTGGCCTACACACCGATTCCCGATGTGCTCAGCACCAGCGGCGCATCGATTTCGGTGCAGATCGGCAGTGACGCCTTCGCGCAGTCCGGCAACAACGCCAACGTCACGCTCAGCGCCACCTCGGTCGATGGCAAGCCATTGCCCGGCTGGTTGCGCTTCGACGGCAAGACCGCGCGCTTCGAAGGCACGCCGCCGCTGGCCTTCGAGGGCACGCTCAGCTTCAAGGTGACGGCGCGCGACAGCCAGGGCCGCATGGCAACGCAAGTGTTCAAGATCGTGGTCAGCAAGGATGGCGCCAAAAGCGGTTACTGGCACAGCGAACCAGCCGACCCGGTAGGCCGCGCCAGCCTGGGTGAGCAGATGCGCGGCGCGCGTAACAGCGTGGCGGCGCGTCTGGCGGCGTTGTCTTCATGAACGACGGAGCACCGACCAGCCCTTTGATCTCCCTGTTGGAACTGGCCCAGCGCGCCCGCGCTGCGGCCAGCGGCAACGAGCTGGCCTTCCTGGCCGTGAACGAAACGCGCACCCTGGCGCCCTACCGCCAGGCCGCGCTGTGGTTCCACAGCAGCGGCGTCCACACGCTGTCCGGCGTGGTGGCGGTGGAAGCCAACGCTCCGTACGCGCAATGGCTCGACCAGCTTTGTCGCACGCTGGCGACGCAGCACACCGCCGACACGCCGCTGCTCGTCGATCCGTCGCAACTACCTGCCGCCATCAAGGCCGACTGGGACGAGTGGCTGCCGGCCAGCGCCATCTGGCTGCCCTTGCGCGGCCTGCAGCGGCCTGCCGATGCAGCAACCGGCAAGGTCAGCGCCGACCAGGCGCCGGCCACGCAATCAGCCACCGGCGGCTTGCTGCTGGCGGGTGACGTCGCCCTGCCGCCGAACCAGTTGGCCCTGCTGGCCGAATGGATGGACATCTGGCAGCACGGCTGGCGCGCCGCCCATCCGCCGCCTGGCTGGACGTTGTCACGCATGCCGTCGCGGCTGCGCGACTGGTGGCATGGCGGCGCGCAGCACAAGCGCTGGCGCCGTCGCGCTGGCGTGGCGCTGGCGTTGCTGCTGGTGCTGCTATTCCCGGTGCGCCTGACCGTATTGGCTCCCGGCGAACTGGTGCCAGCCAACCCGGCCACCATCCGCGCGCCGCTGGACGGCGTGATCGCCGAATTCTCGGTACGGCCAAATCAGGTAGTGGCAGCAGGCCAGGCGCTGTTCTCG
>Ga0308163_10001722_pt1 | contig 22306 bp, 28 predicted proteins | sample PhyTR1_FD_201037 | JGI IMG/M metagenome (GOLD analysis project Ga0308163, IMG submission 201037) | Phyllosphere microbial communities from UC Gill Tract Community Farm, Albany, California, United States - DLSLT.R1 | ecosystem: Host-associated > Plants > Phyllosphere > Unclassified | place: USA... | reverse complement strand
CGGCACCCCGGCCATCGGGATCGGCGCGCCGCCCGAGCTGCCGCGCTGGGTCAGGGTGATGTCCAGCAGCCGCGCCGCCTTGCGGGCGTCGTCGTAGAACAGCTCGTAGAAGTCGCCCATGCGGAAGAAGAGCAGCAGGTCCGGGTAGTCGGACTTGGCGGCGAAGAACTGCTTCATGGCGGGAGTATGACCTTTTAAGTCATTGTTTTCCATGGAAAATGTATATCTATCAGTAGGTTAAAAGGATGGGTCAAGTGACATCTTGAGACACCATGGGACGGTTTGAGGCGCTCTAAGCCGCCAAAAGTGTCCATCTGGTGTCCATGGAAGTTGCCAACCCCGAAACCGTGTGTCCACGGACGTTTTGCATAGTACAGTCGGCGTGTGCAGCGCGAGCCATGGACACAACCAATGTGTTCACGACAAGGGTGACAGAGATGATCAAACAGGGATACCGCCTCAACGAGCGGCAGTTGAGGGCATTAACAACCAACGAACGACCGGCTCTGGATATGCAGGGCAAGACGGTCATTGAACCAAATCCTGACCCCAAACCCTACCGCTTCCAGGATGGAACACCGGGGGCTCCCACCGGCTTTGGCATCTACGTAGGCAAGAGCGGCAATTCGTTTGAGATCCGCAAGCGAATGGGGGAACGAGTGATTCGCTTGGCGTTGGGTTCTGTTGATGACATGACGATTGCCCAGGCGCATGAGAAGGCCCGAGTGCAATTGGCGTACATCATGGAAACAGGGGGCGAGAGCCCCAAGCGCCGGGATGAGCAAATCCGACGCGAAACAAAAGCGAAGCACATCACTGTGCGCGAATGTATGGATCGTTACATCCAGCGCATGGAAGCCCAAGTTGAAGCGGGGAAGCGCAAAGCCAATAGCGCAAAAGCAATTCACAACAGTCTGGCACGGCTTGCGCGCGATGAGGTTGGATTGGCTGACGTGCAGATCCGTGATTTGGACCAAGAGCAAATCGCGAGGGGTTGGAACGCATTGCGGACATCGGCGATGCTTAAATCAAATCGGATCCCTGCCGAGATTAAGCCATTGCTTGCCAAAAAAGAAAAATGGTGGGCGCTGGCTGTGGACGAATACACAGCAATGGGTTTGAGTGGGAAATACATTCAGCGGGCAAAGTCCGCTGGCATTGAAGCCGTTGAGCATACATTTGCCGACCTCAATCGCTCTATCGAATTGGTTTTGCGGCAAGAGCGTTTGGACGCCCAGCGTGAGGGGCGCAAGGTGGTGATTGAACACAACCCCGTCGAAGCGCTGTTTGATTTGGAGTTGTGGCGTGGGGCAAAAGAAAAGCGTGAGCACTACCGCAAAGCGCAAGTGCGCAATCCATTGGGGAAGGAGGACGGCTCGCTGCCCGCTGTTCTCAAAACATTGGTGTTCCGTCGCAATTTGCAAAACAAGCATAACGCTGTTGCGGTTGACTATTTGCTTCTGACATTGCTGTGGGGTGCTCGCCGGAATGAAGCAGCGCAGTTGCAGTGGTACGATAAAGCTGGCAAAGATGACATCGCGAACGAAAAGGTTTCGTGGGTTTGGCTTGCAAACACACCTGAAAAAATCAACCCCACTACGAAACGTCCTGGCTCCCAAGTGTTTTTCCACGACACTAAAAATGGCGAAGTTCGTTTTTTGCCCGTTGCATACTTTGCTGAGCGCGTGTTGATCCAGCGCAAACAAGATGCATTGGAAATCGAGCAGCAATTGCCGACAGATCTTGTGCGCGCAGAGCAGGGTGTTCGTGAAGTTAAAAAGGAAACAAACGACTACATGCGTATTGCCAAAGCTCAGCGCGAAGTGCACCGCGTTGAGCAAAAGGCGGAACGGATGAAGTGGGTGTTTCCCGCGCGTTCCACGCGCTCCAAAGACGGGTACTACAGTGACAGCAAGTCCATCATTAAAAATGTCCGTGTGGATGCGGGAATGCTCGATTTGCGCCAAGAGATCGATGTCGGGCTGACTCCCCATGATCTTCGCCGAACATTGGGGCGCTTTGCGGAAGCGCTTTTGACCGGCCGTATTGTTTCAGACATGCTCAATCACAAAGTTCACAACGGCACGGCAAACGTAACCGATTTATACAATGAGCAAGAATGGGGCGTTCTGCGTGATGCCTTTGCTAAGGTGGAGGAGGTGATGATCTCTACCAGTCCGCGCGTGTGGAATATTTTGAAAGGGACAGATAGGCCGTATTTGGATGAAGTCAACGACGCGCCGCCCGCTGTGCATTCCGGACAACGCGGCCGAAAAATCAAGGGCGATGGCGAGGAAGAGTGATGGAAAGCCTGTTGTTTGTTGATGCGGTATTTGAAAAGAAACGCTGCCGTGAACACACGGTTGAAGAGCTGCGCCTGCTGTACAGCGACGTGCGTGATTTCAAGCGCAGGGTCGATGAGGCAAAAAAAATGGACAAGCGCGCACCTGACACTACATACACAGCGTTCGCCCACTCCAGATTTCACGAATTGAGGCGGGATTTTGATCCGCTCAATGAGCGTCTTAAGTTGTTGGATAGTGACGGCATAAGAAGATCTCGAAGTTGGATGATGGAGAACTTCTCCAACGCACTGACAGTGAAGCGAAAGAGCAGTCTTATGGGTAAGATGGGCGCGGTGGCATCAAGTTTGTCGCACATACTCGACGAAATTCAAAGCATTGGCGTTGCGATACAAGTCCAGGAGATTTGAGTTGAACGAAATCACAATTCAGCGCGATGGACCGCAGTATCAGTCATTGCGCAACGCTGCACTTGAAGATGAAATAGAGCGCGCACGGGCCGGTTCAATCCAATCGGTTGGCCGTGAAGCAGCGGCGTTCTATCTCAAGATCCACACGCGCACGCTCTCGCGTTACAACGCCCAAGGGATTGGTCCGAAGTCCACCAGTCTGAGTAGTGGAGGTGCAATGGGGCAATCGGCCAAGGTTTTCTATCGCCTTGAGGATCTGGATGAGTGGCGCGAGGGTCTTTCATCCTCATCATACAAAGAGCGCAAGTTGAAGATGGACGCCGGGGCAAAGCACAAAGAAGTGGAAACACTGCGACTGGAGATCGAAGTCAAAGAGCTCAACGCAGAGGTCGCGCGGCTTAAGAGATTGTTGAGCAGGAAATCCATGGGCTTTGCTGGGATCCACGACGCTACGGGGCATCTCTCCTGGCTGATGGACGAGCATGGACGCATCCTGGGCACGGTATACGACCGCCCTGACACTGAGGTGCGGTCCGCTCTTAAAACGTCTCAGATTGAGCGCCTGACGGCGCTGGAAGCATTGGAGCAGCAGTGGGCAGACATCGCGGTGTTTAGAACTTTCGCCGCCGCTGTTCGGGCTGCGTTGGCCTCCGGCACGAACGATCTGGACGAACTCACACATGCCCGCGTGCTACGTTACGAACTCATGTCCCACATTGGGGGTGCGTAATGGCAAAGGTCGACGAAGAACAGCGTCAAGCGTTAGCTAGAGCGCCGGGTGATCTCCATTTAAACGCGGCCCAGGCGGCTGTCTTGATGCAGGTCAGCACCAAGACCTTGCAGCGCTTGCGCAACCAAGGCTTACCCCCTCCTATCATTGGCGAGCGTCCGGAGCGCACCGAGGAGCGCTGGTCCACGACACCCGTGCGCTACAGAAAGTTCGATGTGGACGCGTGGCTCCGTCACCCTGTGATGCCGAGCGTGCACCTACATGCGTTCAAGCTGTCTAACGGCGTAATTGTCGATCACGCCGCAGACTTGGGCGACAGTACGGTTGTTGGTGCCATTTTTGATTTGCTTACTGAATTGGAGTGGGCAAGCACCGAACTTATGGTTCAGGCCCAGCAATCATTGTTTGACGAGCAGGCAGAGCAACGCGAGCAGGTGCAAGAGCACATTGCCAAGCGCGAGAAAAAAGAAATAATCGATGCGTTGAAATAAGGCTCTGTAATTCGGCATTAAGCTCCAGTCCCTAGTTGTCCGCAGTTGTCCTTTCTAGCCCCCAAATTGGGGGCTTTTTTTGTGTGGCGAAGTTTTCAGGCCGAGCGCAACATTTATTTGCCGCAACGACGCGGTGATAGAAAGGAAATATCAATGTTGGATTACGTCATTAACCCCGGCCACGAAGCATTCGTTGTTATTGGATTTGGGCCGCTCGCAGCACTCGCATCTGATCTTGCCTCATCAACAGACCGTGAAAAAGATCTTCAGAATCTTGTTACGAAATCGATTGTGGAAATGCATTTTGTGCGCGAAGGCCGTTCTACGAACGTTCTACTCTCTCGCCTTAATGCATTTGCTGCTGAAACCTTGACGGCGTTTGATGTCGCAAAATACGACTTCAATGATATTTGCAATTTGTTCGACGCATGCTTGTGTACTTTCACGAGCGAGAAAGGTGTGTGTTTGGAGTGGACTGGTGATAGCCAGGAGCGCTCTCGCACCGTCAACGAACAACTCAAAAAGGACTTTTGTGAATTTGCTGAGGAATACGCGAAGGTCTGTGCGCTGGGTTTCATTGAGGAGCCGGATGCAATGAATAATCAGTTGGAAGGCGCGACTGAAAGGCGATGAAAAATATTGAATGAGAAAGCGAAACTTTAAACTATAAACAAGGGAGGAATACATGGGAATTTACACGTTTTTCTATGGAAGTAAAATTGAGGCCGGCATGTCTGCGGCTGAATTGAAAGTGGTGCGGGAGGAAAGCGATGCAGCATTCAAAGCTGCGATTGACGCATTTTCAGTTCACGACAGCCCAGCCCCCACAATCCGGAAGAGGCGCACTAATCTCCTGATGAGGTTCTCTGTTTACATGCGACCGGACGATAAGTGGGTGATGTACGGAGTCCGTCACTCCGATCGCTCCGGGATTGTTCCAGCATTTCGGGATTTCATGATCAAAAACAGTGGTCGTTTTTTTTAAATGATGGATGTGACGATCGGTTCTTGGTCGGATGTTTCTTGATTAAATCAATAAAACGCAAGGCAAATTATTGATTGAGTAGGGTCCCAGCAAAAACACCCTACTCACGGAAAGCCTTAGGACACTAGATCTGCAATGGGTGAGTAAGTGAGTAGGGTGGTATTCAAAAACGTTTACGACAAAAAAAGACTTATTTGGCAAAAAGTCTGTTTCATATAGAAGTTATAGGGGTTTCACCCTACTCACCCTACTTAAATACATTAAAAGCCTTATGCAGCAAGGGTTTTGGCTGAGTAGGGTGGATGCTTTTTTACCCTACTCAAGCCCTACTCATTGCCCTACTCACTCAATAATTTGCCTTGCGTTTTATTGGCATAAAAATAGGTTTTTGCTTAGTGCCGCAATGGTTTTCAGAGTATTTTTTTTAAGGAGTGAAAAAGCATCTGCAAAAAACGGATTTTTGGATGTTTTTTTAATTTCAAAAACAGTTTCAAAGCCTTGCGGTAGTTGTGTTTAGAAATTTGCGTTGCAAATTACTCTTGACAAGAGCAAATAATAAATTACAACAAATGCATGGATAACTAAATCTGGAGGAAACACATGGGCGAAGTTTTGCAATTTAAAATGTTGAAAAAAAGAAAGCCGTATCGGCGTCGGGCTCGGCCACAAAAGGTCAACCGCACCATGCGCTTCGATCAGGAAAAGCTGGCGCTGTTGGAAGAGGTGGCGCAGCGCAGCGGTATGACGTTGTCGGAGTACATTCGCGAGCTCACGGATTTAGCGGTGAGTGAGACCTGGCTGTTCGAGCGAAAGAGTAAAGCATAAAAAAACCGCTTGGCTGCTACCAAACGGTTCAATTAGAGGTCAAACAATAGGAGAAAAAACATGTCTATCAGCACAGTAGCAAACAATACTGTTGTGTCAACCCCGGCGCAACCCGCAATTCCAAAGAAAAAAGGGCCGTCCGCTCAGAGCAAACACAGCAAAACCAATAAGGCAAATATTGTCACATCACACACGCCTGCAACGAATTGGGTGAATTATATCCACAGCGGTGCGTGCGGGGATTGGGCAAAGTCCAATGGTCTGGCGTACAAGTGGAACGGCGTATTTTGGGACACAGTCTCTACCGCTGACGGAACATCGCTTGCCTCGAATTTCTTGTTCAAGCATATGCCGGACAAGGCAACGAATGCCGCTTCAGCAGATTGCTTCAAATTTTCAGTCAACATGCTTGATCCAATTCCAAAGTTCGATCCGTCGAATTTTGTAATCGCGACTAAAAACGGCTACCTGCACATGGATAAGGACGGAAAAATGATGGTGCGCCCTGCGGACAAATCCCTGGGCTTGACGTTCGGCATCAACGCGACAGTGAGCACGGGCTACGGCAAGCAGCACCTTCCTATGCCCGTCCCAGCGAACTCTCTGTTCGGCCGTTTCCTTGCAAGCGCATTGCCGGACCCTGCAATCCGTGCGCTGGTGCAGGAACAATGCGCCCTTACTCTCTTCCCTGGGCCGCATCAACTGGTGTGGTGGTGGGTGGGTACGGGTGGCAACGGAAAGGGCGTGATGTCATCGATTGTGAGCGGGTTTCACCATCGGACGGCTCAGATTTGGCTGGACAAGTGCGGTGAGCCGCAGATGTTGGCCAACTGCGTCAACGCAAGTTTGATCTTCACCCCCGAAGTCAAACGTGGTGCACGCGGGATCGACCAAGAAGCCTTTAAGGCTTTGAGTGGTGGCGATCTGCTGACGGCAAAGTTTTTGTACCGCGATATGGTGGAGTTCGTGAACACCTCATGCCACATCGTGTGTTCAAACGATGAGCCCATGATCACTGACGCGAGTGATGGCGTTTACCGCCGCTTGTGCGTCGTCAAATGGACACAGCCGAATGGATCTTTTGAAGTCATCAAAAATCTTGCCCAACGAATTTTGGACACTGAAGCCCACATTGTGCTGGATTGGTTGCTTGACGGGGCGCGTCGAATTGTAAAGCGTGGTGGATTTCTTCAAGAGAAAGATTGGCCTGAAGCCACGAAAATGTTCAAAAAAACCATTCGAAATAAGAACGATTGTGTGGGTGCGTGGCGCGAAGACGTGGGTATTGTTGCTGACGAGAACTATTTTACGCCGAAATCAGAGGTCTATAACTCGTACGTCAAGTTCTGCGAGTCCGATGGCCGTTATATTCTTTCGATGCCCCAATTTTGGAGCCGCTTTTGGGCCATGCAGGATTTTGAGCGTCCGCAATCCCCGCGCGGCGACACGAGGCGTATTGATGGTGTACAGGTCAATTGCGTGCGCGCACGTATTCCTCCTGTCCAGCCCAGTTACGAGTTGCCAACAGGGGAAGTGTTGGTCCCTACCATTGCACTCAAGCGTGAAGTGTATGTTGAAGCCGTTCCCGCCGTAGCCCAACCTTTCCTTGTGCAACTCGGTGATAAGGAGTTTTCGGACGAAGAATGGAGGTTCCCGTGATGGATCATACAAACAAAGACATTGAAGAGGCATTTTTTGCGGCATTCCAGCACCTGTACGAAGATCCTCAAGTGTTGCGGGGGAGAGCTCGTTGGGTTGGGCGGGGGCACATGTATCTCGGCAGCATGCGTTCTCATAAAAAGCATGACTGGGACGCGATGAATGCGATCAAGAATGAGTACATGCGAGGTCATGGAAAGATGACCGAAGATCTTGACGAGCAGATGCATGCGCATGTGCTGTCAATGGCCCTTCTTGGTCATTCTCTGCGGCTTCTGGAAGTGATGAATAACTTGACCAGAAAAGTGCGGGAAGACTGATCGGCGGGGCTTGACGGTGGCGTGAACTTTGCTTTATTGGATGTATATGTCAAGCAAGGAGATTTGATGAACAATCTGGACAGGTGCGCACTTCGCGGTATGGATGCAGTCAAGGTCTTAAACTGGCACGACAGCGACGGGAAAACGGCTCTGCATTGGGCCGTGATCAACAAGCAATTTGATTTGGCCGATGTTTTACTTGCTTTGGGTGCCGACATCAACCAAATCGACAGCAGTGGTAAGACACCACTGGACTACGCAACAGGCACCTCGCTGCGCGAACGCTCCTGGACGCTGCGCGGTTACATTCAAAGTCAACGCGGCAAGCGGGAGCTTAACGAGCGTTGTGTTCCATCGTTGCCATGCGCTTATCACGGGCCACGCCAGGTTCAACACCCGCCGAACATGAGGCAATACAAGCGCCCTTGACATTTTTCGTTCCTCCTTTTAACTGATTTGAAAGAGGAGGGCGGACATGTCGTTTTTCGATGACAACGAAACGCGCAAGCAAATCATCATTGATGCGGCGCGCACAATGAAACAGTACAACCATGATCGCAACTCCGATGTGTTGCGAGAGGTCGTGGCGTTGTACGAAGAACTCACCGGTCTGAACTTTGAATTGGGGATGCGTAAGAGCGGTCAATCTGTGCTGCTTGGTCAATTGGGCTCTGCACGCAACCAATTGGGCCGTTCGATATTGGGAGGGACTGAGTTTGCCGATCCCGTCAAACGCTTGAGCCTTTCGCAAGACGTGTGCGATTTGATGGATTTAAGCATTCCCACCATCAATCCGTGGCTCACGGGCCTGCACTGTAAGCGTATCCGCGAACGCTTCAATCTTGACGACAAGACGGCCATTGGAGTGATTGGATTCAACACCTTCCAGCCGATTGAACTTCACTCCATTGATCAAGGGTTGGCGGTGTTCCATTTGCCCGGTGGAGATGAATACTATGATGTGGGCACGGACAAGATCGAGTTGCGCAGCGGAGAGCAACGTTTGTTGCTTTCCAAAGCCTACGCACAAATGCGCGAGCGCGAACGCAGCATGGATCTGTTTGGGTGAGCTTGACATTCTCAAGATCCCATTTTTACTAATGGGTATCTTTTGATTGGAAGCAAATATGGCCGCATACATCAGTCCACCCGACTTTGACGATGAAGATGTTAACGACATCTTGCGCGCGTCTGAGCGCTTCACTGTTATTCAAGACAGCCCCAACGAGGCTGTCATAAAGCTGCACGCTAATTTTGACGATAACACGCACCATCTGCACACAATTGATTCGGTGTTGGCGTTACTCCATCAGGCGTTGGAAGAGGGATTGAGTGTCACACTGACCCGGAGACCCTCATGAGCGCAACGGAACAACTCAAACAGCAAGCCGCCGCCATGTTCTACCGGTCGCTACAAGAGCGCACATCCTTTCTTCAATCCGAATTCATTGGGATTGAAAAGCCCTTGCCCTTGATTGGCGGGCTTCCCTACGGGATCACAGGAAGAACCTTCCAGGGTGTGAAAGCCATACAGTTGATGACGGCTTCGGGCGCGTTCGGCTTCACAGATCCGCGCTGGTTCACCACAGCGCAACTCAACCGCTTGGGCTACTTCATCCGCAAGGGCGAAAAAGCACTGGTGCGCACTGAGCGGCTGTACGCAGAAGCTGCCAACCCCGATCAATACAAGTCGGCAGTAGCGCCGATGTTCAACGGTGATCAGATCAAGAATCTGCCGCCTCTTGAGAAAACCGTTGAACGCCCTGCCGAACGTTACAAACGACTGGACGCGTACATCCAAAGTTTGGGCGCAGCGTTCAACGAAGACCCACAGAACCTGCCGTACTACAGCCACGAAAACGACACCATCTACATTGAGCCCAGAAGTCACTACGCGGTGCGTTCGGCTCATGGGGCGGAGCAGTACTACACCGATGCTTTGTACGCAATCACCGAGTGGGCTGCGGCGCACAGTGGCGGTCCACAGCGGGCCCATGAACCCGGCGACGCCGACAGTCAGTACCGCCTGCGCGTTCAACTGGCGTGCGTACAGGCCGCAGCACGACTGGGCGTTGGTTACGAGCGTGACCCATGTGGCTGGGAGGATCGGTATATTCAAACCCAACCCAACTGGCGCGAGCTTGAGTCGGCGTGGGCGGATGCGTCCGCCATCACCGCCAACATGAAGCTTCCGGAGCACATATTGACGCCAGTTCCCGCCCGACAACTGGACAACCAGCCGCAGATCGAGCCTGGATTTGAGGAGCGTGCTCAGACCTTTGATCCGCTTGTTGTCGTTCACGTGTCCGACTCACCCAAACCCGAGGTGGCGGCCAAAGTGAAGCGTGGCGTGCGCGAAAAGCTCGAACAAAGCATGGGCACGTGACGATGAGCAAAACCGACGACAACAAGAAGATCACCGCTGAAAAAATTATCGAACTGATGGAAGGCGGCACCATCCCATGGCGGCAAGTGTGGAAGCGCGACGCAACGCAATCGATGGGGATGCTTCCGTTCAACTTCTCCACCGGACGCACCTACACCGGCTCGAACGTGTTGTCGTTGATTGTTCAACAGCACATCCATGGGTTCGCGAGCAACGCGTGGTTGACGTACAAGCAAGCGCGGGAACTGGGTGGGTTCGTCCGCAAGGGACAAAGCGCAACACCCGTACCCTTCGTGCTGCAAGTCAAGGACAAGATCACAGGTGAAGTCGTCCTGGACCGCAACGGCGTGCCCAAAATACTCCCGATGACCTGGAGCGTGTTCAACGTTGACCAATGCGACGGGCTTCCGTTGCGCGAGGAGCTGGAACTCAAGCCTGTCCAATGGCGTCACGCCCGCGCTGAGGAATTGCTGGCGACCTGCGGGGTGGAGATCCGCCATGACGGCGGGAACAACGCTTACTACAACGTTGCGACAGACCGTATCCATCTGCCGGTGCGGGAGTTGTTTCACTCTCAGTCGGGATATCTGTCCACGGCAATTCATGAAATTGGACACGCAAGCGGCCATCCTTCGAGGATGGACCGTCCCATGAAGGGCCGCTTTGGAACACCTGAGTACGCCCTTGAAGAACTCAACGCAGAGATCTTCTCCATGCTGGTCCAGGACCGCTTGGGATTGGAAATGGATGCCCAATTTGACCCAGGCAATCATATTGCCTACCTGCAATCGTGGATCACGGCCTTGAAGGGCGATCACAACCTGATCTTCCAGGCATTCAGCACGGCCGAAAAAATCGCCACCTTTTACAACATCGAGCGGCTTAGCCGCGAACCGATGATTGAACGGGATCTGGAGATAACAGGAGTAGAGCCGGGATTGGTGGAGCAAAGTAGGGAGGGGCGTTCCCAGCAGCAGGCGATCTTGTCGTAAGGTGTTGACAGTGTCCAAATATTTGCTTGTATGAAAGCATTATTGACACGGGATCGTTTATGAAAAGCATTTTACTGATTGCACTTTTAGCGGCGGCCACGCCTGGGGTTTGGGCCGGGTCCAACACCTCTTCGTACAACTACTCCCGCGATCAGGCTTTGACCGCCCGCAACATACAAGAGGGCGTGGTGGTGATGGTGCGCAGCGTTCAAATTGACAACCGATCCAAGCTTAACGCTGGTACGGCCATTGGCGCTGCGATTGGCGCAGCTGCGGCCCAGAGCATTGATCATCGTGATACCCGGCGTGTTGCGCGGATTGTTGGCACCACCGCAGGTGGGGCGGTTGGATCTGCGGCCCAACGGGGGATGAGCGGTCGGCGTGGAGTGGAAATATTCGTGCGCACCACCGACAACCGGGGACGCAGCGAGGTCATATCCGTTGTCCAGGACGATGACATGCATGTACAGCAGGGGCAGCGGGTGTTGTTGACCGGCAAGGGCCGTGATATCCGGGTCGTCCCCATTACAGGATATGGGCACTAATCCGCTCGTGGTGCAAATGTCTTATGAAATCCTCAAAAAAGCTTGCATTGCGAATTTGCGATGATGTACATTTGCCCTACGCCAAGGGCACGCGCCATTGGTGACTTCTTACTAAAGGAAATGCGCAATGGCGACTTTGTCGGAACTCGAAAAGCAGATCGCGGAATCTGAGAAGGCCACTCAGAAGCTGAGGGATCAGATGAAGGTGGAACGGACCAAGGAAGCCACCAACGTTTTCAATGAGATCATCAAGCTTCTCGACGGCTTCTCCGGCTATCTGAGTGATGAGCAGAAGAGCTTGGTTGGCGCATACGTTTTGCCGCCGCCCGCACCGGGCGCGAAGCGTGGCCGCAAGCCCAACGGCAGCGGCGCAGCCAAGGGGCCGCGCGATACCACGCCGAATGCACGTCTGGCCGGTGGTGAGAAGACCGAATTCCGTTACAGTGGAAAGGGCCGCAAGCCGAAGCTTCTTGAGGAGTTTGAAAATTCGGCAGAGGGCAAGAAATTGCTTGCCGACGGTAAGCCGCTGTACGTTGCACTGTAATTAAATTTAGCGACACGCCCCCGAGAAATCGGGGGCTTTTTTTTTAAGGTGAATTCCAATGGGCTCGCATTTTAACAAAGAGCAAGTGGAGCTCTACAGGATTCTGTTTGGCAAGCGCGTGTCGGATGCACCGACCGATCAATACGCCTCTGAAAAGTCCAAGCTCTCGTTGGCTCTGATGCGTAAAGATCAGCAAGGCGCTCTGCCGTATGTCACAAGCGGCTACACCTTCGATGCCTTGATCCAGTCTATTAGCTGCGGTGAAACTCTGTTCCGCCTGCTTTTGCGTCAGTACAAGCAGGATGGGAGCACCCCCGAGCGTGACGCGTTGCTCTTGATTGAAGCAATCAATCAGAACAATCTGGTTGTGTTTGAACTCATCTTGACCTTTGCCGAGCTCACCGATCACGTTGTGGACTACGGTTTGAGGGTTGGCGAACTGCCGATCTTCTTGGCGATTGAGGAGCGCTCGTACATTCCAGGGCGAACCTTTGACGGTGGCTTCAACGCTTTGGAGATCCTCATTGGGCGTCCACTGAATTATCTCGAAAAAATTGAAGCCGTTATTTCCGAGTGCATTTCCATGGGGCAGGGTGTGGGTTCCTATGCGTCGTGCCGAAACACGGTCGCGGTGATGGAGCGGCTGTTCAAGCGCTGTGGTGCCAGTGACGACCTGCTGACCAATCTGACTTTGGCTTGTGCACGCGACAGGGCCGTCACCACACACGTCAAAGCAATCCAAAACAAAGACCCCACCGTGTTTGACCGAACATATTCGTCGCAGGTGGCGGTGCTTATGGCAAAGCATGGAGTCCGCCCACGAAAGCCACAGATAAAAGCATGTTGTAGGTCCTTGGAGACGGCTATCCGTCGCCACCATGATGATAGAGACTTGGCCACAGATGCTCTGTATTGGATGGGTCTTTCCATTAAGGAGTATCGTGTTAAGTCGTTTTTCAATCCGCTTAATGTCGCAATCAGGCACAGCCATTATGATTTCGTTGCGCGTTGGCTTGATCAAGATGGCCCGTTGCAAATTGGTCGTGATGATCACGCACTGTTCGTTGCTTCGAAAAGCGTCAACTTCAGGGCGTTGGAGCTCATTGTCGATCATTCGGAGGATGTCAACATTCAAGACATGCGCGGCGACACGCCGCTGCATCATGTGATGGCCGATGCAATATCGACATGCGTTTTGGACGGCGTTGAGATTTTGGTGAATGCCGGAGCTAATCCTATGGCAGTAAATGATGATGGAATAAGTCCGGAGTCCATCTCTTTTAAATGTAGCAATCCAGACACAAAGGCCGCGATTCAAGTGGTGTTGGCGAGCAAGCAAAAATCAACTCTTAAAGACCAGTTGGCGGACATCCTCAAAAACAAGAATGATGACCCCCCGCCCAAGCGGAAAGTTGGATTGTAAACAACGGCCCTGCTCACGCGGGGCTTTTTTGTGGGTGTTGACAAAATCAATTTATTTGTTTTATTGGATATGCACGGCACAGGAGTTATCCAATGTACAAACAAATCATGAAGTGCGCCGCCACCTACACTCTGTTTTTGGGACTGCCTTTTTTCCTCTATTCGTACCTTCCGCTGGCCCAAGAGAAGGTCGAGATGATTCAATCCGCTCTTCACGATATACGTGAGCGGGCCCACTGATGTTCACGTGGTCCGACATGACGGGAATGCTGGTTTTGCTGAGTTTGTCAGCATGCTATTTCGTCGGCACAGCATTGGTGCACGGATTGCAACGCAGATGGATCGGAAGTGTGATCAACCTTCTGAGCACAGCCGTGCCCCTGTACTGCATGTTTGGACTGACCCGCGTCTGTTTGGGCTGTTGCTATGACAGCGCGTATGTGTTCATTGGAATTGCGGCCATAAAAATTGTGTTGGCCTTTTCCTTAGGGGCGGGTTTGCAAGTGGTCCAGTTGATCGGCAATCAGTGGCTGACACTTGTAGCAATGTCTGCGGCCACAGGTATTTTCATGGTGGGCACAGGATACGCGCTGCTTGAACTTTTCAATCGATTTTAGGAGGTTGTATGGCTAAAAGACGAATGCACAGTGTTGACGCGTTGATGGCGGCAACTGTGACAGCAAGCGACACGGCGCAACTCATTGACTACATCAAGCACGCCTGTCCCCATCGACTTGAGTGCAGTGTGGCTAAAACTTTTGAACGCATGCTCATTCGCAATTCAAAGCACACGTTGGACACCTTACGTTTGATAGTCTCGTACAAAATCCGCTTGCCCCAGGATGCCATTTGGATGGCATGCAAAGAAGCGTTTCTGTCGGGCGAAGAGTCTTCGCAAGTGATGGAGGTGCTCAGCCATTTGCTCAAGGAAGGAATGCCAAAAAACGAAGTGATCAGCGCGTACACCACAGCACGCGCCGTGCAGTGTTGGAAAGTCGCCGCGTTGCTTGAAGCACATCTCAACCGCGAGGCTGAGCTGCAGGCGCGTAGGATCTACGCTCAGTTGGCGAGGAGTGACATCTCAAGCAAACAGCGCAGGATGTGAGGTGAAATAGCCCATAAATAAAGGCCGCAATGCGGCCTCTATTCGTTTTAAACTTTGCTCAGTAGACAACGGTGATGTCCAACGATCCGACGTACACGCCAGCTTGTGGCATCTTAGGCGCGCCTTGTGAAAAATCGTTGTTGAAGCCCAACTGGAATTGGTGGCTCGTGCTGGTTCCAGTGCCTATACCGGAAATGGCACCGCCGTTTGCGTCCGTACTGAACACTGCGGTGTTGCCCATGCCCGAGCCTTGGGTGACCTTGACGGGATAATCTTTGCCAGTGTTGTCGTCGGTCACTGTAATTTGGCCTGCTGCGTTCGTGTCAGCTTCCAATTTATACGGCAACTGATCATTGCAGGTGACAAAGACAGCGCCGCCGATCTGTTTGCCTGATGAGGATAAAGAGACGTCGATCACTGATCCTCCGTTAAAATTTCTGATCTCGCATTCGGCAGATACGTTGACCTGCACGGGGATTGATACTGAAGTGGCGGCATGGGCGGATCCGACGGCTAAAATTAAAGATGTGGCAATTGCTGCTGTTTTTAACATGAAAACTCCTAATGGTATGTTTGATGGAGCGGCCGGAAATGGCCGCTGAATTTATCATCGCAAAAAGTTTTTAGCTGTCAATGCCTTTGCAGTCAATTTTTACGATTTCGTATGGGTCTGAATTGGCTTGTATTTCCGCTGAGCATTCTGTTGTCCCCTGTGCGTAAATGTATTCACCTGGGATAGGGTTGCTCAGAACGAACACTCCATCACTGCCGACCGCAACCGGCGCGTTTTTATAAGTCAATGATTTTGGCGCATAGGGCACGCCGTTCAACATCAATTCGTATTGCCGGATTGTGTTGGCTTTTGTGGCAAACTGCACGTCCACACCGCCATTTCTCGGCGCGACGACGGTATTTTTTAAGCCATCCACTTCGATGGATTGGTCCAATGTTTGTGCGTCAATTGAAACGTCGTTTTCCATCAGGCTCGGCAAGTCGGCAACGATGGCCGTGCCGTTGCGGTTTGTCGTAACGCGCCGACCACCGGCCACCAGTTTGACGTTGGGTTGACCTGGCACGCGCACCACAGCCCACGACCCGTACGACATGCGGGTGGGAACGACTCCACCTTGCCCAATCCACAGACCACCGCGTGCACTAAGTTGGGTTTCGTTGTAGTCGCCGCTGGAAGCACTCAACCCCAGTTCCACCGTGGAAAACTGCGCCCGCCCGCTGACGTACGTTGTTCGGCCCGAACGGGTGTCCGTGTTGGACGCCCCCCACGTGTACGGCACCCCACCCAAACTGCCTGAGCCGTTGAGCTGGGCGTTGTAGGTGATCTCCGGCGCGGCACGTGCTGTGAGGTACCCCGTTGTGTTGCCATCAAAGCGGTGACGCCACCCCAACATGACCTCTTTGTCTCCGGTGGACTGCTCCACGCTTGCGAACAGGCTCAATTCATTTTTGGACGATAGGCGGTAGCGCGCGCGGGCGGCGATCAGTTGGCGCTCGCGGCCGTTTGCGTAGCCAATATCGGTGTACGAAAGGCTGGCGGTGGCGCGCCCGTTGGTCACGCTTCCGCTGACCGAAGTGGCCTGAAGAGCGCGGACACTGGATCCTCGTATGTCGCCTTGCCACCAGTAGTCGTCGGACATCTGCGTATGGCTGGCCGACACCAACCAGTAGCGGCTGCGCCTCTCGTACGCGACCGTGTAGCCGTTGCCCTGACCACCCTTGGCGAGGTCCAGGGTGACGGCCCCAAAGCGCCCCATGTTCCACATGTTGCCCAGGACAATATTGGAACGGCCCGCAGCGAACTGAGCGCTTGATGTCATCGTCCAACGATCCGTCAGGCCCCGTGCGTAGAACCCCGACACCGCCATGCGTCCGTAGTTGTCGCCTGTGTTGCCGCTGCGCACCAATCCTGCCTGCAATTCCCACTCGTGCGCCCCTTGTCGCAGAGAGGCGGGAAGAACGTACACACTGCGGGTGGTGAAGCTCTCACGCCCAAACTCATCGCGAACCCGCAGCGAAACATCGTTCAACCCATTGCGGTAAGGCATAGTGGAAAATTGGTAGGGACCTGGCTCCAACGGTGTTTTGTGTGACCCGACATCGTTCAACAGGATCTCGGCGGTGGAGCGGGTGTCGGCCACACCACCCAGGAGCGGAACGGGGTACAGCGGCGCACCGTGCAAAGCCGCGTCAGAGCCGACGCGAACACCAGCCAGATTGACCGTCCCATCTAACGCCGCGTTGCGGGGCGTGCTGAAGACATCACCGACTTGTACCACGGCGTGAATGTTGTACAGATCCTTTGTCCAAGTGGTGAGTGCGCGCGTGTGTTCTGAGCCGCTTGGTGTCATGTTGTACTGAGCGGTGTAGAACAGCGAACCGCTGAACATATTGGATTGGAGCTGGTAGCCCAGCGATGCAAACGTATTGCCTTGGGTTTGCGCTGACGATATGTCGTATCCAAGCATCACACCACGCGCGCTACGGCTCACGTTGGTGTTCAAATATGTGTGCGAAGCGAACGTTTGCTTAGGCAAGAACTTGGCGGGTACCGTAATGAAGTAGGCTTGTTTGGCTTCGTCGAAAGCAACCGTTGCGGACAATTGTGTGCTGTTGATTAGGCCGCTTCCCAAAGTCTTGGGAACAACCACCCCAAATTCTTTCCAACGCGAACGTGGGAGCAACACTCCATCGTCTTGGAGAACAATCTCTTCCACAACACTGACCGCTCGGCCGTTTAAAGAGATGGCTGCAAGTGTGGTAGTGGGTTCTGAAGCGTGAGCGTAAGTTGGTGCGGTCAAACTTAAAGCCAACGCCACAGCCCATGCCGTGGCGTAGATTGTCATTTGTCGGTGATCTCAGTGATTTTGCCGTTGACGGTCGCACGTACGACTTCGCGCGGCAGATCCAATTTGAAGGTGCGGGTTTCACCCGGCAGCACGTAATCCAACAAGCCTGGAACAACCTTGCCCCCCGCAGTAGGAGAGACAAGCTGAGCCGTCGCATTGCCGGTGTTGCTTACGGTCCAGCCGTTGCTGTCCCATCGCGCACTCAAACGCGGTTGCGCGCCTTCAGGACGCCAGATCCACGATAAGTCCTGATGAACGGGTGTTTGAACAGTCTTCAGCGCTGGATCAAGTTGCTGCGTCATCTTGACGCGGTACACCTGTTCGGTCGCACCAAGATCACCGCGCAGAAAACGTACGGCTTGCGATTTTCCCGGCTGCACCGTGACCAACGCCGGGGCGAAGCGGATTTTCTCGCTCTGCGTACGAACTTGAGTGCCGCCGCTCACCGTGACTTCCAGAGCACTAATGCGGTACGTCACTGCCGTGGCTCCCTCCGAGTTGTCAATGTTGAGGACACCACTCTTTTCATTGCCTGTGTAAACAATGGCCGCCGGCGAGATGGAGACGGCGTGCGCACTGCCACACAAAAAGATGCAAAAGGCAATTGCAATACGTGATTTGAACATTGTATTTCCCCGTTGAATTGATCACTTCATCAAAGCAAAATAATTGATTTTGTCAATAGCAGGTTGAGCTGAAAATAATACTACTCCTCGCGGCCTTGCGTATTTAGTGCGTAGGATTAAACGCGCCCTTGACAAGCGTCGGTTCTCTGCTTTGATGAAAACACAAGAAAGGAGGAAGTATGCGCAACAGATATTACAAATGGCTTGGGTGCAACGGCAGCTACTATTGGTTCAATATTGGCGTGCACAAGTACTTGATAAAGGGTGGCATCAATATTCGCTACATGAAGATGGATTGCTGGTCGGGTGAGGCCTGCTTAATGACAAAGAAAGAATATTTGGCAACAAAGGGGTTCTGATGAAATCGCCTGAAAACATTATGGGGAAGTTGGTTCCCTATCCTGACCTCAAAGAGACGCGTGAATACAAGAAGGCCCTAGAGGCTCTATCTCAAGCTGAAGATGTGCCAGTAAGCCACGTGATGCGAGGATTTGTTTGGGATTTTATTGCCAGTCCCTCTTTTGATTGCGATGAATTCGCAGCTTTAAATGCAGCTCGGGCTCGCCCTGGGCGTTTGTGGGGCAGGGGAGAAGCCCGATCAGAATACTTGAGCCGGGTGATGGACTCTGTTCCAACCAATTGTGCTTTTAAAGAGTTGGCTGCGCAGTACAAAATCTCGTGCCCTGAATTGTTGCGCTATATCATTCGAAAAAATCTGTGACTGCCCACATATCTGAATGCCCATCTATTGGGGATTTCTGTTGTTTTGGGGAATGTCCGTCGGACACCGCGCTTGAGGGCTTTGCCGCGCGCCACGGTCGCGCCCCTGCGGGCTCTAATCCCTTTCCCGTGACATTGACAGCGTCCGACAATCTGATTTAGTGGTGGTTTATAGACATGTAATCGGAGTATTTGTGAAAATAGAGCGGATGAAAGGCTGTCGCTTGCCCTCAGTGTATGAGACGCAACACAACGCGGACGCCATTAAAGCGATTGCCGTGCGAGAAGGTGTGCATGTGACCACCTGGCTGCGAACGCAGTTGGATGCATTCATTGCAAAGCCGCATGTCGTTCAAAAAGAGTTCGAGCGAATGAACTGCGCGCGACATCCCACACGAAAAATCCGTTCTTCACCTGAATTGGAACAACGCACGTCGTTTGTGTGCAGTTTGAAAAGCGATCCAATGTTCGTTGTTCAGTTCAAAGAGATGGCGTACGGTAATGGTGTGCAGCCGAGCGAACTGATGCGCTATATCGTGCGCAATGCTATGGGGTCTGAAGCATCGGTGGTGGGTGCGAAAGCACAAGCCAAAACGTCCATTCGTCTGCATGAGACGGAGCAGAACGTGGGGCTGATGAAGGCGTGGGGAAAGCAATGCAAATGCAATATGTCGTCGCTTGTGGGCGCAGTGGTTGCTGATTTCATCGCACATCCAGTGTTTGACCGCGACGAATTTGATGCGATGCAGTTGCGCTTTTATCTATTGAACAGCGACCGGGTTTTGTTTGGCGGTACGCCCCGATCCATGTATTTGTCTCAAGTGGCGTTTGCCAATCATCCCGTTGCGGCCATGCGTCAGTTGGCCCAGGACAACCATGTTCAATTGCACGAGATCTACAGTTACGTGATCCGCAGAGCGCTCGCCAATTCGGACTATATGAAAATAGTTATCAAGCGCTATGCCGGTGAGCTTGACAAAAGAAAATGATTTGATATCTGTTAACTGGTCACCAGTTGGGGGAATTTATGTACTCATTCAGATATCTGCAAATCAAGTTCGGTGTTGCACGCTTCGAGAACCACTCAGACGGTTCCCTCATTGTGTATCTGAAAACTCCACTGCCTTCGGGCAAGTGGAGTGTTTTTTATGAAGGCGAGGGGGATTTAATCACCCCTGATTTGGTTAATTCACTGGTCGAGCCCTCCTATCTTCTGCGCGCTTTGGAGTTCATGAAGTGGTGGAATACGCCAGCCCATCTGAGCCAATATGTTGCGCCAGACCGTGCAGCGTATGAAGACAGCTTCAAGAACGCGTATCTGCTTATTGAAAATTATACGAAGCGATTGAAAGCTCATGGGTTGCGCTCAGCCAACGAGGATGAGTTGGCGGAATTGGCTGTGTTGATTGAAGGAGAGAAGGACCAGGAGCCGGTCATTCGGGATTTCGCACGGGATGAGATGGGTAAGCGGGACATGGCTCGAAGAAGCTACATGAGTGAGGACGTAGCCCTTGGTAAGGCGCTTTTCAGTAAATAGATCCAAGAGCAGTCGACGCTGAGTCGGCTGCCCTCGGGGGAATTACTGAATGTTTATCTAGCGGTACTTTGCATTTGTTATTACCAGAGACGAATCAGGCCCACTGCACGTCAGCGTAATCGCGCCGTCATTAGTCCAGATTTTCCCTAGCACTATAATTGGCGTGTCTACAACGATCTCTGCCGGGTAATTTTCTTTCACCGAACTCACTGACGATCTGACCTTTGCTGCGCAATCCCGAAATGCCATGCTTTGGCTTTGTGCGGAGGGGGCATGCTGCTCAGGATATCTGCCGACCGATATCATCCGCTTCAACTCAGCAGGCGTGTAAGTTTTGGTCGGCAAGGAAGGTTGGCGTGTAGAGGTCGGCGTTGACTGCGATCCACAGCCGCCCAGAAGGACAGCAAACGACGCCAATGCTAAACGATATCCACTGAGCCCAAAGCCCTTTTTTTTGATCACGTTTCCTCTCCAAATCCACATCCATAAATAGAAGGACCCCGTGGGTCCGTCTCCCGTGTGCACCGTATGGCTGTTTGTGCACTTGTGGGCTCAATTTTAGAACGTCAGTGCCCGGCTAACAACCTTACACTTAATTCGGGCATCGATCAGCGACACTGGCGAGTTCTTGCGCGCCGTCCCTGCCACACTAACGACTAGCGCGGCCGTCACGACCGGAGCGCGCGTCAACATTTATAACGGATCGCAAGCTGCGCATATGATGGATTATGTAAATGCATTGGACGTATTGACAGTGAGCCTAAGTCTGCTTTGCTGGGTTCAGTTTACTCAACAAGGATGCCCCCCCATGAAAGACATCACGAACACCGCCCACGGCGACACCATAAATACAACTGTTCAGCGCGAAGCGACCGCTGAGGACGTTATGGCCGTGCTAAAGACTGGCACGCCCGATGACGTAAAAGCTTTCTTTGTTGGTCTGCCAATTGACCAGCAATACAGCTTGAGTGCCTCAACAAGCATCAACGACATTAGCAATATCAGGAGCACCGCCTTGGGCTTGGCGTCTAAAGATCCAGAGGTGTCCAGCGATAATATGCGCGTGCTTCTGGATCTCGGTGCGGAATTGAATCATGAAGTCTCGACATCAGGACTGTACGGCGAATCTGACTTTGATGCATCACCCAGCATTACTGAAGCGGCGTCATCGGCTGAAAAGGCGATGACGCTGGTGAAGGCTGGAGGAGACGCTACAGGAAAGGTTCGCGTAAACATGTGGAGATATGAAGGCGATACAACGGAGTTGGTTGAGCACATGGCTCAGACTGGAGTGAGCTTTTCATCGAAAGACCTTAACCAGACTTCCAACCCGTACACATTGAAAGCGCTCATAGCCCAGGGCGCGGATCCCAATGAAGATAGAAATGGATCGACACCGCTGGCGCATGGTAAAATCGTTTTAAAGAGTTCTCCGGAGTGCCTTGACATCCTGCTGGCGGCTGGGCTCGACACTGCTGTAAAAGATTCCGATGGCCGTACTCTCGCGGACCTTGCAGTTGCAAATTCCAATGTTGACTACTTGAAGTCACTGGTTCGTTTCGGCACCGACATGACAACTGGGGCGCACTTGGCACGGGCCGCCGCGCATATTATTGACGCGGAAGGCGTGTATGAAGAGCGCATCAATATCTTGCTAGATGCTGGGGCTGATCCTAACATTGAGTCCGAGAAAGAATATGGGATGTTCTCACAAAAAAATGTAATGACCCACTGATTTCCTGCTCAGGTGTTACTTTCCCCGAAGGAGACACCGATGAGCGAAGTGATGGAAGAAGAGATCAAGCGTTGGACGGCCCGCCGCAAGTCGGCACTGGTCCTTGAGAT
>Ga0308163_10001721_pt1 | contig 22314 bp, 18 predicted proteins | sample PhyTR1_FD_201037 | JGI IMG/M metagenome (GOLD analysis project Ga0308163, IMG submission 201037) | Phyllosphere microbial communities from UC Gill Tract Community Farm, Albany, California, United States - DLSLT.R1 | ecosystem: Host-associated > Plants > Phyllosphere > Unclassified | place: USA... | reverse complement strand
AACAGCTGCTCGATTACAGCAGACTCAGATCGCCGCTTCGGGGTGCGCATCGCAGCAGTTCCTCGGACGATTGATGGGACACGATCACCAGCTGGGTAAAGCTGTTGGCGTGCACGTACAGCGCCAGGAAGCGTTCGATGACGTGGGCGAAGAGGTGGATGCCGCTGCCGACAAACGCTTCTTCGTCGATACTGAGCCGCACCTCGATCCCGCGCACCAGGCAATTGAAGGGATTGCCGGACAACCAGGCGCTGGTGGGCGTATAAGCAATCGCGAGGATGCCGCCGATCTGGCGCGTCGAGGCGGCCGAATGGGGCACGTCGTGCAGCGCCAGCATTTCGCGAAACGCGTCGACGCCGCCATCGGCCAGCGACAGGTGGTTCAGCGACAGCAGCGAGATCAGGCGCCACTGCGCGCTGCGGCCGCGTGCGAAGCGCCAGGTGCGGGTTGGCTTGCGCAGGAACGTGATGGCGCGCGTGCCCGAGCCGCCTTCCGTGAACAGGTCGCCCCCTGGCTGGCCGTACGGCAGCAGCGATGGCAGGTCGCGGTTGGTGCAGGTCAGTTCGAGATTGAGCGTGGTCTTTTCGACCTTGGCCGGATCGAAATCGATGTCGACGATCGTGATCTGGGTTTCGAAGCCGGGGCTGCGTTCGGCCAGCGCTTCATCGCGCGCCATGGCCCAGTAGTGGCCATTGTGCTGCGGCGTTTGCGCATGCTTGAGCGAGTAGAAGGGCTGGAACTTGACGATCGTTTCGCCCTGCGCCGTCTGGCGCACCATATTGACGTCGTTGATCGCATTGACCTCGTAGCCATAGGCGCGGCGCCCGTCGGCCAGCACCGGGTAATTGGCTTTGGCGTGGGTCAGCTGGATCGGCTCACCGCGCTGGGGGAACAGGTTGATCACCGGCGTGCAGCCGGTGAGCAGATTGTTGGTCGAGAGCGTGCCGAGCATGCGCGCCAGGTTCGAGTCGCTGCGAATGCCGGCCAGTGCCAGGTGCACCGTCAGCGCGCGCGTGCCGCGGGGCAGGGCGGCCGTCAGCATGGCCAGGTCGAGATCGACGAAGTTGAATTTTTCGGGAAAGCAGAAGTACTCGGTGAGCAGGCGGTACGCCGCGTGCGAGCGTGCCGGGAAATCGATCAGCGCCTCGTCGTCGTCAAAGCCCGCGCTGCGTACCGGCAGCGCCGGCAGTGCGAGCCAGTGCCCGCCATCGGCCTGCACGTAGGCGGCCACCGTGCGCACCAGCAGCGCGTCGCGCAGCGCCGCGCACAGCGACGGCTCGCCATCGAGGAACAGGCGCAGCGCCGGCAGCGCCAGCGCATCGAGTCCGCGCCCGTCGCAGGTGATGGCCACGCGCACGCTGATGCTGGCCGTGGCGCCGGCCGGCAAGCGCACCGTGTCGGGCGCGCCGATGATCGGGGAGAACGCCGCGCGCGTGATGGCCAGCGGCGCGACCGTCACCGGATACACGGTGCGAAACGTGCATTCCACGCCGCGCACGGGCCGCGTGTTGAATGCGGCGCCGCGCCCGATCGTCGTCACGCTCGTCTGCTGGGCGGCAGCGGCGCCGGTGGCGGCGTCGGTGCTGGTGGTGATGGCGGGGCCGAGCTGCGCGATCGAGCACGATGGGAAAGGACGCAGATAGTGCGGGTAGAGCACGCCGAACAGCGCTTCGGTGAACTCGGGATAATCGTCGTCGAGACGCCGGGCGATGCGCGCATTGAGGAAGGCGAACGACTGGATCATGCGTTCGGTGTGCGGGTCTTCGCAGACTTCACCACTGATCAACAGGCGCCCGGCGACGCGCGGATAGCGTTCGGCAAATTCGCGCAGGTTGTGGCGCAGGTAGGCCAGTTCGCTTTCGTAGTAGGGCAGGAGCTGGTCCATCTCAGCTCTCCTTCACCGGCGACGCCGCTGTTGCCATTGTTGCTGCCGCGCGGCCGGCCTTGCGGATGCTGTACTGGAGCGTGGAGGGCTGCAGCACGGCGTCGAAGTTGACCGGCTCTTGCGACACGCTCCCCACCAGCACCGCCGTGATCGAAAAGCTCAGGCGATTGATCGACGGGCCGGCCGCCTCGTCGCGCAGCGCCAGCTGCGCCTTCACACCGGTCAGGCGCGGCTCATGGCGCGTGATGGCCGCTTCGATGCAGGCGCAGATGTGGGCCCGGTCCGAAGGGCTCGAGAGCGAGCGGTCGGCGAAATCGCACAGGCCGTAGTCGACCATCGATGTCTTGCATTCGGTGTAGCCGGCAAGTTCGCCCTCCTGGATGATCGAGCGCGTGTTCAGCAGCGCCTCGAGGTCGCGCGCCACCGCATCCTTCAGCTCGTCGACATTCAGGCGCACGACGACAACGCCCTGGCGTACCGGTTGGCCGAGCAGACGGTCGAACAGATCCGGCGTGTATCCCTTCATGGAGCGTTCCTTCGCGGTGGGGCAGAGGGAGGGCGTGCGGAATGTTGCGTGGTGAAAACCAATCGCATGTTGCCATGCGGTTCGTCGCCAAACGTTGATGAACTTCACGTGGGCAACTCTATGTCGTCGTTATTGTTTCTTTCCGGCCATAACAACTGGGAAGACAGCACCATGACGAGCAAAGTTCTCTGGGGCGAAGGTCTGCTGCTGCGCCCCCAGCATTTCCAGCGCCAGGATGCGTATCACGAGCATTGCCTGTTCAAAAGCGTGAAGGCGGCCCATCCCTATGCCTGGGGCGTCGATCTGTGCGAGATCGACCGCGAGGCACTGGCCAGCAGCATGCTGCGCGTGACCGGGCTGGCGCTGCGCTTCCAGGATGGCGAGCTGTACGAGGCGCCCGGCAGCGACGAACTGCCCGCCACGATCGATCTCAGCACGCTGGCGCAAACGGTGCAGGCGGTGACGTATTACGCGGCGCTGCCTGGCCTCAAGCCCTTCAATGCCAACTTCGTGCAGCCGGGGCAGGCCGCAACGTCCGCCGACAGCGCGGCGCGCTTCATGCAGGCCAACCTGGAAGCGCCCGACCTGTTCACACAGGCCGCGCCGGTGCAGCTGGCCTATCTGCGGCGGGCGCTGCGGCTGGTGGCCGAGTTCGAGCCGCGCGACGCCTACATCCACTTCCCCCTGCTGCGCGTGCGACGCACGCCTACCGGCGGCTTCGAGCTTGATCCGGCCATGGTGCCGCCAGCCCTGTCGGTGGGCGCGTCACCGATGCTGTTCCAGGGTTTGCGGCGCCTGCTCGACGCGCTGCAGGCCAAGGTCGGCGCGCTGTACGGCCACCACCGCGAACCGACCCGCAACGTGATCGAATTCCGCTCGGGCGACATGTCGTCGTTCTGGCTGCTGCACACGGCCAGTTCAGCCTACGCGGCGCTGACGCACCACTTTCATCATCCGGCGCTGCATCCGGAGCGCCTGTTCCAGTCGCTGCTGGACGTGGCCGGCGGTTTGATGACGTTCTCGAAGAGCTGGACCCTGGCCGACCTGCCGGCCTACCAGCATGGCGATCCCGGCCCGGCCTTCGCTAAGCTGCACATGATCATCCGCGAACTGCTCGACACGGTGATCTCGGCCAAGTACTTCGGGATTGCGCTCAACGAGGTGCGACCGTCGTACCACATCGGGATGCTCGACTCCGGCAAGATCGACGACGCCACCACGTTCTATATCGCGGTATCGGCCGACATCGCCACGCTCGAACTGGTCGAAATCGTGCCGCTGCGTTTCAAGGTCGGCGCGCCGGATGACGTCGAAAAGTTCGTGCTCTCGGCGCTGCCCGGCGTGCGCCTGCAGTATTCGCCGCAGCCGCCGGCCGCCATCCCCGTGCGGCCAGATACCTGCTACTTCAGCCTGGAATCGAAAGGGCCGATGTTCGAGCGAATGCTCAAGGCGCAGTCGATCTCGATCTACGCACCGGAAGGATTGAGGGAGCTCAAGCTGGAATTGCTGGCCGTGGTGGCGTGACAGGGCGCTGCCAACCCGGTGGGGATAAACCTGTGGATAAGTCTGAATACTCAGCCATTTCGTTGTATGCACGTCGTTTTGGCGCTTTGTTGCAGGGCCTTCGTTTCAGGAGCGGCGCAACCCATTGGTACTATTTGGCGACCTATTAATTCCCGCTGGGAATATCTCTACAATGACAAAGGCCCCGGCGCTGTGAAGCACCGGGGCCTTTGTCGTTATTACGACGGTCTTGCTTACTCTTGCGATGCGGCCGTCACCTCGAGCGTGATGGCTTTCAGGCCCAGGACAGCGCTGCTCTGCTGACGGATCTGGTTGGCATAGGCTGCATCACCGTTGAGCTTGCGGCCATACGAAGGAATCATTTCCTTCATCTTGGCTTGCCACTCTGGCGTGGCCAGCTTGTCCTTGAACGACGACGCAGCAATCACTTTCAGCATGATCGGTGCAGCGGTCGAGGCGCCTGGCGACGCGCCCAGCAGGGCAGTGACCGAACCGTCACCCGATGCGACGACTTCGGTACCGAACTGCAGCAGGCCGCCCTTGGCCGGATCGTCCTTGACGATCTGGACGCGCTGACCTGCGTTGACCAGTTTCCAGTCTTCCTTCTTGGCTTCCGGCAGGTACTCACGCAGGGTTGCGACGCGGTCTTCCTGCGACTGCATCACTTGCTCGACCAGATACTTGGTCAGCGGGATGTTGTCGATACCGGCTTGCACCATCGGACGCACGTTGCCGGTGTTGACCGAGGCTGGCATGTCGATCCACGAACCATTTTTCAGGAACTTGGTCGAGAACGTCGCGAACGGGCCAAACAGCAGCGCTTTCTTGCCGTCGATGACGCGGGTGTCCAGGTGCGGCACGGACATTGGCGGCGAACCGACCGATGCCTTGCCGTAGACCTTGGCGTTGTGCGCCTCGATCAGCGCCGGGTTGGTCGTGACGAGCCACTGGCCACCGACCGGCACGCCGCCGAAGCCCTTGGCTTCAGGAATACCGGTCTTTTCCAGCAGTGGCAGTGCGCCGCCGCCAGCGCCGATGAACACGAATTTCGTGTTCACGGTCGAGACCTTGTTGTCCGCCAGGTTCTTGACAGTGACGTTCCACAGGCCGTTTTCGCCGCGCTTGATGTCTTCAACCTGGGTACGCAGGTTCAGCGTCATCCCGTGGGTACCGGTCAGGTGCTTGACCATGCTGCGGGTCAGGGCGCCGAAGTTGACGTCGGTACCGATTTCCATGCGGGTGGCAGCCACTTTCTGCGCTGCATCGCGGCCATTCATGACCAGCGGCGCCCACTTGCGGATTTCTGCCTGGTCTTCGCTATACAGCATGCCCTTGAACAGGTTTTCCTTCTGCAGTGCGGCGTAGCGCTTGCGCAGGAAATTGATGTTGTCGTCGCCCCAGACAAAGGCCATGTGCGGCACATTGTTGATGAAGCTTTGCGGCGCGCCCAGGTACTGCTTTTGCACCTGGTAGGCCCAGAACTGCTTCGAGATTTCGAACTGCTCGTTGATGTCGACCGCCTTCTTGGTGTCGATAGTGCCGTCCGGCATTTCCGGCGTGTAATTCAGCTCGGCGAAACCGGAGTGACCGGTGCCGGCGTTGTTCATGGCATCCGAACTTTCGGCCGAGACCGAGTCCATGCGTTCATACATCTGGATCGTCAATTGCGGATCGAGTTCCTTGAGCATCGTCCCGAGCGTGGCGCTCATGACGCCGGCACCGATCAGGACAACGTCGACCGGCTTGTCATTGGATGGAGCGGGCGTCTTCGAGCACGAAGCAACGATGAAGCAAGAAAGGACGACGAATAGCGAGTTGCGCATACGAGTATCACCTGAAAAAATGTGTGCGATGGCCTGGCATGCAACATCTGATTTAAAAATTCGACGGCTCGGTAGTGGCGTATTCCGGAAGTAACCGGAAGCGCCATTAGAGAACGGGTTGTCGGGATCTGTCGCGGCAATCCACCGCAACAAGCCTCGGCAACCGACGCAATAGCAACGGCGATGCGTTGCTGCGACCGGGTCTCGATCGTGGCGGCATCGCGGGTTGGCAAACAAGGATATAACGCGTTGACAGGAGAGTCAGGCGGGCCAGTCAATATCCCTGGCGTCCATCGAAACTGGGGGTAACTCTTGTATAGGAGTTAGGTAAGTATAGCCCAAACAAATCCGCCTTGCTTGGGGCTGGCCCCCTTAAAAGGCCGTCTCAGTATTCAAGCGGTAGCGTTCTGCGTACTACTACTGAGGCGGTCGCGCGACGTTTGTGCGGTGGGTTTCTTGGGGTGTGCGCTGGGGGTTTGCAGGCGCTTTTGAACAGTCGATTGAATCCTGCTGATATGGACATATCTGAGATGTTTGATCCAGGATTCGATGAACATGACCCATGCCACAAGCGTTGATACCCACTCGGCACCGCAAATCCTGATGATCGACGGCGCGAGCATCCGCGACATCGCCTCGTTTTATGACGAGATCAACCGCGTCTTCATGGTGGGCGAGGATTGGCGCCTTGGTGCCAGCCTGGATGGCCTGGATGACATGCTATACGGTGGCTATGGGGTTCTGCGCGGCAAGGCCCCGGCAATCGTCGTCTGGGACCAGATGGACAGTAGCCGTATTGCTCTGGGCATCGAGGCGACCCGCGCTTACTATCTCGCAAAGCTCGAGCAGCCGCAGGTGTTCAAACCTGGCCCGATTCACGCGGCATTGGCGCGCCTTGGGCAGGGCGGGCCGACTTACTTCGATCTGGTGATGCAGGTATTTGCTGATCATCCGAACATTACGTTGCGCGCGGCTGAATAATTGGTGGTGCAGCTAACGCTACGCGCCAGGTTTTATTGGTTTGTGGCGCGCTTTATGGGCGCGCCACAACAGTTGTGCACAAACAATAAAGTTTGACACAACCGCCTTAACAAAAACAACAACTTGCGAATTTCATGCGCCAACCCCACCAAGATAAAGTTTGACACGAACTGCATGAATTCGAATGATGTCGGCGTTTTTTCAACAATAAAGTTTGACACAATCTCCGGGTTTCTTCGACTATTCGACCGACCGCTTTCGACCCAAACCGGACGTCGCACTTCATAAATACAACTGCATTGATGAGGTCCGAAAAGCTTTCGAAATAAGGAATTCTCGCAGAAAGATACTGTTAAGAAATGCAAATGCTTGCAATCATACCTTGGGTGCGTGAACGTACATCCGGGCTAGCCAAACATGAAGCAGTGTATTCGTATCCTATATTTCCCCGATAAGGAAGTACACGTATCGGAGGACTGTGATTTGCAAGACATGAGTAAATCGTCTCGTTATAACCAACTGCGTCCAAGTCTAAAATGGCAGAGGATCGCGTTATTAGAAAGAGAGGGGGTCTGCACTGTTGAGCTCGTCTGCGCAAATATCGGATTAATGCTCCTTGGCTTGCTTCGTCAAGATCGTCCTCGATTAAATCGACAACCAGAAGGGCTGGGGCACTGCTTTCCAGTATTTGAAGCAAATTTGTCAGGGTTACTGTTTGCGTAGCCCTTCTCCCACTAGCCATGTTATCGCTTGACTGACTCGTTCCTGGGTTTCGGAGTGCTTTTCATGCATTTCGTTTAGCACTTGTGGGCCTTTCCACTGCTGCGGATCAACAAAAACACCGCCAGGCAATGCTTTCGCGATGCAGTGAGCAAACACTGTTTTACCACTGCCTACTGAGCCAACAATGTAGTTTAAGGGGCGAACATTTTTTATTTCAAATTGTTCACCTCCCCAAGGCCATGGGAGTAAGAAGGTTAGGCTAACGTCGGGCTCAGGATTAAGTAGATTGCTGAGTTCCTCCTCGCTTGGTATGCGCCCCAGCGAAAGACCGGACTGGAGACTACGAACCTTTTCCATACGCTGAATTACTCTACTCATTTCTTCGTTAAGAAACGCATCGTGCGACAGTAGCGCGGACTGGAGGCATTGTGGGTTTCCATCAAATACCTGTGCGACCTGCGAAAGACTGAGCCCGAGGCTTCTTAACGCCACTACTTTGGTAGCACAGACCATATCCTCAGAACTATAGGCCCGATACCCTGCGGCGGTACGTTCAGGGTTGATTAAGCCCTTCTGCTCATAGAGCCTTAAAGCCTTCGTAGATACGCCCAACCTACTTGCAGCTTCAGAGGAATTCAATCTTTTGACCATAGGGTTCGTCGAGTTCTGCTTAATCTTGCAGCTATCTTAAAGCCATCCCCAAGGGCAGGGTCAACAACAATCTTCGATGCAGCTCAGCTTCAGCACTGAATTTTTACACCCGCTTCTGAACGATTCCTGCCTGTCGCGACCGGCTGGTTTCGACCCATTGCGGACCCTCGCTCCAGGTCTTGCAGACATCGCCTCATAGTGATTTGAGGACTACGGAATCCTGCTTTGCCTTCTTCACGCAGTTCGGCAAGCTGTTCATCCGAGACCGAGTTGGGCAATCTTGAATCGCCATTCTTGGGGATTGGTATCGGCTTGACGGAACCTGAATGAACCAGCGCCGTCCAGGTGCCACATCCCTTCAACACCCAGGATTGTGCAGTCCGTCTAGTCAGGTTGCAGTTCAGCGCATTGGCGTTGAACTTTTAGGTCATTGAAACAACAATGTGTCTTCACTAACCGAAAGATTAGACCATGGTCTCGTTCCTGAAAATGTCGGTGCTTTTTGCCTTGTCTTCTGGTCTGTTTATCGCAAACCCCGCACTGGCCACCCCGAACGCCGTGCAGATCGACACGATCGCCGGACACCGACTCGAAACACTGACGATTAATCCTCCGGATGCAAAACGGTGCGTGGTATTCGAAAATGGCTCGCGCGCGACGGTAGATTCTTGGACCGCGGTCATTGCCGCCTTGCCGCCAGAAGTCGCAGTCTATGCCTACAATCGGCCCGGCTACGGGAGCAGCGAAAAGACCGATACGCCACGTGACGGCATGACCATTGTTGAGGAACTCCGGCGCGGTCTGCAGCAAAAGGGATTAAAGCCGCCCTACGTTCTGGTGGGCCATTCGCTTGGCGGCTTGTACATGCAATTGTTCGCACGACGCCATCCAGATGAGGTTGCTGGCATGGTACTGGCCGATGCCGTGTATCCGCGCGTCATCAAGAAACCGGAAAATTTCCCATGGTGGACACGCGCTGTCAAGCAGGTGCTCTTTTCGGCGACAGTCAATGAGGAGATCAACCTGATCTACCAGACGGGCGAAGAGGTGGCCGCGTTGGCGTCGATCGACGACAAGCCGATCGTGCAGTTAATCAACCGGCCTACCGATCCGACCGCTTTAGCCGTTGACTTCGGCGTGGTCGACCACGATCCGAAAACGGTAGCCTACGTCAAAGCGCTCTATCCGAGCTCGAAGAAGATCTTCATCAATTCGGATCACCAGATGCAGAAGCAGAGTCCTGTTGATGTGACAGATGCGATAAAGACCGTGATCGCCTCCGCAGCCGCCCGGCGCTAGCGCGTACCGCTCACACCTGCCGCATCAATTCTTCATAAGTGGCGACGCTGACCCGTAAGGGCATATTTAAGCGCCCGAATGAATGAGGCAGAGCGTAAACGAAATTCGGAATCGAACGGCCGCTTCTGGCCGATTCCAGACCTTTCGATAGCGTCCGGTTGAATCCACAACCCTAACTCGTCGGGTCACAAGATTGAACAGCGCCGATTAGAAACATCTCAAACGTTAGCCCTTGCTATCAATTCCGTCCACTCGTCTACTGGCGTGAACATCTGGTTTCCCACGGGTGCAAAGGAAGAATCGTCGTGAGCAAATGGGTTGTCGCCGACTCATTCAATGACAATGGAATCAGGGCGGAGAACCTTGTCCGTTTGCACCCAGCTGAGAAAATTTGCATCAATGCCCAAGTGCTCGTAAGTGTCGCCGAGCATAACTACCCGCCCCATCGCACTTCCACTTGGAATTGGCACGCTGACCACATCGCCAATCCGCACGTCCAGACCGTCTTTGTACTTCATGATAGTCGCTGTCTCTTGTCAAGAATTAGGCTTACTGCTCATAGGTGGCGAAACTTGTCCCAAAGTCCGCTCCTGGCCGGAAGCTGTCGGTCAGTGCTGACTGTACACAAGACTGATCTACACGACCAGTCAGGCCATCAGTGCAGGCTTTTTGCGCTTCAGGGCACAGATTCGACAGACTATCGGAATTGTCGCCATTGCAAGCTGCTGAACAATACAATGCTGCAGCCTCTCGACCCGACCCCTCAGGAAAACGATGAACCTGCCGCATCAAGCCCGACATACTGCCGCGTTCCTGGTCATGGCTGCACTTTCTGGGGCGCTCTATGCCCAGTCGGTGTCGCTGCCCGGCTATTGGGAATTCCAGACCGCTACCGGGGCGACTACCGTCAACGGCACCGAGGTCGACCTCATCGGCAAGGGCGTCCTGCACGTTACTGACGATGGCGCTGTGCCGACCGCGACGATCTCGTGGCTTGACGAACAGGGCCAGCTCAGCGCAGCCCGGCAGGTCAAGGGCGAGACCAGCGCGGCCGGCACGGTCTTCCGGCACACCGGCAAGCGCATAACTTCGGGTCGAGGTGGCAAGCAAACCAGTGTCGAGGTTACCGTACGCTGGACCTTGCGTAGCGTCGGTGATCGACTGGTCGGCGAGCGACTCGTCGAGACCGACGAAAACGAACCGAAACCGATCACCGGTGTTCGGTTGAAGGCAGCCTATGTCGCTCCGCCTCGGGCCTCCATCCCGGCATCCCAGGCCGAACGCGGCCCTGCCACGGCCGAGGAACGCCAGCGCGTAGTAGAACTTGCGCAGGCGGCACAGATCGATCCGCAAGCGGCACAGGCGCGTGACGGCGCCTGGCTGCGGCAGTGGGTCCAGGAAGTGCCCGATCTGACGCTCGATCCCGGCGTGGTGGACGCCTGGCTGACGATCGCGTCGAAACCGGCGGTGCGCGATACGCTTGATTTCCAGTACATCGCTAGCGCCATGGCAGCCCAGATCTCACATCCTGATCTCGCAGACCAGCAGAAAGCAAGTGAACTGGCAGGTATGCAGGGTGTTCTCACTGCGTACCAGCACCTGTTACGCAAGCACCCCCAGTACCGCACTGCCAAGCTTGACGCCGCGCTGGCGGCGCAGGCACAAGGCATGCTGGAGACGTTCATCGATACGCTGTCCGTCCGGGACGCTGCACTGACCTGGTCGCCATCGTCCTCGGTAGATCCGGTGGTAAGGCGCATCGTCGCTTTGGGGATGAGTGAACCGCGCGCGATGGACTGGCTCGATATCCTGAGCAATCGCTTCGGAGGCCGCATGACCGGCAGCGACGCCTACACCCACGCCGCGCAATGGACGCGCAGCCAAATGCAGCAGTGGGGCGTGCAGGCGGTGCTGGAAGACGCCGGCAGCATATCCGTAGGATTCAACCGAGGGCCGTCGTCCGCTTACATGATCGCTCCGCAGCAGCAGACACTGCGCATCGCCACCCCTGCATTTACCGCCGGTACGAGGGGCATGCAGCAGGCGGATGCCGTGCTGGGACCCGCGACGCTTGAAGAAGCCGGCAAGCGGGCTGCCCAGTTCAAAGGCAAGTGGGTATTGATCGGCGGAGAAAGCGGAGGCACCGGCCGCGATGGCGAGTACACCTTTAAGCCGAGAGCGATCATGAACGCACTGATGGAAGCCGGCGCCCTTGGCACGATCCAGTCGGGAGAAGAACCGTTATACGCCGCATCCGGCGCGCCAAGCACATGGGACGCGCTACCGACCATGCCCGACATTAAGTTGGCCGCAGCCCAATATGCGGACATTCGCCAGCGCGTCATGGCAGGCACGCCGGTGACGCTGGCATTCGATATCCGCAACGGCTTTTACCCGGGCCCGGTCGCGTACCATAATGTCGTCGCCACCATTCCCGGCAGCGCGAAGCGAGAACAAATCGTCCTGCTAGGCGCCCACCTCGACAGCTTTGACGGTGGCACTGGCGCAGCTGACAACGGCAGCAACGTCGCGATCATGATGGAGGCCATGCGCCTGCTCGCCAGATCTGGCGTCAAACCCCGCCGCACCATCATGATGGCGGCCTTCGCGGGCGAAGAGATCGGGCGCAAGGGCTCCTTCGCGTTCGCTGACAGGCATCCTGGCACGATGAAAGACATCGTCATGATGCTCAACCGCGATGGCCGTCCCGGAGCTGTGATGGGGCTGACCGTGCCGTCGGCGTGGAAGGCCCCGCTTGCGCGGGTTGAACAGGCACTGGAAGGCGTGCATCCCAACTTCGGCTTCGCCACGATGATCAATGATGAACTCCGCGACGCGGACAAGGCAATGAAGTCGGCAAGTGGCAGCGACGACGCCGTGTTCAGCGCCCACCTGGTGCCGACACCGAAATTTGCAGTGCTCAGCGATTTCAATTACGACCGCGTGCACCATACCGTCCTTGACACCTATGAGAATGTGTTGCCCTACCGCGCTGCGCAGCAATATTCAGCCGTCGCGATTGCGGTGCTCGCCTACGAGATAGCCAACGCCCCGGAACCGATCAGCCGCGAAGGTTATTACAAGGCGTCGAAAAAGGCGCATTAGCACGCGGAGATACGGCGCCACTGGCAGCAAGAGCTCGGCAAGAGCAGGAAGTTGGCACATACAGCCGTATTCGCGAGGCAGCGAAGTCGCAGCGCAGAGCATGCAAAACGCACCAGGCGCCTGCATGACTTATCTATGCAGTTGCGACAGCGCCGCTAGCCGATTCTTGCCTGTCGCGACCGGCTGGTTCCGACCCGAAGCAACGGGATGGACTCCTCCCCCCCCTGAGGGCACGTTAGTGCCAAACTGGAGTTTCCACGAAACCGGTTTGGAAAGAAGGAATCCGCCATGAAGCTTATCCGCGTTGGAGTCGATTTGGCAAAGAATGTCTTTCAACTGCACGGCGTAGACCGCTCGGAAAAGACGGTCTGGGGGCGCAAGCTGGTCCGTGGTGATTGGATCAAGGAACTGCTCGAAAGGATTGCGCCGGGTTGCGAGATCGGGATGGAAGCATGTAGCGGCGCACATCATTGGGCCAGGATGCTGCAAGCACAGGGATATACGGTGAAGTTAATCGCTCCGCAGTTCGTTAAACCCTACGTCAAGAGCAACAAGAACGACGCAAACGATGCAGAAGCGATCTGTGAGGCGATGAGTCGGCCGAGCATGCGTTTCGTGGCCATCAAAACCGTCGAGCAGCAGGATATCCAGGCCGTACACCGGGTGCGCTCAGGCTTGATGGATCAGCGCAAGGCCAAGGCAAACCAACTGCGCGGTTTAGCATCCGAATATGGGTTGGTGGCGTCGAAAGAACTGCTGCACCTGAGGTCAGCGATCCCGCGCTGGCTTGAGGATCAGGAAAACGGTTTGACCGAGCGTTTTCGTCGGCTCTTGCATGGGCTGTGGGGAGATCTGAAGGCACTCGATGAACGAATTGAAGAACTCGACCGGGAGATTGAACAGATTGCTCGGCAAGACCCGGTCGCTATACGCTTGCAGCAAGTACGTGGTATCGGGCCGCTGACCGCAACGGCTCTGCTGGCTACAGTAGGTGATGCCAGCCAATTTGCTAGCGGGCGCGAGATGGCTGCTTCGTTTGGGCTCACGCCCAAACAAAACAGCTCAGGAGGAAAAGAGCGATTGCTCGGCATTAGCAAGCGCGGCGACGCTTATCTGCGCAGTTTGCTCGTGCATGGAGCTCGAGCGGTCATCCGAACCGCACAAGCGAAGACGGATCGATTGAGCACATGGGTAATCCGCATTGCCACGACACGGCACCCGAATATCGCCGCAGTGGCGTTAGCGAATAAGACGGCACGCGTCGCCTGGGCAATGCTGACCAAAGGAACCGATTACCAACCTCAAGCCGCGTAAGCACGGCTGTAAAAGTACTGAAGAAGTATCCGAACCACGATTGCATAACAAGCCGCATGATGGCCAACAGGTCGAACCGGCGCTGACAGAACCCGATAAGGTCTGAGGCTTCCGAGCCCGTCAAAGCGATAGGGAGTCAGCGCGCGAATAGCCCATCAGGGTCCAGCGCCTTAAGCAGGTGCAGCAGCACGAGACCGGATATACGTGAGCAGTGGTACCTCACGGCCTGAAGACGGATTGCTTGCAAACGAGGAGGAGTCCATATACGGACCTTCCAACAGGCTCAGGAACGTGCGGACGCCAACGGCTTAGCGTCTGGATATCGGGTCAAGAATGAATCGATGGCCTGTGCGGGCAGGTTGATCAGAATAGTTCCACTACTGTCCCAGCATGCGATTTCGAACAAAGCGCCTTCCAGTTGCGGCGCCGGTTCCGTGCCGTCCCAATACCGCGGATTGTCTTCGACGTATGGTGCTAGAGCAGGTATGGGACGAAGCCCCTTCGGTACTGCACTAAACACTGCCCAGATAAACTGAATCTCATAGGCCTGCAGGAAGGCTGCGAGTTCGTCGCCGGTGAACCATTGATCATCCGGCTGGAACGCCGGGGGCCTCCAGTTCGTTTCGATGTCGCTGACGTACCAGTCATAGTCTTGCGGCGCAATGTTGGTGGCCTCGAACACGTCGCGCATGTTGGTATACCAGCGGACCTGATCGGTCTTTTCCAAAATGAGATTCTTCATTTACGCTTTTAGAAATTGGCCGTTGAACGACCGCTTCTGGCCGAAGCCGGCCGGTCGAGCCAGCATAGCGGGTTGCCCGGTTCAACATTCAGCAGTGGCCGCGACAGGCCGGAATCGACCCAATGCAGACGTTCGAAATATTGAGAAAATGGTGAAATCGCAACAATAAATCTTTCAACTTTGACTTTTTTACGTATCCTCAGAATCGCGAAAAACTCGCAAACTGCGTCATAGAGACTGGTGTTAAATGTTTTAAGTGGTCTCCCATCAGTGCGTGGGCAGTGTTGAACCTATTGTGCCGTCGTCCTGTACAACCCACGTATTTAGGAGCCGTTCTGCGGCCGGCATTGCCAGATGCAGTTTCTGCAATACCTTACCACTGCCCAAGTCGAACATACCGGCGGCGCCCGGGCGCCAGTACCAGTAACCTCGGCAGGAGTATTTCACTTCAGCTTCATGCACGTTATCGACGCCGACCTTGGCGAAGTAGTCGGGATTGCATGTGACCGAGTAAGGAGGATGCTTCTCGTTGATGACTTCAAAACGCGGGTTATACGGCAAGGTACGCAGAGGCTGGCGATTAGCGGAGACCTTAAATTGGGGACACATGCGCAGCTCGAACTTAGGATAATTGAATTGCGGATGCATGTCCTTGCAATATTCCCAATTGTCTGGACTGACCATATCCTTCGGGGGCTTGAAATCGAGCATGATGACGAGTGAATCGTACTGTTCAGGCACTTTGAACTCGGGCGGCGCGAGGAATTCTCCACCTTGCTGAACTGAGATAAGCCTGCCGGCATCCCACGCAAACACGAGTCGGATGTTTGTCAGTTTGCAATCCTGATCATACTGCTCCGGTCGGAGTGACCCGCTCGCCCACTTTGGAACGACGATGCTAAACCCAGCTGCCGTGCGGTAAACAAAATTTTTCCCAGAGCTTTTCCTGCAGTCGTAATTGAGTCGTGTAGCACGGGCTTCAAGCTCTGTGACCGTTTCACGTTTATGGCACCCGGTGGAGCAACCGAGCAGCAAGGCAATCGAAACGAGACACAAGGAATTGGTTAGCATATGTATTCAGGAGGAGCACTCATGACCGGGAACGACCCGAAGCGGACATCTACGGCAATCTGATTTGTCGATGCCACTAGCTAGTGGACTAACGAGCTAGGCTGATTCAAACCAGGTCTTGATCTGGGTCGATGCCATCAAGTCGTACCTCTTCCAACGGGACCCCAAAGCCTACGCATTGCTGCTGCATGAGAGACACAACGCGATGGAAGCCAGCCATGTAGCCAGCCGTGAAATCGGTGCCGCTAGACACGTGATCTTGCTTGGCTTCTAGTGCCATCTCCCGAATTAAATAGCCGAGATCATGGCAGTAATACTTGAACACATCCATTGGTTGTCTCCCGTATCTCCAACTGTTTGTAGTTGAGTCCTGTCGGCTGGCAGCCGAACAATACTGGTCAGCGAAGGTCCGCTCTTGGCCGAAAGCAGCCTTTCCGGAAGTCTCGTCGGCCCCACTACTTGTGTCAAACTTTATTAGTTTGTGTCAAACTTTATTGTTTTGTGTCCGACTTTATTGTTCGTCCACAACAGTGCTTTGACCACTAAACGTTTATTCCACCGTCACCGACTTCGCCAGATTACGCGGCTTGTCCACATCGGTCCCACGCGCCAGCGCCGTGTGATACGCCAGCAACTGCAGCGCCGCCACGTGCAGGATCGGTGATAGCAAACCATAGTGCTCAGGCAAACGAATCACGTGCAGGCCATCGCCCGACGTGATGCGTGAATCGACGTCGGCGAACACGTACAGCTGACCGCCGCGCGCGCGCACTTCCTGCATGTTCGACTTCAGCTTTTCCAGCAGCGCATCGTTCGGGGCGATCGTAACCACGGGCATCTCTTCGGTCACCAGCGCCAACGGGCCGTGTTTGAGTTCGCCTGCTGGATACGCTTCGGCGTGGATGTACGAAATCTCCTTGAGCTTCAGCGCGCCTTCCAGTGCGATCGGGTAGTGGATGCCGCGGCCCAGGAAGAGGGCGTTTTCCTTGCGGGCGAAGTCGTCGGCCCAGGCGATGATCTGCGGCTCGAGTGCCAGCACGGCAGCCAGCGCGACCGGCAGGTGACGCATCTGCTTGAGGTGCTCGGCTTCTTCGGCATCGGTCAGGCGGCCATTGACCTGGGCCAGCGTCAGCGTCAGCAGGAACAGGGCGGCCAGCTGGGTCGTGAAGGCCTTGGTCGAGGCCACGCCGACTTCGACACCGGCGCGGGTGATGTAGGCCAGCTTGCATTCGCGCACCATGGCGCTCGTCGAGACGTTGCAAATGGTCAGCGTGTGTTCCATGCCCAAGCTGCGCGCATGCTTGAGCGCGGCAAGGGTGTCGGCCGTTTCACCGCTCTGGGTGATGGTGACGACCAGTGTGTCCGGATGCGGGACGCTGTCGCGGTAGCGGTATTCGCTGGCGATCTCGACGCTCACGGGCACCTTGGCCACCGATTCGATCCAGTACTTGGCGGTCAGGCCAGCGTAGTAGCTGGTGCCGCAGGCCAGGATCAGCACGCGGTCGATTTTCTTGAACACCGCGAAGGCGCCGTCGCCGAACAGTTCCGGCATGATGCCGGTGACGCCTTCGAGCGTGTCGCCGATCACGCGTGGCTGCTCGAAGATTTCTTTCTGCATGTAGTGGCGGTATGGGCCGAGTTCGGCAGCGCCCGTGTGGGCGTGCACGGTCTTGACTTCGCGCTCGACCGGGCGGCCGTCGACGTCGACGATCCAGTAGCGCGCCAGTTGCAGGTCGACCACGTCGCCTTCTTCCAGGTAGATGATCTGGTCGGTCGTGCCGGCCAGCGCCATCGCGTCGGAGGCGACGAAGTTCTCGTCCTTGCCCACGCCGACGATCAGTGGCGAGCCCTGGCGCGCAGCGATCACGCGGTGCGGTTCTTCGCGGCAGAACACGGCGATGGCGTAGGCGCCGTGCAGGCGCTTGACGGCTTGCTGCACGGTCTCGAACAGGTCGCCGTTGTACATGTGGTCGACCAGGTGAGCGATGACCTCGGTGTCGGTCTGGCTCATGAAGACGTAGCCCAGGGCGGTCAGCTCGGCGCGCAGTTCGTCGTGGTTTTCGATGATGCCGTTGTGAACCAGCGCGATGCGCGCATTGTCTTCGCTTGGCGAGAAGTGCGGGTGAGCGTTGTGCGATGCCGGCGCGCCGTGGGTGGCCCAGCGGGTGTGCGCGATGCCGGTGAAGCCTTCCAGATGCGCTTCCTTGACCTGTGCTTCCAGTTCAGCGACACGTGAGGTCGAGCGCGAGCGGGTCAGGCGGCCGTCGAGGTGGACAGCCACGCCGCAGGAGTCATAGCCCCGATACTCGAGGCGCTTGAGGCCTTCGATCAGGACAGGGGTAATGTTGCGTTTTGCGACTGCTCCGACGATACCGCACATGGCTAACCTCACTTCAAAATGTTCAATGAGTATTATCGTAGAGCAATTACAGTGAAATAAGCGTACAGTGTGCAGCTATATTTGTCATATTATTTCACGACCACTACGCTGTGAAATATTGTTTCATATAGCAGCATTAAATACTCTTAAATTTCATGCCTATCAATGCTCTCCCTATCCTTGACGACATCGATCGTCGCATTCTGACCATTCTGCAGACTGACGCATCGCAGACGAACGCGCAGCTGGCGGCGCAAGTGCATGTGTCGCCACCGACGTGCCTGCGCCGCGTGAAGACCATGACGGATAGCGGCATCATCCAGCGTCAGGTGGCCATCGTTGCGCCCGATAAAGTGGGGGTGGGCCTGAGCGCTATCGTCGAGATCACGCTCGACGTGCAGGCCGCTGAGCGCATGGCTGAATTCGAGAAACTGGCGGACACGGAAGCGGCGGTGCTGCAGTGCTACCGCGTATCGCCCGGCCCGGATTTCGTGCTGATCGTGCAAGTGGCCGACATGCCGGCCTATCACGAGCTGGCGCACCGGCTGTTCACCGCGCACGCCAATGTGCGTAATGTGAAGACCTATTTTGCGACCCACCGCAGCAAGTTCGAGACGCGCATTGCCGTATAGCCAGACCTGAACGTCACGTGAATACCTGTGGATAACAATGTGGATGACCACAGGGAAGAACATGGGATAAGCAGGGTATTACCCTGTGTTTATCCTGTTCATTTCCTGTGGTTATTTTGTGTACGACCAGTGGATTACTTCTTGATTTTCACTGGACGCTTCCAGCTGTCGATGGTGATTTGCTTCGATCGCGAGATGGTCAGCTTGCCGGCGGGCGCATCCTTGGTCAGCGTCGTGCCAGCGGCCAGCGTCGCGCCCTTGCCGACCGTGACCGGGGCTATCAACTGGGTATCGCTGCCAACAAACACGTCGTCCTCGATGACGGTGCGGAACTTGTTGGCGCCGTCGTAGTTACAGGTGATGACACCGGCGCCGATGTTGACGCGCGAGCCTATCGTGGCGTCGCCCACATACGCGAGGTGATTGGCCTTGCTATGCGCGGCGACGGTGCTGTTCTTGACCTCGACGAAGTTACCAATGTGAACGTCTTCACCGAGCGTGGTGCCCGGCCGCAGGCGCGCGTACGGGCCAATCTGCGACGCAGCGCCGATCGTGGCGTCGTCGATATGGGAGAACGGCTTGATATTGGCGCCCGCGCCCACGGTGGCGTCGACCAGCACGCAGTGCGCGCCGATGCGCACGCCGTCAGCCAGCTCGACGCGGCCTTCGAATACGCAACCGACATCGATCGTGACATCGCGGCCGCAAATGAGTTCGCCGCGCACATCGATGCGGGCCGGATCCATCAAGGTCACGCCGCGTTCCAGCAGTGCGTGAGCGATGTTCAGTTGGTGACGGCGCTCGAGCTCGGCCAACTGCACCTTGCTGTTGACGCCCGCCACTTCCCACTCGCCGGAAGGCTGGCTCGAGACGACCGGCACGCCGTCGGCCACGGCCTGGGCGACGATGTCGGTCAGGTAGTACTCGCCCTGAGCGTTGTTGTTGGACAGGGCGGCCAGCCACTTCTTGAGGTGGCGGGTCGGAATCGCCATGATGCCGCTGTTGATTTCCTTGATGGCGCGTTCGGCCTCGGTTGCATCTTTCTCTTCGACGATGCGCACGATGTTGCCGTCTTCACGCACGATGCGGCCCAGCCCGAACGGATTGGCCTGCTCGACGGTCAGAATGCCCAGCTTGTCGCTACCCGCGGCCTCGACCAGGCGGCGCAGCGTGTCGATCGTGGTCAGGGGCACATCGCCGTAGAGCACGATCGTTGGCTGGTCGTCGTCCAGTTGCGGCAGCGCTTGCATGACGGCGTGACCGGTGCCCAGCTGTGGGTCCTGCAGCGCGGTATCGATCGTGCTGCCGGTGGATTCTGCCACTGTTGCGACCATCTCTGGCACCGCTGCGCCTCCATGTCCATAAATCACGCATAATTTCTGCGGACTCAAGCCACGCGCGGTATCGATGACGTGGCGCAAAAGGGGCTTACCAGCCAGTGGATGCAGTACTTTCGGCAAGGCGGACTGCATGCGTTTGCCCATACCGGCGGCGAGGATCACAACGTTCATAAGCCGTTCTCAAAAAGTTGAATATATGAAAAATTTTAGCATGCGCGATGGCGCGTTCCGACGCGTGTTTGCGCTCCTGCTGCTTGCCATGACGGTCATGGCCGCCGGTTGCAGCTCGATTCGCTTCTCGTACAACCAGGGTGACACTTTACTGTACTGGTGGATGAATTCGTATGTCGACTTCGAAGGTCAACAAGCGGATGTGGCCAAACGCGATATCAAAGCCGTGTTCCAGTGGCACCGCAAGACGGAGTTGCGTGACTATGCTGCATTGCTGGGCACGTTCAAGCGCCAGCTGGCTGGCAACCCGACCCAGGCCGACCTGCTCGGCGACTACCGCGAAATCCGCGTGCGCGCCGATCGCCTGGGCCAGCGCGCCGTGCCGGAACTGACGACGCTGGCCATGTCGATCACACCCGAGCAGATCACCCACATGGAGCGCAAGTTCAAGGACAAGAACGACGAATACCGCCGCAAGTTCATGGATGGCAGCGTCGACAAGCGCCAGCGCGCCCGTTTCAAGAAGTCGATGGAACAGATGGAACTCTGGTTCGGCAACTTCAGCAGCGAACAAGAGGCGATCCTGCGCCGCGCGTCCGATCTGCGTCCGCTGGACAACAACCTGTGGCTGGAAGAGCGCCAGTACCGCCAGCGCCGCGTGCTGGCCGTGCTGACGGAGATCCAGCAAAAGAAACTTAACCGCGAACAGACGTCGGCGCGTGTCGCAGGCTTGATGCGGGAATTGTCTGCCCGCATGGACTCGCCGGAACGCAAGGGTTTCTATGATGCCAGTATCGATCACACCACCAAGTTCATCCTGACAGCGATCCGGATCGCCACGCCACAGCAGAAAGCCCATGCCCAGGAGCGTATCCAGGGCTGGATTGGCGACCTTGAAGCGCTGGCTGCAGGTAAATAAGCAAGTCAATAAGTAACTAAAGAAGCACGCAAAGGGCGGCACGCAATCGCATGTAAACCCCATGCTATAGTGCCGCCCATGCACAGAAAGTCCATCAATTCCAAGCCTGCCGGCACCAAGCCGCACGGCTCGCCGCGCATGGCGCAGCACCAGGTCCGCATCATCGGCGGCGCCTTCAAACGAACCCTGCTCCCCGTCGTTGACGCCATTGGCCTGCGGCCCACGCCGGACCGTGTCCGCGAAACCGTCTTCAACTGGATCAATCACCAGCTCGCCAATGACTGGGATGCGGCTACCGTACTCGACCTGTACGCCGGTTCCGGGGCGCTGGGCTTCGAGGCGGCCAGCCGCGGCGCGGCGTCGGTGCTGATGGTGGACAACCATAGCCCGGCAGTACGCCAGCTGGAAGCAAACCGCGACAAGCTCAAGGCGACCAACCTCACCATCCTGCGCGCCGACGCCTTGACGCTCGTGCGCGACCTGGCCACCCGTGGCCAGCGCTTCGACGTGATCTTTCTCGATCCGCCTTACCAGCAAGACTTGCTGGCCAAGACATTGCCCTTGTGCGCTGCGCTGCTGAAAGAGGGCGGGATGGTGTATGCGGAAGCCGAGGCGCCCCTGCTGGCCGAAGGTGATGCGGTGCCCGAGTGGCTGGCAGGCTGGGAAGCAGTACGTGCGGACAAGGCTGGCATGGTCTACTATCATCTGCTCAAGCTGCAAGAAAAACAGGCATACGTTGTTGAAAGGCTGTGAAAACTGCACAGCCATTGGGCAAACCCCGCCCCAGCGTGGGGCGAATGCCGGGTATTTAAGGCATAATGCGCGTTCTATCACGGTGTATTTTTCACAGGAGCCGCAATGGTTGTAGCTGTCTATCCAGGTACTTTCGATCCGCTCACCCGCGGCCACGAGGATTTGGTACGCCGCGCATCCGGCCTGTTCGACCGTCTGGTGGTCGGCGTTGCCGATAGCCGGAACAAGCGTCCCTTCTTCACGCTTGAAGAGCGCCTCGAGATCGCCAATGAAGTGCTGGGCCATTATCCGAACGTGCAGGTCGAAAGTTTCTCGGGCCTGCTCAAGGATTTCGTGCGCAAGCACGATGCCCGTGTGATCGTGCGCGGCCTGCGCGCGGTATCCGATTTCGAATACGAGTTCCAGATGGCGGGCATGAACCGCTACCTGCTGCCGGATGTCGAAACCCTGTTCCTGACCCCGTCCGACCAGTACC
>Ga0308163_10001718_pt1 | contig 22353 bp, 21 predicted proteins | sample PhyTR1_FD_201037 | JGI IMG/M metagenome (GOLD analysis project Ga0308163, IMG submission 201037) | Phyllosphere microbial communities from UC Gill Tract Community Farm, Albany, California, United States - DLSLT.R1 | ecosystem: Host-associated > Plants > Phyllosphere > Unclassified | place: USA... | reverse complement strand
CCCCGCGTGGCAGGCTGCGGGCATGGCTGAGCAACTCACGGTCCCACAGGCGTTCGCGCTCCTGCAGGTCGAGCCCGACGGACGCCACGCGCTCGATGGTTCGACGCTCGACACCGGTCTCGCGGGAGCGGTCCTCGCCGACCTCGCGCTGCGCGGTGCGGTCTCGCTGCAGGACGGACTCGTCGCCGTCGTGAACGGCGCCGCAACGGGCGACCCCGAGCTCGACGGCGTGGTCGGCTCCATCGCGGCGGCCGGTGCACCGCGCAAGGCGAAGTGGTGGGTGAGCCGACTCGGCAAGCGCCAGCTGCGCGACGACGTGTTCGCCGGACTCGTCGAGCGCGGCGTCATCAGCGTCGAGCAGGGCAAGGTGCTCGGCCTCTTCCCCACCACGAAGCACCCGGAGCGGGACGGAGCCCCGGAGGCGCTGCTGCGATCCGGCATCTCGGACGTGCTGGCCGGCCGGGCAGGACCCACGCCGTTCTCCGCCGCGGTCATCGGCCTGCTCGACGCGACGAACACCCTGCGCAAGCAGTTCGGCGCCGTCGACAAGGACCTGGTCAAGGAGATCACCTCGGGCTCCTGGGCGAGCCCGGCGGTGAAGGCGGTACTCGAGGAGATCGAGGCCGCGACGATGGTCGTGATCATGGCGGCGACCATGGCAACGACGACCTCGATCGTCACGAGCTGAGGCAGGCAGCGCGATGGTGCGGGTGCTGGACACCTGCTGACCGCGTCGTTAAACGACAGGTGTAGTGTAGGTATCTCGATGCAGATGCATCGATCGGACTCGCTGCCCCACCGCGGACCCCGAGCCCTTCACCGTCGAAGAACTCAGGAGGCCTCCCCCATGCCCGGAACCAGCACCGTCACCACCCGCTTCGCCGACCGCGTCGTCCTCATCACCGGCGGCGGCTCCGGCCTCGGCCGCGCGACCGCCGTCCGCTTGGCCGCCGAGGGCGCTGCGCTCTCCCTGGTCGACGTCTCCGAGCAGGGACTCGAGGCGACGAAGACCGCCGTGCTCGAGGCCACCCCGGACGCGCAGGTCCTGACGACCGTCGCCGACGTGTCCGACGAGGCCCAGGTCGACGCCTACGTCACCGCCACGACCGAGCGCTTCGGCCGCATCGACGGCTTCTTCAACAACGCCGGCATCGAGGGCAAGCAGAACCCCACCGAGTCCTTCACCGCCGCCGAGTTCGACCGCGTCGTCTCGATCAACCTGCGCGGCGTGTTCCTCGGGCTCGAGAAGGTGCTCAAGGTCATGCGCGAGCAGGGCTCCGGCATGGTCGTGAACACCGCGAGCGTCGGCGGCATCCGCGGCATCGGCAACCAGTCCGGGTACGCGGCAGCCAAGCACGGCGTCGTCGGCCTCACCCGCAACTCGGCCGTCGAGTACGGCCGCTACGGCATCCGCATCAACGCCATCGCCCCCGGAGCCATCTGGACGCCCATGGTCGAGAACTCGATGAAGCAGCTCGACGCGGAGAACCCGCGCAAGGCCGCCGAGGAGTTCATCCAGGTCAACCCGACCAAGCGCTACGGCGAGGCCCCCGAGATCGCCGCCGTCGTCGCCTTCCTGCTGTCCGACGACGCGTCCTACGTCAACGCGACGGTCGTCCCGATCGACGGCGGGCAGTCGGCCGCGTACTGAGACCGGCACCTCCGATGCCCGGCCCACGTCCGCGTGCGCCGGGCATCGGCCTGGAGGCGCGGCTCGGCCCCGCCGAGTCCGCCGACCGTGACAGCATGGCTGGCGTGAGTACCGATGAGACGAACGGATCAGCCTTCGGCCGAGGCGTCGACAAGGCCCCGCCGACCGCTGCTGCCGAACTGCGACGGAGGATGGCCGCCTCGCCCGCGGGCTTCCTGCGCAGCGCGGCGTGGGTCCCCTGGAAGGCGGCGGGTACCCCGGAGGCCGGCAGCGTCGCACACGTCATGATCCGGGACAAGCCGTTCGTGCCCGTCTTCACCGACCCGGACGAACTCGCCGCCGGACTGCCCGACGCCGAGGGGCGTCCGGTACCGATGTCCGAGCTCGTGTCCGCGCTGCCCGAGGAGTTCGGCATCGTGGTCGACCCCACCAGCGCGGCCGAGGCGAACTTCCTGCACGCCGACGTCCTCGCCGAGATGCGGGCGCAGATGCAGGGCGGCGTCCCGACCAGCGACGACTGACCCGCTCCGTCTGCGGCTCAGACCGTTCGTCGTCAGGCAGCCGCCATCGCCGCGGCAGCGACCGCCCACCAGTAGCCGAGCAGACCACCCGCCGGAACGGCCAAGACCGCGAGGACCCGAGCCCGACGCATCAGGCTGCGGCGGGAGCACGCGTCGGCGATCTCGCGTTCGAGTCGCTCGAAGCGCTGGACGTGGCGGAGCGTGTCGTTGATGACGACGGCGTCGACGTGCCACGTGCCCCGTTCCTCCGCCAGCATCGACAGGAAGCGCACGGCTTCGTCGGAGTGCGCACGTGGGAGGCCGCGGATCCAGCTCCCCACACGCTCGGGCTCGAGGACCACGGCTGCCGGCGGCTTCTTGCCGAACCGGAGTTCGGCGGCCGCGACCACCAGGATCGGCTGCACGAGGATCGGGCCACCCGCTGCAGCCGACAACAGTGCAGTCGCACGCTCTCCCTCGGCCAGCGCGCGGTGCACGTGCGGCGTCCGTTGGCCGTTCACCATCAGTGTGCGTCCGCCCGCCCAGACCGCGTGACCAGAGTGGTTCTTCGTGTTGATCGAGAAGACGCCGGTCGGACCGACGACGACGTGGTCGATGTCCGTGCTGCCCGCCCCGACCGGGACGGCGTGCAGGACCGTGAAGTCCGGGCCGAGTTCCTCGAGCTGTGCCGCGACCTGCCGCTCGCCGATCGCCCCCTTGAACCACGAACGGGCTTCCGGCCGGACCGGGTCGTGCCCCCAGAACCGCTGCCAGGCAGTCCGCCCTGCGCCCTCGGCCTGGATGACCAGGCACTGCTGCATCACGGCGTACCCGGGCTTGCGGGCGCGGAGTGTCAGCGGCGCAGTTCCCTTCGGGCTCGGACGGTCCGCGGTGATCGTGTGCTCCCCCATGCCTCCACCGTTCCAGGACGACGTCTGGTCCGGCCAGTCCTCGTTCTGGTGTCACAGCGCGGCGGGTGCCTCCACGGTTTCGCGCGGTTGACGGTTCTGGTTCACGATCCTCGGTATTCGCGAACCAGAACCGTCATGCATCCGGAGTTGTCGAGCCTCCCGTTCAGCGGACTCACCCGCCGGCTCAGCGGGGGTGGACGAGCTCGATGAAGCGGGACAACAGGGACAAGCCCGCGATCGACGGGGGCAGCCCCGTGGTCAGCGCCGGTGAGTGCACGAGGTACGCCGCCCACTTCGCCCGCGAGATCGCCACGTTCAACCGGTTCGGCATGAGCAGGAAGTCGAGGCCGCGCGGGATGTCCGCCGCACTCGACGCTGCCAGGGACACGATCGACACGACGGCCTCTCGGCCCTGGAACAGGTCGACCGTGCCGACCTGGGTGCCGGTGAAGCCCGCGCGGTCGAGCTCCTGCCGGATCAGTGCTCCCTGTGCGTTGTACGGCGCCACCACGATGACGTCCTCGTCGGTCAGGGCGCGGGTGTCGGAACCGTCGGTCCAGGTGCGGCCGACGACGTCACCGACGAGTGCGACGACCCGGGCGGCCTCTTCAGCAGAGGACGTCGTGTTGCCCGCGTGCACGACCGGCACGGGGTGCACACCCGCGGCGATGCCGTCGAGGTGCCGCCCGGAGACCATCGAGGCGAGCTGCCCGTCGTAGGACAGGGCCGAGACGGATTCGGTCAGCGCGGGCTCCATGCGGCGGGTGCGGGCGAGGAAGTACCCGAACTCGGGCGGCAGGACGTGCTGGCCGTCGGCGAGCCAGCCGAGCGCGGACTCGTCGACGGGCTCGGGGTGCGAGCCCTGCGACACCTGGGGCAGCTGCTGGGGGTCCCCGAGCAGCAGGAGCCGGGTCGCAGCGACCGACGACGCGATGGTCGGTGCGAGGGAGAACTGTCCGGCCTCGTCGACCACGAGCAGGTCGAGCGAACGACGCTCGATCGTCGACTCGTTCGCGAAGGTCCACGCCGTGCCACCGACGACACCGCCGGTGCCCGAGGCCCCGCACGAGGACAGGAACGCGGCGACCGCGGCACCGTTCTTCACCGGGGTCCAGGCTGCGGCGTCGAGCTCGTCCTCGGTCGCACCGGACTTCGGCACCTTCACGACCCGGTCGGCGGGGACGCCGGCGTTCACGACCGAGGTCAGGAAGTTCTCCGACGTCGCGTGCGACTGGCCGACGACCCCGACGCGCCAGCCGTACTCGCGGACGAGTCGGGCGACGACGTTCGAGCCGACGTAGGTCTTGCCCGTGCCGGGAGGGCCCTGGATCGCCAGGTACGACCGGTCGAGGTCGACCAGGGTCGAGACGACGGCCGACACCGTGTCGTCGCCCTGCACCGGCACGATCGGGCCACGAGGGGGCACCCGTCGCAGCAGGTCGAGCGCCGGGTCGGGCAGCATCGCCGGCAGCTCGTCGAGTACGACCTGACCCCACCACGCGATCGCCTCGGGTTGGGGCTTCGCTCGGGGCGGCGCCGACGGGGCGAGGGCCACGGGGAACTCGTGGTGCGGCTCGCCGCCGACGGGCAGGCCCTCTTTCACGAGGACCTCGACGGCATCGCCGTTGTCCCACACGTCCACGATCACGGCGCGCGACGAAGCGCCCTTCGACCCGGGGCCCGGGGAGGCGACCGATGGCGGAAGTGGGTCGTCGTACACCAGGTGGGGCGTGCCTCCAGGCCGGAGCCGCGAACCGGGCGCGAGCGTCCCTGACAACCGGAGTTCCCGCGACTGCGACCGGGCACGCGGCAGCGTGTCCCAGTCGCGCTCGACTGACGCACGCTCCACGACCAGGACGTCACGCGTGTCGGCCCAGTCGTCGACCGGGTTCCGGAGCCGGTCGAAGTGGTCCTGCCAGAAGGTCTTGGCCTCGCGGCGGTGGTAGTCGATCGCGGCCGCGGCGAGCGCCAACGCGGTCTGGTCAGGGGTGCGGTCGAGGGCGTCGACGTCCTCGAGCTGCGCGGCCAGCGCGACGGACACCGGGTTGGGCTCGCGCTCGACGGGGATCGGTGGGACCTCGAGCTCGAGCGCCGGGTCGGCCGCGTCGGGGTCGTCGGTGCGGAGCGAGCGGAGCCAGTCGCGCAGGCGCAGGGTCGAGCGGCAGTCGTAGGCGTTGTAGGCGGCGACCTGGTCGAGCATCCGCTGTCCCTCGGCCGCGTCGCCGTTCCGGAGCTCGTCGATCGCGTCGACGTAGGCGGTGATGCTGTCAGCGGCGTTCGTGACGTCGCTCTCGCGCAGGTCCGACCCCATGTACAGAGGTTCGAGCTTCTTGATGGAGTAGCTGTGGCTGCCGACGACCAGGGCCTTGCGGACGATCGGGTACAGGTCGACCAGGACCCCGGCTCGCAGCAGGTCGTCGACGGTGTCCTCGCCCACGCCGTGCCGGGCGGCGAGCGACAGTAGGTGCGTCCGCTCGTAGGCCGCGTAGTGGTAGATGTGCATGCCCGGGTACTGCTGCCGCCGGGCCTCGATGAACGCGAGGAACTGCTCCAGCGCAACTCGTTCGTCGCGGATGGTGTGCGCCCAGAACGCGGTGAACTCGGCGCGGTCGTCGACCAGGCCGAACAGGTAGTCGAGGCCCCAGTGCACGCCGTCCTCGGTGTGCAGCGGGTCGCCCTCGAAGTCGAAGAACACGTCGCCCGGGTCCGGTGCCGGGATCGCGTCGAGCGCGCGGGCGTCGAGGACCTCGAAGCGCGGCGTGACGGGCTGGTCCGGCCCGTCGGCGCCCTTCCGTCGGGCGTCTTCCGACTCGATCTGGAGGCTCGCCTGACGTACCAGCCGATCCTGCGTCGCGCGGGACAAGCCCGGCACAGCCCGGGTGCGGACCGCCAGGTCGTCGATCGTCCGCACCTCGTGCTTGATCAGCTTCGCCCGTTGGTCGAGGCGCATGCCCGCGACGAGGACGAGGTCGCGGTGCTCGGCGACCTGGGTCGAGCAGACGTCGCATCGGCCACAGCTCGAGTAGCGCGAGTCGCCCCACCGCAGCGGCTCGTCTGCCGCGATGCGCTCGGCGATGACCCGCTGCAGTTCGGCGCGCTGCGTGCGGTACACCGGCGCGATGTCGGCGAGGTCGTGCGTGGTCGTCGTCCGGTCGCCGAGCACCAGATGCACCTGCTCACCGGTGGGGATGCCGTGCGCCTGCATCTGCTCGGCATAGGCGGCGAGCTGCAGCAGGGCGCTGATCTTGGCGTGGCGGGCGAGCTTGGTGTCGTAGACCTCGTACTCGCCGCGGTCGTTGCGGATGATGAAGTCCGCGAAGCCGATGAACCCGGGGGCGTCGGCCGTCGGTGCTGCGTGGAAGGTCGGCTGGTACAGCACGTCGGCACCGTCGGCGAAGGCCTGTCGTGCTTCGGCTGCGGCGCGTGCGTAGTCCGGCGGGGCGGGGCGGTCGAACTCGACGACGTCGCGGGTCTGCTTGAGGATGTCGAGGTAGTCGAGCTCGTGCTGGTCCCCGAGCCGAGCCGTGCGTTCGAGCATGTCGTCGTGCACTTCGGGCAGGGCGTCCCCGCGACCGAGCTTGGCGTCGAGGCGGCGGAGGAACGCCCACTCGCAGGCCGACCACGTTGACAGGTCGCTGGGGCTGAGGACGACGCCGCCGTCACTCGTGATCTGCATCCTGCTCCCCCGTCTCGTGTGGTGCCCTGCGAGCCTAGGGGCGGCCGCCGACACGGTCGGCGATCGACGTCACGAACGACGAGCGGGCTGCTGCTACTGTCCCGCTGACGACAGGTGGCGTCGCGACGGACCGAAGGGTTGAACGGTGGGGTTGTTCAAGACCGCAGAGGAGAAGGAGCGAGCCCGAGCGCAGGCTGTCGCGAAGAAGGCTACGAACGCGGAGCGAGCCGCACAGCGACGTCACGACGAATCCCCGATCGGACGCGCAGAACTCGCACTCGCCGCAGGGAAGGCCTTGTTCGAGCTCTCCTTGCCCGTCGAGAGTGACGACGGCCGAACGCTCAGCGATATCGAGGCGATCGGTTGGCGGCTGCAGCACACCGGGTACGTCCATGAGGTGTCGATCTCGTCACTCAGCAACACGCAGAACCAGCTCGATCAGGTGTTCTCGAGCGGGCGAGTCGTCGGCGTGTACGTCTTCCGACGGGACGCTGTCGCACCGACGGACGCTCCTGACTCCGTAGGCTGACCGCGGTTAGCCACGACCGCGGAGGACACAGATGCCAGAACGCCCGACCCTGCTCTTCCTCCACGGTGTCGGGAAGGGAGACCCTGACGGCGCTTGGCGCGTGGCCCTCTCGGGCGCACTGGTGCGCCTCGGCTACCCAGCGATCGGAGCGGACGCCTTCGTTGCGCCGCGGTACGCGCACCTCCTGAACGGCACTGACGACGCCGATCGTGTCCCGCCGATCACGAGCAAGCCACTCCGGCGCGAGGATGCGCGGAGGAACCGGCGGGAATTCGAAGGCCGAACTGCGGCGATGGAGTTCCGCGTCGGTCAGAACGATCTCGGAACGGGCTACGACCAGGCGGAGGCGGTCATCGGTGCTGCGACCGAGCTGCCGCAGTTCAAACAGGCCAGGAACTACCTGGAGCATGACGACATCCGCGCAAGCGTTCTCGTCCGAGTACTCAAAGCGCTCCCCGAGACAGGACGGCTGCTGATTCTCGGGCACAGCTTGGGATCAGTGGTGGCGGCAGACATCGTCAGACGGCTTCCGCCGGCGATCGAGGTCGTCGGGATGGTGACGATCGGCAGCCCCTTGGCGAGCCGACGTTTTTCGATCGACGACCTCACCAATGCGATGGACGAGCCGCCGACGAACCTGGGGTGGTGGGTGAACTTCTGGAACCGCCTGGACCCGGTGGCGTCACACCGCGGTCTGTCATCGGTGTTCCCGTGGCTCCTCGACCACCAAGTCGTGACGGCAGCGAATGTGCACGTCCACGATGCGGTCGAGTACCTGAGCGACCCTGCCGTCGCGACTGCCATCGGCTTCGGACTCTTCGGTTCCCACTCGCAGGAGCTGGTGCCGGCTGCCCGCGGAGTGGACACCCCGGTCGATGAGACTGAACTGCTCGGCCTGCTCGCATTGCGGTACGCCACGCATCTCCGGAACGGGCTCGACGGCGACGACCGCGAGCGTTTCGAAGGTGCCCTTCGTCATGTGCAATCCACGGTCGCGCAGGGCATGTTGACCCGTCGCGCAGCCGAAGGTCGCCCCGCCCCCGCGCGCATCACTGAGCTCACGTTCGACCTGGCCGACGTGCACGCTGCCGTTCCGGAGCCTCCCGTCGTCACGTTGCGTAACCGGAGCGCGGCGGTCGTCCCGCTCATCGTGCTCGCTTCGGGAAACGTCCTGCGGCCGTTCGAGATTGATGTTTCGAAGAAGGTCCGCCAACAGGCGATGCGCGACCTCGCTGCGGAGTCAGGTCTGGGGAGTCCGTTCGGAGATCTCGTGCTCGAGGCCACCACAACCGCTCAGAACGTGCTCAACCCTGGCCGTGGTGCTGCCTGGTGGAAGCTCGGCGCAATCGGCGTCGGTGCGGCAGCGCTGGTGGTCGCAACTGGCGGGCTGGCACTCGCGGCTGCGCCCGGTGTCGTCGGAGCGGCCGCTGTCACGAGCGCCCTCGCCGCGTTCGGCCCCGGCGGCATGATCGGCGGCCTCGTCACCGCTGGAAGCCTCATCGCAGCTGGTGGCGGAGGCATCGCGGTCGGCAGCAGCAGCCTCGCCGCCGGACTCGCCAGCCCTGACACCTCCGCTGAGGCGCTCGAATCCATCGTCACCCGACAGCTCACCGCGGTGGTCCTCCGACAAAAAGCCGGACTCGAGCAAGATCCCGCGGTCTGGCGAGCGCTCGCAGAGACGGAGCGTCAAGTCCGTCGAGAACACGAACGTCTCGATGAGTTCTCGGACCCTTCGGCACCGTCACTCAAAGAGCTGCAGCGGAAAATCTTGGCGATCGAGCGAGCGCTCGAATACATGCGAAAGCACGGCCTCGACCCAGTCAACTGAACTGCAGGAACGTCTTTGGGTCGCTCAGACCTGTACGGTCTCGACACGCACGAACCGCGGCCCGTCGTACCCGTCACGTGTCACGTGTGCCGTGAAGTCGGCGAGCGTGCGAACCCAGTGCCCCCGCTCGCCGTACAACGCCTGGTACACGACCACGGGCTCCTCGGTTTCCACGTCACGAGCGACGAGCAGCACCTCGTAGTCGTTGCCCTTGAAGTGCCGGTAGCGGCCCGCGGTCACGTCGTCAGTCACCCGACCGAGGGTACGGCCCGAGCGGTGGGACCATGACCGCGCGTTCTGCTTGACTGAGCAGCACGGGGAACGAGCACCACGGGGGAACAACATGACCACATTGAGCACGCGCGAGCGGGACCGTCGCGCACAGCGTGTCTTCTTCGTCGTCATGGCGGTCGTCATGGCGGTCGCGGACGTCTGGCTGCATTTCCACGCCGGCGTCATCCGCCCCTCGGCCTTCTGGGTCCCCACGGTCGTCGGACTCGTGTACGGGGCCGTGGTGTGGCCGCTCGGCCTGCGTCAGGAGTCGAGGTGGTGGCCGAACCTGGTCGGGGCGGGGTTCCTCGGTGGCTTCCTCGTCCTCATCGCGACGAAGACGTTCTCGCCGTACGCCTGGTTCCTCGCGGTCGTGATCGGGACGTTGCTGTTCCAGGCCGCCCTCCCGCCGAAACGACCCGCGGCGCGGGTCGCCGCCAGGCTCCCCCTGACCGACGTGCGACCGTGGACCGGATCCGGAGTCAGTGCCACGGCCGTCGAGCTCCCCTTCGGCAAGAGTCGGACGAAGCCAGCCGTCGCCCTCACCACACAGGACGGGGCCACCGCGTTCCTGGTGATGGAGCTCGCCTCGTTCTTCGACGGTGAAGCGGCGATCGCAGAATCGGCGAACGGCGAACAGCTGACCTTCCTCACCAGGAAGGGCGTCGCGGCGAAGTCGTCCGTCCTCGACGACGCGACGCCGGGTATGGCCGACGGCACGCTGTTCCTGCACTCGGCGAAAGCCGAGTCGCGGCCTTCCGCCGTCTTCCGCGACGACGACGCCGCCGCGTTCGAGCAGTGGGTCCGCACGCTCCCCGAGGACTGAGCCCCCGCCGAGCCCGGCGCGCCGCGCACAGCTCCGCGTCACATCCGGTCACGTTCGACAGCAGTTCGTCGGCTGCGCGTACCGTCGCCGTGTGACCTTCGGAACCGCAGTGGCCGTGCTCGTGGGGGTCCTCGCGCTCGCGACGGTCCTCGGTCTCCTGCTCCGCCACCGGACCGGTCGAGCCCGGTCGGCGGGCAGCGCCGCGTCGACGAGGCAGGACGCAGACGGCCTCGCGCTCGACACCGACTACGGCACCGCCGCCACGTTCGTCCAGTTCTCCACGCCGACCTGTGCGCGGTGCCCGGCCACCCGGCGTCAGCTCGCCTCCGTCGCCGGTCAACACGAGGGCGTTCGACGCATCGAGATCGACCTCGCCGGGCACCCCGAACTCGCTCGCCGCTTCGACGTGATGCAGACGCCGACGGTCCTGCTGCTCGACGGTTCCCGGACCGTCCGCACCCGCTTCGGAGGCCCACCCCGCCCACCCGAGCTCGCCGCAGCCCTCGACGCCGTCCTGACCGCAGGCAGCACGGACACCACACGCAGCACAGGCACCCCAGGCACCACCGGCACCCAGGAGTCCCGATGACCACCACCACCGACACCGAACGCGGCGTCGACCCGCGCTCCCCCCGCTTCGGCGCCGCCATCACCACGGTGCTCCTCGCCGCGACGATCGTCCTCACGCTGATCCCCGAGACGTGGGTCGCCGGCATCGTGCTGCTCGCGGTCATCGTCGTGCTGTTCGCCGTCGGAGGCATAGCCGGCATCCGCCGCCACCCCTACGGCGCACTCTTCCGACGGGTCGTCCGCCCGCGCCTCGCCCCGCCCGCCGAACTCGAGGCCCCGGAACCCCCGACCTTCGCCCAGCAGGTCGGCCTGGTCGTGACGGCGGTCGCCCTGCTCCTCGCGCTGGTCGGCGTGCCGTACGCCGCCCCGATCGGTGCCGCGGTCGCCCTGGTCGCCGCGTTCCTCAACGCCGTCTTCGACGTCTGCATCGGCTGCCTGCTCTACGTGTGGCTGGTGCGCGCTGGGGTCTTCCGTCAGCGACGCGGCGTCGCCTGACGGCGTCCAGCCTGGAGGCCCGCCTCGCCTCGACCACACCCGCCAGCGTCCGACGGGTGCTCGGCTCCAGAACGCGGCTGTGCCCCGCCCCGTAGGGTGAGCGGGTGGGGGAAGACGAACGAATCATCGGGCGTGCCTGGCGACGTACCGCCCTGGTCGTGTCGATCGCCGCGGTCGCGGGGGCAGTGGCAGGTTGGGCAACCTCGCGGGACGAGGACGGTTGGACCGTCGCCCTGGCGATCTTCACGTGCGTCGCCGTACTGGTCGGCCTGGCCGGAATGCTCTCGTTGCTCCCCGCCAGTGCACGCGGGTCGTCGATCATCACGCAGGCGACCGAGGACCTGACGAGAGACCGTCGCAAGATCATCAAGAGCGCCATCCGCTCGGGTGTTCCGCTCGCCGACGACGCGGGCCCGGAGCTGCAGCACCGCGCGCTCACCCTTGCTCGCGGGACCGCCGCGTTCAACGGGCTGATCCTCGTCCAGAACCTCCTGCTGTTCACAGGAACCGCCGCTCCCCAGTTCGCCCGGGTCGTCACCGGCGATGGCAGCACGCCCTTCAGCCGGATCCTCCTGGCGCTCTTCGTCATCGAAGTGGCGTTCCTCGTCCCGTTGCTGGTCGTCCGAGGCCGCCGAGCTCGGCGCTACGCGGAAGCCACGACGACCGACAACGAACGCCGCACCAACATGCCGGCCTCCGTGGTATGACGACCGTGACGCAGGGATCAGAGACGCCCGAAGCGATTGCCCGCCGAGCCTGGCGCCGCACGGTCTGGATCGCCCTGGCCGGAGCCGTGGTCGGCGCGGTCTTCGGTGTCGTACTCGAGCGCGTGGGCGCTGGACCAGGACGGCTGCTCGTGGTCGTCGGGTGCACCGCGGCTGTCGGCGGACTCGCCGGGGCGTTCTCGATGATCGCCACCACCCTCCGCCTGACTCCGCAGCTGCAGGCGCCTCTCGGAGGACTCTCGCGCTCGGGCCGCAAGACCATCTCGCAGGCGATCGCCGAGCAAGCTCCGATCGAACCGGCCGACTCCGACCTCGCTCGGCGGGCATTCGACCTCGCTCGTCTCCGCGCCGTCTCCCAACCGCTCGCGCTCGGACAGTTCCTGCTGCTCTACCTCGGCATCGCCGGGCCACAGCTCCCGAACCTCGTCGATGACGACCCCTTCACCGCCGGCTTCGGTCGGGTGCTCTGCGGCGCACTCCTCCTGGCGGCCTTCGCCTTCACACCGCTCCTCCTCCGCCAGACCCGGGCTGCCCGACGCTACGTACAGGCGGCCACCGAGGCAGCCGCCCGCCAGCGCTGACCCGGTAGGCCTACCGCCGCCGCACGCACCACCAAAGCGCAACCGCGCCACGCACCTCCGCGGCGCGGGCGCACTTTGGTTGTGCGAAACCGAGTCGTACCGCCAGCGCCACCACGTAACACGCAATTTACTTTCAGCACTGGCGCGCGCTCACGAAAGACGCTTTCATGGCGGGATGACGATCACCGAGCGGTCCGAGCGCGCCGACGCCTTCGCCCTCGTCCGCACCCAGTCGACGAGCATGCCGTCGAGCATGCGCGCCATCGCCGACGCCGTCCTCGACAATCCGGCGGCCGCGGCCACCACGAACGCCACCGACCTCGCCGGCCGAGCCGGGGTCTCCCCCGCCACGGTCTCCCGGTTCGCCCAGCACCTGGGCTTCGCGAACTTCGCCGCCCTGCAGCGCAGCATGACCCGGGCCGTCGAACGCGGGATCCACGAGCGTGAATCCACCGAGATCCACGCCGGTGTCGCGGTCGACGACGACGTCGCCACCGTCATCGCGAAGGTCACCGAGGACGTCCGAGCGGTGATGGCCGACACCCGTGCCGCGCTCGACCCGCACGCACTCGACGAATCAGCACGAAAACTCGCCGACGCCCGCCGAGTCGTCCTGTACGGCGTGGGAGCGAGCGGCATCGTCGCCAGAGACCTGCACCTCAAGCTCGAACGCATCGGCATCGTGAGCTCCATCGCCGACGACCCGCACAACGCCCTGACCCTGGCGAGCGTGATCGGCGAGCACGACGTCCTGGTGCTCGTCAGCCACTCGGGCTCCACCGTCGAGACCCTCGAGGTCGCCCACGCCGCCCGAGCCCAGCACGCCACGATCATCGCGATCACCGGCCACGCCAACGCCCCGCTCGCCGTCACCGCGGACCACGTCCTGCTCGGTGTCGCCGGTGCCGAGAGTGCCCTGCGCCCCGCGGCCATGGGCAGCCGGATGAGCCAGCTCGCCATCGTCGACACCCTGTTCATCGTCGTCGCCCAGCGCACCGACGAGCGCTCCCAGCCGCTCCTCGCCCGCAGCCGCGACGCCGTCCGCACCCACCACCGGAACTGAGCACCACCATGAACCAGACGCACGAAACCCACGACGCCCTCCGCGACGAACTCGCGGCCCTCACCACCGAGGCGACCGACCACTCGCTGGACGACATCGACACGATCTCCACGCTGGAAGCCGCCCAGCGCATGAACGCCGGAGACCGCAGCGTGCCTGCGGCACTGGAGCCGTGCCTCCCGGCCATCGCCCTGGCGGCAGACTCGATCGCCGCAGCGTTCGCGCGTGGTGGCCGACTCGTCTACGTCGGCGCCGGCACGCCGGGCCGGCTCGGCGTCCTCGACGCCAGCGAGTGCCCGCCCACCTTCGGTACCGACCCGAGCCAGGTGGTCGGCGTGATCGCCGGCGGCGACCCCGCCCTGACCACCGCGGTGGAGGGCGCCGAGGACGACGAAGCAGCCGCCGTCCGCGACCTCGACGCGCTCGGCCTGACGGCCGACGACGTGGTCGTTGGGATCAGCGCGTCCGGCAGGACGCCCTACGTGATCGCAGCCATCCTGGAGGCCCGGCGCCGCTCCGCCCTGTCGGTCTCCGTCGCGTGCAACCCCGACTCGGCCGCGGGGCGGGAGGCGGACATCGCCATCGACGTCGTCGTCGGCCCCGAGTTCATCGCCGGGTCGACCCGCCTGAAGGCGGGCACCGCGCAGAAGCTCGTGCTCAACATGCTCACCACGCTCGCGATGGTGCGCAGCCACAAGACCTACGGCAACCGCATGGTCGACGTGCGCGCGACGAACGCGAAGCTCGTCGCCCGGGCGTTCTCGCTCGTGCAGGACGTCACGGGCGCTCCCCCCGCCGAGGTCCAGGCGGCGCTCGATGCCTCGGACGGCGAGGTCAAGACCGCCATCGCCGTGATCCTGACCGGCGCCTCCGCTGCTTCGGCCCGCGAGCGCCTCGATGCTGCTGCTGGCTCGTTGCGCGCCGTGCTGTAGACCCCCGTTTCCCCGTTCGTTTCCTTTCCCCCGAGGAGCACGCCATGCCCGATGCCCAGCAACTCGCCCAGCAGATCCTCGACGCCGTCGGCGGTTCCGCGAACATCGCCGACGTCGAGAACTGCATGACCCGCCTGCGGGTCGAGGTCGTGTCCGACTCCTCCGTCGCGCTCGAGGACCTCAAGGCCACCGACGGCGTCATGGCCGCGATCGCGGCCGGCTCGAACCTGCAGATCGTGCTGGGCCCGGGTCTCGTCGACCGCGTGGCCGACGGCCTGGAGGCCCTGCGCGCGGCCGCCCCGTCGGCTGCGGCTGGTGGGTCTGGTGCGTCCGGTGCTTCACCTGACGAGCTGGCGGCTCGCGGTGCGTCCATCAAGGCGACCGCGCGTTCCCGTTCCGACGGCCGCACCATGCGGGCGATCCGGAAGATCTCCGCGATCTTCATCCCGCTCATCCCCGCGCTGATCGCCTGCGGGCTGATCGCCGGGATCAACGGCATCTTGACGAACCTGGGGTGGGTGTCTGCGCTCACGCCGTTCCTCGGCGTGCTCTCGTCCGGCTTCCTGTCGCTGCTCGCCGTGTTCGTCGGGATGAACGCCGCGAAGGAGTTCGGCGGCACGCCCATCCTCGGTGGCGCGGTCGGCGGCATCATCGTCGCGGCAGGTGTCGCGAACGTCACCGTGTTCGGTGAGACCCTGGCCCCCGGGCAGGGCGGTGTGCTCGGTGCGCTGGCCGGCGGCATCCTCGCCGCCTACGTCGAGCGCTTCATGCGCCGGGTCACGCCCGACGTCATCGCGCTCATCGTCGTGCCGACCGTCACCGTCCTGGTCGCCGGCTCGATCACCCTCGGCGTCCTGATGTCCGTCGCCGGTGTCGTCTCGGTCGCGATCGGGACTGCTGCGACCTGGCTGCTCGCGAACGGTGGAGCCTTCGCCGGCTTCGTGCTCGGAGGCCTCTTCCTGCCCCTCGTCATGACCGGGATGCACCAGGGACTCATCCCGATCCACACCACCCTGATCGACCAGACCGGGTGGACCGTGCTGCTGCCCGTGCTGGCGATGGGTGGTGCCGGGCAGATCGGTGCGTGCATCGCGCTGTGGGTGCGGTTCCGGTCGAACGCTTCGCTGGTGCGGACCATCCGCGGTGCGCTGCCGGCTGGGTTCCTCGGTGTCGGCGAGCCCCTGATCTACGGCGTGACGCTCCCCCTGGGTCGGCCGTTCATCACCGCGTGCATCGGTGGGGCGTTCGGTGGCGGTGTCGTCGGGCTGTTCGACCAGCTCGGGCACTCCGTCGGGGCGATCGCCATCGGCGCCTCGGACCTGTCGCTCATCCCGCTGCTGAACGGGTCGTCCGGCTATGGCTGGGCGCTGCTCGGGTACGGGTCGGGGCTCGTCGTGGCGTACGTCGTGGGGTTCATGGCGACGTTGTTGTGCGGGGTGTCGGACTCGGTGCGCGTCGACCTCGACGCCCAGTCGAACACCGCGCTCCGCGGTCGCGCGGATACGGACACGCCGCTCGGAGTCGGGGGCATCGGCAGATGAACCGCCGATCATGCAGCTCACCCTGCCGGCAAAAACGCGATACATCTACGGATATTCACCTTCAAGCGGGGCCCCAACAGCCGAACCTCTCGCAGACTGCTGGCATGAGCTGGGCGGCTCAGACATGAATGGCCGGTGCTCACGCAGCCCGGGGCCGCAAAACGCAGCTCCCCAAACAAAGGATTCAGCCATAGATCGCCGAGGCAGGACGATCGCTCCCCCGGAGCTGACCCACGCCACAGGCGACGAGCATGAGCACCGCGAGGACCCGAATCCGTCTCTGGTGCAACCGAGCGCAGGCACCGACACTTGATCTAAGGTCATATGGCAGGCAAGATGCGAAGAAGCAACACGACGACCGAATCAGGAAGCCCAAAAGTGCGCATAACACCGCTACTACAACCATATGTGCCGGCCGACACGGCCCTGGCCGTTCTTCAGCGGTGGCTCGCCGAGCGTCCCGCAGGCAGAGTTACAATGGTTAGCGCTTGGGGAAAAGCGTCCGCATTGTCCCTACTCGACGAATCCATCGGTTCCTTCAAGGCCAACGGCGGAAAGTTGGAACTGTTCCTCGGACTGAGCCAAGGCGGCGCTACCGAACAGGGCCTAGAAATGGCACTGGACCTTGCGAACAAGACGTATGTCGTTTTTGATCCCTCCGGTCGCACATTCCATCCGAAGCTCTATCTTCGTCGAGACGCGCGGAGCTTTAGCGCCCTAATCGGATCACAGAACCTTACCGCCGGTGGGCTACAAACGAACTACGAAGCCGGACTGCTGATAGAGGGGGCTTCTTCCAATCGAGACGATATGGAGGTCCTGGGAACGCTAGAGGCCTACATAGAAACTTTGAAAGCAGACGTTAATATCTGCAAGCCTCTCGACGATCGCCTTCTCAAAGCACTGATTGCCGACCCGGCGATTCCAATCGGAAGCGAGGCAACCTCAGAGAACGAGACCCTTTCCACCAAACGCGCGGGAGCAGAAACAAGCCTATTTGCCCCCTCCGGCATGCAACTCGTATATGGGCACAGGCGGAGGCGGACGACGGCCAAATCAACCCACGAGACACAGCTCCGTGGAGAGGTCAATACGTTACGTCAGTACGAGGTCGAACCGAGCACCGGGGCCTTCTGGTCAAAGAGGCTGCCACGATCCGATGCCATGCGGCTTCCAAACGCCCACCCAACTGCCCACCTCGCTCTCACGCAAGCAGGCTATCCAATCGATCCGGCAGTCTACTTTCGGAACGAGTTCTTTGCGGGCTGTGAGTGGATTCCGACATTCGACGGCGGCCGGCCTCGGGAAGAGGCACTTGTGCCATTCACCGTAAGTGGGCTTTTCAGATTCGACCGGACCCTGCAGCTTCAGGTCGACCACACACCAAGCTGGCAATCCTCGCAGGGCAACAGGGCCACCTCTATCCGCTGGGGGGATCTATTTCCCATTCTACGAGAAGAGATCGACGTGACCGGGCTGGAGCTTGTGATCGAACGCTCAGTCCACAACACGTTCAAAATGACATTCACTCATAACTTCAACTAGGCCGGACTCTCCAATGGCGAAGCCGTTCGGTGGCCTCGACAATCATTTGCACGTTTTCGACTCCGGCCCGGTTTTCGAGCGCCGCACGGCCCGAGAGGTAGGCATCCTCGACATTTCCCGAGTTGAGCGCGCCAGCGATATGGAAGAGGTCCGAGTCAGGCCTTCCCAGATCGGACACCAGGACAGAGTTAGCTTCATTCGGTACGAGAACCATGACTCCACCACCGAGCGAATGCACTTCAGAGGCAATCGACAGTTGCGTCAAGGGCGAATACCAATTCAATACAAACTGCTCGACGGACCCGCTTCTGAGGTAGCCACATAAAAGGCTGTTCGATGCCGTGAGCTCGGCGTCATTGATCAAGACAAGAGGGCTTTCACTGAAAACCGTCATAATGAGGTCGGGAATCTCAACCGTGGGGACGCGGAACCAGGGGTCCCGTCTGCTCGCCTTGTACCCACTAGAAACGCCAAGTTGTTCGCCGTACCTGATGTAACGAAGTTCACCATCGGACAACTCACCGTCCGTGGGGAGCCAAAGCTCATCCACCGCGCTTTCGGGAAGATTCGAAGTCGATAGTCCGTGACCCTTCAGTCGCCGCCCGTTTGTAATAGACTTTCGCAGCGATGCTGTCGGTAGATTATATGCTTCCGCAATGCCGCTCTGTGGATGGAAGAAGTCCTTATCTCCGGCGACGTAGCCGATACGAAAGCGCATGAGATCGCTTGCTGGTGTCAGTGAGCCAGCAAACTCTTCCTGCAGCATTGACCAAACATCTGAGCCCGCGAGGGCGCGCTGAAAGCTTCGCTCCCCAGAAACAATTTTCGAGATTTGAATTTCCGACCGCACATTCGGACGCGACTCGATCAGATCTAGGACAGATTCGTAAGCCTCAAACTTGACACTTTGAGTTACACCCCCATGCCCACTAGCAAGCAAGAGTATGACGTCCTGATTCAGATCGGGAAACAAGCGCTGTCGAACTCTCACCACTTGAAGTTCTTCGAACTGTGTGGATAGCCATCCCCAGTACTTACGAGCGTATGTCACATAAGTAAAATCTGATGGGAGCACCATCGCGAGCATTCCGCCGCGGTTCAGGAACGATATAGAATGTATGAGAAACGGGAGCCAAAGACTCGCCGACGGAGACAGTTGTTCCCCGGTCGATTGCAGAACGAGCTTTTGCGATCGCCGCTTTGTTTCCTCATCCAAATGTCGAAGCCGCACGTAAGGCGGGTTCGCCATGACAGCGTCAACTGGCTCGGGTTCCAGCGCAAGGAAATTTCCGGGGCGAATCTCAGAAGGGAGCAAATCGGACGCAAGGCGTGCCCGTTGGACGGCCTGCGTATCGAGTTCCGCGCCGATCCACGCCACACGCTCCAAGCCGAGTTTTTCGGCCTGCTCATTCACCGCGACTATAAACGCAGCATCACCGAAACTTGGTTCGAGAAAGCTTCTAGCTCCCCCCCGGAGTAGCCAGTCCGCGAGAAAATGAGCAGTATCAGAGGGCGTGTAGAAGCGGCCTGCAGCACGATCGCGAGCCAGAGTGACGGTCCGCTTATTCGAGAAGTCCTCATGGTGATACCGCGCAGCTTCGCGGCTGACTTCCGAACGCAACCACACAGCGCCCCCGTTGAGTTGGGCAACTGGAGCGGGCAGCCAGGACACTTGTCGTCGGCGCCAGCTCCTGATAGTCGAGGCCGACACCTGGAAGATGCTCGCGGTCTGCGCCACATCGACTAGCTGCTCGGTCGAGGATGACGTTGGCTCGTTCACCGCTTGATTCTACTGCAACGCAGGCGTTGCACGGGCCGGCTCACCGTGACCGTGTTGGGTAGTGAGCGCGTCGGAGGTCATCGGCACGGCGACGAACCCCCACTATGCGGGCCATCGGTCCCGCGTCCTTCGAACCTGTGTTTTACTCACTGAATGACTAAAGCTTGGGATGCCCTCAACGAAGACTTCGCTCCCCACAAGATCGGCGCCAGAACAGACAGTACAGCCATGCTGGCTTGGTACCTGCGCAATGTCGAACGCCTCGATGAGGAGTATATTTCGGACTACATTTGCGACGGGAACGGCGATAAGGGAATCGACGCACTCATGGTGAGTGACAGCGAATCTGAGATAACTATTTATCAAGCCAAGCGCATGGATTCTCCTTCCAAGACGCAAGGCGACAAGGATCTGAAGCATTTTGTGGGTGCTGCTCAATATTTCGCGTCGGAAGAGACCGTTCGAGGACTTTTGGAAAGCAAGCCCCGCGACGAGCTTCGCCGCCTTCTACTTCGAAATGACGTCCAGTCCAAGGTCGCTCAAGGGTATCGAGTTAAACGCCTCGTTTATGTGACCAATGCCCTCCTTGACAGCTCCGGAGACGGCTACGTCGATGCGATGGCCACTCAGCAGCCAAGTCTCGATGTGTGGGATCAGACTCGACTTGCAGCTGTGGCGGAACGGGTACGACGGGAAGGTATGCGGCCTGAGCGAGTATCGCTCCGCGCGACAACTGCCCCAATAATCGACGATCTAGGAGGCAAAGCGAAACTCGCTGTCGCTCTGATCTCGGCCAAGGAGCTACTGAACCTACCAGGAATCGCCGACATGACGCTGTTCAGTCGTAATGTTCGCCTCTCCGCCGGCAACACCAGGATCAATCGTGAACTCGCCGAAACTGTGGATAACGCTGCTGAGCACGATATTTTTCCCGCTGCTCACAACGGCATAACGATGCTCACGCTTGGGCTTGCCGCTCGCGGGAAGACCATAAAACTGGATTCCGTGAGTGTAGTGAATGGCTGCCAGTCCATGCTTGCCCTGCATAAGGCCGAAAAGTCGCTCTCCGATTCCTTGAAGTTGTTGGTGAAAATTGTCGAACTTCCAAGTGCGAGTAGCGACCTGAGTGACACCATCACTTACCGCGCGAATAATCAAAATGCGGTCAATATGAGGGATCAGCGATCAACGGACACGACTCAACTCGATCTTAAGCGTCAAGTCACAAAAGCTTTCCCCGGGACATTCGCGTACGTCATCAAGACCGGGGAACTGACCACTAATCTCGAAGTTCTCGACAACACCTTGGCAGCGCAGCTCATTGTTGCAGTCTTCCGTCAACGGCCGTGGGCGGCCGTACGAAAGGTTCGCCTGTTCGACGAGGACTATCACGAGGTTTTCAAGCAGGACATCACGGCGTACTCACTACGTTTCCTCTTTTTGCTCAATGCCGCCGTTGAAGCGGCTCGTGACGACCTCAAAGGTGAGTTGCGCTCCTCTTTTGCATCAGTGAAGTTCACTCTTGCCTCGCTGACTACCGACCTTCTTCGGTTGTCGGCTCATGGCATCGGACTGATAAACGACCCTGCCAAGTGGATTCCGGAACGAGAAGATCTCGTACGAGAGAAACTGATTTCCTTGGCACGCGAAGTCGTGACTCACCTGAACGCGTACGTTGATGATCAGCAAAAGTTGGCGGCCGAACATAACCTCGATTTTGATGCGAAGACGGTTTTCAAGAGCCAGCAGGGCGTGAGCCCACTCCAAACTAGGGTCACGATGTTGGGGCGCTGGATGGGTGACCGCGATAAAGAATATCTGTTCAACATCGCCCCGGTCTGAATCGCGACGTTCGCCACAGTTCTGAAGACTGCGGGCGAACGCGAACCATGAGCGGCAGGAGGCGCGGCACCAACCGGCACCGCGCCTCCCGTCCGTCACACCAGCGTCAACTCACCACGTCAGCACAAACCGCCCCCGCGTCCCCCCAGCCTCCAACCGCTCATGCGCCTCCACAGCCCGCGCAGCCGGCAGCACCTCGGCGACCCGCGGCGTCAACGTCCCACTCTCCACCGCGTGCCGCAGCTGCTCGAGCTTGTCGAACGACCGGTACTCCGAGAACACCATGATCTGCACGAACTCGATCCCACGAGCCCCGTTGCCCTGCCACCCCCGCACGTCGAAGAAGACTCCCCCGTCCCGAACGGCGTCCACGACCTCGTCGCGCTGCACGGCAGCATCGGCGAGCGCATCGACCCCGTCCGGCACCAGCTCACGAACAGCGGAGGCGAAGGAAGCACCTCGCGGCACCACGTGGTCCGGCCCGAGCGACCGGACGAGTGCTTCGTCCGCCGGAGCAGCATCCGCGATCACGGTCAGCCCGGCGGCCTTCGCCAGCTGCACCACGTAGTTCCCGAGCAGCCCAGCGGCCCCGGTCACGGCGAGCGTCTGCCCCGGCGCGAGCGAGGCGTGCGACAGGATCTGCAACGCCGTAAGCCCGTTCATGGGGACGGTCGCCGCAGCCGCGATCGACGTCCCGCGAGGGATCCGCGTGAACGACCCCACCGGCGCGACGAGCTCCTGCACGTAGGCGCCACCGTGGGCGCTGAGCGGCAGCGCCATCGCCATGACCTCGTCGCCGACCTGCCATCCGGTGACGTCGGGCCCGACCTCGTCGATGACGCCGGCGGCGTCCATCCCCGGCACGTACGGCGGCGAGGCCTGTGAGCTGTCCCGCTGCCCGGCACGCACCCCCGTGTCGGTCGGGTTCACGGCGAACGCCTGCACCCGGATCCGCACGGACCCCGCACCGGCGTGCGGCTCCGGCACCTCGTGGACGGCGAGGGCCTCGGGCCCTCCGAACTGTTCGACTCCGACGACCTGCATCCTCCCGGTCTACGCGCACGTTGCTTGACGCAACCTGACGCGAC
>Ga0308163_10001717_pt1 | contig 22371 bp, 25 predicted proteins | sample PhyTR1_FD_201037 | JGI IMG/M metagenome (GOLD analysis project Ga0308163, IMG submission 201037) | Phyllosphere microbial communities from UC Gill Tract Community Farm, Albany, California, United States - DLSLT.R1 | ecosystem: Host-associated > Plants > Phyllosphere > Unclassified | place: USA... | reverse complement strand
GAACAAGCTGGGCGGGGTGATCGTGATGTTCTCGGCGATCGCGATCCTGTTCCTGGTGCCCTGGCTGGACAAGTGCAAGGTCAAGTCGGTGCGTTACCGCGGCTGGATATCCAAGGTGATGCTGGGCGTGCTGGTGGTGTGCTTCATCTGGCTGGGCGTGATCGGTTCGGGCCCGGGTACGGCGGTGTGGGAAACCTGGGTGGGACGGGTGCTGACCTTCCTGTATTTCGCCTTCTTCCTCACCATGCCGATATGGACGCGACTGGACAAGACCAAGCCGGTACCGGAAAGGGTGACCACGCATGACTGAGCGCTGGATGGTGCGGATGGCCCTGGTGGCCACGATGCTGCTGGCAAGCGGCCTGGCCGCTGCCGCCGAAGGCACGGCGAAGATGCTGCAGGCCGGCAACGACCTCGGTGATCGCGCGTCCCTGCAGCGCGGCGCGCAGCTGTACATGAACTACTGCTCCAGCTGCCATGCGCTGAAATACCTGCGTTACTCGCGCATGGCCGCCGACCTGGGCCTGACCGAAGAAGAGGTGATGAACAACCTCAACTTCACCGGCTCGGCGATTGGCGATCCGGTGCCGGTATCGATGCCGAAGGCCGAAGCGGAGAAATGGTTCGGCAAGATGCCTCCCGATCTCAGCCTGATCTCGCGGGTGCGCGGGCCGGACTGGGTCTACACGTATCTGAAGTCGTTCTACCTGGACAGCAGCCGTCCGTTGGGCTGGAACAACACCGTGTTCCCCAATGCCTCCATGCCCAATCCGCTGTGGCAGATGCAGGGCCTGCAGCATGCCGTGCATGGCAAGCCGGAAGCGCCGGGGCTGGACCCGCCGGTGCTGGCATTGGAGCTGCGCGCGCCGGGCAATGTGGATCCAGGGCAATACGACCAGGCCGTGCGTGACATCACCAACTTCCTGGCCTACGCCGGCGAACCCGCCGCGCTCAAGCGCCAGCAGCTGGGTGTCTGGGTAGTGCTGTTCCTGGCCTTCCTGACCTTCCTGCTGTACCTGCTGAAGAAGGATTACTGGAAGGATGTCCATTGACGGCTGCGGCATGCGCGGTCGTCTGCGTTGATGCATGGCCCAATACCCTTGGCCTATTGGCTTTTGTGAGCGTCGGTTGCACACTCGGGAAAGAGTCGACTGTCGGAAATGGTCCGGCAGCGCCGATGCGGCAGGCGGACTCCTGTCGTTGGAGAGCCTTTGATGGCGGCGAGCGTACGCATGCGTAATACCCTGACGCTGTTTTCCTCGAACGACGATGTGCTCTGTCACCGGGTACGTCTGGTCCTTGCGGCCAAGGGCGTCACCTATGACTTTGTGCCGGTGGATCCGCAACATCCGCCTGAAGACCTGATCGACCTCAACCCCTATCACTCCGTGCCCACCCTGGTGGAGCGCGAGCTGGTGCTGTATGCGGCGTCGGTGGTCAGCGAATATCTTGATGAGCGCTATCCGCATCCGCCGTTGATGCCTGTCGATCCGCTGTCGCGTGCGCGCATCCGCCTTGCGATGCTGCGCATCGAGCATGACTGGGTGCCGCAGGTGCAGGCCATCCAGCTGGGCAACAAGACCCAGGCCGAAGCCGGCCGCAAACGATTGAAGGAACTGTTGACCAGCGCGGTGCCGTTGTTCAAGGCCAGCAAGTTCTTCCTGAATCCTGAAATGACCCTGGCCGACTGTGCGGTCGCGCCGATCATCTGGCGCCTGCAGGCGCTGGATGTGCCGCTGCCGAAGGACGGCAAGGCGATCGAGGATTACGGCAACCGGATCTTCCGCCATCCCGGCTTCATCCGCAGCCTGACCGACCAGGAAAAGAAGCTGCGCGACCTGCCGGGCTGACCCGCACTTCCCGACTGTTTGCCCAACACTTGGTCCGCTCCCCTGCCACGCAGGGGGGCGTGCGCGTACACTTCACGCATGACTGACGAATTCTTCCGGATGACCAGCCACCGCCCGTACCTGTTGCGCGCCCTGGTGGAATGGATCAATGACAACCAGCTGACCCCGCACATCCTGGTGGATGCCGGCGTGGCTGGCGTGCAGGTGCCGCCGTCCAGCATCAAGGACGGCCGCGTGGTGCTGAACATCGCCGAACGGGCGGTGGTGGGACTGGCGATCGACAACGAGTCGGTCGGTTTCTCGGCCCGTTTTTCCGGCGTGAGCTTTGCGGTGCAGGTGCCGATCAGCGCCGTGTTGGCCGTATACGCGCGCGAAACCGGGCAGGGCATGGCGCTGCCTGACGACATCATCGGTGCGGAAACGGCCGAGGATGAAGTGACGCTGGAAGACGTGTCGGCCGATGCCGACGGTACGCCGGATGACACGCCGCCGGACGGCAATCCGCCACCGCGCCCGAGCGGCCGTCCGCAGCTGCGCGTGGTGAAGTAATCCTGACGGAGGAGCGGCGATGGTCGCTCCCTTCGCGCGCCCTCAGACGTCTTCGGCGTCATCCACGTCGGGGCGGATCGCACTGATCCGCGCCGCGCCGGGTCCGCTGAAGGACACCAGCTCATCGCCACGCAGGACCATCCTGCCTACATGGCGATCAATGCCGTCATACGAATATTCGAACTTGAAGGTGCGCTCGAAGCAGAGGCGCCCGTCGTCGCCGCGCGCCACTTTCAGGCCGATGGCATGCACGCTCTGGTCCAGCCACTGCACGTCGGCGGCCTTGCAGGCGTTGCGCCCGAGCACGCCGGCACGCTCGGCCGCCGCGCGCGACGAATTCCAGAAGGCGTAGCCGCAGGCGCCGACGATCATCAGCAGGATCAGGGTAGGCATGGTCGGCGTACTGATTGAAGTAGGAACCCACAAGATGGTGCAGCGGGTGGCGTAGTTCAAGCGCTGCGCGCGGGCTTTTAAGCGAACGTCAGCAGCAACGTCAACGTCAACAGCTGCAAGGCTGTGTGCTCCCGCCCCACCTTCGACAGGTCCATGGTGGCCCGGACATGCGGGCATCGGTAGCGCCGACCCATGGTCGGCGTATGTCTGGGTGAAGGGGGTTGATGGTTTCCGCCCACCATGGGTCGGCGCTACCGCTTTTTCTTTTTTCTTTTTTCCGCGGCCGGCGGCCCCCGGAACCTGTCAGGGCGCCGGGCGGGTGGGTCATGCAGGACCGTCTGTTAGCATGGATGCGAACAGCGAGCCCCCATGGACGGGTTTACGGCGTGTCCTGCATGGCCCACCCGCCCGGCGCCAACCCGGCTGCCGTAAGCCAGCCAGCCGCGAGGGGGGCCCGCCCGTTCGACCCACCCCGCAGCAACCCATTCACCTGGAACATGCGATGCTCCGGCTTCCAACACCCCGTGGAGCCCGGCCATGCGCCTGCTGACCCGCCTCATCCCCTTGCTCCTGCTGGCTTCCCTGTTGTCCGGCTGCGGCTACAACGCCATCCAGCAGAAGGACGAATCGGTCAAGGCCAGCTGGGCCGAAGTGCTCAACCAGTACAAGCGCCGCGCCGACCTGGTGCCCAACCTGGTCAACACCGTGCAGGGCTTCGCCACCCAAGAACGCCAGGTGCTGACCGAAGTCACCGAGGCCCGTTCCCGGGTCGGCCAGATCAACGTCAACGCCGATGACGAAGCCTCGCTGCGCCAGTTCCAGCAGGCCCAGGGCGAGCTCGGCAGTGCGCTGTCGCGACTGCTGGTGGTCACCGAGAATTATCCGGTGCTCAAGTCCGATGCCAATTTCCGCGACCTGCAGGCCCAGCTGGAAGGCACCGAGAACCGCATCACCGTGGCGCGCGGCCGCTACATCCAGCAGGTGCAGGACTACAACACCTACATCCGCTCGTTCCCGCAGGTGGTGACCGCGAAGATCTTCGGTTACCAGGTCAAGCCGAACTTCACCGTGGAAAATGAAGCGCAGATTTCCAACGCGCCGGAAGTGAAGTTCAACACCGGTGCGCCGGCGCCGCAGCCTGCACCGCAGCAGGCGCCGGCCCCTCAGCCGGGCGGCTGATCGATGCACCTGCGCCTGCTTGGCTGGTTGCTGTTGCTGTGCCTGCCGCTGGGCAGCGTGCAGGCGCAGGACCTGGCCACGATCCCGAAGCTGGATTCTCCGGTGGTCGATACCACCGGCACCCTGGATGCCGCGCAGACCCGCCAACTGCAGCAGCAGGCGATCGAACTTCAGCAGCGCAAGGGCAGCCAGCTGCAGGTGCTGATCGTGCCCAGCACGCAGCCGGAAGACATCGCGCAGTACACCACCCGGGTATTCGAACAGTGGCAGGTCGGTCGCAAGGGCGTGGATGACGGGGTGCTGCTGGTGGTCGCCAAGGATGATCGACGGGTCCGCATCGAACCGGGCTACGGCCTGGAAGGCGCGATCCCGGATGCGGTCGCCAACCGCGTGATCCAGGAATACCTGGTGCCGTCGTTCCGCGCCGGCGACTATGCCGGTGGCATCACCGAGGCCACCGGTGTACTGGTCAAGCTGATCGATGGCGAGCCGCTGCCGGCACCGGTCAGCGCGCATCGCGCACCGCAGGGCGACGGCGGCGGCAACGGTTGGGTAGTGGCGGTAGTGATCGGTTTCTTCGTCGGGTCGATCCTGCGCGCGGTGCTCGGCCGCCTGCCGCGGCCGGTGCGCGGGCTGATCGCCGCGAGCGGCGCGGCCGTCGTGGCCTTCCTGTTTACTTCACTGCTGCTGGCCAGCGGTATCGCCGGCATCGTCGGCATGCTGATGGCGGTGACCTCCGGGCATCCGGGCCGGTTCGCCGGCGGCGGCGGTTGGGGCGGCGGCAGCTGGGGCGGAGGTGGCGGCTTCGGTGGCGGCGGTGGATTCGGCGGCGGCGGTGGATTCGGCGGCGGCGGTGGCTGGGGCGGTGGCGGTGGCCGCTCCGGTGGCGGCGGCGCATCGGGAGGCTGGTGATGATCGGACGCGCACTGCGGCACATCGTGTCCCCGTCGGTACGGCGGACCTTCCCGGCCAGCACCCTGCAGGCGATCACCCAGGCCATCGCCGCAGGCGAACGACACCATGGCGGGCAGGTCATGTTCGCGGTGGAAGCCGATCTGCCGCTGGATGCGCTGTGGCGCGGGGTGACCGCGCGCCAGGCCGCCGAGCGTGCCTTCGCGCAGCTGCGGACGTGGGATACCGAACACAACAACGGCGTGCTGATCTACCTCCTGCTGGCCGACCATGCCATCGAAATCGTCGCCGATCGCGGCCTGCACGGGCGGGTTGCCGAAGCCGACTGGCAGCGGATCTGCGCAGCGCTCCGCGAGGGGTTGCGTGGACGTGATCCTGCCGCTGCCCTGGTGCAGGCGATCGATGAAGTATCGACCCTGTTGGCCGGGCACTTTCCGCCGGGCGCACGGTCAGACCATGACGCGTTGCCGGATTGGCCACAGATTCTGGGTTGAGTCCCGCTGGCGGCGCTAAAATAACCCGATCCCCGCAAGGCACCGTCCATGATCTATTTCCACGATATCGACCCCATTGCCATCTCGCTGGGGCCGATCCAGGTGCACTGGTACGGCATCATGTACCTGCTTGGCTTCGCCTCGGCCTGGTGGCTGGGCAAGCGCCGCATCGCCGCCGGGCGCCTGCCGGGCGTCAATGCCGACGGCTTCTCCGACCTGCTGTTCTACGCGATGCTCGGCGTGGTGGTGGGCGGCCGCGTGGGCTACATGCTGTTCTATGCGCTGGGCGATTTCCTTTCCAACCCGCTGCTGCTGTTCAAGGTGTGGGATGGCGGCATGAGCTTCCACGGCGGCCTGTTGGGCGTGCTCGGGGCCAGCTGGTGGTGGTCGCGCAGGCACCGCCTGCACTTTTTCGACACCATGGATTTCGTCGCGCCGCTGGTCCCGCTGGGGCTGGGCTTCGGGCGCGTGGGCAACTTCATCGGCGATGAGCTGTGGGGCAAGTTCACCGACGGCAGCTGGGGCGTGGTGTTCCCGTCGGGGCTGCCGGCGCCGCTGGCACAGCTCGATACCGCCGCGCTGAAGGCGGAGTTCGCCGCCGGCGCGCTGAACCAGTACGCCCGCCATCCTTCGCAGCTGTATGAAGCCTTCCTGGAAGGCCTGGTGATGTTCGCGGTGCTGTGGGCGGTGTCGGCCAAGCCGCGCAGCCGTTACCTGGTATCGGGCCTGTTCGCGCTGATGTACGGCCTGTTCCGCTTCGCGGTGGAGTTCGTGCGGATGCCGGACAACGGCGTCTACGTGGCCTTCGACTGGCTGACCCGTGGCCAGATCCTGAGCCTGCCGCTGGTGGCGCTGGGCCTGGTGCTGCTGTGGATGTCCCGCCGCGCGCCGGTGCTGCAGCCGGTGTTGCCGGCTGCCCCGGCCGGAGCCAAGCCATGAAGCCCTACCTGGACCTGCTGCGGCACGTGCTGGAACACGGCGCCGAAAAGAGCGACCGTACCGGCACCGGTACGCGCAGCGTGTTCGGCTGGCAGATGCGCTACGACCTGGCCGATGGGTTCCCGCTGGTCACCACCAAGAAGCTGCACCTGCGCTCGATCATCCACGAGCTGCTGTGGTTCCTGCAGGGCGATACCAACATCGGTTACCTGAAAGACAACCAGGTGCGGATATGGGACGAGTGGGCCGACGAGAACGGCGACCTCGGGCCGGTCTATGGCAAGCAGTGGCGCAGCTGGGCGGCCGCCGATGGCCGGCAGATCGACCAGATGCAGTGGCTGGTGGACGAGATCAAGCGCAATCCGGATTCGCGCCGGCTGGTGATCAGTGCCTGGAATGTGGGCGAGCTGCCGCAGATGGCGTTGATGCCGTGCCACAGCCTGTTCCAGTTCTACGTGGTCCACGGCAAGCTCAGCTGCCAGCTGTACCAGCGCAGTGGGGACATCTTCCTCGGGGTGCCATTCAACATCGCCAGCTATGCGCTGCTGACCCACATGGTGGCGCAGGCCACGGGCCTGGGCGTGGGGGATTTCGTGCACACGCTGGGCGATGCCCACCTGTACTCGAACCATTTCGAGCAGGCCCGCGAGCAGCTGGCGCGCGAACCCCGCGCGCTGCCGAGGCTTTGGTTGAATCCGGAGGTCACCGACCTGTTCGGCTTCCGCTTCGAGGACATCCGCATCGACGGTTACGATCCGCATCCGGCGATCAAGGCCCCGGTGGCGGTGTGAGTTCCCCGCGCCTTTCGATGATCGCAGCGCTCGACCGCAGGCGCGGCATCGGCCACGGCAACCAGCTGCCCTGGCACCTGCCCGATGACCTGAAGCATTTCAAGGCGCTCACGTTGGGCAAGCCGGTGTTGATGGGGCGCAAGACCGCGCAATCGCTCGGTCGCGCGCTGCCCGGGCGGACCAATCTGGTGCTGACCCGCAGTGGCCAGGCGCCGTTCGACGGCATGCGCGCGGTGGCATCGCTGGAACAGGCGCTGGCGATCTGCCGCTCCGAAGCTGCCGACGAACTGTGCGTGATCGGCGGCGGTGAGATCTACCGCCTGATGATGGAGCAGGCCAGCGACCTGTACCTGACCTGGGTGGACACCGAGGTGCCGGCGGATACCCATTTCCCTGTCGTCGATGAAGCCTTGTGGCAGCAGGCGGACAGCCAGCCGCATGCGGCCGACGCGCGGCATCCGTTCGCGTTCCGCTTCGTGCACTACACCCGCCGCTGAGCGCGGGTGCAGCGGTCAGTCCGCCGTGGGCGGACTGCCTGCACCACCACCGCCGTTGCCGCGGCCACGACCGCGCCGACGGCGCGGTCCACGGGTACGCGTCTCGCCGCCTGCAGGCTGCCCGCCGGGCTGCGCCTGCGCGGGCGGCTGTGGCTTGGGCTGCGCGGCCTGCTGGCCTTCCGGGCGCGGTCTGGGGGCACGTGCCGGCGGTCGCGCGCCAGGCACCGGTGCCGGCACATCGCGGCCGGGTACCTGCACCACGCGCAGTTCGTCGGTATCCAGCTGCAGCGCGGTCAACTTGCCGCCCCACACCGCGCCGGTATCGATGGCATGCACGCCCTGGGTGATGGTCAGGCCAAGCGCCGACCAGTGGCCGCACACGACCTTGAGTTCACGCTCGACACGGCCCGGCACTTCGAACCACGGGTACAGGCCCTGTTCCTGGGTGCCCGGGGTGCCTTTGTCCTCGATGCCGATGCGTCCCCGCGTGGTGCAGTAACGCATGCGGGTGAAGAAGTTGATGATCGCCCGCGAACGGTCATAACCGGTCAGGTTCGGCGCCCAGATCGGCTTGTCGCCGTACATGTTGCGCAGCAGCTTGCGGTAGCCGTTGCCGTGCAGCTGCTGCTCGACTTCGCGCGCATGCTTTTCGGCCATCTGGGTGGTCCACTTGGGCGCCATGCCGGCATGCACCATCATCCAGCCCAGCTCACGGTCGGTGTGCACCAGCTTCTGCATGCGCAGCCAGTCCAGCAGCACGTCGCGGTCTTCGGCGGTGACCACGCGCAGCAGGTCCGGGTTGACCTTGCGCTGTTCTTCTTCGCTGCGTGCACCCACCGCCAGCAGCGAAAGATCGTGGTTGCCCAGCACCACCACGCTATGGTCGCGCAGCGAATGCACCAGCCGCAGCGTTTCCAGCGACTGCCCGCCGCGGTTGACCAGGTCGCCAGCGAACCACAGGGTGTCCTGCGCCGGATCGAAGCGGATTTTTTCCAGCAACCGCTGGGTAACGTCATAGCAACCCTGCAGGTCGCCGATAGCCCACACGCTCATGGCCTGGCCTCCGTGTCAGTGCAGGGTTCGGGGAATGGTCAGCACGAACGGCGCGATGTCGGCGGCAAACTCGGTGCCGTCGTCGGCCACCATGTCGTAGTGCCCCTGCATCGTGCCGTGCTCCGTACCGAGCATGACACCGGAGGTGTAACGGAAGTCTTCACCGGGACGCAGCCGCGGCTGCTCGCCGACCACCCCATCGCCGTCGACATGCTCCACGCGGCCTTCGGCGTCGGTGATGCGCCAGTGGCGCGCCACCAGGCGTGCCGCGACCCGGCCGCTGTTGCGGATGCGGATGGTGTAGGCAAAGGCGAAGCGTCCGTCCTCGGGGGCGGACTGGTCATCGAGGAAGCGCGGAGCCACTTCCACGTCCATGGCGTACTGGTCGTCGTGCATCTTGGCAGTGTAATCAGCTTGCATTGGCCAGGGCGACGAATTCCGCCACCTCCAGCTGTTCGGCACGGGCATCGGGGCGCACGCCGGCAGCGGCGAACTGTTCGGCGCTGACCACGTTGTTCAGCGCATTGCGCAGGGTCTTGCGGCGCTGGCCGAAAGCGGCCTTGACCACATCGGCGAAGCGCTTGGCATCGTGGATGCCGACCGTGGACGGATCACGCGGCACCAGCCGCACCACGGCCGAATCGACCTTCGGCGGCGGCCGGAACGCACCCGGCGGCACCACGAACAGCGAGGTCACTTCGCAGTACGCCTGCAGCATCACGCTGAGGCGGCCGAAGACCTTGCTGCCCGGGCCGGCGGCCATGCGGTCGACCACTTCCTTCTGCAGCATGAAGTGCATGTCGCGCACCACGGCGGCATGGTCCAGCGCATGGAACAGGATCGGCGAGGAGATGTTGTAGGGCAGGTTGCCGACCAGCCGGATCTGTCCACTGCCACCTTCGGCCTGCGCCAGCGCGGTGAAATCCACCCGCAGCACGTCGCTCTGGATGATGGTCAGCGCGCCCAGCGGCGCGGCTGCGGCGGTCAGCGGTGCGATCAGATCGCGGTCGAACTCGATGACGGTCAGTTCGGGATGCTGGCGCAGCAGCGGCAGGGTGATCGCACCCTGGCCGGGGCCGATCTCCACCAGGCGGTCGCCGGGCTTGGGATTGACCGCGCGCACGATGCTGTCGATGTAATGGCGGTCGGCCAGGAAGTGCTGGCCCAACTGCTTCTTGGCCGGGGCGGTGAATGCCGTGCCAGAGGGGGAATACTGGTTCATGCGCTAAGTCTACGTTGCCGGGCCAGTTGCGCACACAGGGTAGTGGCGGCCTGCAGGCTGGAAGGATCGGCGATGCCTCGTCCGGCCAGCTCCAGCGCGGTGCCATGGTCGACCGCCACGCGCGGGTAGGGCAGGCCGAGGGTGAGGTTCACCGCCTGTTCGAATCCGGAATACTTCAGCACCGGCAGGCCCTGGTCGTGGTACATCGCCAGCACGCTGTCGAAGCTGGCCAGCTTGGCCGGCAGGAACGCGGTGTCGGCCGGCAGCGGGCCGACCAGCTGCATCCCTTCGGCGCGCAGGCGCTCCAGCAGCGGGATGATCAGATCGAGCTCTTCGCGGCCCAGGTGGCCGTCTTCCCCAGCGTGCGGATTCAACCCCAGCACCGCGATGCGCGGATGGGCGAGGCCGAACTCCTGCCGCAGGGCGGCATGCAGGGTGCGCAGGGTGTGCTCCAGCCCCTCGGCGGTGATCGCATCGGCGACCTCGCGCAGCGGCAGGTGGGTGGTTGCCAGCGCGACGCGCACGATGGCATTGGCCAGCATCATCACCACCTTGGCCCCGGCCTGGTCGGCCAGCAGTTCGGTGGTGCCGCTGTAGGCGATGCCGCCCTGGTTGATCACCGCCTTGTGCACCGGGCCGGTCACCACGCCGTCCAGGCGGCCGTCCAGGCACGCTTGGCCGGCGGCCTGCAGCGCCCCGATCACGGCGGCGGCGTTGCGTGGGTCGGCCTGGCCGAACCGGCTGGGCACCGCATTGGCAAGGGGGTGCAGGCGCAGGTCGCCCGGCAGGCGCGCTTCGGCATCGGCCGGCAGCAGTTGCAGCGGCAGCGACAGCGCAGCGGCTGCCGCGTGCAGGGTAGCGGGGTCTGCGAAGGCCAGCAGCCGGCAATCAGTGCGCGGCTGCTGGATCAGGCGGATACACAGTTCCGGCCCGATCCCGGCGGGCTCGCCCGGCACCAGGGCGAGCTCGGGGAGCACCGCTCCTGCGAGCTTCGCGCCTGGGAGCATGGCTCAGGACTGCGGCGGGGTGGCGGTGTTTTCCGCCCGGTCACCGCTGCGGAAGCTGACGTAGGCTTCGCCACGCAGTTCGGACAGGAAGCGGTTGTACTCTTCTTCCAGCTTGCGACGGCCAATGGTTTCGCGGACCTGCGCGCGCTGGTTGTCCACGCCGACGTCGGTCTGGCGGGTCGCCACGCGCTGCACCACGTGCCAGCCGGCATCGGTGCGGAACGGCTGGCTGATGTTGCCGTCGGTCACGCCTTCCACCTGGCGGCCGAAGTCAGGACCGAAGGCATCGACCGGGAACCAGCCCAGGTCGCCGCCCTGGCCGCGGCTGTTGGTGTCTTCGGACGACTCGCGGGCCACGGCCTGGAAATCAGCGCCACCGGCGATGCGCGCACGCAGGGTATCGATCTTCGCCTTGGCGGCGGCATCGTTCTGCTGGTCGGTCACGCGCACCAGGATGTGGCGGGCGTGGTATTCGGTGATGGTCTGGCCGGTGGACGCGGCCGCATTGGCATCACGCACTTCCACCAGTTTCAGCAGCTGGAAGCCGCTCGGGCCACGCAGCGGACCGACCACGTCGCCGGCCTTCATGTCCTGCATCACCTGCAGGAACGCCTGCGGGATCTCGTCCATGGAGCGCCAGCCGAGGTCGCCGCCTTCCAGTGCATTGGGGCTGTCCGAGTAACGGACGGCGGCCGCGTTGAAGTCCAGTTCGCCCTTGTCCAGCAGCGCCTTGACGCCGTCGGCCTTCTGCTTGCCGGTGGCGATCTGGTTGGCATCGGCCCCATCGGGGGTGGCGATCAGGATGTGTGCGAGGTGGTACTGGGTACCGGTGACGGCCTGCTGCTTGATGGCCGCATCCACTTCACCTTCGCTGACGCTGACGCGGCTCTGCGCGTAGCTCTGGCGCAGGCGCTGGACGATGATCTCGTCACGCACCGAGCGGCGGAATTCATCGAAATCGATGCCGTCCTGGGCCAGGCGGGCGCGCAGGGTCTCCAGGTTGCTGCCGTTCTGCTGGGCGATCGAGTTGATCGCCTGGTTCAGTTCCTGGTCCGACACGCGGATGCCGCTGCCTTCGGCGCGGGTCACCTGCAGCTTGACCAGCACCAGCCGCTCCAGCACCTGCCGGCTCAGCACATCGTCCGGCGGCAGCTGGTTCTCGCGACCGGCGTACTGGGTCTTGATGTTGGCCAGCGCGCGGTCCAGTTCGCTCTGCAGGATGACGTCTTCGTCGACGACGGCGGCGATGCGATCCAGTGCCTGGGTCTGCTGGGCCAGTACCTGCAAGGGTACGGACGCAGTGGACACCGCCAGCAGGGAGGCGAGTAGGACGGGGAAGGTCTTGGTCATGGGATCAGGTTCGGATCGTAGTCGTCGCGGGTCGCGCCGGTGGTGCTGGGGGGCACGAGATAGAGGTCGTCGCGGTTGTAGCCGAGGATAGCACGGCGCAGCGTACGGTCCGTGTTCTGGCCGATGGAGCTCAGGCCCTTCAGGACGAACTCCAGCTGGAACGAGGTATTCAGCTCGCCCTCGCGGTTGCGCACGTAGCGGCGGGCCAGGGCGCGCACGGCCAGGCAGCAGCTGTCCCACTGCACGCCACCGATGATTTCCAGCGGCTTGCTGTCTTCGATGGAGTAGTAGTAACGGCCGACCACGCTCCAGCGGGGGTTGATCGGGTACAGGAAGGACAGGTCGCCCTGCTTGAGCAGGTTGCTGCCATCGGGGTTGATGCGGTGGCGGTAGGTCAGGTTGACGATGCCGTCGTTGGACATCAGGTAGCGCGCACGCACGCTGGCCAGGTCTTCGCGCTTGTTCTTGGGGTCCCACTGGTAGGTGGCGCCAAGGTTCCAGCGGTCGTTGATCATGTAGTTGGTATCGGCGATCCAGGCCGACTTGCCCTGTTCCACCGGGCTGGGGTTGCTCGGCAGGGTGACGCGGGAATCGTCGAAATACAGGATCTGGCCGATACTGGCCGAGAACCGCTCGCGGCCGCTGCTCTGGTCGATGAAGCGGGTGCTCAGCGCCATCGTCAGCTGGTTGGCGTCGTTCTGGCGGTCCGCGCCGGTATAGCGCGAATCGCGGAACAGCTGGCCCCAGCTGAAGGTGAAGTCACGCGTATCGAAGACCGGCAGCTCGCTCTGGTCGCGGTACGGGGTGCGCAGGTAGAACAGGCGCGGTTCCAGCGTATGCAGGTAGGGCTTGTCGCCGATGGTGGTCTCGCGGTCGAAGAACATGCCCGCGTCCAGGCTGGCGATCGGCACGCTGCGATGCGGCGAAGTGTTGCCGCGCAGCTGCTCCGGGGTCGGGTTGGTGATCCCCGCCGCAGCCAGGTTGTTGGCGCGGATGCTGTCGGCCAGGCCCTGTTCCAGGTCGTAACCGGTGTAGCGCCAGGCCAGCGTCGGGGTGACATACCAGGCCGCGCCACTGAAGGGCATGGTCACGTAGGGCTTGATGTCCAGCCGCGAACCGCCGAGCACTTCGGTGCTGGTGCCATCGCGCTCGTATTCGTCTTCGGGCCCGAGCTTGCCATGGATGTCGTCGTGCACGAAGCGCACCGCTTCGGCATACACACCCACTTCCAGCCACGGCAGGATCGGCTGGTCCCAAGTGCCGAACAGGCGCGGCTGACGGTTGTAGGGCAGCGCCGCTTCGGTCAGGGTGTAATCGGTCAGCTGCCAGTAGTCGGCCATCAACCCGGCGGTCCAGTTTTCACCGGTGCCGTAGATCCCCGCCTGGCTCTGCAGGTTGGACGCGGTCACGCCCAGCAGCTTGTTGGCGAAGTCTTCCAGGTAGCGCTCGTCGCTGACCCACGCCAGCCCGGCGCGGGCCTGCCAGTTCGGGTTGAAGTTGTGGTAACCGGAATACTCGAGGCGGCCACGATCCTTTTCGCGCAGCTTGTCATCGGGCAGGTAGGCGGTACGCAGCTCGCCGCGGCCACCGTCGTACAGATAGCGGAATTCGTTGTCCAGCATGAAGCCGCGCTTGCTCATGTAGCGCGGGGTCAGCGTGTCGTCGTAGTTCGGCGCCAGGTTGAAGTAGATCGGCTGGGCGTAATCGAACCCGTTGCGCCCGGACAGGCCCAGCTCCGGATACAACAGGCCGGTCTGGCGGCGATCATCGATCGGGAACTTGAAGTACGGCGCCCACAGCACCGGCACCTTGCCGATGCGCAGCACGGCGTTGCGCGCGGTGCCGAAGCCTTCGTCGTTGTCCACTTCGATCTGCGGGGCGGACAGTTTCCAGATCGGCTGGGAGGGATCGCAGGTGGTATAGGTGGAGCGGTGCATCTGCCCCACCGCACCCTGCAGGTCCACCGATTCGGCGCCACCGTTGCCACGTCGCGACACCAGCTGGTACTGGATGTGGGAGATCTTGTGGGTGTCCGCTTCCTGGTTGCCCTCGGCGCGCTTGGCCACCATCCGGATCGACGAATCGGAGTAGCGGACATTACCCTCGGCGGTGTAATTGCCCGTTTCCGTATCGAAGCTCAGGTGGTCGGTACCGAGGAACTGGTCACCGCGCTTGAGCGCGACGTTGCCCTGGTACTGCGGCACCGTGGAGGTGCCATACAGCTGGTCGCCCTCGATGTCGGTGGGCTGTTGGGTGCGCGTTTCCGCGGCAGCCTTGTCCGCCGGCGGTGCGTCGCCAAAGGCGGGCAGGGCGTCGGTGGCAGGGCACAGACCCCAGTTCGGCGCTTTGTCTTCGGCGAACGCCGGCAGGCAGAGGGCGATACTCAGGGGGAGGGGCAGCAGGCGGAAGGCTTTGCGCACGCGTGATGGTTCAGGCGAAAACGATCCGTAGCTTGCCCCATCCCTTGCATAGGGGCAATGAAGGCCGCTCATCTTCGGCGGCCGGGGTTCATCAGGCGGCCCCCGCCTGGCCCTCCAGCAGGGCACCGACATGGGCCACGCTGGACTCGGCCAGGGCCTGCAGGTCATAGCCGCCTTCCAGCATCGACACCACCCGGCCGGCACCATGGCGGCGGGCCAGTGCGTGCAGTTCGGTGGTGATCCAGGCGAAGTCCTCCGCTTCCAGCATCAGGTCGGCCTGCGGGTCGCGCAGGTGCGCGTCGAAGCCGGCCGACACCAGCAGCAGCTGCGGCCGGAAGTCATCGATGGCCGGCAGCATCTCGTCGGCCCAGACATTGCGGAAGCGCAGGCTGCCGCTGCCCGGCGGCAGCAGGATGTTCAGCAGGTTGCCCGCGCCACGGTCGCGGCGCAGCCCGGAGTTCGGGAACAGGCCGGCCTGGTGGGTGCTGTAGTAAGCCACCCGGGGATCCAGCTGGAAGATGTCCTGGGTGCCGTTGCCATGGTGCACGTCGAAGTCGACCACGGCGATCCGCTCCAGCCCGTAGCGGTCGCGCGCATGCGCGGCGGCTACCGCGATGTTGTTGAGCAGGCAGAACCCCATCGCCGTGCTGGCGGTGGCGTGGTGGCCGGGCGGGCGCACCGCGCAGAAGGCCAGCGGGTCTTCGCCCAGCATCACTGCATCCACCGCGGCGATGCCGGCGCCGGCGGCATGCAGGGCGGCGGCGGCCGACCCGGGCGAGGTGCGGGTGTCCATGTCGATCTGCCGCAGCTCGGCGGTCTGTGCCTGCAGCACCAGGTCGATCAGCCCGGCATCGTGCACGCGGGCCAGGTCGCCGCGCTTGGCCGACGGCGCCTGGCGCCACTCCAGCCGTGCCGGGAACGCGGCGTGCAGCGCATCGAGCACGGCCTGCAGGCGTTGTGGGGATTCAGGATGGTCCGGACCGGGGTCGTGCTGCAGGCAGGAAGGATGGGTGTAGACCAGCATGGGCGCAGGGGATCCGGAAAGGTCAGCCGTGGCGGCGCGAATGCTGCCAGAGTACTTCGCCGGCACCGTCGGCGCGGGCCAGTACGCGGGCCAGCACGAACAGCAGGTCGGAAAGCCGGTTGAGGTAATGCAGTGCCTGCGGCCGCACTGCTTCCACGCGCGACAGGGCGACCGTCTCGCGTTCTGCCCGGCGCACGATGGTGCGGGCCAGGTGGCAGCGTGCGGCGGCTTCGCCACCGGCCGGCAGGATGAATTCCTTCAGCATGGGCAGGTCGGCGTTGTAGTGATCCAGTTGCTGTTCCAGCGCGGTGACGTCGGCATCGGTGATCGCCGCATGGCCGGGGATGCACAGCTCCCCGCCCAGATCGAACAACTGGTGCTGGAGGCGGGTCAGCAGCGCCTGCACGTCGGCAGGCAGGGGCACGGCCAGCAGCACTCCGAGCGCCGAATTGGCCTCGTCGACCGTGCCGAAGGCGGCAACGCGCGCATCGTCCTTGCCGACCCGGCTGCCGTCGCCCAGCCCGGTGCTGCCGTCATCGCCGGTGCGGGTATAGATGCGCGAAAGCCGGTTGCCCATCTGCCGTGCCTCAGCCGCGCACGTCACGCTGCGCCTGGCGCAGCTTGCCGACCTGCTCCACTGCCAACTGCAGCGCAGCGGCCAGTCCGACGTACAGCGCGGTGGTACCGAGGTAAGGCACGAACCAGTCCGCGTAGTTCTTCAGCCAGCCGCCCACGGTGGGATCGGCTACGTTGCGGGTGGTCCAGTAGAAACCGCCCTGCGCGAACAGGTGGCAGACCGCAACCGCGGCGACCACCAGCACGATCGCCCTGGGCAGCGTGGACCATTGCGCGCCCCGGTAACCGTGGCCCAGCGCCATGCCGCCGGCCCACATAGCGAAGTAGGCGGGCAGCAGCATCCAGTAACCCGGCGACACGCAGTAGTGCTGCCAGAAATCCAGCCCGAGGTTGCCGATGACGATCCAGTCGACCAGCACCGCCAGCGCCATCAGCAGCGGGAAGGCCCAGCGGGTCCAGCTGCGCAGGTAGAAGCCGCCGATGAAGAACACCGCCCAGGAGGCATCCGGGATGGCGGCGAAATGGTTCACCCGGGTGGCGGCCATCAACAGCACCAGGCAGGTCAGCACGAAGGCACGTTGCGGGGAGGTGGTCATCAGGACGCGCACGGGGAAGTGAACAAAGCCCATTCTAGACCGGCTGCACGCCGCGTGCAGGAACGGCGGCGGGGCAGGGGCGGCGGGCGAACGCGTATCATGCGGGCATGAGCGAACGAGTTGATGTCCTGATCATCGGCGGCGGGCTGGTCGGCGCCAGCCTGGCCATCGCGCTGCAGCGTATCGGCCGCAGTGCCTGCCTGCTGGAAGCCAGCGCCGCCGGTTCGCTGCCGGCCGTGTTCGACCAGCGCAACCTCAGCTTCGCTGCCGCCACGGTCAATGCGCTGACCGCGCTGGGGGTGATGCAGAAGCTGTCCAGTGCGCCGGGCCCGATCACCCGCATCCATGTCAGTCGCGCCGGGGACTTCGGTCGCGTGCAGTTGGCGGCCGCCGACTACGGCCGGCCGTGGTTTGGGCAGGTGGTGGTGGCGCGCGACTTCGGCATGGCACTGGAAGCGCGGCTGCAGGAACTGCCGCAGCTGCAGCGGCGGGCCCCGGCGCGTTTCATCGGCCTGGGCGCGGTCGTCGATGGCTATCGCCAGGTCCAGGTGCACGATGAGGCCGGTGAGCACACGCTGCAGGCGCGGCTGGTGGTCGGTGCCGATGGCACCGCCAGCGGCGTACGCAGCGCGCTGGGGATCGGGGTGGAGGAACATGATTTCCAGCAGACGCTGTTCGTGGCGCGCGTGCGCAGCCAACGCGCACCGGATGGCACCGCATGGGAGCGGCTCACCGATACCGGCCCGACCGCCCTGCTGCCGCGCGGTGATCGGCATTTTGGTGTGGTGCATGGCGTAGCCCGCGATGAAGCAGATGCCGTCATGGCACTGGACGAGGCGGCCTGGCTGGCGCGGCTGCAGGCGGCGCTGGGCTGGCGCGCCGGACGGCTGCTGGAGTCTGGTCCGCGCGCGGCCTATCCGTTGCGGCAGGTGTTGTCGCGCGCACTGGTCGGCGAACGCGCGGTGCTGCTCGGCAATGCGGCGCAGACCATCCACCCGCTGGGCGCGCAGGGCTTCAACCTGGGCCTGCGCGATGCGCTGACCCTGGCCGAGCTGCTGGAAACCGAGGGCGATGCCGGTGCCGATGCGCTGCTGCAGGCCTATGCAGCGCGAAGGGAGGAAGACCGGGCGCAGACCATCGCGTTCTCTGGTGGATTGGCGCGCCTGACCAGCAACGATGCTCCGCTGCTGCGTCCGCTGCGCAGCCTTGGCCTGCTGGCGGCCCAGGCCACCTCGCTGCAGTCGATGCTGGTCGGGGGCTCGATGGGCTTCCGGGGCGAGGTACCGAAATTGTGCCGTGGAGAAGCCGCATGAGCCGCCGCGCACGTACCGATGTGGTGATCGTCGGCGGCGGCGTGGTCGGCGCTGCCTGTGCGCTGGCACTGGCCGACGCCGGTCTGTCGGTGGCGGTGGTCGAAGGCCATGAGCCGGCGCCGTGGCAGGCGGCGCAACCGGACCTGCGGGTGTTCGCCTTCGCTGCGGACAACGTGCAGCTGCTGCAGCGGCTCGGCGTGTGGGAGTCGATCGCGCGCGGTCGCGCGCATCCGTATCGCCGCATGCAGGTATGGGATGCCGCCGGGGGCGATGACCTGGTGTTCGACGCGGACCGTTTTGGCCGCAGCGAACTGGGCTGGATCATCGAAAACGGCCTGCTGGTCGATCGCCTGTGGGCGGCCCTGCCGGCCGCCGGCGTCGATGTGCATTGCCCGGCCCGGGTCGAAGGGATGGAACAGGACGAGCACGGCGTGCGCCTGCGCCTGCACGACGGGCGCCGCATCGAAGCGACGCTGGCCATCGCCGCTGATGGCGCCGAATCCACCTTGCGCCAGCTGGCCGGGATCGAGGTGGACCGACACGATTACCATCAGCGCGGCGTGGTGGCCTACGTGGACAGTGCGCTGCCGAACCAGGCCACGGCATGGCAGCGTTTCCTGCCGGGGGGGCCGTTGGCGCTGCTGCCGGTGGCCGAACGGCGCAGTTCGATCGTCTGGACCCTGCCGGAGGAAGAGGCGCAGCGCGTGCTGCAGCTGGACGAGGCCGCGTTCAACCGCGAACTCGCGCGCGCCTTCGGAGGCCGCCTGGGGGAACTGCAACTGGTATCGAAGCGGGCCGCATTCCCGCTGCGCCGCCAGCTGGCCCGCCACTATGTCGCCGGCCGCGTGCTGGCGCTGGGCGACGCGGCGCACGTGGTGCATCCGCTGGCCGGCCAGGGCGTCAACCTTGGCCTGCGCGACGTGGCCGCCTTGCAGCGCTGGCTGGCACCTTCGGCGCAGCGCCGCGGCCAGCCGCAGCTGTCACCGCAGCGGCTGCAGCGCTGGGCGCGCGAACGCCGCAGTGACAATACGATCGCCGCCTACAGCTTCGATGGCATCAACCGGTTGTTCTCCAACGACGAGCTGCACCTGACCCTGGCCCGCGGTCGCGTGCTCGGCTGCACCGGCAAGCTGTCGCCGCTGCTGCAGCTGTTCTGGAAGCGCGCGGCGGGGGTGTGATCGGTGGAGGGGGGTGACGTTCGTTGGTCGTCGCAGTCCTCAATCCAGCAACCACCCCGCCAGATCTTCCCGGTCCAGCTTGCCCCGTCGCTTCACGTCCAGCGAAATGAACTCATCGGCCAGCGACGGATTGGCCTGCGCCTCGTCACGACTGATGTAGCCGTCACCGTCGAGGTCCAGTTCGGCGAAGTGGATCCGGTACTGGCCCGCCGCGCTGGACGGCGTCAGCGAACGCACGGTCACCGGCGTTTCGCCCAGCGGCACCACGATGTCCACGCTGCCGGTCACCCGGCCTGCGGACAGTTCCTGCGCGCGCACCACGCCGCTGTCATCGCGCAGCGGCTGGCTCTCGGCCGCGGGACGGGATTGCTGGGCCAGGGCGGGACCGGCAGCCAGCAGGATCAGCAGAACGATGTAACGGGAGGGCATGGCAGGTTCCTCTGGGGTGGGGTGGGGTGGGGTGTGCGTGGCGCGGCTTGATTTTGAAAGCCGGCACGGTGCGCGCTGGGCATAGTCCCATGATCCTTCCCGTGCGAGCGTACCCGTCCATGAATGTCAGCAGCTTGGTCATCCGGATCTTCTGCCCTGTCAGCTTCAACAAACAGCAGTTGGCCAAAGCAATAGTTGCGGATCCGAGCGCTGAGCGGTCGAAGATCGGCAGGGCATTGTCGACGCTCGCCAACACGTGCGATTTCAAGCCGAATGGAAACGCGGCGCTCATATCCAGGCACGGTCTGGAACGTTTCGTGGCCTCATCTTCGACGTCCATCGACATCACCGAGGCAAAGGCGCTCGTCCAGGGCCTGCGCAACCTGCAGAACGACGTGAGGTCCCAGGAGAAAGCTGCGTGGGCCAACGCCGGAATGCGCGGAAGCTCGAATGAGCAGCGGGCCCGGGCATTGCGGGAGTGCGTGGCGGCGCTGCAGCATCTCTACACGTCACCGAGATCCTGAGGCGAGGCCGCTGGCTGCATGAAAATTCCATCGCCCATTCCATTCCGCTCCTGCTTTCCGGCAGCAGGCGGCTCGCGTACTGATCGACCCAGCGTGAAAGGAGGGTGCGGCCGGTTCGCGCACCGGCTGCTGGCCTGTGCCGGCCTGCGTGAGCGGTCCAGTCCGATACCTGCATCCACCGCGCTGGTAGCGCAGCTGCGCAATGTCCTTGATCACACAGACGAGGCAAGGAAACGAGAGGTCCGACCTTCATCCGTTGCCGAAAAAGCCTGCACCCGGTTGCGGGGCCGGCTCGTCGGTGACGAAACCTGCGCCTGCACGTACGCCGATCTTGCCAAAGATCTGAACCGGCTCGAAAACGCGTATGCCAGGCAAGAGCTGGAACTGCGGCAGTCATGGCGCAACAGCTGGTTGTCCGGCACGGAGACCTACGGCGATCACCTCGGCAATCCTGTGGATCACCGGAGCGAGGCGGCCGCGACCGTGATGAGGGCCATCATCCTGGCGCGTAGTGAAGTGCACAACCTGCGCCGGATGACGCCGTATATAAGCTGAGGTGCTGGAGTGCAGCCTCAAGCACCGGCAGCAACCAGGCGTTCATCAGCGCAGCGGCGAGGCCAGCACGGTGATCTCTTCGCGGTCGTGGTAGAGCTGCTTGGCGCGTACGGTCAGCGACTTGCCGGCCTGTTCCTCGAACAGTTCCAGGCACAGGCGGGTTTCATCCCAGCGCTTCTTCATCGGCAGTTTCAGGTTGAAGATCGCGTGCTTGCACCAGCCTTCGCGGAACCATGTCGCCATGCGTTCGGCGACCCGGCGCGGCTGCTCCACCATGTCGCAGACCATCCAGTCCAGCGACTGTTCGGGTGACCAGTGGAAGCCATCGGCACGCAGGTGTTCGACCAGGCCGGTGTCCAGCACGTGCTGGCGCAGCGGGCCGTTGTCGATGCTCAGTACCTTCAGGTGCTGGCGGGTCAGCACCCAGGTCCAGCCACCCGGCGCGGCGCCCAGGTCGGCCGCGCGCATGCCCGGCTTCATCAGCGCCTCGCGCTCTTCGGCGGTGAGCAGGGTCAGCAGCGCCTCTTCCAGCTTCAGCGCGGACCGCGAGGGCGCGTCCGGCAGCAGTTTCAGCCGCGGAATGCCCAGCGCCCACGGCGCGCTGTCTGTCGGTGAGGCGACGCAGACGAAGGCGTGGGTGCCATCGACGAACACGACGTGCAGACGTGGCAGCTTCTCGTTCGGCTTGTCGGTCAGTTTTCCGGCCTTGCGCAGGGCCGGGCGCAGCGCATTGCCGAACGCGCGCGACAGCCCGGACAGCGGCTTGCCGGCATCCGAGTCGGGATGTTCCACCCACAGATCGCCGAAGCGCGGCGCGTCGCCCAGCACCGCCAGCATCGGGGTGATGCGGTCGGCCGGATCCAGCTGCGGCAGTTCGGCCAGCACGACCAGCTTCTGCCGGGCGAAGATCAGCTCGCGCCAGGACAGCATGCGGCTAAGCGCGGCGGCTTCCTCGCACATGAAAAGCACGTAGCCATCATTGCGCTGGGTACGCGCATAGCCGGCGAAACCGAATTCACCCGCGCGCGTGGTCAGTTCGCCGGCCAGTTCCGGTTCGAAGCCCTGGCGGCACAGGCACAGCAGTCCGATCCCTGCCGTGGCAGCAGAGGTCTCAGTAGCGGGCGCCATCGGCTTCTCCATAGGTGCGCAGCACGGCGCGCGCATCATCGCGGTGCAGACCCTGCACCACCTCGATGCCACGCTTGTTGAGTTCGCCCACCCAGTCCGCCGGCAGCGGACCTTCGTCGAACGGGGTCAGTTCTTCCACGTCGGCCGCACTGGCACCGATCAGCAGCCGATCGATGCCGGCCCAGACGGTGGCGCCGTAGCACTGGCAACAGGGCTGGGACGAGGTGGCCAGGGTGATCGGGGACAGCACATCGTTCAGCCGCGGAGTCTGCAGGCGCTGCTGGGCCAGCATGTAGGCCATGTTCTCGGCATGCGCCAGCGAGGTGTTGTGGGGCATCACGCGGTTCACGCCCACCGCGATGACCTGGTCATCCGGGCCGAACACCACCGCG
>Ga0308163_10001714_pt1 | contig 22423 bp, 18 predicted proteins | sample PhyTR1_FD_201037 | JGI IMG/M metagenome (GOLD analysis project Ga0308163, IMG submission 201037) | Phyllosphere microbial communities from UC Gill Tract Community Farm, Albany, California, United States - DLSLT.R1 | ecosystem: Host-associated > Plants > Phyllosphere > Unclassified | place: USA... | reverse complement strand
ACTCGTCGCGCAAAACGCGCGACATCCAGCTGCCCGTTTGCTGCGCCGCCCGCGCCAATTCCATGTAGCGGGGGGGCAGGGAAAGTGCGCCGGCCAGGTCCTGCTCGGCCGCCAGAACGGCCGCATCCGGAATCGGCGGGTTGCCGCCGTCGTCCTCCAGGCCGTCGTCTCCGCCCTCCTCTTCCTTTTCCTCCGCCTCGCCCGCTTCCTGCGCGGCGGCGGCCAGTATGCGATCGTCGTCGAACGCGCCCCCTTGCGCTTGCAGCCGCTCTGATTCCCCGCGCACGCGCCAGTAGTCTTCCAGCCATAGCGCCGCCTCGCCGGCGTCGCCCTGCCAATCGTCCGCGCGGTCCATATTCGACGACAGTTCCTCATAATCGCCGATTTCGGTCAACATCGCCGCGATTTTGTCCGGACTGTTTTTCAGGCTGGCAAAGCGCTTGGAGCGCGTATGCAGCGGACCGGGAGCGCCGCCGAAGCGCTCCAGCGATTCGCTCCAGCGGATGATCCATTCCGCCTTGCACCCGCCGATGGACTTCATCTGCCGCACTTCAATCGGGCTGCCTTCCAGTGCCCGTCCCAATATCGTCCCCACTTGGGCCTCATGCTCCCTCCAGGCGGAGAACAGGCCGGCGATCTCGCGATAGGCCGTGTCCAGCATCCGGTAGGTATAGATTTTGTTGGGTGAGCAGTCGCGCCCCGTGGTGACGATGTAGTTATCGGCATCGACCTTATCGCGCAAGCCGGCGTACATGTCGTTGACCTTCTTGCGCATCACGCCATCGGCCGCCGCGTCGAGCCAGAAGGCGCCGCTGCGCGCGTGTTCGGTCGCCACCGCGGCCACAAAGGCTTGCCAGAAGCCGGGATACGCACCCAGTTCATACAACAAGCCGAGCGACAGCTCGTAGACGCTTTCGCCATAGCTGTTGCCCTCTGCCTCGCCGCGAGCCGAGCGCGCACCGGCGTGCAGGGCCGCCGCCACCGCGTCGGTATAGCTGTCGAGCAGCTCCGCATGCGAAACAGGGTCGAGCACCCGGTGCATTTCAATCCGCCGGAAAGCCTGCAACGAGCAGTGTCCCAACAGCTTGCGCACCTGTTCCCAGCCGTGCTCCTGATACCGGGTTCCTGGCAACCGCATAATGTCCTGTAAATGATGGAAAAACAAAAATGGCGCTATGGCTCACGCTAGTAAATGATGCCACAGACGGACCGCCTTCATTATCCCGTTTACAAGCCTATTTCCCCTTCTGTTCCCGATTCTGCCCGGCCAGCGTGGACAGCACCGCCGCCACCACCGGCGCCGCGTGGGCGCCACCGGTGACGCCGGAGTGGCTGACGAAAGCCGCCATCGCCAGCCGGTGGGTCTGGCCGGGCAGGCTGCCCGGTTCCAGCCAGCCGGTAAACCAGACGGTGGCCGTGTCGTCGCCGGTGGGCGCGGTGCCGGTTTTACCATACAAGCCCGGACGAACGCCGGCCAGCGCCGCGCCACCGAACGCGCCGGCCCCGGTGCCGACATCGACCACGCCCTTCATGCCAGCCCTGACGCGGTCCAGGCGAATGCCGATCGGCTTCATGGCCGGCACCGCGCTGTCGGCGCCATCGAGCGACAGCAGCATGCGCGGCGCCACCACCTTGCCCTGACCGACCGCCGCCGACGCCAGCGCCATTTGCAGCGGCGTGACCTGCATGCGCAGGCCGATCGCCATCTGGCGCAGCTCGTGGCGGGTGTGGATGGTGTCGATGTGTGCCGGCGTGGCTTGCAGCGCATCCCAGGTGCGCCAGTTGAAATCTGCCGGCAGCAAGCCGCCGTCGAGGCGCACCGCCTGCTCGAACCCGAGCCGGTGCGCGGCCGCGACGATCGGTCGCACGCTATCGAGGGCGTCCGCGTCCAGCGCCTGCAGATCCGGCGCGCCGCCGTCGGGACGGCCGAACAGGCTATGGTCGCTCAATTCACTGGACCAGGCGAACCAGGTATTGAGGCTGTAGGTGAGCGCCTGCGCCAGTCCCAAACGGCCCTCCTGCGCGCGCCGATCGAGGCTTTGCTCCCGGTAGTTGGTGATGTGCGCCAGCTTGGGATTGAGCGGATAAGTCGCGGCGTCGGTCTGGAAGCCGAAGCCGCGCTGCAGCGCCAGGCGATTGATGGCGGGCAGCGGCAGTCCGCCCAGCAGCGCATCGATCTGCGGATCGGTTCTGGCGGCCATTTCGAGTCCCAGCGCGCTGACTACCTTGAATGTGGACCCCGGACTTTGATGCGCGCCGCCGTCGTGCTGTAACGCCGGCAGGCGCAGCGGGCTGCGCGCCGGGCTGGTGCGGTCGAAGTCCCGCACCTCGGCCCAATTGCCGCTATTGAGCTCTCCGGCGCCTGCGCCGGCGGCGGCCAGCACGTCCCCGGTTTCCGTATCGAGGATGACCAGTCCCGCATGCCGGCCTTCCGGCGCGGCCTGGCCGCCGACGCAGCCCTTGTCGTCCCAGCGCCCCTGGCGCATGCCGACACAATCGAGTATGCGTTGGCCGAGGGCCTGCAACGGTAAGTCGAGCGTGAGCCTGGCCTCGACCTGCGCCCCCGCCGAAGGCAACCGCGCCAGCATTCCGGCAATGCTGTTGGCGTGCTCCGGGCCGACGCCCAACAGCGGCGCCAGGCCGGCGTCGATGGCCGGTTGCGTCGGGGCGCCATCGTTCCACAGCGGCGTGCCATTACGGTCTTCCAGCCGCACCGGCGCCGGCGCGGGAGCGCGGCCGGCGCCGCCCGAAAAAGCGCCGGCGTCGGCCAGGGCGAGCGCCTGCCAGCCAAGACGGCCGCCGGCGACGCGCAGGTGGCGGTACTTCTGGTCTTCCGGCGCGTTGAAGTCGATCGGTTGCAGGTCGAGCGCCACCTCGCGGGCGCCGGCTTGCAACGTCAGCGTCAATTGCTGCACATCGCTCTTTTCGGCGCACGCGCGGCCGGTGCACGCGGCCGATATCTGGACCACGGCGCCGGTGGCGCCGCCGTTTGCAAGGCGGCCGGCCACCATCATCCTTACTGTTTCGCCGCCGGCCGCGGGACGCGGCAGCGCCAGCGCCAGATGCAGCAGCGGACGGCCGCCCGGCGTGGCGCCCGCCTGGGGCCAACGGGCGACACGCGTCCACGGCTGCCAGCCCTGCGGCAACGACGCGAACAGGCGCGAGGCGGCGACCGGCATCTGGCTGGTGGTCGCCACCATCACCGGGGCGCCACCCGCGTTCGACGGCCCGGCCACGCTGGCACTCCACTCCAGCACCATGCCGGCGGGCGCCTGCACGCGCCACGCCAGCAGCCGGCGCTCGCTGTTGTAGATATCGATTTGCTGGCGGACGTAGGCGCCGTCTGCCTGATGGTACAAGCGCTTGAACAATCTGGCGGTGGCGGTATCGGCTTTGACCTGCTTCCACTCCGCCAGCTCCGCCACGCGCGCCGATGCATCGGCGGCCAGCCATTGCGGCAAATCGCGCGGCGCCAGCTCGATGGCGCCGGCGGCGTTCAGCCGCACCAGCCCATGCTCGTGCAACGCGAGGAACAGCGCCTGGTCTTCCAGCGCGCCAGGCGCAGACGCGGGGACCTCGTACCGCCCCGCAGCCAGATAGGCGCCGACGGCCTTGCCGCGCGCCGGGAACGCGGTAACCAGCGCAGGAACCGGCGTGACGGAAGTATCCGCCGCTGGCCGGTACATCTGAACCAGCAGTTCGCCGGCCTTTGGACACATGACGTTGGCGCGCCGTTCGATACGCAGCGCCGCCCCCGCGCCCCACAGCAGCCAGCCTTGCTGGCGCAGCGCGACCTGGCCGCTGGCGCCCTGCTCGACCTGGCCCAAACTGGCGTCGCTCACCCAGCGCACGTCGGCCCGACGGCTGTTCCATTTCAGTTGCAGCGGTTCGCCAAGCGGATCGGTGAAGTCGGCGCGCGCCGTGCCTTCGATCTGCATTTCCGGCATCGCGTTCGTTCCAACTCCGCTGTCGGACACCAGCAGGACGTTGCGCAGCGCGATTTGTACATTTGGCTCCCGATCGCGCGCGACCCAGCGCTTGACATCGTCGAAGCGGTAGCCGATCCGCAGTGGCAGCAGGCGGCCATCACTCCCCGCCGGGCTGCGCAACTGGCTGCACAAATCCACCCGCACCGCGGGGGAAGCTTGCATGCCCGCAGCCACCAGCAAAACGCCGCCTGGATGAAGACTGGTACTGATGCCCGGCTGCGACGGCACGGTGAACGCGATGCCGGGCATGACCGATTGATAGGCGTTGGCGGCCCGTACGTTGTTGGCCGCCTCCGGGGTGCTGGCGGTGCTGGCCGCCAGGTGGCGCGCATGGCCGGCGATCACCGCGCCGCCCCCGGCGGCGATGCAGACGGCGGCGGCCATGATCCAGACTACGCGCCGCGAACCGGCCTTGGGATGAATGGGAGCGTTATCAGCACCAGCATCGGCATCCGACCGGATCAGTTTTAGCGCTGGCCGGCCCAGGCTGGCCGGATCGCCGCGCGCACCGGCGCGCAGATTGGCCCGCCGCCGACGCGCGCGGCGCCGCTCGGCCCAAGCTTGCAGAAAAGTGCTGATGAATGGCGGCATATGCCCTCGCGCTGGTGGACGGTATCTGCCCAACCTTAGCGGAGGGCCGGCGAAAAACCACGCTTAACGGGTTTCGGCGCCGGGATCCAGCGCCTGTTTATCCCATTTATTCGCAGCTCGTGCCGCGAAAAACGCGGCCCGTCGCAATCCGATGGCGGCTTGACGGGGCCTGGCCTAAAGTGAGCACATCGAAACACACTTTTAACCACCGAAAGGAAGCAAAATGAACGTCCTGAAAAACTTCGAAGCCGTATTCATCGTCACCCTTGGCCTGGTCTTTGCCGCCGACTTCGCGCTGCAAGCGCCAGCACAGGACCAATTCGCCACACCGGAAATGCAAGTGGTCGTCGTCAGCGCCAAACGCCTGAGCGCAGAGCAGAAGAGGCAATCGCTCATCGATGAGAACAAAACCACGCTGGCCACCGACGTCGCCACGTCGACCAAGATTTGAACGCGCGCCACCCCTTCGCCTGTCCGCACATCCCCAGCCACGTGTGACAGGCGAAGCCGTCCAGTTACTTCCCTTGACCCGACCGCAATACCCCCCCGACGCAGTTTGCCGTCTGTCCGCCAGCGGACAAATCGCCCTCGCATGTTTGTGTCATATGTAAAAAACTGCATCATTTGGCTCCCCTCTGTTATGCGCTTGATATAGTTCGTCCATGCGCCGCAATCGACGCAGTCAAGGAGAACATCATGATCAAACGCTCGCACACCATTTTCGCCGCCGCCATGCTCGCGCTGAGCGCCGCCGCTTTCGCTCCCGCCACCGCGTCCGCGCAGGTCGGCCTGAGCATCGTCATCGGCAACGCCCCGCCACCCCCGCGTTTCGAGAGCGTTCCCGTCGCCCGGCGCGGCTACGTGTGGGCGCCCGGTTACTGGAACTGGGATGGCCATCGCCACGTGTGGGCTGCCGGCCGCTGGGAAGCCGAGCGCCGTGGCGCACAGTTCCGCCGCGCCGAGTGGCGACGGGAGAACGACGGCTGGCGCCTGGACCAGGGCGGCTGGGTCACCGTGGACTCGCGTCCGGTGCAGGTCGATTACATCACCGTCGCCCCGCCACCGCCGCGCTATGAAGTCGTGCCGCCGCCGCGCCACGGCTATATCTGGGCGCCGGGCTATTGGGACTGGCGCGGCAACCGCCATATTTGGGTCGGCGGCAATTGGGTCGGCGCCCGCCCCGGTTATGTCTACAGCCAGCCGCGCTGGATCGACCATGGCGGCCGCTGGGAACGACAGGGCGGCCGCTGGGAGCGCGGTCCGAACGGCGACCGCGATCATGACGGCATCCCAAACCGTTACGACCGTCACGACAACCGAAACTACCGGGGCGACCATCGGGGCGACTACCGCAACGATCACCGCAACGGCCATGGCGACCGCGATCGCGACGGCGTGCCGAACCGGTATGACCGCGACCGCGATGGCGACGGGGTACCGAACCGCTACGATCACCGACCCGATAATCCGCGCCGCAATTGATCGTCGTGCCGATGATCGAAACAGGGTTTGAACAGCTGGCCACGGCCGCCTACAAGGGCGAGCGCGTGGCCGCTCGCCGTTTGGCGGCGCGCATGCGGCTGCCGGAGGCTGAGGCGCTGCGCCAGGTGTTGACTGGTGTCGCGGGATTGGCCGGTTTGACCAACTTGCTGGAGCAACGCGCGCGGGCGCGCCTGGACGAGCAGCTGCGGCGCGCCGCCAAAGCGCAGGAGAAGGCGCAGCGGGAGGCCGTGCGCCTGGCGCGCATGCAAGCGCCGGCCGATGCCTGGCGCGGTTGGTTCGACGGGTCGGCGCATCCAAATCCGGGCCAGATTGGTATTGGTGCGCTGCTTTGCGGGCCTGCGGGCGAGCGGCACGAGATCAGCCGCCGCGCCGGTCATGGTAATAGCGGTGAGGCCGAGTATCTGGCGCTGACCGCGCTGCTGGAGGCGGCGGCGCGGATGGGCGCGAAGGATTTGGTGGTGTGCGGCGATAGCCGGGTGGTGGTCGATGACGTTAATCTGAGCGCGCAGGCGGTTGCCGCAGGGCGTGGCGCGAAAGGGTTGGAGTCGCACCGGGCGCGCGTGATGGATTTACTGGCGCCGCTGGGGATGGTGAGCTTTCGGTGGGTGCCGCGTCACCGTAATGGGGACGCGGACCGGTTGTCGCAGTTGGCCGTTGTCGGACCGGCCGCAATCGAATGATGCATGCGCCGGTGGCGACGCATGCATGGCCGATTACGCTGCGCTAATCCGCCCTACGGGTTTCAGACGACGCGCCGGAGCGGTGGCCTTGTTAGGCTGGAACTGCCTTACCGAGTCGTTGACCTTGAAGACGCTGACCACTTGCGCCAGCGCCGCTGCTTGCTGCTGCATCGATTCGGCGGCCGCTGCCGCTTCCTCGACCAGCGCGGCGTTCTGCTGCGTGACCGCGTCCATCGAACCGATCGCCTGATTGACTTCGTTGATGCCGGCGCTTTGCTCGGAGCTGGCGGCGGTGATCTCGGAGATGATGTCGCTGACGCGGTGCACGCTGCTGACGATTTCCTCCATTGTCACGCCGGCGTTGGCCACCAGGCGGCTGCCCTGATTGACCTTGTCGACCGAGTCGCCGATGAGCGCCTTGATCTCCTTGGCCGCCGATGCCGAGCGCTGTGCCAGGTTGCGCACTTCCGACGCCACCACGGCGAAGCCGCGTCCCTGCTCGCCGGCGCGCGCCGCTTCCACCGCCGCGTTCAAGGCCAGGATATTGGTCTGGAAGGCGATGCCGTCGATGACGGAGATGATGTCGACGATGCGCTTGGACGACTCGTTGATCGAATCCATGGTACCCACCACCTCGGCCACCACGGCGCCGCCCTTGACGGCGACCTGCGCAGCCGACGCGGCCAGCTGGTTGGCCTGGCGCGCATTGTCGGCATTGTGCTTGACGGTCGATGTCAGTTCCTCCATCGACGATGCGGTTTCCTCCAGCGCGCCGGCTTGCTGCTCCGTGCGGCGCGACAGGTCCTGGTTGCCGGCGGCGATTTCGCTCGACGAGGTGGAGATATGGTCGGTACCGCTGCGCACCTCGGTGACAATGCCGAGCAGGCTGGCGTTCATTTCCTTCAGCGCCGACAGCAACTGGCCGGTTTCGTCCTTGGCGCTGGCGTCGATATGGCCGGTCAGGTCGCCGCTGGCGACGCGACGTGCCACCACCACTGCTTCACGCAGCGGACGGGTGATACCGGTGGTCAGCAGCCATGCGCACACCACGCCAAAGGTCAGCACCAGGGCGGCCAGCACGTACAACAGATTTCGGCTGCTGGCGGCGACGGCGTCGATGTGGGCGGCGGTGGCGTCGATTTTCGCGCGCTGCATTTTCAGCAGATCGCTGACCAGCCCCTGATAGGCGACGGTGCAAGGACGGAACACCGTCTCGAAGATCTTGTTCGATTCCTCCAGCTCACCGGCCGCCTTCAGCTTTGTCAGTTTATCGCGCGAGGACAGATAGATCTTGCGTTGCTCGCCAATGCGCGCGAACAGCTCCTTCTCGTCGGCGTCGGTGATCAGCGCCTCGATCTTCTTCTGGTAATCGCCCGACTTGGCCGACGATGCCTTGGCTTCGTCCGCAAAATATGGCCCGAGCGTGGTGTCGGTGCTGCGCGCGATGGCGGTGGTGCGCCGGATCGCGCTATCGATATTGCTCGACCAGTCGCCGATCATGCGCTCCTTGGCCAACGGCACCTGCATCATGTCGGCCGTGGCCGAGGCTACGCCTTGCAGGCGCCAAACGCTGATGCCGGTGATCAGCATCGCGAACGCCAGGATGACGGTGAAACCGAACGCCAGGCGTTTGCCGATGCTGATGTTTTCCAACATATTCATTCTTGTACCTCTCGATCAAAAACAATACAACGTGAAGTCAGCATCGGGTATATGCCGGCGTAAAGGGTTGCCTCTTACGCGGCCATCGCGGTGTTTTCGATCAGGCCCATGTCCGCACTGGACATCAGCTTGTCGATATCGACCAGGATCAGCATGCGCTCGTCGAGCGTGCCCAGGCCGACGATATGGTCGGTATTGAGCGCCGAGCCGATCTCCGGTGCCGGCTTGATTTGCTCGGGCAGCAGCGTGGTCACGTCGGAGACGCGGTCCACCACCATGCCCACCACGCGGTGGCCGATATTGAGGATGATGACGACGGTGAACTGGTCGTAGGTCGGCGTGCCGAGATTGAACTTGATGCGCATGTCGACGATCGGCACGATGATGCCGCGCAGGTTGACGACGCCTTTGACGAATTCCGGCGCGTTGGCGATGCGGGTCGGCGTTTCGTAGCTGCGGATCTCGCCGACTTTTTGAATATCGATGCCGTACTCTTCTTGACCAAGAGTAAATGCCAGATACTCGCTGGCGGCGGCATTGGCGCGTAATTCGCTGATGTTGGTAGACATTGGGGTTCCTTCATTGCTAAAGTTATTGCACGATGTTACCTCAAGTCAAGATTTATAGCAGCAAGAAAATGCGGCACGGCAACAAATAAGACTGTTGCTTTTTCAAAATTAGATTTCTTATAATTTTCTTGCGTACCTGGCAAGCAAACCATTTGTGCCATGAGCCGGTTCGGCTACACATGTTCGCCTGCACAACTATCACGCCAGCCTGTATGATTAAAAAATCAACCGTTTGATACGTCATGGGAGAACGATGAATAGCTTGCTGAACAGCTGGCACCCCCGCCTGGTCGCCCTGGCCAGCGCCGCCCAAGGGTCTGATGGAGCGCACGACACCAACCACCTGCACCGCGTCTGGCGCAACGCCAGCCTGCTGCTGGACGATTATCCCGAGGCCGATCCGCTGATCGTGCTGGCCGGCTGTTACCTGCACGATCTGGTCAACCTTCCCAAGAACGATCCCGAACGGCACCTGGCCTCGCGCAAGGCGGCGCTGTTGGCGAGCCGCCAGTTGGCGGAGCTCGACTTCCCGCCGGAGAAGCTGGCCGCCGTCGCCCATGCCATCGAAAGCCACAGTTTTTCGGCCGGCATCCGCCCCGAGACCATCGAAGCGAAGATCGTGCAAGACGCCGACCGCCTCGACGCCCTCGGCGCCGTCGGTCTGGCGCGGCTGTTTTACACGGCCGGCCGCATGGGCACAGCCCTGGCGCACGCCGACGATCCGATGGCGCTGCACCGCGAGCTCGATGAAAAAGCCTATGCGCTGGACCACATCGACACCAAGCTGGCCACCCTGCCCGGCAAGATGCAGACCGCCGCCGGCCGACGCCTGGCGCAAACCCGGCTGAACGAATTGACGGCCTTCCGCGACCACTTCATCGCCGAGTGGGCCGCCAGTCCGGCGGCGCCGTGATGCCGCATGATGACTTCGCGCTCCGACTTCGCGTCGCCCGATTCCTATGAGCGGCACTGACTCCGCGGCGCCGGACGCCGCGCCTGCCGCCGTAACTGCGCCGGCGCCGGGCAATCTGAATTTCGTCCTGATTTGCGTCTTTATCGACATGCTCGGCATCGGCCTGATCGTGCCGGTGCTGCCGCTGCTGGTCGGCGAATTCACCGGCTCGCGCGACGACCAGTCCTACTGGTTCGGCATCCTCAGCGCCACCTTCGGGCTGATGCAGTTCATCTTCATGCCGATGCTGGGCGCCTTCAGCGACCGTGTCGGACGGCGCCCGGTGCTGCTCTATTCAATGGCCGGCATGTGCGTCAACTTCCTGGCCACGGCATGGGCGCCCAACCTGGCCTGCCTGTTCATCGGCCGGGTCATCGGCGGCATGTCGTCGGCCAGCATGTCGGTGGCGTCGGCCTACGCATCGGACATCTCGACGCCGGACAACCGCGCCAAGAGCTTCGGCAAGGTCGGCGCCGCGTTCGGACTGGGATTCATCTGCGGGCCGATGCTGGGCGGCCTGCTCGGCGGCGTCGACCTGCATCTGCCGTTCTATGTCGCAGCCGCGCTGTCGGCGGCAAATTTCGCCTACGGCTATTTCGCGGTGCCGGAGTCGCTGCCGCCGTCTCGGCGCGCGCCGTTCCGCATCGCCAAAATCAATCCCTTCGCCGCGCTGGTAAAGCTTGCGCGGCGCCGGGATATTCGCGGCCTGATCGTCACTTATGCGCTGGTCACCTGCGCGCAGATGATGCTGCAAACAACCTGGGTGCTGTACACCACCTTCCGCTTCGACTGGACGCCGGGACAAAACGGCGCGGCGCTGTTCTGCGTTGGCGTCACGGCAGCGGTGGTGCAGGCCGGCCTGCTGGGCGTGTTGATCAAGCGCCTGGGCGAAGTACGCCTATCGTTGCTGGGACTGACCTCCGGCTGCCTGACCTACCTGCTGTACGGCCTCGCCACCCAGGGCTGGATGATGTATGTGCTGATCTTGTGTAACGTGCTGGCGTTCGCCGTCGGCCCGGCGCTGCAGGCCATCATCTCCAAACAGACCGCGCACGACGAACAGGGCGAGTTGATGGGGTCCCTGCAATCGATCAGCAGCATCGGCGTCATCTTCATGCCGCTGATCGGCGCCGCCATCCTCGGCAAAGTCAGCCACCTGCCTGCCGGCGACTGGCGCATCGGCACCACTTTCTTCGTCTGCGCGGCGATGCAGGCGGCGGCGATCATGGTGGCGCGGCGTTACTTCGGCCGTCACCACATGGAGACCAAGTCATGACCCGGCGCCAGACCAGGGGCAAAGCCCGCGCTTACTTCGCATCCACCACCGGCAGCTCGATCGCGCTGGCCTGCGCGCCGGCGTGGTACACCTTCACCGTCGCCTTCGTGTAATCGGCAGCTTTCGCGTGGAAGATGTTCGATACATAGGTTTGCGGATTGCGGTCGTACAGTGGGAACCAGCTGGATTGAATCTGCACCATCACCCGGTGGCCCGGCAGGAAAACGTGGTTCGCGTTCGGCAGCGCGAAACGGTACTTCTCGACGGCGTTGGCGGTGATCGGCGACGGATTTTCCAGGCTGTTGCGGTAGCGTCCCCGGAAGATGTCCATCGCGATACCCAACTGGTAGCCGCCCAGCTCCGGCTGCGACGGCACTTCGTCCGGGTAGACGTCGATCAGCTTGACCACCCAGTCGGCGTCGGTGCCGCTGGTCGAGGCGAACAGGTTGACCATGGCCGCGCCGGCGATCCGCAGCGGCGCCTTGAGCGGCTCGGTGACGTAGCTGAGGACATCGGTGCGGTCGGAAACGCCACGCTGGTCGCTGACCAGCCATGGACGCCAGACGTTCGCATCTCCCATGCGCACCGGCCGCGCCACGAACGGCACCGGCTTTGCCGGGTCGGCGACGTATTCGTCGTAGCTTCCGCGCTCCTTGCCTGGCGCGCCGCCCTGCGGCTGCGGCGCATCGAAGCCCAGTTTGAAATCCGCCTTTAGATAGATCGGCTTGAGCGGCGCCGCACAGCCTTCGGCGCAGGCCAGCGGCCATTGCTGCAGGCGCTGCCAGCGATTGACGCCGGTCTGGTAGAACAGCACCGGTGGCGTGTCGGCGACCGGGGCGCCGTCCTTCAGGTATTGATCCAGGAACGGCAGCATGACGTCGCGGCGGAATTCGAGCGCGGTGTCACCGGTGAATTTGAGCGCGCCAAGGGTCGAGCCCTCGTAATTGACGCCGCTGTGGCGCCATGGACCGACCACCAGGAAGTTCTTGTTGTTCGATTTGTCCTGCGGTTCGACCGCCGCGTAGGTGGCGTAGGCGCCGTAGATGTCCTCCTGGTCCCAGTAGCCGACCACCGTCATCGTCGGCACCTTGAGCGCGCGCTTGGCGAGGATCTTGTCGAGCGCCTGGTGCTGCCAATAGCTGTCGTAAGCAGGGTGCTCGAACAATTTGCGCGTGAAATTCAGTTTATCGAGGCCGAACCGCTTCGCGTAGTCGCCCGCCGAGCCGGCGCGCAGCACGCCTTCGTAGTCGTCGTAGACGCCGGTGGCGAGCGCCTTGCCGGCGCCCTTGGCGCTGGTCTGGCTGGCGATGTAACTCAGGTTCGGCATGCGGAAGGCGCCATTGTGGAACCAGTCGTCGCCGCGCCAGCCGTCGACCATGGGGCTCATCGGCACCGCGACCTTGAGCGCCGGGTGCGGGTCGGTCAACGCCATCAGCACCGTGAAGCCTTCGTACGAGGAGCCGATCATGCCGACCTTGCCGTTGGTCTCGGGGATGTTCTTGACCAGCCATTCGATGGTGTCCCAGGCGTCGGTCGCATGGTCGGTGCGGGTGTCGTTGAGCGGACCTTTGAGGGGGCGCGTCATGACGTAGTCGCCTTCGGAGCCATACTTGCCGCGCACGTCCTGGAACACGCGGATATAGCCGGCGTCCACCATCACCTCGTCGCCCTGGCCGACGGTGGCCGCGATACTCGGGCTGATGTTGCGCTGGGCGCGGCCGCTGGCGTTGTACGGGGTGCGGGTCAGAACGATCGGCGCGTGCTGCGCGCCCTTGGGGACGACGATGACGGTGTGGAGTTTGACGCCGTCGCGCATCGGTACCATGACGTCGCGCTTGACGTAGTCCGCGTTGGGAATCTCGGCGTCGAACCTGGCGGGAATATCGGGGGCCATCGGGGCGGTTTGCGCCACGGCGGTGGAAGCGAACAAAGTGGACAACAACGCGGACAATACAGCAACGACGGGACGACGCATGGAGACTCCAAAAAGGGATTGCCTTGTACGATGGGCAATACTACCTCATGGATTGCGAATGCCGCAACGAGACAGCCTCAATGCAGCAGTTTGAACAACACGGCCGTGGCGCCGGTTTGCACTATCATCACCGTCACTATCCATTGGATAAGTTCCGACTTGAGCTGCGCGAGCCGGGTGTCGAGATACCCCTTGGTGACCAGATGGCTGTCGATCAAGTGAAACATGGCCGACGCCAAGGCTTTAGCCTGCTTTTCGGGAAAGCCGGCTTCGTTCAGCGTTTCCATAAATTCGATCGAACTGAAGTTGTCGGCCATTTTATTCTCCAGTCTTGTTTAGACCGGTAGCGCCGCTGTTTGGTTCCCGGAACGGACCTTGACAGACCGTCGCCGAACTGCAACCATACGCGCATGATTTTTTTCACCACACCTCACGCCCGCCTGACTTGGCGCCGCTCCTAGCGCGCGGCCACTGTCTACCCATAGTGATGTGATATTTTTATCAACGCCGCCCTCTTCTGGTGGCGTTTTTTATTCGTCGCGCCGGATGGGGCAACGTAAAGGAACCCCTGATGAGTCTGCCTGACCAGTCCCAAGTTATCGCCTCGGCCCCCGCCGCCACCGCCGCCAAGGGCCCGACCGTGATCCTGACCGGCGACCGCCCGACCGGCCCCCTGCACCTCGGCCACTTCGTCGGCAGCCTGCGCAACCGCGTCGCCTACCAGCACGACTACAAGCAATTCATCATGCTGGCCGACGCCCAGGCGCTGACCGACAACATGGACGACACCAACAAGGTGCACCGCAACGTGGTGGAAGTGGCGCTGGACTACCTGGCCGTCGGCATCGATCCTGCCAAATCGACGATCCTGATCCAGTCGCAGATTCCGGAACTGGCCGAACTGACGTTCTACTACCTGAACATGGTCACCGTGGCGCGCCTGGAGCGCAACCCGACCGTCAAGACCGAGATCGCGCTGCGCGGCTTCGAGCGCGACATCCCGGCCGGCTTCCTCACCTATCCGGCGTCGCAGGCGGCCGACATCTCGGCGTTCAAGGCCTCGCTGGTGCCGGTCGGCGAAGACCAGATCCCGATGATCGAACAGACCAACGAAATCGTGCGCCGCTTCAACCGCATCGCCAACAAGGACATCCTGGTCGAGTGCAAGGCGCTGGTGCCGGAGATCGGCCGCCTGCCCGGCACCGACGGCAAGGCGAAGATGAGCAAATCGCTGGGTAACACGATCAACCTGGGCGCCACCGCCGCCGAGATCACCGCCGCCGTCAAAAAGGTTTATACCGACCCGCTGCACCTGCGCGTCGAGGATCCGGGCCACCTGGAGGGCAACGTCGCCTTCATCTACCTGGACGCCTTCGATCCTGAAAAGGACAAGCTGGCGAAAATGAAAGCGCACTATGTGCGTGGCGGCCTGGGTGACTCGATCGTCAAGAAACGCCTCGAAGTGGTATTGCAGGAGATGCTGGCGCCGATCCGCGCGCGCCGCGAGGAACTGGCCCAGGATCGCGGCTACATTATGCAGATGCTGAAGGAAGGCACCATGCGCGCGCGCGAAGTGGCCGCGCAGACCACCGATGAAGTCAAGGCCGCCCTCGGCCTGCGCTACTTCTGATCGCGGTGACGCCGGACAGCGCATCCGTCCTGCCTCCCCTGCTGCCCATGCTGCTGCTTTGGCTGGCGTCGGTGTACGGCGTCGCCAGCGTGGTGTGCTTCATCGTCTACGCGGCCGACAAATCGGCCGCCGTCGAACATCGCCGGCGCATATCGGAACGCACCTTGCTGCTATTGGGCCTGGCCTGCGGCTGGCCGGGCGGCCTGGCCGCGCAGCGCTGGCTGCGTCATAAAACCGCCAAGACCTCGTTCCAGATCGCCTTCTGGTGCAGCGTGGCCGTCAACCTGGCCAGCGTCTGGTGGCTCTGCACTCTCTACTGAGGATTCAAACGATGTGGCAAGGCGTGTTATGCGGTTTGCTCGCCGGGGCGATGTGGGGCATGGTATTCATCGTGCCGGCGTTCCTGACCTCTTTCACCGCGCTGGAGATGGCTTGCGGGCGCTACATCGCCTATGGCGTCATCGCCGCCGGCCTGATGATGCCGCGCCTGCCCGCGCTGCTACGGCGCCTGGATCGCGGCGACGTGACGGCGATGATCAAGCATGCGCTGGCCGGTAACATCGTCTACTACATGCTGCTCGCGCTGGGCGTGCAGCTGGCCGGCGTGTCGGCGACGTCGCTGATCATCGGCGTGCTGCCGATATCGGTCACGCTGATGGGACAAAAGGATCACGGCGCGGTGCCCATCAAGCAGCTGATGCTGCCGCTGCTGCTGGTGGCGGCGGGGATCGCCTGCATCAACATTGACGTGTTCTCGCATACCCAGGGCCTGGGCGCGCCGCTGGTGGACAGGCTGCTCGGCGTGCTGTGCGCGGTCGGCGCGCTGCTGTGCTGGACCTGGTATTCGGTCGACAACGCGCGCTACCTGAAGCGCAATCCGCATTTCAGCAGCGGCGAGTGGTCGGCGTTGTATGGCGTATCGAGCGGCTTGATCGCGCTGGTCATCGCGCTGCCGGCGCTGGCGGTGTTCCATGCAGATGTCACCGGCGCCGGCGCGGTTGCCAGTGGGCGCGACTGGACGCTGTTCTGGATCGTCAACGGACTGCTCGCGCTGGGGGCGTCGGTGATCGGCAATCATCTGTGGAATGTCGCCAGCCGCAAGGTGCCGCTGACGTTGTCGGGGCAGTTGATCCTGTTCGAGACCTTGTTCGCGCTGTTGTATGGGTTTATCTGTAAACAGCAGCTGCCGCGCGGGTTGGAGGTGGCGGCGATGGCGTTGCTGGCCGTCGGTGTCATGTGGTCGGTGCGCATCCACGCGCTGGACGATGCCAGTGAGGCGCACGCGGGTTGACAGGTGGCGCCGCAGGCGGCTCGTGGCGGATTACGGCGTGCCGCCTAATCCGCCCTACGTGTCTCCGGGGTCACGCTGGCGTTAGCGCGCACGCGTTGTTCCACGACGCGCCGCGCTCCCTGCGCTGAGGCATGCCATGCGTGGTTCCACGTACGGCGGATTAGCGCAGCGTAATCCGCCAAGCCACGCTTCGTCGGGGACCTTGCCCTGATCAATCCAGCAGACCGTTCTCGCTCAGCACATCCTGAATCAACTCCAGCCGCAGCACCGGATTTTCCTGCAGCAGCAAGCGCTGCTTTTCCTCCAGATCGAGCCGCAGCAGCTCGCACCACCGGTTGGCCACCCACCCCGCCTCATCGAGCCGGTACGGCGGCGCCAGCGGCATCTTGGCGGTGGAGATCTGCTTCTTTTGCAGCGAGCGGATCAGCGCGCCCAGCGCGTTGGCGACATCCTGCTGCTCGGTGGGCACCGGCACCACCATGTCCTCGGCGACGGCGTCGACTTCCGCCATCCACAACCCGTGCTTGAGCTGCTCGGCCGACTTGACCTGGAACCGCGTGGTGCCGATGCACGACACCTGCAGCAGTCCCGGCAGCGGCGCGGTCCACTCGACGATGCGCGCCATCGTGCCGGCGTCCGACAAGGTTTCCTGCTTGTCCGGCACGCGGATTTCGGTCCCCGCCACCAGCGAGACCACGCCAAACTCTTCACCACGCGCGATGCAGCGCTTGATCATGTCGAGATAGCGCACCTCGAACACTTGCAAAGGCAAATGTCCATCCGGAAACAGGATCGTATTCAGCGGGAATAAGGGAATTGACGACATGCCATTATCATCTCATGAAACAGCCGGACTCGGCAGAGATGACTTGCAAGACGTGTAAAAGAGGCGGGGAATCCAGCCCTGCTTTCATCACAAAAGCAACGCGCATGGGGACCGCATCGGTGCGGGCCGCTGTTCGCGGCATGGCGCGCACTTCGCCGCCGGCGAACATGGTAGTTACGACGGCGATTATTCGAGCCACCCGCAAGCGCATCGCTTTTAAGTGCCGAGCGCATCGATGCAGTATCAATCGGGAGAAACGGCACACCAGCAGCCGACCCTCTCGCGAGAATAAGCGTGCTCAAAGACCAGCATCAACGCCGCCGCTGCGCGTCCCCGGGTGGAACGGCGGCCGCAAAAGAAAAGCCGGTGTTTTCAGGTTTATACACGATAAACCTGAAAACACCGGCTTGCGATGAATTACTTAATCAGATACTGATTTTTGTCTTTGCCTTCGAGCCATTTTGGCGCGCGGCCACGGCCGGTCCAAGTCTGGCCGGTGGCGTCGTCGCGGTATTTGGTCGGCACCGGCGCGCGGGTTTTGACTGGCTTGACTTTGGTCACGGCGCCCAGATCGGCAACGGTCAGACCATACTCGCGCATGATGGCGGTGACTTGCTCTTTGGCCTTGGCGATCTCGTTTTTACGCGCGGTCTCCGCCAGGTTTTCGAGTTCGGCGATCTTCGCTTTGTATTCTTGGTAAGTCGTCATGTTATTTCCTCTATCGGCAGGTTAGTTTCTAAAAAACCACATGTGAGAATGTGTGAGAATTTTATAAAGCGCAATTTACCATAACTTTGCCTTGATTCTCCAGACTTATGCGTGCGAAATACCAATATAGCGATAAAAATGAATATTTTCCACAACGCCGCAATCGAAACCCTCAGAAATTTGGCGCCGTCCGACTGAGAATCCGATCGATAGTGCAGTAATAAAGAATAGTGACGGCGCGCTCACGTGATTACCGTTTCCACGTCCAGACGATGATAACGGGCAGTGAATGCGGGGGAATGCCGGGGGAATTCAGCTGGAATACGTCGGGAATACGGCTAGAATGCTGCTGGAATACGGCTGGAATACGGCTGAAATACGGCTGGAATAAGCCAGCAAGAGAATGCCTGCCGAGCGCTTGCCCGGCCAGTTAATTATCCGTGCTTCTCATGGGCACAACGGCCGTGGCTCGAGGCCTTCGGCCACCACCTTGCGTATCAGATTGGCAAGCCTGCAGGTCGCCGGACCGGCCACCTCGGGGTTGGCGACGATCAGCGACAACGATAATTTGCGGCGCTGCCCGACGCGCAGCGGCAACGGTTTGAGCAGGCCCTGCTCGAGCTGCGTCTGCATTTTATGCTCGGCCAGCCAGCCGAAGCCGATACCGTTGCAGATCATTTCCATGCGCGTTTGCGGACTGGTCACGCTCCAGCGCTGGTCGGTGTTGAGCCAGCCGTGATCACGCGGATTCAAGGTGCCAGAATCACGCACGACGATTTGCAGGTTGCGGGTCAAGTCCTCCATCTCCAGTTCCCGTCCGAGCGCGTGCAACGGGTGACAAGGATGGGCCACGGCGACAAAGTGAATATCCATCAGCGCGTCGCCCAGAAAGCCGGCCGGAATGCGGCTGGCGATAGCGATGTCGACCCGCTTTTCCAGCAACGCGTCTTCTGAGCCGGACAGAATGGTTTCTTCCAGATTGACGCGGGTTTGCATGGCCCAAGGCTCGAACTCGCGCAACACCTGCACCAGCAGTTGAACCGGGAACAGGCTGTCGACGGCGATGCTGATCTGCGGCTCCCACCCCTCGGCCAGGCTGCCGGCCAGTTGCTCGAGCTGGAAGGCGCCGCCGAGCAGTTCGCGCGCCTTGTTCAGCAGCGCCTGGCCGTTCGGCGTGAGACGGGCGCGGCGGCCGTCGATCTCCAGCAGCTCGACGCCCAGTTGCTCCTGCAGCTTGGCCACCATGTAGCTGACCGACGACTGGCTGCGGTGCAAGGCCTCGGCCGCCTGCGCGTAACCGCCGCACTCCACGATCGCTTGCAATACCTGCCATTGTTCCAGCGTGCTCTTGGGGATTTTCATCGGTGTTCCGCGCCTGAAGTTCAGCAAAGAATCATACCACCGGCCCCGGCGCCCGAATCAGAAGCGCCGTTCCACCGTCACCCGGAACTGTGTCTCGCCATCGGCCACCGAAGCACGGTTGAGCGTGCCCCGCGCATCCGCATAGATGCTTTCCGTCGTGTAGTCCTGCGCCAGCAAATTGGAGACGGCAAAGCGCAAGCTGTTTTCCCTATCCAGCTTTACCAGGGCATAGACGTCGAGGTCGCGCCGCACCGAGTTGTAGGCGCTTTGCGTCTCGCTCAAGCGCGCCATGCCGCCGTTGCGGAAGCTCAGGCTGCTGCCGGTACTGAGCATGCCGTCCGGGCTCTTGTAGTCCACCCCGAGCGTGGCGCTCAGCGGCACCTGCTGGTCCAGGCGGTTGTCCGGACCCGGCACGCTGTCCACCTGCGACCAGTTGCGGCTGATACTGGCGCGCAGATCGAGCGCCGGCGCGTTGTCCATCACCACCCGCAGCGGGAACTTGACCTCCAACTCGACACCGCGCGTTTCGGCGCGGCCATCGTTGATCAACGTCGACACCCAGCGGTCGCCTTCCTGCACCAACCCCTGGTGCATATAATCCTCGATGCGGCGGATCGACGCGCTCGCGCTCAGCATGCCGCCGTCGCCCCAATAGTGCTCGAACGAGGCGTCGAGCCCCAGCGCCACTTCCGGCTTCAGGCGCGGATTGCCGCGGCGGTCCGGATCGAGGCGGCTGTTGTTGGCCGAGGTGAAGCGGCGCGGCACCAGACTGGCCGTCGACGGCGCCTTGTAGGTGCGGGTCAGCGCCACGCGCACCTGGTCCTTCTTGTTCGGCAGCTTGAACAGCGTCTGGAACAATGGGCTGAGCACGCTCGAGCGCTGGCTGACGCGCTCCAGATTGACGCCTTCAATCTCCGTTTGCAAGCCTTCCCAGCGCACGCCGGTGTAGATAGACCAGCGCGGCGTCACGTTCCACTCGTCCTGGCCGTAGAAGGCCAGCCGGGTCGCCCTGGCGGAAAAATCCTCGTCGTTGTTGTCGGGCGGCAGACTGCCCGCGATTGGCAGTTCGCGCTGGATGCGGGTATCGTCGCGGTCGGTGAAGCCGGCGTCCCAGCCCAGCGCCAGCGCGTGTTCGGTCGGCGCTTCGTCGGATCCCTCAACCTGGGTGCCGAAGGTCAGCGGCGTTGAATATTTGCCCTGCGTGCTGAAGCCAACTTCACCACTGTGGGATTCCACGGTGCGGTACAAGTTTGGCGAGCCGTCGCGGTTGCCGCCCAATTGCAGCGACATGCCGGTGTTGCGGTTCTTGGAGACGCCCGCCTTCATGTCCAGTTTGGCGCCCTCGGCCATCTTGTGCACCCAGTTCAGATCGGTACGGCCGTAGCCGTTGTGGCTGCTGAAGGTGTTGTCGATGCGGTCGAAGTTGGGGCCTTCATCGGCGGCCAGGTTTACCGTGGTGCGGCCATGGCTGTTGCTTTCAAACTTGTTCAGATTGACAAAGGTCTGCGAGGTCAGCGTGTCGCCGCCGGCCAGCGTCCAGTTGATGCGCGGCGACAGGTTGAAGCCGTCCGAACGGCCCTGGTCCTGCCAGGTGGCGGTACGGTCCACGTTTGGCACGCCGGCGGCGTCGACGCCAATCTCCGTCGACGGCGTCATGCGGTTGTACATATAGCGCCAGGCGTTGGCGCCGAACGAATACGACATACCCTCGCGCCTGTCCGACAGCTGGATGCTGGCGCTCGGCGAGCTGAACTTGCTGCCCTTGGCGCCGCTGACCTTGAGCTCGTGCTGGGCCACCTTGACGGATTTCTTCAGCACGATGTTGATGGTGCCGGCGATCGACTGCGTGCTGAACTCGGCGCTGGCGGCGCGCAGCACTTCGATACGTTCGATCACGTCGGGCGCCAGGTTGTCGATGGAAAAACCGGCCGGCGCGCGTTCGCCGTTGATCAGAATCTGGGTGTAGCCCGCCCCCAATCCGCGCATGCGGATCTCGCCGCCCGACCGCCCCGCCGCACCGCCGACGGTGATGCCGGGCAGCCGCTTGAGGACGTCGTTGACCGAGGTGTCACCGTATTTCTGGATCTCCTCGCTGCCGACGACAATCTTGCTAGCGGTATCATCGCGGCGCGCGTCATAGCTCGCGGCGCTGCCTTTGATGCGCACCGTCTGCATCGGCACGGCGGCGGGCTGAGCCGGCGCTGATTTGGCGTCGGCCGCAACGGCAGCCTCGCCGCTATCAACCGCCGTGGACACGATGTCGGCATGGGCGCCGGCGGCAAGGCACAAGGAAAGGACGGCCGCAGCGGTCTGCGTCAAACGGAGTTGGCGGGCAGGCATCATAGATTGGCAGTTGGGAGACGAAGGAGAGCGGTCATTATGCCTTGATTCGAACGAAAGTTTCCTTAATCCAAGATAACATGTACCCGATTAGCGAAATTTCATAAACATAAATAGTGAAAAAATGAATAGACGCGTCAATAAACTCGAATCAGCGAGAATAGGCGGATCGCCCCGGCCGGGGCGTTATAATGCCCAATCGCTATTTTGTATGGATTGCCATCGTGTCCCGACTTGCCGTTCTGCCGCAATATCTGCTCCCCAAGGGAGCGTTGACCAACTTCGCCGGTCGCGTGGCGGGGGCCAAGGGCGGCGCCATGACCACGCGCCTGATACGCTGGTTCGTCGGCAAATATAACGTCAACATGGACGAAGCGCTCAATCCCGACATTGCCAGCTATTCCAGCTTCAACGAGTTTTTCACCCGCGCGCTGCGGCCGGACGCCCGCCCGCTCGCCAATGCCGATTTCATCTGTCCGGTCGATGGCCGCATCAGCCAGTTCGGCGCGATCGACGACGACCAGATCTTCCAGGCAAAGGGTCACAAATTCAGCACCACCGCGCTGGTGGGGGGCGACGCCGCGCTGGCCGCCAGGTTCCAGCATGGCAGCTTCGCCAACTTGTATCTGAGCCCGCGCGACTACCACCGCATCCACATGCCATGCGACGGCAAGCTGACGCGCATGATTTACGTGCCGGGCGAGTTGTTCTCGGTGAATCCGACCACCGCGCGCGGCATTCCCGGCTTGTTCGCCCGCAACGAACGGGTGGTCTGCGTGTTTGATACCGCCAACGGTCCGTTTGTCATGACCCTGGTCGGCGCCACCATCGTCGGCAGCATGGCCACGGTCTGGCACGGCGTGATCAACCCACCGCGTCTGGCGAAGGTGACCGAGTGGACCTATGCCGATCAGAATATCGTGCTGAAAAAAGGCGACGAGCTGGGGCGTTTCCTGCTGGGGTCGACAGTCGTGATGCTGTTCCCGAAGGATACACTGAGCTTCAATCCCGCCTGGCAACCGGCCGGACCGGTCAGGCTGGGCGAGGTGATGGCGAACGTCAGATAGCG
>Ga0308163_10001710_pt1 | contig 22469 bp, 26 predicted proteins | sample PhyTR1_FD_201037 | JGI IMG/M metagenome (GOLD analysis project Ga0308163, IMG submission 201037) | Phyllosphere microbial communities from UC Gill Tract Community Farm, Albany, California, United States - DLSLT.R1 | ecosystem: Host-associated > Plants > Phyllosphere > Unclassified | place: USA... | reverse complement strand
AAATGCTAAAGCACTATTATGAGAGAACACTCAAGGATATCATTAGGTGTTTGTTTCTATACGCTTGTGCACTCACCGCCGGGAATAATAGGATCCCACCGGTATTGAAGGACCGTATGGATTTGCCTCATGAGGAGTGGAGTTTACTGCTGAACAGGGAAGACTCTACCGTACAATTATTGATCGAAACGATCAGAGAGTTGAAGCAGAGTTTGGAAACGCTGCAGGAGATAATGACTAAGCCCCCAAAGAAAAAGAGACAAACATCCAGGACGCTTTGAATGAAGGATCCGCTTTTCCTGGAGAGAAGCGGATATTTTTACTTTGGGTTGGCTTATTGCAGAAAATTCCTCACACGCTGTTACTACCCTTTAAGTGAACAGTTTAATTTGGAGCCAAAAATGAATAAGATCAAAGGGGAGTCCGACGCCATCAACGAGATCAGAAGTACTCTTGATAATGAGACAGGAGAAAAGTTCTACGGATTATGACACGAGTTCGAAATAAAGATACTAATGAAGCTGTTAAGGTTGAGTATACCCGCCATATCTCTGCTGGCAGGCAGCTGGAATCCAGGTTGCAACTTTCCATCCCTGATCAATGTAACCAGGGCACTGGACAACTGCCTGAAAATTGGGATGCCCGATTGCCTGTCTATTACGATAAGATTGCTGAAAGGTAAGGTCTGGATGGTCATGAAAGTTAGGACTGGATGATTAAGGCTCACAAACGACATGGTAATTTTACGAAAAAAAACTATGAAAGTATTACACATCGATAGCAGCGTCCGTGGGGACTGGTCAGTTTCAAAAGATCTCACTAAACATTTTGTACAACAGTTGCTCGGAAAGTTTCCACAAGCCTGGATCGACTATCTTGACCTGGCCGCCGAAGTGCCGCCTCATCCAAGTCCTATTTTTATCCGGGCCAATTACACTCCCGCAGAGGATCGCACGCGGGAAATGGAGGAAGCGCTGATGATCTCCAATTCCCTGGTCAACAGAATGCGTAGCGCAGAGATTATCGTTATTGGCATACCTATGCACAATTTTTCTATTCCATCCATTTTGAAGGCATATATTGATAACATTGTGCGCATCAATGAAACGTTTGCCATGACGGAAAATGGAAGCCAGGGATTGTTAACTGGAAAAAAGGTTTTCATCATCAGTACTCGCGGTGCTGATTTTAACAATGAGCAGATGCAGCCAATGGATCAGATCAAACCCTATATCAAGGTAGTTTTTGGATTCATGGGGATGGAGGATATTACCTATATTGACGCCTCTCCGGTACAATTTGCTGACCTGCAGGCAAGAGCAGCAGCCATCCAAAATGCGAAGGAGAAGATAACAGCGACTATCGGTTCACTAACATCAATCAAGCGATGATAGAGATTAGAGAACTTAGGACGGAAGAGGATATCAATTATTGCGCATCGGCTATCCTGGCATTTCGTGATCAGCTCCCCTCCGCTGAACTGATAGAAAAGACACTAAAAATGATGCGGGAAGGCTTTAGGATTGCTTTTATTCCCAATGATACCGACAATTATGCCGCGGCATTTATAGGTTTCAGGTGTTACGAAATGTATCGGACCGGCAAAATCATTTACATCGATGATATATTCACATTCCCAGCCTATCGGAGCAGAGGATATGCAGGTGCTTTGTTGGATCATGTGGATGAAATCGCTATCGAAATGAATGTCGAATCCGTTCATTTGGATAGCGGATATACATTGCATCCCGCTCACCGCCTCTATCTGAATAAGGGATTTGTCTTGCCTTGTCACCATTTTTCCAGGAACATTAAAAGCGGTCATTAGTGATCCATTCGATAGATGCGGACCGCCATCTATCGGGCTAATCGCCGGATAATTAAGCCTTGCTTTCTATGTGACCATTACGTAAGCCACGCAGTTGAAAATTTAAACAATTTATTATTATTACATGAACAATCAATTTGTAAATAGTGGGTCGAAACCCGCACTATCAGCAACACCAGAAGGCATTGTTGAATCTTTACTGGCACACATCAATTCGCTGGATGTAGAAACTATGTTAGGTTTTTATGAAGCTGACGCGATCCTGATAAATGCCAGGGGTGAGCCGCAAAAGGGGCCTGAAGCCCTGGCAAAAGAATTGGCAGGCTATTTTAGCTTTGGCCTGCCTATGCAGATAACGGCAAGGCATATATTTGTTGCCGGTGATATCGCATCACTGGTACTGGACTGGGATATTGTTGGAACTGGCCCACAAGGCGAACATGTTCATATCGTGGGTACATCAAATGATATCGCCAGAAAGGGTGGAGATGGATTATGGAGATATATCATTGACAATCCTTTCGGAACACAAATACGTAGATTATTCTAGGTGAATCAATGGATAAAATGGGCTTCAACTATCGGAAGCCCATTTTTCGTCGCCGGCTGAAAATAGCAAATCAGCCACCGCTGCACAGGCAATCTCAAGTGTTTATCTGGCCGCTGTTCGCTGCTGGAATCCGGAAGTCAGTGCTTGGTGTGTTATGTTTTGCATTTCCCCTTTGATTGTTTTTGTCAGGGAAATTGCAATCCCGTGTGCTGGCAAGCATAATCCCAAAGCAAAGCACCTTGCGAGCTGTCGACGGCGGGTGCGCTAACAGCTGCCCGGGCAGGGTAACCCTTAAGTTCGTTTAAACCATCGGGACCAAAATATTCTCCTCCATTTACCTCGTCCGAAATTCCTGCAAACAGTGCAGGCAAGGCACCTTGCCATGCAGGCATCAATTTTCCGAATTGCTTAACAGCAGCGTCGTAGTCTGCTGCTGCCATGTGCCTGGAAAGCCCGGTATCACTTACTCCGGGATGTGCGGCGAGGGAAAGTAGCTGATCGCCCTTCAAGGTCGCCAGCTCGTGCAGGTGACACATAAACTGAAGATTTGCCAGCTTGCTCACTGCGTATTCCCGGAAAGCGTCATAGGGAATTTCCAGGCGCAAGTTACCGAAGTCTATCCTATCGACAAATTTATGGGCACCACTGCTCATGGTGACAATTCTTGCTCCTTTATTTGTCTTAAGCCTGGGGTAGAGGTGTCCGGTTAATGCAAAATGCCCCAGAAAATTCACCCCAAACTGCAGCTCAAATCCATCATCAGTTTTAGCTGCTGGTGGCACCATAGTTCCAGCATTGTTAAATAACAAATCTATTTTTTCATGATCGTTGAGTATCTTGTCAGAAAAACCCTTGATCTGTTTCAGGTTAGCAAGGTCAAGCAACTCAATCTTCAGCGTTCCGTTCCCACCACGTTTTTTCAAATGCCTAACCGCCTGTTCAGCATTGTCGCTGTTTCTGCAAGCCATGATCACCGTAGCACCCTTCTCATAAACCGCATGAGTTATTTCCAGACCTATGCCGTTGTTCGCTCCTGTAACAATAACTGTTTTGCCGCTCAGGTCAGGTATGTTGTTCTTTGTCCACATATTTTTTTTAACAAAGGTCAGCTTTCAAAAAAGCTTAGACCTACCTCAAGAAAATATTCAGGTATAGAAATCAATCATTTCTTTGCCGGAAAACCACGGGGCTTACCCCGGAGTGACTCTTAAAAAACGAGGAGAAGTGGTTAGGTTCATCAAAACCTAACAGGTAGGCAATCTCTTTGATGGGGCGGGAGCTATTGTTTAACAAGTAAGCCGCTTCCTGCGTGATTCTGCGGGAAATAAGCGCAGAGGTACTGAGTTGTGTAAGTTCTTTGAGCACCTTATTCAGGTGATTCACATGGATCCCAATACTATCGGCAAAATAAGCCGGAGACCTGTTCACTATGCGTTCATTAATCTGCGGAGCCAGGAAGCTGCGCTCGAGGTTATCCATAAACTGTGAGGCAATACGCTCATAGGAACTCTGTTGCCTCGTTTTTACGTGCTTTGTTACATTAATTTTATTCGCATAGTGCATAATTTCAGCTACGATGCAGGCGATAAGCTCGTATTTTTTATGGTAACTTCCATCAAATTCGCGCTTAATCCTTGCAAATAAATCGCTCATGAGCAATTCTTCTGCCGGATTGAGTAAAATAACGCTCATTCCAGGTTCTTTAAATGGAAGGAATTCTTCCAGATTGATGAATTTGCTGAGAAAGTCTGCTGTGAAGATGGCCACATGGCCACTTTGGTGATTACTGCCGCTATCCCAGCGATACGGAAACAGGGGGTTGGTGAAAACCAATGCCGTGCCGTCTAGTTCAAAACGGTGGTCGGGATATTCGATCAGACTTTTTCCTTTTACGAGGCTTACTTTATGATAAGTCCTCCGGTTATAGCCCGGATAAGTACCATTACCAGACGTAAAGTCGGCCACATCAATGATGTTAAAATTCCCGGGTGCTATCGAGCCGGTAACTTTTGGCGAAATTCTATCATAAATATCCTCAAGAGTGATAACTGGAACCATATTACAAAAGTATAAAAAACAATTATGGTCTTCTGTAAGCATGAAAATAAGTCAGCAGTTGAACGACTCCTGCTGGCTTTAAATGTATGTACATCAATCGATTTAGTTTACAGCCAAAACCTGTGGCCCAAATTCCTCAAAATGTATTTGGTGGCTCGGGACACCCATTGATTTCAAATCCTTGATTTGTTTCTCGATAAATACGCCCGGCCCGCACACATAATAGTTGGTATCTGGCTCAAAGCTGTAGCCTTGCAATGCCTTTAAGTCCAGGTAGCCTTCAAATATCCCTTCCGATTTATCCTGATCCGTACAATTATTGTAAAAGATGTGCTTGCCAAAATTTATGCCCGACTGAGTAATCGCATCAATATCATCTTTGAAAGCATGCACCTCCCGGCTTCTGCATCCATGTACCCAGGTTATCGGTAAATGATGTTTGTTATTTGAAAGTTTACTGACCATGCTAATAAAAGGCGTAACACCAACTCCTCCGCTAATGAACATAATTGGACTGTCAGGGTATTCTGGCAGCGTGAAATTACCACATGGTGCAGTAATTTCCACCAAATCACCCACATGTTTCTCACTGTGGAGATAGTTGCTTATCATCCCGTCAATGTCCATCTCTGCATGTTGTTCTTTTTTTACCGAAATTCTATAGCTTGTGCTGCCCGGTTCATTGGAAAGGCTGTATTGGCGGATTTGATTAATGCCTACATGAGGGAGAAAAACCTTTATGCTCGTATACTGTCCCGCCTGATGGATAGCTACCTTTCCGCCATCTGCCGGGCTAAGGTAAAAAGAACATATTTCCGAAGACTCATATTTCTTTTCGGTAATTCGGAATGTTCTCCAGCCGGTCCATCCGTTTTCCTTTTCCAGTTGAGCCGAATAGATTGATGCCTCATGTCCCGACATGATCGCGGCAAGTTGATCATAGGCAACTTTCCAGGCTTCCAGAATTTCATTCGTCGCCACGTCACCCAAAACTTCTTCTATAGAAGCAAGCAGGTGTTTTCCAACAATAGCATAATGCTCTGGTCGGATATCGATACTCACATGCTTGTGGCCAATCCTGTCTAAGACCGGCATCAGGACCGTTGGATTGGCAATATTTTCTGCATAAGCCAGTACTGCCATGGCGAGTGCGGTCTGTTGTTTTCCACTGTGCTGGTTACCGAGGTTGAATATGTTTTTTAATTCCGGATTACCTTTAAACATTCTTGAGTAGAAATATTTTGTCAGGGTTACACCGTCTTGTTTGAGAATGGGCACAGTGGCCAGGATAAGGGATTTTTGTTGTGAGTTCATAATAAATATATTAAGATATTTTTATCTTCTATAGGACAAATGTATAATAAAATAATAAAGGATAGAAATATCTTTTATTATTTTATTATCTTTGGTCTACAGTTATGGCGATATTTTCAAAAACATGTGAGTATGCGATTCGTGCAGTGTTCTACATTGCCCAAAAGACCCCTTCGGGCGAAAGGGTAGGGATAAAGGACATTGCTTTGGGGATAGACTCTCCTGAGCTCTATCTCGGGAAAATACTTCAGGAGTTGAGCAGGAAGGGACTCATCAGTTCGGCAAAAGGTCCAAATGGGGGCTTCTACCTCTCAGAAGAAATGCTGGCTTTGCCACTTATAGAGGTTGTAAGGGCATTAGACGGAGAGGCACTCTTCACTGGCTGCGGTCTGGGATTGAAACAATGCTCTGAAATTAATCCCTGTCCACTGCACAACGAATTCAAGGACATCAGGAATAAAATAGGCCTGATGTTAAAACGGACTACCATTGGATCTTTCAACAGGGAGTTGATGGATGGGCTGCTTTCTTTAAAAAAATAAGGATAAAAGCCTGCCAGTAATTTACTTGTCTGATCCTGCACTGCAGCAAGAATCAGACAAGTGAACACTTTATCCCCTGGAATTAATGCCCAAACTCTTTTCGTATAATTTCTGCTCATTTGCCACTCATAGACTGGCTTTTCTGCAATTAAACAGCTAAATAAAAATACCTAGGCCCCTGTGATTTTTTTAATGATGTTTACAGCGAAATCCATTTGCTGTTCATTGATAGATGCATAACCAAATCGTATAGCATTATGCTTTGCATTGTCTCCAAGGTGATATGCACTCCCCGTCATTTCAAGTCCAAATGACGAGGCTTTCGTTAAAATATTGGACAAAGGATAAGCATCCTTAAACTTTAACCACAAGGCCATCCCGCCCTGAGGTTTTACAAAGTCGACGACATCAGTCAACTCATTTTTTATTAATTCATAAGCATAATTACAGCGAGATTCATAGAGTCTGTTCGCTTTTGAAATAAACCTTGCGAGATCTCCACTCTGTAACAATGAAGCAATTGTACCTTCCATCAACATATCGCCTCTTAAATCGATAAGAGATTTCAGCTTCAAAGCATTGTTCAGGAAATCATTTGTAGCAATCATGTAACCTAATCTATAATTGGTACCCAGTACTTTTGTAAGGGATCCGATGTAAATTATGTTGCCGCCATGATCTCCGCTAGCCAATGGCAGGTAGGGTTCCTGCTGGTACTGAAAATCATAATCGTAGTCGTCCTCTATTACCGGCAGATTATTTTCCTTGATTAGCGCCAACAACCTGCTACGTCTTTGGGGGCTCAGTGTAGTAGTCGTTGGATGATGGTGGTGGGGGATGATGTATAAAAGTTTGATCTTGTTTTCTTTCAGTACTTCTTCAATAGCATCAATCTGCATGCCCTCCTGATCCATCGGAATGCGGATCAGCTCTGCACCAAGGTGTAAAAAGGTCGCGTCCGCAATAAAGTAACTTGGGTCGCTTACGATTATCTTGTCACCTGGTTTTATAATTAAGGAAGCAGCAATGTAAATCGCCATTTGCGCACCCCTTGTAACGAGCAAATTTGTCGTCAAAATATTCAGACCACGGGTATCATTCAGAAATACAGACAAACATTCCTTAAAATAGGCACTACCTCCAATATCTCCCATCTGCGCCTGGCTATCCGAGATGGACTGATACATGAGTTTTTTATACTCCTTTGATACGCTTTCTATTGGAAAGATAGATTTCTCAGGGAACCCATCATCTACGATAACCTTGGCTCCGGTTGATGCCCTCGGCAATAAGGGTACATTGTCAAGTCGGGCAAAATCAAAAGCGGCTTTTCCGCTGTATCCAGCATGTGACCTGGCAGTGTATGATCTGGGCCGAATCGCAGGCAGATGACCAGAAACCTTGTAGCCCTTTCTTTCTACACTCTCTAACCAATCCTCCGCAACCAAATCATTATAGGCAGCCATAATCGTTTTGCGATGGAGGCCAAGGCTTAATGCCAGTGATCTGGTGCTTGGCAATTCCATGTTGGGTAATAGCGTCCCTTTATTGATCAACGAGACCATTTGATTGGCAAGCTGTCGGTAAACGGCGATTTCACTATTCCTGTCGATCACCAGAAGAGTTTTAAATGGAAGCATTATACGCAGGTTTAATTTCAATTTAAGGATCTCAGAAATATCTGGTCCATTTATATAAATTAATCTGGTACCCCTTTTCGATAAGTCGCTTAACTATTTTTGTTGCGTCAAAGATAGGAGAAAGGGCCGAACATTTGACAGGCCGAAATTCAACCGTCAGCAAATGGTTTACGACAAAAAACCGCAGGGAATTGGCTTGACTTAAAACTACGAGATCAGGAATGCGTGGGAACTTTAGACAGCTCATTCCGCTCACGTTCTACAGCCTCGTACAAATTGCGGATACGGTATTGACGTTGTGCACAGTCTAGCGCAGTGAATTTTACACCGAAACTTATTATACATCATTAACAAATAAATAATTAATATGGGAAACCGAATAAATGCTCAGAAACTAGTACCAGAGGCCTATCAGAAACTGATTCAGCTGGATCAGTATGTAGGCTCCTGCGGTATAGATCAGCTGCAGCAGGAACTGATTAAAATTCGCGCCTCACAGATCAACGGATGTGCTTTCTGCCTGAACATGCATATCAAGGATGCCATCAAGTATGGCGAAGATCCAAAAAGGATATATGTACTGAGCGCATGGAAAGAGGCAAAAAACGGTTTAGCGATGAGGAGCAATTGATTCTGCTATTAACAGAAGAGGTGACCTTAATTGCAAATGGAGGGTTGAGCGATGACACCTATAACCGGGCAGTAGAAACATTCGGAGAAGAAAAAACCGCAAAATTGATCATCGCCGTCATCAATATCAATGCATGGAACCGTATCGGTGTATCTTTAAACATGCATCCATAAACGTACAGATAGTTAATTAAAAAGGTAGCTGAAGAAATCCAGAATTCTTCAGGAGTCAATTGATATGAAAAACATCTTAATCATTAATGCCAGTCCGAGGGGAGAAAGGTCTAATAGCCGACGTCTTACAGCGTTGTTCGGTCAGCAACTTGTCGAGAACAATAAGGACTGTTCGGTCTGCCACCGTGAAGTTGGACAGGAAGCGATCCCTCATATCTCAGAGGCCTGGATTGCTGCCGCATTCAAACCCGCGCAGCTGCGCGACGACGACGACCACCTTGCGCTCAGCATGAGCGACATGCTGATCTCAGAATTAAAAAATGCAGATGTCATCGTCTTAGGTTCCCCGATGTATAACTGGTCCATTCCAAGTGCTTTGAAAGCATATCTTGACCAGGTAATCCGGGTAAATGAGACCATACAAATTAGTACCGACGATCCTGAAAACCCCTACATTGGCCTGCTGAAAAATAAAAAAGTTTATTTACTGCTGAGCAGAGGAAATGGCGGGTATAGCAGTGGTGAATATTACGCGCACATGAATTTCCAAAGTCAGTACCTAAAAACGGTTTTCAATATCATGGGAATTACCGACGTTACGGAAATCGCGTTGAATGGAGAAGCGTTTGGTGGCGATGCCTTTGCTGATTCCATGAAGTCGGTGCATTCACAAATTGAACAAGCGGCACTATTGAACTAATAAACGCTGCCAATTGGGTATATGCCGTACTAGATGAATATAGAAGATCGCAAAGAATGTTAGAATGGTTGCGGGCAATAAGTGTATTGCCCGCAACCATCTCATCTGCTCCGCGAAACCCAAAGTTTAGGGATCTTCTGAAAAAATCTTGATTTCATTGGACGATAGGTTGCTGAGACTTTTCTAAAAAAGCCCCGGCAGATCAGCATTTAAAATTTTTATCCTGATCTTCCAATACAGTGGCAAGATATAAACATGCGGCGCTGCATACGAAAACGGAATAGGTAAAAGGGGCTCTGTAGCCGGCAAATGCCAACATGCTCAGGGCAAATACCAGTGTTAATAGAAAACTACCATATGCCGCTAGCTTCACCTTGTAACCAACTAAAAACATGATAGCGAAAATTAACTCAGCTCCGGTAGCAATTACAGCTGCTGCGCCCGCAAACATTTTGTTTACAAAAGGCATTAAGGTGTGTGTATAGTCTACAAAGGATACCCAATTCCCCCACGAATTTCCATTTTGCCCCCCAGGCCCAAGCCAGCCAAACCTATCCATTACCGGAAGTATAAAACCTATTCCTAAAGCCATGCGTAAATATAAAACAGGGATATTATATTTCTTTCTCATATACAGATTGTTATGCATCAAAAATAAAAGCCTTTATTGATACATTGAGGTACCAGAGACTAGAATGTAGACGCACCACGTTTGAGGTAACAATATCATACACCAATAAAGTCCGAGCGCGGCACTATTATAGACGCTATGAATCTCTGAGGGAATAGCAACAGGCAGTTTTTGGAAACGGTGATCAGGCAATGTCCAAGGGCTTACGAAGTATCAAAATCACCTTGTCACTTTCACCGGTTGAATGGAACAGGGATAGAAAAATAGGGGTGGCGTCACAAACAACACATCGCCAGACTTCATTTCACCCTCGGCTTTATAATTTTATTTGTGCCGAAATTATAATTATCTTTGGTTATGCGTACCGCTGTTCAAAATAAGCAATCATTATTATCTCTACTTAAAGCCAATGGGCAAAAGTTGAGGTCTTTTGGTGTTGTAAACTTGAGTCTGTTTGGGTCTTTCATTACTGGCAAATTACATGCTGATAGTGATGTGGACCTATTAGTAGAATTCGACCCGCAACAAAAGAGTTATGATAATTTTATGGATTTGTCATTCTTCCTAGAGGATCTGCTCGGCAGAAGAGTTGAAGTTGTAACGCCACAGTCTCTTAGTAAATATATCGGCCCACATATTTTGAATCAAGCTGAAAATGTTTCCTTCTAATATAGAACTGTTAAAGCATATTCTGGAGGAGACTTCTTTAGTTCTTGAATCCACCGCAGGAAAAAGCAAGGAGGATGTAATTAATGACCCGATTCTTTCACGAGCTTTGGTACGAAGCCGTGAAATTATCGGCGAAGCTAGCAATAAAGTCGATCCTGATTTCAAATCATTGTACCCTCATGTGGAGTAGCGAAAAATGTCAGGAACCGCCTTATTCATGATTATTTTGGGATAGACTACAATATTGTTTGGAACATTATTATCTCAAAGCTCCCAGATCTAAAAAATAATATCAATGATATAATAGAGGGCTAATTCGCAAGCTCAGTTATCTATAATTTAGTGAAAAGCTTTCAGCTTTTCACTCCCTGTTTTTTTCGAATCCTTCGACTTTTATCTTTTTTAATTTAAGGCTAATGGGACTCGTAAAAGTTATCTTCAATCCGGGTGCACGTCCGCCAACAAAATATAAAACACCTATGACAACCGATCAAAAATTGAAATTAACATTCGGAATTATTTCCATATTGCTATTAATTACATTATTGCTTAAGCTAACTGAAGTTCCCGGGGGAATGATCCTCTCTGGATTATTTCTTGGTGGAATGTTAATTGTAGGAATATTACTTGGCTCAATGGTACTAAGTCAGCTTTTGCAAATAGTATTCAGAAAGAACTCATTTTTTACAATCTATGCAATTGTTATCAGCCTTGCTTTTGTAACATTTCATTATCGTTTATATTCCCCTACATTGGAAATCGTAGTTCCAAATGGCTATCATGGTGAGGTTAAATTTATATATTCAGAAAAAAGGGGAGATGTTTTGACAATTGACAGTAATGGAATTGGCTATTTGGGTGACTGGACATTTTCTCATACATACACCAAACCTATTGTCAAACAGGCGAATGGAAAAGATTTGAAAAAGAACCTAAAAGGATACAACGGCTCATCGTTTTGGTCACGAAGTACGCTGCATTCCAGTGACCGAACAATAGTTGAAAGTAAAAAGTTCACAATCTTGCCGGATAGCCTTATAGGCTTAGATGACTAAATGCACATATTAACAACATGGCGCAATTGGCGGGAATTCATCTTCAGCTTTCAGATCATTTAGTAAATTTATCTCGGTTTCGTCAACTTCGCCAAGCTGCAGAACGTTTTTAACTATGCTGGGCGTAAACCTGACAAAAATCCTTACAATAGAAAGGTGAGGGGGGCTAGAATTTTGTGCAGGTGGGAAAAAAGTCTTGCCGATCTTACTGAAGTAAAGGATCATTAGATTTAAAGAGATGAAATATCCTAAGATCCGTACCATTTCCAAAACTTCATCGAGTGATTCGGTGAGTAGGACGACAATGCTCAAAGGTACTTACCGAAGTGAACCTGACTAAAACAGCAACCCTGACACAAGATAGGCCGAGTGGTAAAATCTGATGGTTATTGAGTAAATTTGCCTCATGACAACACATGGCATAAAAACTTTTGCACCTAATATTGCACAGCTTAAAGACCCTGAAGGGGGTTATTTTGCTGCGATATGCCTCGATGACCTGTCAAAGGAAAGCTTGATCGCCAGTACCACCTATAGTCGCAAAGATTTTTATAAGATTACGCTGGTATCAGGTCGTACCAGTTATTATTACAATGGTCCTACGTTGCATGTGCAGCCTGGAGAATGGTATCTCGTATTTACAAATGGCGAGGCGCCTTATCGCTGGGAACCTCATGATGGTAAGTGCAGTGGTTTTAGCTGTATGTTCACGGAAGATTTCCTGCCTTTACATACGCACATCCGGCCGATGGACTGGCCGGTGTTCAATGGCTCCGCGCGGTCAGTTATCCGGCTCTCGACCGAGAACACAGCGCTCTTCGTTGATCTATTCAAGAAGATGCTTCGGGAACAGGCCTCAACGTATTCCCATAAATATGAACTGTTGTTCTTATATGTGCTTGAATGTATCCATGGCGCAATGAAACTTCAACCGGAGCCAGAACTTCGAACCTTGAATGCGGCATCTCAACTTACCCGGTCTTTTAAGACCATGTTGGCTGGTCAATTCCCCCTGGCTTACCCTCATCAACAGCTATCCTTGCGTACTCCACAACATTTTGCGGAAAAATTAGCGGTGCATACCAATTATCTTAATCGGGCATTAAAGAAAACGACCGGCAAAACAACCACGCAACTGATAACAGAGCGGTTGATGCAGGAAGCGCAGGCGCTGGTAATGCATTCTAACTGGACCATCAGTCAAATCAGTCACAGTTTCGGCTTCGAGGAGCCTACCCATTTCACCAGGGCTTTTCGCCAGTACAACGGACATTCACCATCATCGTTACGTACTTCGCTGGGAAAGGTTTGATTTAGGTCAGTATCGGTTTGCCAGGGGTTAACGGTTCCGCCGCAGCTGTTCTAATTTTGTTTTCATTAATTAAAGCAATATCAATTATGAAAACATGGTTTATAACGGGTACCTCTAAGGGACTCGGCAAGGTACTAACAGAAAAGTTGTTGGCTAAAGGTGATCGCGTGATAGCCACTGTGCGACAGGCGGACGCGCTTGAAGAACTGACAGCGGAATACCCGGACAGTTTGACCGTCGCCATTCTGGACGTGACAGATAGTGCAGCGATCAATACAGTGATGAATGACGCATTTGCAGCGCGTGGAACGATCGACTATGTAGTCAGCAATGCCGGATATGCTTTATTCTGCTCCGTGGAAGAAGCCAGCGACGAACAGATACGTCTACAGATCGACACAAATGTCCTGGGCTCCATTGGCGTGATCCGGGCTGCGTTACCGCATTTCAGAAAACAAGGGCATGGCCGTATCTTACAGTTATCGTCGGCCGGTGGACAGACCACCTATCCTAACTTTGGTTATTACCATACCACCAAATGGGCAATAGAAGGTTTTTGCGATACAATTGCTAAAGAACTGGCTCCTTTGAATATCGGTGTCACTATTGTCGAACCAGGTGCACACTCTACAGAGTTTGGAGGAGCTATGGTTACGGCCCCGGTGATCGAAGCGTATGATAAAACACCGGCAGGCGATGTTCGTCGCGCGATTGCTGAAGGCAAGTTCCCGATAAAAAACGATGTCGATATTACCGTTCAGGCAATCATAGCTAGCGCAGACACCCATCCAGCCCCTTTAAGGCTTGCTCTTGGCGGCGACGCTTACCGGGACGTTCGGGCGTCACTTCAGGCAAGATTAGACGCGCTTGATGCACAAAAGGAATTGGCCTTAGCTAGCGAAATATATTAATTAAAATCAAAGGGCGGGTAAGCCGCTTCGGCATTCCCACCCTTCATCATGGCTAGATTCCTTCCGGAGGTTTTACCACGCCTGTAGCTTTACAGTTTCGATTCAGAATGTAAAGGAAACATTAAAGAACAGGCATTGTCAAGGTTTGTAGTTGAATAACAAGGCGCGACTACTTCTTCATAAGGATCCTGTATTGTATCCCCACAATCCGCATTGGAACAAGTAATATTTGCCATATATTTAAATTTTAACTTTTAAAGTGAATGTTCCTAGTTTTTGTTTGTCAAAGCCTGTAGTAGGATCGCTGCCATGAGTGTGGTCATATCCAATTTTGACTTCAGCAAACCCTGCGGATTTATTGATGTTCACTAGATTGGAGAGCAAATCCTTGTCCATTGCTAAATTCAATGAAATAATCAACCTAAGAATCATTGGGAATTAAAGTAAAGTCGGCGGTCAATCAATCAGAGTTTAATATATTATTAGATCCGCTATACCCGGGTTATCACGATTTGATTAAGATAGTTAATGTTGTTAAAACCCCTCTTGATCGACGATTAATCTAATTCTGTCTGATACCGTTATTTTTATGCACTAGAAAACTGAAATTGCAACAATAAAATGGACATTCGGTCAAGCTGCAATATTTTGTTTATTTAAATTTCTACCAAACTCCTCCGGCGATAGGTATCCCTTTTATTAAGGTGGAAATTCGTAACAAGCATCGTGATGCACCATGTTCCTTTTATTAGTCGTTAACCTGGCTTAGAGATCTGTGTTCGATGCGCTACTCTGTTTGTCTAAATCGCCCTGTGCCGTCAGTGCGGAAAAGGGTACCTATCCTTTCATTTAGGTTCATTAGCAAGGTCGGTGAGGCAGAGTTCCGACATGACCGGAATTAATCTGATTAGACGTGTTAGGGTTTTTACCAGCAATTTTAATAATTAATATTTGCAAGGCATTAAAGCATTTAAAGAACGATACACATATAATTTTCAGTATTACATTATTTTGTGTTATTTTCATGGCTTATTAGGTTTTATTACTTGTCATTTTTTAAGCAAATATCACATTTACCTTTATCGACCGGATTTTTATTGACGCTGTCTAACGCAGGCAGCAGGATAATCGCCGCGTCTGTAAGGTTTAGCGCCGAAATTTCACTGAAAAAGTCAACTTTAATCACTTCTATATTTTTGGTCTTAGGTTTAAGTGCCTGCGACAGACAACCTGCAGAGAGCACCGCTAAAGTTCATATCCGCAAATCTGGAGCTCAATACACGCTCTACAGAAACGGAAAACCCTATATCATCAAAGGTGCATCGGGCTATACCCATTTGGACATACTCAAACAAAAGGGCGGAAACACCATCCGTACCTGGGATACCACCGGACTGGCTTCTGTGCTGGAATCGGCCAATGCGAATGGCATGACCGTTATTGTTGGTTTGCCCATTCCAGAAAGCAGGCACATGTCGTTTTACAATGATAGCAGCAAAACAAACACACAATATAAGGCTATCAAACGTCTGGTTGATAAATACAAGTCGAACCCCGCCATCCTTATGTGGTGCGTAGGCAATGAGTTATCTTTTCCCTATAAAATAAGTTATAATACCTTTTATACTGCCTTCAATGATATTGTTAGTCTGATCCATCAGAGCGATCCGGACCATCCGGTGACAACCACTATCGTAAACTTTCAGCGGAAAGATATTTTCAATATTAAAATGCGTACAGAGATCGACCTGATTTCTTTCAATATTTTCGGCAGATTAAGACAGATGCAGAGCGATTTAAAAAGCTTTGCCTGGTTTTATGACGATCCTTACCTGATTACTGAATGGGCAATCGACGGTCCCTGGGAGGGGACTCCCTTTAATGCCTGGGATGCCTATCTGGAGTTCAACAGTACACAAAAAGCCTATTATTATGCGGAGAGGTATGATCAGGATATGCCGGTAAAAGATCCACGTTTTCTGGGTTCATTCTTATTCTACTGGGGCCAAAAACAGGAAGTTACCTCTACCTGGTTCAGCTTGTTTGATCAGGACGGTCACCAGACGGAAGCTATAGCTACCGCTGAGAAAATCTGGAAAGGTAAAAAGTCCGCCGAAGTTTATCCGCAAATCAAAAACCTGCTACTTGATCAGCGTAAAGGAGGGGATAACATTATCTTCGAAGCACATGATACTGCCGATGCTGAACTGATTATGGAGCCAGGTACAGCAGCGCCAATAAAGCTTAAATGGGAAATTTACCAGGAAGACTGGTACAAAAAAGACAATGTGAACAACAGTAAAGGACTTGCGCCGGTGACCACTGATTTTAAATCTACAAACCCGCTCAAGGTTAGCTTTAGCGTACCCTTGAAGGAAGGTCCATACAGATTATTTGTCACGGCTTACAATGCTGATGGTAACGTAGCCAATGCCAACATACCTTTTTATATTTCGGGAGTAAATGAAAAGAAGTAATCCCGTTATCAATCCTACCAGGTTCCAGCTTATTGCGCTAAGGCTAATGATAATTTTAGGGCTTTTGTGCATGTTCTTTTTTCTTGAAGAACTGATCAGTCTGGGTACAGATTGCCTGCCTTTATACATCATGCTCATGCTTACGCTGGCATTTGCCTGTTTAAAGATTGTGCATGAGTGGGTGCATTACCTGTTTATCACGGTGCCCAAAACACCAGAATTGGCACACAAACCAACGGTTGACGTTTTTACTACTTTTTGCGCGGGCGAGCCTTACGATATGATCAAGGAAACGTTGGTCGCGATCAAAAACATCAGCTATCCACACGAAACCTATTTATGTGACGAGGCTAATGATCCTTACCTTAAATCCTTTTGTGCCGAAATTGGTGTACACCATGTTACCCGACCCGTTAAGATTAATGCCAAAGCAGGAAATATTAACAATGCATTGAAAATCTCTTCAGGAGAATTGTGTTTGGTGCTCGACCCGGACCATGTGCCTTATCCGGATTTCCTTGATCCTGTGGTTTCCCATTTCGACGATCCGCAGATTGGCTTTATCCAGGTGGTGCAATCCTACAAAAATCAGGACCAGACGTTGATTGCCAAAGGTGCCGCCCAGCAAACCTATCAGTTTTACGGGCCGATGATGATGACCATGAATGCCTATGGTACTGTGCCTGCTATTGGTGCCAACTGTACCTTCAGAAGGGCAGCCCTGGAGTCTATCGGCGGACACGCAGCTGGGCTTGCAGAAGATATGCATACCGCCATGCAGCTGCACGCCAGGGGCTGGAAATCAAAGTATATCCCTTCTGTAGTAGCCCGTGGTCTTGTCCCTGCCACGCTATCAGCCTATTACAAGCAGCAGCTCAAGTGGTCGCGCGGTGTGTTTGAACTGTTATTTAGCTCATACCCGCGTTTGTTCAATAAGTTTACCTGGCAGCAGAAATTGCATTATGGCACCATTCCCTTGTTTTACCTCTCGGGTTTGTTCTACCTGATCAATTTCCTCATTCCCGTAATTTCCCTGGTATTTGATACCAGTCCGGTCAATATAGATTTCTCCATTTTCTTCACCCTGGGCTTGCCATTGGCGACAGCAATTATCTTGATCAGGCATTTTGTACAGAAATGGGTGATGGACGAGGAGGAGAGGGGTTTCCACCTGGTTGGCGGATTGCTGATGATTGGCACCTGGTGGGTTCACCTGCTGGGATTCTATTATACCTTGCTGCGCAAGGATGTGCCTTACGATCCGACACCCAAGGATGGCAACGAAGAAAACAACTGGCACCTCAACGTGCCCAACATCGCAGTAATTATCATTTCCCTGGCTGCAGCGATTTATGGTGTGAATAACGATTTTAATCCATATAACCTCTTCATGAGCGGATTTGCGGTCATGAACTGTCTGCTTATCGCCTTTACCATCGCCGCCAGCCGACAAACACCTTTCAGAAAATACAAAGAAAAACACGATACGCTAAGGATTTTTATGCTCCAGGTAGCTGCGTTTAAAAAACTGTTCTGGTTATTCAGACGTTTTGTATACAAGGGAGTGAGAGGTGCAGCGCTGATATTGACGATGATGGTTGTTTGCTTCAGTATTTATATCATTGAATCTAAACAAGACGACACGGTGTTTACTCAGACTGTCCCGGATCGCAGAAATATTCTTATTCCAGGCATTTATGCACCATCAGGAGTTGCTGGATTACCGTCCATGAAAACAGCCGACTCACTCGGCAAAGCGGGAGAAATTGATTTCGGTATTATCTCACTTTATTTATCCTGGGGAGATCAGCAAAGTAACCAGTTGCCAGAAAAATTGATCGATAGCATCTATCAGAACAAGGCTGTGCCTATGATCACCTGGGAGCCTTGGCAGAGCTTATTCAAACAAAATGAGGGAAAATCTCAGGCGCTCAAAGAACAAAAGGTTTTTGCCAGAATCGTCAATGGAGAGTACGATCAGTATCTGCGTCAGTTTTCTAGTCAGGTTGCTGCGCTCAGGAAACCAATATTTATCAGGTTTGCCCACGAGACAGACAATCCCCAATACCCTTGGTCGCCCGCAGGTGATAATAGTCCGGAGGAATTTATCCAGGCCTGGCGTTATATCCACCACTTCTTTCAGCGTCAACATGCCAGCAATGTAATCTGGGTTTGGAACCCCTGGAAACCGACCGCTGTAGAGAAATATTTCCCGGGCAAGCCCTATGTAGACTGGATTGGCGTCACGAACTTAAACTACGCAGATCAAAATCCAGATCATCAATCCTATAGTATGGAGCAGCTTTACACCCCCTTCCGTATGCAAACGGCATTCAAATTAGGGATCCCGGTCATGCTTGCAGAAATGGGCTCATTGGGTTCGGGCTCAAGTAAAACAGATTGGTTCAGGGAAGCTTTTCTACAAATTAATAAACAGTTTCAAGAGATCAAGGCCGTGGTATTTTTCAACAGCGGGGCAGACAAAAATACTATTGATTCGCAGCAAAAAGCGCCCTTAGACTGGCGGATAGAGGATTTCAAAGCTGCATCGGCAGGACTGGTTAAAAACGACAGGCACAATAGCTGGCTGGCGAACGACTTTTTGATGAGTCCTTTGGCTTCGAAGGTTGCGAACCACAATATCAAAAAGAGCGACTTCAAACTCAATGATATCCGAGGCGTAAATTACGTGAACGACCAAAACTGGAGACTTAATTACCAGAATTTAAAAAAGCGTGAAATTGAAGATGATTTCGCAGAGATGAAGCGCACCGGAATTAATGCCATCAAACACTATGGCCCAAATATTTATGACCATAACATCCTCACGGTAGCAAAAAAGGAGAACCTTCAGGTGATTTATAGTTTCTGGCTGCTGAGGAGGTTTGATTATCTGAACGATTCCCTCGCTTTGAATGATTATGCAGATAAGATATTGGAAACGGTGAGGAAATTCAAAGATAACCGCTCTATCGTGATGTGGAATATTGGAAATACGCCAATCAAACGCATTGAACAGCATTTCTACAAACCAGATATGCTCTACCACAGACAAGCTTATATGTTATGGCTGAGTAAACTGGTCAAAGCAATCAAAGCAGAAGACAATTCCCGTCCGCTTAGTGTAGATTTAGGTATGAGCACGCACATCAGCGAAAATGCCGAACTGTTGCATACTATCGCGCCGTTGATAGACAATATCGCTTTGGTGAATGGAAAGGATACCCTAACCAAATTGCCAAATATCTCTACACCCTATTATTTGAGCAATCTCCGGGTAGACAATCTACTTATGCTAAAGAACCTTAAAAAAGGGGTGATGATAAGAAACTGGCAGGACCAGCGGACAGATAATTATGTGTCTTTTGACGGCCTTAAAGATCTCGACGGTCATGTGAAGGATGATTTATATCAGCTTGGCCGACTATGGAAGGGCTTGAAGCCTGTTCCGGAGATGCCTGAGATAAGGATCTTGAAACCAGCTACAACGCTTATTGAAAAGAATACCGTTACCTATTACCTGTTAAATCCTGTAAATGGAGAATGGAAGTTATTAAGGAATGAAGAGGCAGCGCTTAAGTTTACCTGGTGGCTGGTGCGGGAAGATGATTTTGGCAATACGCTGGATATGAAACAACTTGGGGAAGGTGCCCAGATCAATGTAAGAGTACCTCGCAATCCATCAAACTACAAACTCTATGTTTACATCATGGATGGCGAGCGGGTAAAAATCATAAAGTCGACCCTAAATACACCACTATATTAATTCCTTAACAAGTTATGGCAGAGCAAGAACAACAGGTTCCAGTGATCAAATATAATCCACAATTGGATGGACTGCGTTTTTTTGCCGTGTTCTTTGTAGTATGTTATCATTGGCTGCCGAGCATTTCTGAAAATGATACCGCATTTTTTTTTGGCGGGTTCGTGAACTTTTTTTTTGTATTGAGCAGTTATCTGATTACCAAAATTTTGTTCTCTGCTAAAGATAAAAGCAGGGTGGCAAACATTCCGAGATACCAGGTAATGCTGGTTTTTTTGATGAGGCGGACAGTGAGGATATTTCCGGCTTATTACGTTTTTCTGATCGTGGTTATGTGTTTGCCGAGCATTGGGTATGACCTCAGGGAGAACGCTGGTTCCTACTTTGCTTACATCGCCAACTATACGATATATTTTAAACAGAGCTGGCCACCAGTCACCTCGCATATCTGGACCCTAGCCGTTGAAGAACAATTTTACCTCCTGTGGCCTTTTGTAATCCTTTTTATTCCGAAGCGCTATCTGGCAAAAACATTTTTTTTTATCATTCTGGCAAGTCTGCTTGCGAGAGCAGTTTTCTTTGAGCCAGGCCGTGTTATCCCACAGGTTATATTAACACAGTATGCTATAGATCCATTTGCAATAGGAGGGCTGCTGGCTTATCTGTATGCGATTCCGGAAGATGCGCGTAAGGATATCAATAAGTACCTGAATATTGCCTTGTATCTGGCAATCCCAACGTCAATTGCTATTATCATCAGCAAATCATACTATTTCTCTTTTGTATTGAATGGATTGTGTTTTTCCAGCATCTCACTTAAAATAATCGAAGGTGCAATTCTAGGTTACAAAGGGTTTCTAGGAAAGCTACTTGTGCAGCGGGTAGTGCTCTTTATTGGTAAAATCAGCTACAGTATTTATCTATACCACTTATTGGTGCCGATTCTCTTTTGGAAGGTTTTTAATAACCTGTATGGACGTTTGATAGGTCATTTCCCATATTTCTTTGCAGATCATAAGACAGCGATTGATTCGACGATGAAATTCCTGGCTTCCGAACCGGTGAGGTTTGTACTTTATAGTGGGGTATTGATGCTTTTTGCGCTGTTTTCGTGGAATGTAATTGAAAAACCGATCAACAAATTCAAGGTTGCTTTTAAGTCCGGCCCGGAGAAACAAAATTTAAATAGTGCAGGATCATAGTGTTACAACTATTACGTCTAAAGATTGTGACAGCATCAATAATTTTTCTATCTTCGCACCTCCTTAAACAAGGAAAATGATTCCGTAGCTCAGCTGGTAGAGCATTACACTTTTAATGTAGTGGTCCTGGGTTCGAATCCCAGCGGGATCACTTTAAAGAAAATCAAAACATATAAAACCCTGCAATCGCATCGATTAGCAGGGTTTTTTGTTTTTATGGAATTTTAGAGATGGCTAAAATTCACACGAATTGGCATTGATCCTAGAATTGCTGAGTGTTTCAATGAGTAACGCTTTCAGCTGGCGGATCTTTCTTGAAAATATTATTTGTTTCTTAAAACTGAAAGGAACTAATTTAGCCAATGCCAAATCAAAACCCAAATAGGAATCAAGCAAGCCAATATGATAAGATCATAAAAGAAAATCTTGAAGCCACCCTTCCTGTCATCATTCGAGACCTGCTGGGTCTGGATATCCTTCTCAGTGAAGAACTGCCAGACGATGTACAGCATACCAAGGAAAGAAAACCGGACGCACTTAAAAAAGTGACTGACGCTGCAGGAAATACCTACGTGCTTCAGGTCGAGTTTCAGGTGGAAGATGAAAAGGAAATGGTCTATCGCATGGCCGAGTATAACATTATGCTGATGCGACGGTACCAGCTACCAATAAAACAATACGTGATATTTTTGAAAGACACAAACCCTTTAATGCCTACTTCATTAATAACCGATCACCTCAAATTTGATTTTATCCTGATCAAAATTTCAGAAGCGAGCTACAAATTATTTCTGAGATCCAACAATCCGGAAGTGAAGATGTTAGGAATATTGGCTAACTTTGAGAAAGAAGATAGTTACCAGGCGGTTAAGTCTATTGTTGATGGCATACAGTCTTATACCGAAGGGGATTTTGCCGCGAGCAGATATTTTAAACAATTGCGTATCTTCGTACAGTTACGCAGTAATGTTGAACTACAATTTGAAAAAGCTATGGAAACAGTGACAAAATTT
>Ga0308163_10001708_pt1 | contig 22496 bp, 22 predicted proteins | sample PhyTR1_FD_201037 | JGI IMG/M metagenome (GOLD analysis project Ga0308163, IMG submission 201037) | Phyllosphere microbial communities from UC Gill Tract Community Farm, Albany, California, United States - DLSLT.R1 | ecosystem: Host-associated > Plants > Phyllosphere > Unclassified | place: USA... | reverse complement strand
GGCTCAAGCTGGCGACCGATGTCTTGCGCCAGGACAAGGACGGCAAGTGGGTGCGCCATTACGATATGGGGCTGGCGCTGCCGTTCCGTTCGGCCACGCCGGAAAAAGCCGAGGCCGACCAGGCCATGCTGTGGGCCGCTTATGACGCCATTACCTGTCCAACCCTGCTGATACGCGGCGCCGATTCGGACCTGCTGTCGGCAGAGACGGCGCAGCTGATGAGCCAACGCGGGCCCAAAGCGCAACTGGTGGAAATCCCCAACGTCGGCCACGCGCCGACCTTTATCCACGACGATCAGATTCACATAGCAAAGCAATTCCTGTTAGGTTAAAAGTATGGAAATCACACGACTGTATGCAGGCAAACGCCTGTCCGAAGTAGCAATTCACAACAACACCGTGTATCTGGCGGGCCAGATCGCTGAAGATAGCTCGGCCGATATTCGCGGCCAGACGCGCGAAGTGCTGGGCCACGTCGACCGCCTGCTGGCCGAAGCCGGCAGCGACAAGACCTGCATTCTCAGCTGCCAGATCTACATCAAGGACCTGGCCGATTTCGCCGGCATGAACGAAGAGTGGGACGCCTGGGTGCCGCAGGGTCACACGCCGCCGCGCGCCACCGTCGAAGCCCGCCTGGCCGACCCGCAATGGCTGGTGGAGATCGTCGTCGTCGCTGCGCAGCGCTAGGCTCACCATGGTTTCCACGACTTCGCTGACCAGTGCCACCTCGGAGCAACTGGTCCAGGGACTCACGCCTGACGAAAGCGTCCGCATGCTGGCTGCTCTGGAATTCGCCAGCAGCGCCTACGCGGACAAGCAGTGCAGCAGCGGCCAGCATGCGCTCGACTTCGCGGTCGGCGTGGCCAGTACGCTGGCCTACCTGAGCACCGACATCGAAACCCGCATCGCCGGCCTGCTATTCGAGCTGACCGTGCTGGACACCGACCAGGCCGCCGTGATCGAGCCGCGCTTCGGCCAGGACGTCAACGATCTGGTGGCTGGTGTGCGCCAGCTGATCCGGCTGCGCGAACTGACGCAGCACCAGAACACCGGTGCGGCGACGCCGGGACGCGGCCGCAACGCACAGCAGATGGCGGTGGCGCAGGTTGAAACGCTGCGCAAGATGTTGCTGGCGATGGCCACCGACATGCGGGTGGTGCTGGTGCGGCTGGCGTCCTGCGTCACCACGCTGCGTTATTTTGCCGACATCAAGCTATTCAACGACATGACCTGCGCTTACGGGCGCGAAACGCTGGACCTGTATGCGCCGCTGGCCAACCGCCTCGGTATCTGGCAACTGAAGTGGGAGCTGGAAGACCTGTCATTCCGCTTCATCGAACCGGAAACCTACAAGCGCATCGCCAAGATGCTGGAAGAAAAGCGCATGATGCGCGAAGGCTTCGTCACCAATGCCATCGCGCGGCTGCAGTCCGAAATGGCCTCGGCCGGCATCCAGGCCGAAGTGTTCGGCCGGCCGAAGCACATCTACTCCATCTGGAGCAAGATGAAAGGCAAGGAGCTGGACTTCACCGACCTGTACGATGTGCGGGCGTTCCGCGTCATCGTCGCCGACGTGAAGACCTGCTACACGGTGCTGGGCGTGGTGCACAATATCTGGACGCCGATTCCCAAGGAATTCGACGACTACATCTCGCGCCCGAAACCGAACGGCTACCGCTCGCTGCACACGGTAGTGACGGCAGACGACGGCCGGCCGCTGGAAGTGCAGATCCGCACGCAGGAAATGCACAGCTTCGCCGAATACGGGGTGGCCGCGCACTGGCGCTACAAGGAAGAGGGCGGCTCCAACTTTCAGGGCCAGAAGTACGACGAGAAAATTGCCTGGCTGCGTCAGCTGCTGGCATGGAAAACCGACGTTGCCGATGCGGTGGTCGGCCAGGAGGAGCAGCAGCGCGAATGGGTGGAGAAATTAAAAGCCGCCGCGCTGGACGACCGCATTTTCGTGTTGACGCCGCAGGCGCGCGTGATCGAATTGCCGGTCGGCGCCACGCCGATCGACTTTGCCTATCACCTGCACAGCGATGTCGGTCACCGTTGCCGCGGCGCGCGGGTGGACGGCATCATGGTGCCGCTCAACACGCCGCTGAAGAACGGCCAGACCTGCGAAATCATCACCGCCAAGGGCGCGCCGGGCACGGCTGGGCCGTCGCGCGACTGGCTCAGCGACGAATACACGGTAGCGACGCGCACGCGCTCGAAAATCCGCGCCTGGTTCCACGCCATCGACATGCAGGAAACGTTGTCGCACGGCCGCGCCATGGTCGAGAAAACCTTGCAGCGCGAAGGCAAGACGGCAGTCAACCTGGAAGCGCTGGCTAACAAGCTCGGCTTCGCCAAGGTGGACGATTTGTTCCTCTCGGTCGGCAAGGACGAATTCAGTCTGCGCCACATCGAGCAGGCGCTGCACGACAGCGGCGAGCCGGTCGAGCCGGCGGATGAAGTCTTCCTCGGCAAGAGCAAGGCATCCAGCGTCGAGCAGGGCGCCAAATCCGGCGTGCTGGTGGTTGGCACGGACGGGCTGATGACGCAGCTGGCCAAGTGCTGCAAGCCGGCGCCGCCGGATGGCATCGTCGGCTTCGTCACGCGTGGTAAAGGCGTCTCGATTCACCGCGCTACGTGCAAGAACTTCGCCGAAATGCGCGCCAAGGCGCCGGAGCGGGTGATCTTCACCGAGTGGGGCCGCGCCGTATCCGACACGGTCTACCCGGTCGACATCTTCATCCTCGCCAATGACCGCCAGGGGCTGCTGCGTGACATCTCCGAAGTCTTCTCGCGCGAAAAAATCAACGTCATCGGCGTCAACACGCAATCGACCAAGGGCTTCGCGCGGATGACCTTCACCGCCGAAATCGGCGCCACGGCGCAACTACAAAAAGCGCTCAACTCCATCGCCGAAGTCACCGGCGTCCAGGAAGCCCGCCGCGCCTGAAATTCGGGGTCAGATCCGACATTCGGACATTTCGCACGCGAAATGTCCGAATGTCGGATCTGACCCCGAACTTAGGTGATGGTTTGGGTGATGCGGGCGGCGATGGCTTCGGCTAGCAGGTGCACGTGGTAGCCGTCGACGAAGCCGTGGTGGGCTTGCACCGCCATGGTCATCGTGAGCTTGCCGTCGGCGCGCGGCGCGCTGTAGCGGCCCCAGGCCAGCGATGGGATGTCGTAGCTTTTGTGCTCGTAGATCGGGTGCTCGATCGCTCCTAGTTTTAGCCACGGCATGCAGGTGATGTAGATGTTGCGGCGTTGCTCGTACTCGCTCAGGTCTTCGGCGGTGTTGATCAATTTGCTGCTGGCTTCGGCCTCCTTGGCCGAGGTAACGCTGCGCGCGATGAATTCCTGTAAATCATCCGTCATGACGAAGCGCGCAAAGTTCAGGTTGTGGTCCTGGTTGATGACCGTGTACGACGCCCAGAAATCGTCGATCTTGATGACCTCGCCCTGGTAGATGCGGTACAGGTAATTGTCGATGCCCTTGATCGCATGCAGCACGTGGTACAGGAAAAAGTGGAAGCTCGGCAGCGCATGCTGTTTGCAATAGGGCCGGAAATCCGGCACTTCCAGTGCGAAGCTCAGGTTGACCAAGGGGTTTTCGAACGACGCAAAAGCATTGTATCGGTCGCGACGTTTTTCAAAATTCTGCATGGGATATCGATGTTGACTTGAGGGGCGACGGCATTATAGCCCTGCTCCAGGGAGGGCATATTGCATGCCATTCCCGAACGGTGAAATAGCAGGTCAGTGCCGGTGCGCGGGCTTGCTATCACCTTGTGGTGCGACTTCTGCCTGCAGCGTGATGTGGTCGATGCCGTGTTTGTCGAGCAGCATGCCTTTGATGGCGTGCAGGATGTCCGGCCAGCGCGCCAGTTCGGTGATTTCAACATGGCCGATCAGCGCCGGCTGCCCGGGCGACATGTCCCATACGTGCAGGTCGTGTACCGAGCAGACGCCGTCAATCTGCTCCAGGTCGGCGCCGACGTTGAGGTAGTTGATGTCTTCCGGCACGCCGCCCATCAGGAAGTGGTAGGACTCGCGCAGCACGCCGACCGTGGATTTTAAAATCAGCAGCGCCACGAACAGCGATAGCAGCGGATCGATCTGCATCCAGCCGGTGTAGTAGATGACGGCGCCGGAGATCAGCGCGGCGACCGAGCCGAGCAAGTCGCCCAGCACGTTGACCAGCGCCGCGCGCGTGTTCATATTGCTGTCGCCGCGCGATAGCAGCCACGCCAGCACCAGATTAATTACCAGGCCCAGCGCTGCGACGATAAACACCGTCGCGCCATGCACCTGCTCCGGATGCGAAAAGCGCGATAGCGCTTCGTAGCTGATCCAGCCGACCAGCAGCAACAGCACCAGGCTGTTGACGAAGGCCGCCAGCGCCTCGGCGCGGCCAAAGCCGAACGAGTGGCGCGCCGAAGGAGGGCGCTTGGCGATCAGTTGCGCCAGCAGCGCCAGCCCCAGCGCGGCGGCGTCGGTGACCATGTGGCCGGCGTCCGAAATCAGCGCCAGCGAGTTGGACATAAAACCGGTCACTACTTCCACCACCGCAAAGCCCAGCGTCAGTACCAGCGACCAGGCCAGTACCGACTGGCTGCGCTGCACCGTATAGTGCTTGTAGCGTGCATCGCCGTCGCGATGTTCGTGCAGGTGGGCGGACGGCGAGGGCGTGATGGAGTCTGCTGGCATGGGTGTATTGTTGGATATCAATAGCGACAGTGTAATGTAAGCTGGAACGCCACGCTTTTATCGCCTCATAGGAGAAACAGAAATGTTTCCTCTGATTACCCTTGTTTTTCTCCGGATCGCTCTCTATAATGCTGGTCTTCGGGCGGTTAGTTCAGCTGGTTAGAATACTTGGTCGACATCCAAGGGGTCGGGGATTCGAATTCCTCACCGCCCACCAGAATTCGCAGTAAAGCGGTACAATTTAAAGTAGCACCTCATGTAGCACCCAGGGCGGTTAGTTCAGCTGGTTAGAATACTTGGTCGACATCCAAGGGGTCGGGGATTCGAATTCCTCACCGCCCACCAGACATCTGTAAGAGCGAGAAAGGCAATCACGGTTATGACACCGCGAACTACTACCAAGTTTTGGGAGTGACGCTAGTCAACGGGATTCTTTTTGCTTGAAAAAAAGAGAAAACGCGGCTAGCCCGCGTTTTTTTTCGTCCGTATTTTTTACATCACCGGCCTGCGTGCCGACATGGAGATCACAATGATTTCAGTTCGCCTTCCTGATGGTTCCGCCCGCGAATTCGACGGCCCGGTTACCGTGGCCCAAGTGGCGTCCAGTATTGCTACCAGCCTGGGCAAAGCCGCGCTGGCCGGCAAAGTCGACGGCAAAGTGGTTGATACCTCTTACCTGATCGATAAAAACGTCGATCTGGCCATCGTTACCGACAAGGACCCGGAAGGCCTGGACGTGATCCGTCACTCCACCGCGCACTTGCTGGCCTATGCCGTGAAAGAGTTGTTCCCGGACGCGCAGGTCACCATCGGCCCGGTGATCGACAACGGTTTCTATTACGACTTCTCGTACAAGCGCCCGTTCACCCCGGACGACCTGATCGCCATCGAAAAGAAAATGGCCGAACTGGCCAAGAAAGATGAGCCGGTCACCCGCAAGGTGCTGCCGCGCGATGAAGCCGTGGCGTACTTCAAGTCGATCGGCGAAGCCTACAAGGCCGAGATCATTGCCTCGATTCCTGCGGACCAGGATGTGTCGCTGTACAGCGAAGGCAACTTCACCGACCTGTGCCGTGGCCCGCACGTACCGTCGACCGGCAAGCTGAAAGTCTTCAAGCTGATGAAGCTGGCTGGCGCCTATTGGCGCGGCGACAGCAAGAACGAAATGCTGCAGCGTGTCTACGGCACCGCCTGGGCGAAGAAGGAAGACCAGGAGCAGTACCTGTTCCAGCTGGAAGAGGCGGAAAAGCGCGACCACCGCAAGCTGGGCAAGCAGCTGGACTTCTTCCACTTCCAGGACGAAGCGCCGGGCCTGGTGTTCTGGCATCCGAAGGGCTGGACCATCTGGCAGCAGGTGGAGCAGTACATGCGCCACAAGTACCAGGTCAACGGCTATCAGGAGGTGAAGGCGCCGCAGATCCTGGACGCCAGCCTGTGGGCCAAGACCGGCCACTGGGACAATTACCGCGAAAACATGTTCGTGACCGAGTCGGAGAACCGCTCGTACGCGCTGAAGCCGATGAATTGCCCGGGCCATGTGCAGATTTTCAACAGCAATATGCGTTCCTACCGCGACCTGCCGCTGCGCTACGGCGAGTTCGGTCAATGCCACCGCAACGAGCCTTCGGGCGCGTTGCACGGCATCATGCGCGTGCGCGGCTTTACCCAGGATGACGGCCACATTTTCTGCACCCACGAGCAGATCGAGCCGGAAGTGGTGGCTTTCCATACGCAAGCGATGGAAGTCTACAAGGATTTCCACTTCCACAACATCGACGTCAAACTGGCGCTGCGTCCGGATAACCGTATCGGCACCGATGAAGTCTGGGATGAAGCTGAGGAAGCGTTGCGCGCCGGCCTGCGTGCCTGCGGCGTGAGCTGGACCGAGTTGCCGGGCGAGGGCGCGTTCTATGGTCCGAAGATCGAGTACCACCTTAAGGATTCGCTGGGTCGCCCATGGCAGGTTGGCACCATGCAGGTCGACTTCTTCATGCCGGAGCGCCTGGGCGCCGAGTACGTCGCGGCCGACAATAGCCGCAAGGTGCCGGTCATGCTGCACCGTGCAATCGTCGGGTCGATGGAGCGTTTCATCGGCATCCTGATCGAAAACTATGCAGGCGCGCTGCCGGCATGGCTGGCGCCGGTGCAGGTTTCGGTGCTGAATATCTCGGATGCGCAGGCGGAATATGTGCAACAAGTGGCTGAAAAGCTGCGCCGCTGCGGGTTCCGTGTACAGACCGATTTGCGCAACGAGAAAATAAACTATAAAATACGTGAACATTCCGTCCAAAAACTGCCGTACATCCTCGTGGTGGGCGACAAAGAGCGGGATGCCAACACCGTCGCCGTGCGGGCACGGGGCAATGTCGATCTGGGCGTCATGTCCGTCGATGCCCTGATAGAGCGACTTCAGCAGGACGTCGCCACGAAAGCCTAAAACGCACTGGCATATCATTAGATTTTAAAAGGAATCACCATAGCTACTGACAAGTCGTCGCATCGCATCAATGGCGAAATCACTGCCCCTGAAATGCGTTTATCCGGGGTCGATAACGAGCCGCTCGGTATCGTGAGTTTGGCCGAAGCCTTCCGCCTTGCGGAAGAGGCAAATGTCGACCTGGTCGAGATCGCACCTAACGCGGTCCCACCGGTTTGCCGTTTGATGGACTACGGTAAGTTCAAGTATTCGGAGCAGAAAAAGGCTCACGAAGCGAAATTGAAGCAGAAAATCATCGCCGTGAAGGAAGTCAAATTCCGTCCGGGTACCGATGACGGCGATTACAATATCAAGCTGCGTAACCTGATCAAGTTCCTGGAAGAAGGTGATAAAACCAAAATCACCCTGCGCTTCCGTGGTCGCGAGATGGCCCACCAGGATATTGGCTTCCGTATGCTGGAACGCCTGAAAGCCGATCTGGAGCCGCACGGCCAGGTCGAGCAGTTCCCGAAAATGGAAGGCCGCCAGATGATCATGGTCCTGGCGCCGAAGAAAAAGAAGTGATCCTGGCTTAACAGGTAAAAAAAGGGCACGGATAGTGCCCTTTTTCATTTTCTAGGCTATAATTGTCGGCTGTAGTAAATGTAGTGGACTCGCATCCGCTGCACAAACAAGTGAGAGCAGGCATCTAAGAGCGACGTAGTGTTGCCACCTGTAATCCTGTTAATAGGAGCTGTCCGAGAGGGCAGAATATCTATGCCAAAAATGAAAACCAAGAGCTCGGCGAAAAAACGTTTTCGCGTGCGTCCAGGTGGTACCGTGAAGAGTGGTCACGCTTTCAAGCGTCACATTCTGACCAAGAAAACCACCAAGTCGAAGCGCCAGTTGCGCGGTATCACGAACGTTGATGCGTCTGACGTGAAATCCGTCCTGCGCATGATGCCAACCGCTTAATCTCACACTCAATTTAAGGAGTTACTATGCCTAGAGTAAAACGTGGGGTTACAGCTCGTGCCCGTCATAAAAAAGTACTGAATCTTGCCAAAGGCTACCGCGGTCGTCGTAGCAAGGTATACCGTATCGCCAAGCAAGCAGTGATGCGCGCTGGTCAATACGCATACCGTGACCGTCGTAACAAGAAGCGCGTCTTCCGCCGCCTGTGGATCGCTCGTATCAACGCCGCTTCCCGTGAGCATGGCGTTACCTACAGCGTATTCATGAACGGTCTGAAGAAAGCTGCAATCGAACTGGACCGTAAAGTCCTGGCCGATATGGCAGTGATGGACAAGCCAGCGTTCGCTGCGATTGTCAACGTCGTTAAAGCTAAAATCGCTGCTTAATTTTTAAGCGCGGATTTACGCAAGGAACGGGGCAAGGGTCATACCTGTGCCCCGTTTTTGATTCAAGGATAAGAAAAACGCATGGACTCCCTGGAACAACTCGTCGCCTCAGCAGTGCAGGATTTCGACGCGGCCAAAGATGACGCCGCCGCACTGGAAAACGCCAAAGCCAAATACCTGGGCAAGACCGGCCAGATTACCGAATTGATGAAGGGCCTGGGCAAGCTCGACCCGGACGCCAAGAAGGCGCAGGGCGCGCTGATCAACGCCGCCAAGCAGCAGATCGAAGCCGCGCTGACCGCGCGCCGTGATGCGCTGGCCGAAGCCCAGCTGCAAGCCCGCTTGAACGCCGAGGCCATCGATGTCTCGCTGCCAGGCCGCGGTCGCGCCGGCGGCGGCATCCACCCGGTGATGCGCACCTGGGAGCGGGTCGAAGAAATCTTCCGCTCGATCGGTTTCGACGTGGCCGACGGCCCGGAAATCGAGAACGACTGGACCAATTTTACCGCGCTGAACAGCCCGGAAAACCATCCTGCGCGTTCGATGCAGGATACCTTCTACATTGAAGGCGACGACAGCCAGGGCAAGCCGCTGCTGCTGCGCACCCACACGTCGCCGATGCAGGTACGCTACGCGCGCAGCCATACGCCGCCGATCAAGGTGATCGCGCCGGGCCGCACCTACCGCGTCGACAGCGATGCGACCCACTCGCCGATGTTCCACCAGGTCGAAGGCCTGTGGATCGCCGAGAACATCAGCTTCGCCGACCTGAAGGGCGTGTACCTCAACTTCGTCAAGGCCTTCTTCGAGACCGACGACCTGCAGGTACGCTTCCGTCCGTCGTATTTCCCGTTCACCGAACCGTCGGCCGAGATCGACATCGCGTTTGGTAGCGGTCCGCTGAAGGGCCGCTGGCTGGAAGTGTCCGGCTCGGGCCAGGTGCACCCGTCGGTGGTGCGCAACTTCGGCCTGGACCCGGAGAAATACATTGGTTTCGCGTTCGGCTCCGGCCTGGAGCGCCTGACCATGCTGCGCTATGGGATCAACGATTTGCGCCTGTTCTACGAAGGCGACCTGCGTTTCCTGAAGCAGTTCAACTAATACGGCACCGCCCTAAAACAAGAAAGTCGAACGACTATGCAATTCTCTGAAAATTGGCTGCGTACCATGGTCGATCCGAAGATGACTTCGGACGAACTGGCCCATCTGCTGACGATGTCCGGCCTGGAAGTGGAAGAAGTGGAACCGGTCGCGCCGCCGTTCTCCAACGTGGTCGTCGGCCACGTGCGCGAAATGGCCAAGCACCCGAACGCTGATCGCCTCAACGTCTGCCAGGTGGACGTGGGCACCGGCACCTTGCTGACCATCGTCTGCGGCGCGCCGAACGTGCGCCCGGGCCTGAAAGTGGTATGCGCCATGGCTGGCGCCGTGTTGCCGCCTGGCGCCGACGGCAAGCCGTTTGAAATCAAGGTAGGCCAGCTGCGCGGCGTCGAATCGCAGGGCATGCTGTGCTCGGCCAAGGAACTGAAGCTGTCGGAAGAGGGCAGCGGCCTGCTGGAACTGCCGGACGATGCGCCGGTCGGCACCAACTTCCGCGACTACTACGCGCTGAATGACCTGAAATTCACCATCAAGCTGACCCCGAACAAGGCGGACTGCCTGTCGGTGCTGGGCGTGGCGCGCGAAGTGTCGGCGCTGACCGGCGTGGCGCTGAACGTGCCGGAGTTCCGCGCGGTCGCGGTGAATAGCGACGAAAAACTGCCGGTGAAAATCTCGGCGCCGGACCTGTGCGGCCGCTTCTCGGGCCGTGTCATCCGTGGCCTGAACGCCAAAGCCGCGACCCCGGACTGGATGAAACAGCGCCTGGAGCGCAGCGGCCAGCGTTCAGTATCGGCGCTGGTGGACATTTCCAACTACGTGATGCTGGAACTGGGCCGTCCGACCCATGTGTTCGACCTGGACAAGATCCACGGCGGCCTGGACGTGCGCTGGGGCCGCAAGGGCGAATCGCTCAAGCTGCTGAACGGGAATACTGTCGCGGTCGATGAGTGGGTTGGCGTGATCGCCGACGACCAGGAAATCGAATCGCTGGCCGGCATCATGGGCGGCGATGCTACCGCCGTCTCGCTGGATACCGGGAATATTTACCTGGAAGCGGCATTCTGGTGGCCGAACGCCATCCAGGGCCGTGCCCGCAAGTACAACTTCTCGACCGACGCGGCGCACCGCTTCGAGCGTGGCGTGGACTATGCGACCACCGTCGAGCACATCGAGCGCATCACTGCGCTGCTGATCGAAATCTGCGGCACCGGCACGACGCTGGTTGGCCCAATCGACGACCAGACCGTCAACGTACCGCAACGCGCGCCAGTCAAGATGCGCACTGCGCGCGCGCAGAAGGTCATCGGCGTGGCGCTGGACGACCAGGTCATTGCCGACATTTTCACCCGCCTGGCGCTGCCGTTTACGCTAGAAGAGGGCGTGTTCTCGGTGACCTCGCCGAGCTACCGTTTCGACATCGAAATCGAGGAAGACCTGATCGAGGAAGTGGCGCGCGTCTACGGCTTCGAGAACATCCCGACCGTGGCGCCGGTGGCTGCCAACACCATGATCATCGCGCCGGAAAACACCCGCTCGCTGTTCGCGGTGCGTCACCAGCTGGCCGACCTGGGCTATCAGGAAGTGGTCAACATGAGCTTCGTGGAAGCCGCCTGGGAGCAGGATTTCGGCGGCAACAGCAACCCGATCAAGCTGCAGAACCCGATCGCCAGCCAGATGAGCGTGATGCGCTCGACGCTGGTGGGCAGCCTGGTGGCCAACGTCCGTTACAACCTGAACCGTAAAACCAACCGCGTGCGCGCGTTCGAAATCGGCGCCATCTACCAGCGCGACGACAGCGTGGCCGATGGCGCGCTGACCGTGGCCGGCTATCACCAGCCGAAACGCGTGGCGGGCGTGGCCTACGGCCCGGTGGACGACGAACAATGGGGCCAGGATACCCGCGCTGTCGATTTTTTCGACGTCAAGGCCGACCTGGAGCACCTGTTCGCACCGCTGCAGCTGCGTTTCGTCAAGGCTGAACATCCGGCGCTGCATCCGGGCCGCTCGGCGCACGTGCTGCTGGACGGTAAGGTCATCGGCTTTGTTGGCGAGCTGCATCCACGCTGGCTGCAGAAATACGAACTGCCAAACGCAGCCATTGTGTTTGAACTTGATGCGATTGCCTTGCAGCAACGTCCAGTGCCAAAGTATGATGAGATCTCCAAGTTCCCGGGCGCCACCCGCGATCTGGCTGTGGTCGTCAAACAAGATGTGCCAGCGCAAGCAGTGCTGGATGCATTTGATGCTGCCGTGCAACTGATTCCGCAAGGTAAGATTTTGCAAGCCATTGTTTTGTTTGATGAATATCGGGGTAAAGGGTTGGAGGCAGACGAGAAATCACTTGCTTTCCGCTTTAGCTTGCAAGATACTCAAAACACGCTGCAGGACGACGTGGTGGAAGCGGTCATGACCGCTGCCGGCGACGCGGCCAAGCAAAAACATGGTGCACGCCTGCGCACGTAAGCATCCCCGGTCGTTCCGGCTTGCGCCGGGGTGACGTGATTACCGGAGTCCGGCTTAGGCCGGACTTGTTCATTTTTACTAAAGGCAGGGCTGGAAAATTAATAACAACGACGTTGATTCCGCCGTACTCCAATCCGCATTGGCTGCCGATCTGCACCGGGCCATGCAGGTTGCCAAGGTGCGCCAGGATGCAGAAAAAGATTTGCCGACGCTGACCAAGGCAGAACTGGCCGAACTGTTGTTCGAACAGGTCGGCCTGAACAAGCGTGAGGCCAAGGATATGGTGGAAACCTTCTTTGACGAGATCCGCAATGCGCTGGAGCGCGGCGAAGCCGTCAAGTTGTCCGGTTTCGGCAACTTCCAGTTGCGCGACAAGCCGCAGCGACCGGGCCGCAATCCGAAAACCGGTGAGGAAATTCCGATCACGGCGCGCCGCGTCGTGACCTTCCACGCCAGCCAGAAACTCAAGGGCATGGTGGAAGAGAGCAATCCGATGACGCGCGCCGCCGCCTGAACGGGAGCTGAGTAGCAATGAACGATCGCCTCGCCAAGTCGGAACTGGTGGTCCTGCCGCCCATTCCCGCCAAGCGCTACTTCACCATCGGTGAGGTTAGCGAACTGTGCGGCGTGAAGCCGCACGTGCTGCGTTACTGGGAGCAGGAATTTACCCAGTTGAAGCCGGTCAAGCGCCGCGGTAATCGGCGCTATTACCAGCACCACGAGGTGCTGTTGATACGTCGCATCCGCGAACTGCTGTACGAGCAGGGCTTCACCATCAGCGGCGCCCGGAATAAGCTGGACCACCGGGGCAGTGCCACGCCGGAGTATGATGACGCTGCAGCGGTCAACGGCACAGCGCCATCGGCCGTTATGCCAGCGCTGGATCGTGGTGCAGTCCGCAGCGAACTGTTAGCCATTCTGGACTTGCTTAAGGCCGGCTGAATGCCCCGCGCACTGCTGGCGCACAGCGCGACGGGTGTAGGATTGCTGCTATACTTTCAATATTATTCGATTATCAGTGATGAAACCTGATGCACGGTCGCGGACAGTCCGGGTCTATGCCGGACACGACGAGAGGAAACAATGATACGCGTTGCCATTTGTGACGACCATCAAATTGTAAGAGCAGGCTTTAAACAGATTTTTTCATCCTCGGACGATTTCGAGGTAGTGGCAGAAGCCGGGACCGGCCGCGAAGCGTTGGACATTGCCCGCCGTGAAATTTGCGATGTGCTGTTGCTCGATATCGCTATGCCCGATCAAAGCGGTATCGATACCTTGCGCACCATACGCCAGGGGCAGCCAGATCTGCCGGTGCTGATTTTATCCGGCTATCCGGCGCAGCAATACGCGCTGAACCTGTTCAAGATGGGCGCCAACGGTTATCTGAACAAAGAGTGCGAGGCGGATGAACTGATGACGGCTGTGCGCACGGTTTACCAGGGCCGTCGCTATGTCAGTTCGCAAGTGGGCGAACTGCTGGCGCAAAGCTTTGACCGCGACCCTAACAAGGCGCCGCATACCGAGCTGTCGGACCGTGAGTTCCAGGTCTTCCTGCGCCTGGCGCGTGGCGCCACCGTGTCGGATATCGGTGTAGCCTTGTCGCTGAGTATCAAAACGGTATCGACCTACCGTACGCGCATCATGGAAAAGATGGGAATGCAGTCGAATTCCGATCTGACTTACTACGCGATGAAGAATAATCTTCTGGATTAAGGCTGCGCACGGCGTTGCCCGTGCGCACTGTTGGAGTGCGCACAGACGCATCAATTTTTCTTCCAGTCTATAATTGGGTAGCTTGGGTCCCCGCGCCCCCCAATAGTGAAGGAAACGGATGTATTTCACCGTCCAGACAGCGCCGCATCACCGGATGCCGCTGTACAAGACCGTCTTGTGCGTGACCTGCGCGCTGCTGTTGATCGTCAACGGTTTCAGCATGTTCCATAATTTGCAGGCGCTACGCGGCGCCCAGCTGCTGCTCGGCCAGACCGCGCGCGTGGCAGATCGCCTGCAATACCTGAACGTGCTGGTGCTGGATGCCGAGAGCAGCATGCGCAGCTATTTCCTGTCCGGACGTGATTCCTATCTGGGGCCGACGCGCACCGTGCTGACCGATAGCGAAACCGAGTTCCGCGAGCTGGAAAAGCTGCTGGCCGATAATCCCTCCCAATTGAAAAACCTGACCCAGCTGCACACGCTGGTGCGCCGTCGCCTGAGTATCATGAATCAGGCGATCGAAGTATACCGCGACGGCGGACTGCAGGAAATCGTCAACATTGCCAAGCTGAGCGACGACCGCGCCAGCATGGATGAGATCCGCCTGCTGGTGGTCATCATGGAGCAGGAGCAGAACGAGACGCTGAACACCCGTAGCGCAGTGTTCTACCAGGAATACCAGAAGGCGGTGTGGCTGGGCGTCAGCATCAATGCGCTGGCAATCCTGGTGCTGATCATGTTCTACCAGCTGGTACGGCGCAGTTTTGCGCACCGCGCGGCAGTGGAGTATGCATTGCAGAGCACCAACGAAAACCTGGAAACCACCGTGCAGCAGCGGACCGAGCAGCTATCCGTGCTGTCGCGGCGCCTGATTTCGATCAGCGAGGAAGAGAAAATGCGGCTGTCGCGCGAACTGCATGACGAGCTGGGCGCCAATTTGACCTCGATCAGCATGGATATCGCCGCCGTGACCCAGCAATTGCGGCATACCCATCCGGAACTGGCGGAGCAGCTCAAGCGCGCGCGTGGCACGCTGGTGGAAACCGTGGAAATGAAGCGGCGCATCGTCGAAAACCTGCGGCCAAGCCTGCTGGATAACCTTGGCCTGTGTGCGGCAATCGAAAGCTATTGCCAGGAATTCACCCGCGCGTCGCAGGTGCGCTGCGACTGCAATGTGGCGGCCGAGATCGAAGGCTTGAGCCGCAATTCCGGCGACCTGACAATTGCGCTGTTCCGCATCGTGCAGGAATCGCTGACCAATATCCGCAAGTACGCCAAGGCGTCACGCGTGACGGTCACCCTGAACCGCGCCGACCAAGGGCTGATGCTGCGGATTATTGACGATGGGGTTGGCATTGCCCCGGATACCATTATCAAGCCGATGTCGCATGGTTTGCTGGGCATGCGCGAGCGTGCGTTGCAACTGGGCGGTACCATGAATATACGGCGCGGCCGGAATGATCAGGGAACCTGTATTGAAGTGGCGATTCCGCTGCGCGCACGGGATGGCGCTGCGGCGCCGAACGAGCCGCCGACGCATGAGCGGAGGACGGTCAATCCGGGCATGACGCCGACCATCCTGCCGCCGGCGCTTACCGATGTCATCAGCAGCGCGCTACATCAAGGCGCAGACGGTCAAACTCCGACTTCGCCACCTTATAGCACTCACCCGCATACGCCTCCAAGCCTGAGCGATCAAGTACGGTGATGTTGCCGCGGCGGTAGGTGATCAGGCCCTCGTCCTGCAGCTTGCCGGCGGCGGCGGTAATACTTTCGCGGCGCACGCCCAGCATGATGGAAATCATTTCCTGGGTGACTTTGAGCGAGTTGGCTGGCGAGCGATCCAGGCGATCCAGCAGCCAGCGGCACAGTTTCTGTTCGATCGAGCTGTGGCGACCACCGACGGCGTTCTGCGCCATCTGCGCGAACAGCGCAGTGTTGTAGCGCATCAGCAGCGCTGGCAGCGAACCGCCCTTGGCGAAGGCTGCGCGCAGATGCTCGGCCTTCATGCGGTAACCGTAGCCGGCAGCCTGCACCACGGCGCTGCACATGGCGCGCTCGCCTTCAAACAGCGATACGCCGACCACGCCTTCATGGCCCACCACGGCGATCTCGGTAGTGGCGCCGTCTTCCATCACATACAGCAGCGAAACAATCGCGGTGGTCGGGAAGTGCACGTATTCCATCGCGCTGCCAAACTCGAACAGCTCCTTACCGAACGGCAGTTGCACCAGTTCCAGATGTTCAAACAGGGATTCCAGCACTTCGCGCGGCAGTGCGCCGAGCAGTTCATTCTGCTGCGTGCCGCTAAAGGTGACCACAGGCCGGGCCGCAATATGCTTGTAGGCGTTACCGCTGATTGCGTGGACTTGGGTGTTGTTCATGGGATCCTCAAAGCTAGTTACGTGTTGCTGTAACTTTATGAGGATTGTTAATTGGCGAACATAAGAGGAGGGGACGCACGAATGTAGGCCTGGAACAGGCAGGAGTGTAGTCCTGATCCTACGTAGGGTACTGTCTTTCCATGAGAGGCAGCGGCATAATGGCATACATCCCGAAAACAGGGCGCACGAATATGCATGTACTTGTAGTGGAAGACGATGCAGTGTTGGCAGACGGCCTCAGCCGGGCGCTGGGCGGCCACGCCATGCAGGTACAACTGGTCGCCGATGGCTTGCAGGCGGATCAGATCCTGCAGCGCGCGGGCACGGGTGCGGTCGACGTGGTGGTGCTGGACATCGGCCTGCCCGGCATCGACGGCTTTGAAGTCGTCCGGCGCCTGCGCGCGCGGGGGGCGACCGTGCCGGTGCTGCTGCTGACGGCGCGCGATGCGGTGGAGGACCGGGTGCGTGGGCTGGAGCAGGGCGCCGACGATTACCTGGTCAAGCCATTTGCCAGCGCCGAGCTGGTGGCGCGCGTACGGGCGCTGGCCCGCCGCAACGCCGCCCGGCCGGCCGCGCTGTCACTGGGCGACTTGGCGCTGGACGCGGCCACCAAGCGCGCCCGCGTCGGCGAGAAGGTGATCGAACTGTCGGTGCGCGAATGGGCCGTGCTGGAGTACTTGCTGCAGCATGCGTCGCGGGTGGTCTCCAAGCAGCAGATTATCGACGCCATCCTGCCATGGGGCGAAGACCTCAGCCTGAACGCGGTGGAAGTCTACATCTCGCGCCTGCGGCTGAAGATCGCCGATGCCGGCGTCACCCTGCGCACCATTCGTGGCTTCGGCTATATGCTGGAGCTGGCCGCATGATGCAGCTGCACAGCATCCGCCTGCGCTTGCTGAAGTGGCTGATCCCGCCCATCCTGCTGATGAATCTGGGCGCCGCCGCGCTGGCGTATGCGCTGGCGCCGCCGGCCTTGCGCGATGCAGTGCTGCGCACGCTGGTACTGCTGGAAATCGTGCTGGCACTGGCGTGCGTGGCCTTGATCTGGTTTTCGGTCAGCAACGGCCTGCGACCGCTGAGCCGCCTGCGTGCCGAACTTAATCAGCGCGAAGGAGACGACCTGGCGCCGGTGGACGCCGCGCATGTGCCGTATGAACTGGAACCGGTCGTGTCGGCGCTGAATGGCTTGCTGGCGAAAGTCGGCGAGGGCGCGCAGGCGCGGCAAGACTTCCTGGCGAATGTCGCGCACCAGCTGCGCACGCCGCTGGCCGGGCTCAAGACCCAGCTGGAATGGCTGGGGGCGCGCCAGGCGCAAGCGGACAGCGCAGAATCGGTGCGATTGATGCTGTCCGCCACCGAGCGCATGATACGCCAGACCAACCAGCTGCTATCGCTGGCGCGCGCCGAGCCGCAGCATTTCGAGAAAGCCCGGCTGGAGCCGCTGGCACTGGACGTGCTGGTCGCCGAGGCGGTCCAACCGCTGGTCGACCTGGCCTCGCTGAAGGACATCGATATCGGCTTCGACCTGCAACCGGCCATCATCAGCGGTGACCGCTTCCTGCTGCGCGACCTGCTGGATAACCTGGTCGACAACGCCATCCGCTACACGCCGGCACAAGGCGCGGTTACGGTGACGGTGCGGCCCGGCCTGTTGATGGTCGAGGACAACGGCCCCGGCATCCCGCCGGACAAGCGTGAGCAGGTTTTCAGCCGCTACGTCCGGCTGGACGACAAGGTCCACGGCAGCGGCCTGGGCCTGGCCATCGTGCGCGACATCGCCGCCGTGCATGGCGCCAGGCTGACCCTTTCCCAGCCTGCCGGCGGCCACGGGGCGCTATTTATGGTGAAATTTAGCTGAATCTGTGCGCTTGTCAGCCATTTGTCAGGATTTCCTCAGGGAAATGCAAGGCAGGCGGCGTACACTGCTCCTCAACAACTCATTCATCAGAGGGGATCTGGCCATGAAGCGCATCCAGCAGGGTTTTACACTGATCGAAGTGCTGATTACCGTGGCCATCGTCGGCATCCTGCTGGCCGTGGCGGTGCCAGCCTACAGCGATTACGTGACCCGTGGCCGCCTCACCGAAGCCTTTGCCGCGCTCGGCGGCGCGCAGCCGGCCGCCGAACAGTTCTGGGCGAATAACCGTACCTATGTCGGCTTCGACGGCTCGGCCAACTTCCCGGTTGCCACCGCCAACTTCACCTACGCGCTCGGCAACGCCACCACCTCCACCTACACCATCACCGCCACCGGACGCAGCAAGGCTGCCGGTTTTGCCTACACCATCAACGAAAGCGGCGTGCGCACCACCACCACCAGTCCGACCGGCTGGGGGACCAGCACGACCTGCTGGGTCGACCACAAGGGCGGCGCATGTACCGAGTAAGCAGCCATGCCGGCTTTACGCTGATCGAGCTGCTGGTCACCATTACCGTGTTCGGCATCATGCTGGCCATCGGCATTCCCGGCGCGAGCAACTGGCTGCTGGCCAATCGCGCGCGCGGCGTGAGCGAGTTCTATGCGGAAGGCTTCGGCATGGCGCGCCGCGAGGCGATTTCGCACAACACCGCCAGCCGCATCTCGCTGACGCCGAACCCGAACACCGGCCAGATGGACTGGCAGGTCGACCTTTGCTACGTCGGCGCCGACACCCAATGCCTGCCGGATCAGCAAGGCTGGTCGAGCACCGACGCGCCGTCGGCCAACGATCCGCTCGGCGAGGCCGGCTATCGCTCGGTATTCCGCTCGGCGGATGCGCTGCCCTCGGCTGAAGTGCTGCAGCCGAGCGTGCTGCCGGCCGGCAGCTCCCAGGTGTATTACACGGCGCTGGGCTGGGTCAACACCAATTTCGACGAACGCTTGACGCAGCTGCGGCTGGACCCGGCCGCCAAATACCTGCACGAAGTGCCGGCGGTGGCGCTCAGCATCACGCTGGCCGGCATGGCCACCAAGTGCGATCCGACCGTCACCAGCCACGATAACCGGGCGTGCCCGCCATGAAGCCGCCAGTTCGCCAGCGCGGTCAACGCGGCATAGCCCTGCTGGAGGCGATGCTGGCGATTGTCATCCTGGGCATCGGCCTGCTCGGCACGGTGGGCATGCAGGCGCGCGCCTATTCGGCGCTGTCGGACGCCGGTATGCGCGCCGAGGCCACGCTGGCGGCGGAAAAGCTGATCGGCGTGATCAATACCGACGTGGCCAATGTCGCGCAGTACAATCTGGCGGAAAACGGCGCGGCGAATGACACGCTGGCGCCCTGGGTGCTGGAAACCAAGGCGGCGATTCCGGGCGCCGTGCTGTCGGTGGCGGTGCTCGACCAGCCGGCGCAAAACCGCTACCAGGTGGATATTTCGATCCGCTGGCAGCGCAAGGCACGCAGCGAGGCCAACCGGCACCGCGTCACTTCCTATATCGCGCGCTGACATGGACACCTCGCGTCAAACTCGGGTACATCGCAAGCATCCCGGCCCCGGCCCCGGCTTCTCGCTGGTCGAGCTGATGATCAGTGTGGTGATCGGCTTGCTGGCGCTGCTGTTTGCGACCCGGCTGGTCATCAGCGGCGAGGCCAACAAGGATGCCGCAGTGGGCGGTGGCGATTCGATGCAGAACGGCATGCTGGCCATGTTCCAGCTGAGCGGTGACGCCGCCGTCGCCGGCTGGGGCCTGAACGACAGCACCGTGGCCGGCTGCGCCGCCGTCTTCAGCGACCAGCGCGGTTACCAGCTGCTGACCGTCAAGCGCGATGGCGCCGATATCACGCCGCTGGCCTCGGTGGTGATCCAGTCCAACGGCGCCAATCCGGATGTGATCTCCTTCAATAGCGGCAGCGCCAACGCCGGCGTCGGTTCGACGCTGATGAAGGCCGACTACACCGGCGAATCCTTCATCAAGGCGGCGGAACGTTCGCCATACGGTTACAACCCCGGCGATGTACTGGTCGTGGCCCCGCAAGCGCCAGACCGGCCATGCACGGTGATGCAGCTCGCTGGCTTCAACCCGGCCAACGGACGCGACGACGAAATGCTGCTGCTCGGCGGCAGCCAGTACCGCTACAACCCGGCCGCCAGCATGGTCCAGAACTACCGGATGAATGTGACTTATCTGTACAACCTGGGCGCGCCGGACCAGCTGCACTTCCACACCTGGTCGGTCAGCAACGGCGTACTGCTGCTGCGCGCCACCGATCTGGCCGGCGCCGGGGCAGCCGGCGTATCGGTGGCCGACAACATCGTCTCCATCAAGGCGCAATATGGCTTCGACACGCGCGTGATGGCCGGCTACGATCCGAACCCGAGCAACAACGGCAAGCAGTTGCTGCCGACCGCCAACGGCGGCATGCTGGTCGGCGCCTGGAGCGGCGCCATGCTGGATGCTGATGGCGACGGTTCCAACGGCGGTTTGGGCGACTATCAGCGCATCGCCGCCGTACGGATTGCCGTGGTCGCGCGCAGCAAAACCGTGGAAAAGCCCCGCCCGGGCGGCGAATGCACGGCCACCACTGTGCTGCCAACCGTGTTCGGCACCAATGCGCCGTCCGGCGTGCAGGCAGTACCGGTGCAGGTCAATGTGGCGGTGGCGGGCGACACGCTTAGCTGGAAGTGCTACCGCTACCGGGTGTTTGAAACCATCGTCCCCATCGTCAACGCACAGTACCGGCCATGAGCAATCCATCCATCCAGCGCGGCATTGCCTTGCCCGTCATGCTAATCATGCTGGCGGTGATGATGGTGAGCAGCATTTACCTGCTGAAGTCCAGCACCTCGACCACACTGACCACCAGCAACCTGGCGTATGACGCCGCCATGACCAAGGCGGCCGACGCCGGGCTGCACGCCGGCTTTACCTACCTGCGCAACCTGGCTGCCAAGCCGGACCTGCTGGTGAACCAGCCGGCGGCGGGCTATGTGGCGACGCTGACGCAAACCTGGACCGTCATCAATCCGAATTTCTGGCTGGGCTCGGTAACGCTGGCGGCGGATGCCGACGGCAACCGGGTTGAATATGTGATTCATCGTATGTGCAATCTGCCTGGTCCGTACGACAGCAACAACAATAAATGCCAAACCACGGCGCCGCGTCCCGGCATCACCGGGCCGCGCGCGCTAGGCGAAACCCTGCGCGTCGATGCGCCCAACCTGGCCAGCGCGGGGCAGATTCATTACGTGGTAACGGCGCGCGTCTTCGGACCGCGCGGCGGCAATGTGGTGACGCAAGCCGTCATCATGAAAGGGCCATAGGAGATCATCATGAAGAAGTTACTTTGTTTGCTGGCCTGGTTGGCCGGAGTGTCTGGAGTGGTGCTGCTACCCGGCGTATTACCGGCAATGGCGGCGACCACGCAAATCGCCCAGGTGCCGTTGCTGAACATCACCGGCACCGGCACGGTCAAGCCCAACCTGATGCTGCTGTTCGATAATTCCGGCTCGATGGACCAGACCTACACACCGGACTATGTCAACGACAACCTGTGCCGCAGCAGCGCCACGCTGGCACTGGGCGTCACTGCCTGCAACGTCGGCCACCCGCCGTTCATGAGCCCGGATTTCAACAAGCAATACTACAACCCGGCGATCCGCTACATGGTGCCGATCAAGGCTGACGGCAGCTACTATGCGGAGCAGAACGCCGCCAATACCAGCAACTGGACGGTGGTCAGCAATGACGGCTTCGGCGCGCGCCGTGCGGATTTGTTCGGCAACACCGGCAGCAACAATATCAACCTGGTCACCGGCTTCCCGGACCTGAAATGGTGTTTGTCCAGCAACAGCAACCAGTGCCAGTTCAACAGCGCCAGTTACACCTATCCGGACCTGTTGTACCGCTCGGCGGTCGACATCACCACCGGACCGTATTACTACACCATCGGCGTTGGCCAGTACTGCACCGACGACACCATGAAGACCTGCAAATCAACCAGCATCGGCGCGGCGGCGCCGGCCGGCTATCCGGTGCCGGTCAAGGTGCGCTGGTGCAGCGACCGTGCGCTGCTGCTGTGCCAGGGCAAGCGCGTGGGGAGCTATGTCTACCCGTCTTACTCGCAGCCGACCGGCGCCATCGTGGCCTTCGGCACGATCGCCATCGGCGCCTCCACCGCCGCCACCTCGCTCAGCATCAGCAATGTGCAGGTCACCGATACCAGCAACAACACCGTCACCATCAGCAACGGCTCGGTGACTGCCAGCACCGGCACCAACAGCGCCATCAAGCAGCAAACCACGGCCAGCGCGCTGGCGGCCAATATCATCGCCACCTCGACCGCCACCTTCAATGGCAACGCCACGTCGTCGCGGCTGTATTTCGCCTGCGTGCGCACGCCGACCGGGCAGGCCAGCGTGCCGGCTTGCAGC
>Ga0308163_10001706_pt1 | contig 22521 bp, 24 predicted proteins | sample PhyTR1_FD_201037 | JGI IMG/M metagenome (GOLD analysis project Ga0308163, IMG submission 201037) | Phyllosphere microbial communities from UC Gill Tract Community Farm, Albany, California, United States - DLSLT.R1 | ecosystem: Host-associated > Plants > Phyllosphere > Unclassified | place: USA... | reverse complement strand
GAGAAGGCCCGGCGGTATCTCGCGGCGGCCGACCAGTTCGTCGCCGGCGAGTACTGGGCCGCATCGCTCTGGCTGCACGCACTCCTGAGCACCTCTCCGGAGGAGATCATCATCACCGAGACACTGATGACGCGCGAGACACGGCGTCACGTATCGAGAGCCGTCGAACCGGGTGCACACCGACGGCAGGTTGCGCTCGCCCGCTGGACTCTGAGGGTGAGACGCGGAACTCTGCAGAATCCGGGCGGCGGCGACGACCGGATCCCGACGGCGATCGCCGCGGAGAGGGCCTACCGACAGGGCAAATTCGCCGAAGCTCAGACCGTCGTCTCCCGACTGCCGAAAGACGAGCTGCCTCCTCGCCTGCACGCCGCGGTGCTGCTCATCGCCGCCGCAAGCGACCTGCGCCTCGGCCGACGAGAGCCGGCCGTAGACGCGTTCCGGCGCGCGCACGACCTGATTCAGCACGAGGGGCTCTCGATGGTCTTCGCCACCATCGACGCGCGCGCCCTCCAAGAGCTGGCCGAGGCCGCTCAGCTACCGGTGGATTCCGCCGTATTGCAGTTCCTGCACGAGAGCACCGACGACCCGCGCCCCGCCGTTCCATCTCTGTCGAGGCGAGAACGCCAGGTACTCGCGCTCCTCGCCACTGGAATGTCGAACAATGAGATGGCCGAGGCGCTCTTCATCACGGTCAACACTCTGAAGTCGACGGTTCGCAATCTCTATCGCAAACTCGGCGTTCACGACCGCGCAGAAGCATCAGACCTCGCTCATCGACTCGGTCTCGACGACGGCGCCTGACGCTCATCGCCCCATTGGGATCTCAGGCACGCAGGAACTCGATCGCCGCTGTGCGGAAGTGGCGCGACGTGGGCGCATTGAAGTGGTTGCGTCCCGGGATCTCGTAGAAGACCCCGTTCGGTGTCGCCTCCGCGAGCGAGCGCGAGCGCTCGAGAATCGAGTCGTCGCTGCCCGTCGCAAACAGAATGGGCTGCAGGGGCGGATTCGACGGGTCGGGCTGGATGCCGTCGCGCATGCCGTCGACAAGGCTCATCAAGGCCTCGAGATCGTTGCCCGGGATGGCGGAGGCCATCGTCACATAGGCGCGGGTGATCCGATCCTCGACCTCGGCGCCGGTCTCGATGAACGCCCTGGCCTCGTCGGTGCGCAGTCGCGTGAGCGGTTGGCCGTCAGGGATTCCACCGAGGACCGCGCGAGTGATGCGCCCAGGCAGATCGAGCGCGGCCTGCCAACCGACCCGCGCACCGAGCGAGTAGCCCGCGTAGACCGCCTCATCGATCAGATAGGTGTCCATCACGACGATCAGGTCGGCGACGAGCTGTTCCATCGAATAGGCGGCGGGATCATGGGGCTTGTCGCTTTCGCCGTGCCCACGTTGGTCGAGGGCGATCACCCGATAGCCCGCTCGCGTGAGGTCGCGGGTCCACCCCGTCGCGTGCCAGTTGACGAGCGCGCTCGACGCGAAACCGTGCACCGCGAGAACGGTCGGCGCATCGGCATCGCCGAACTCGTAGGTGGCCAGCTGCAGCCCGTCAGACGACATGATCTTCTGCGCGCGAGGCGCTTCCGGCACAAGTGAGTTCACGCGACCAGTTTGCCAACAATCGCGGGCACCCATCGCCCAGCACGCGGCCGTGACATCGCATACTGGTGTCGTGACAGCCGCAGCCTCCGTTCTCGACGCCCTCGTCGCATCCATCGACACCCACCGTCTCGGCGCCTATGGCGTGCATGTTCTCGTCGATGATGACGAGGTACATCACCGCTGGCGTAGCGACGACCGCGAGAACCTCTACTCGGTCTCGAAAGGCGTCTGCGCCCTCGCGGCGAGTATTGCCGTCGACGAGGGTGTCATCTCGTTCGACACCACTCTCGGCGAGGCGTTCGCGGGCGCACAGATGGGCGCGGGCACGTCAGAGGTCACACTCCGCCATCTCCTCACCATGACGAGCGGAATCGACTTTCAGTGGTTCGGAGACCAGGAGGTCGTCTGGCCCGATCTCGCCTTCGAGATGATCGGCAGGCCCACACCCGGCGCAGGTCGCGTCTTTCAGTACTCGGATGCGAGCACCTACGTGGCCATGCGCATGCTGGGCTCGGTGGTCGGCGATGTGCGCGACTGGCTGATGCCGCGCCTCTTCGACCCGCTCGACATCCACAACCCGCAGTGGCACCGGTGCCCTCTGGGCTGGATCGTCGGCGGAAGCGGTCTCGAGCTGAGAACCTCGGAGCTGGCCCGCATCGGACGGCTTCTTCGGGACCGGGGCAGATGGAACGGACAGCAGCTCGTGTCGGCCGCGCGCATCGACGCACTGCACGGACGTTGGGTGACGACGGGCGGACAGCCTCCCTTCGAGCGTTACGGCATCGCCACCTGGGCCGGACCCGGTGATTCGTGGAGGCTGGACGGCCGGTACGGCCAGTACGTGATCGTCGACGAGGACCACAACTCAGTGATCACGATCACGGCCCACGAAGAGGCCCGGGATCACCGACTGGCCGAGCTCGCTCACGAGGCGCTCGTCGCGCACGCGCCCGCACGGCAGTGAGTGTGCCAGCGGCATGGCGGCGCGAACGGCGTGCCGGCCCAGCAACGAAGAAAGCCCCGCACATCACACGATGCGCAGGGCTTTTCTGGTGGCAAGTGAGGGATTCGAACCCCCGAAGTCTAAGACGGCTGATTTACAGTCAGATCCCTTTGGCCGCTTGGGTAACTTGCCAGGGCGCACCCGACCACGTGAGACACACAACCGAAGGCGCGTGTACACATTACCCGCCTTCACGCCGTCGGCGAAATCAGCCCGTCGCGAGGTCGTTCGAATAGCGGATGGCGTACTCCGAGACGCCCACCGCATAGGGCGCGGCGTCGTTGTATGCCGCGATGGCCATGCGCCAGTTGTCGGCCACCGAGAGGTCTCCGCCCGCATGGCAGAGGTAGTTGGCGGTGGCCAGCACGGCGTCGTCGAAGTTCTGTGGATCGACCTCTCCGTCGCCCGATCCGTCTGCACCCCAGTTGCGCCAACTGTCGGGGATGAACTGCAGCGGGCCGACCGCGCGATCCCACTCGGCGTCGCCGTCGATCGCGCCCTGGTCGCTGTCGGGAATCGCGTTGGTCGTCGCACCGTCGAGGGCGATTCCGAGAATGGGAGGGGTGACGAGGCCGTCGGCGCCGATCGACGAGCCGTCGATGGTGCCGTGATGGCTCTCCATCTCGCCGATGCCGGCCAGCGTGTTCCACCCGAGGTTGCAGCTCGGGTTCTGGTTGGCCGCGTAGACGGCAGCGCCTCCGTACGCCAGCATGGCGCGATCAGGGATGCCGGTGGCGGCGGCCGCGCGAGCCGCCCAGTCGGCGTCGATGAGAGTCGGCAGCCCGGCCCAGGGATCGACGATCGGGTTCAGCGCGGGCTCGAGCGGAGACATGGTCGGAGCCTCAGCCACCTCGGGCTCGCTGGGCTCGGGTGTGGTCGTGCAGCCGACGAGGGCGAACGCGACGACGAGAACCGGGGCAAGAACAAGGGAGCGACGCACTCGCACCAGTGTACGGATGGGGTCTGACACGGCACCGAAGCTAAACTGGGCCGCATGGCAGATTCAAGCTTCGACGTAGTCAGCAAGGTCGACAAGATGGAGGCGGACAACGCCCTCAATCAGGCGCACAAAGAGGTGGAGCAGCGCTACGACTTCAAGAACATCGGCGCTTCCATCGAGTGGAGCGGCGAGAAGGTTCTGATGAAGGCCAACTCCGCCGAGCGCGTGAAGGCGATCCTCGAGGTGTTCGAGGCCAAGCTCATCAAGCGCGGCATCTCCCTGCGCAGCCTCGACGTGGGCGAGCCCTACGCGTCCGGCAAGGAGTACCGACTCGAGGCATCCATGAAGAACGGCATCGAGCAAGAGGCCGCCAAGAAGATCTCGAAGCTCATTCGCGACGAGGCCCCCAAGGGTGTCAAGAGTCAGATCCAGGGCGACGAGCTGCGCGTCTCGTCGAAGAGCCGCGACGACCTGCAGGCCACCATGGCGCTGCTCAAGGGCGCCGATCTCGACGTGGCCCTGCAGTTCATCAACTTCCGCTGATCGGCGGTCAGATGGCGATGGATGCCCGCACGCCGGCCACCGCACCGCAGCCCGCGCCGGTTCCCGGCGTCGACGTTCCGGATGCCCGGGGCCGCACCGGCCTCGACCAGACCGGTCGTGAACTGACGGGCAACCCCCGCGTTCGCGTCACCGATGTGCGACTGCTCTCGTCGAACTGGCACGTGTTCCGTGCCAACACGCTCGAGTATCAGCGAGCAGACGGAGTCTGGGAGACGCAGCACCGCGAGACCTACGACCGGGGCAACGGAGCGACGATCCTGCTCTACTCCGTCGAGAAGCGCACGGTGCTGCTCACCCGCCAGTTCCGCTACCCGGCCTACGTGAACGGGCATCCGGACGGCAATCTCATCGAAGCGGCGGCGGGCCTGCTCGACGACGACGACGCGCTCACCGCCATCCGGCGCGAGGCGCGCGAGGAGACCGGCCACGAGATCGGCGAGGTCAGCCCCGTATTCGAGGCGTACATGAGCCCCGGCTCGGTGACCGAGAAGCTCTTCTTCTTCGCCGCGCCCTACTCGCCCGACACACGAGCGGATGCCGGCGGCGGGCTTGCCGACGAAGGCGAGGAGATCGAGCTGCTCGAGATCGACTTCGACGAGGCGCTCGACCGCATCGGCGGCGACATCATCGACGCGAAGACGATCATGCTGCTGCAGTGGGCAGCGTTGCGCGGGCCGTTCGCACCGCTGCGCCCTTCGCCGGTCGAGTAGACCGCTTGCCTCGCTGATCGAGTAGCCGCACGAGGCTCGAGGCGGCGTATCGAGATCACGTCACCGGATCTCGATATGGTCGCTGAGCGACCTACTCGATCAGCGCAGCAGGCGCCTACTTCGCTGCTGCCGCGAGGGTGTCGACGAGGTTGTCGAGGCCCCACGGGAGTGACAGCGCGGTGGGCGGCGAGACGGCAGAGATGTTCTGCGCTCCCACGAGCTGAGCGGCGTGCCCGGCCGCGACGGCCGGAATGACCGACGTCTGCGGCGAGCTGATGAACGTGTCGGCCTCGGGCTGAGTGGTCGCGTAGTTCAGCACGACGTCGGCCTGCAGCTTGTCGAGCTGCTCGTAGCTCAGCGTGTAGAAGAACGTGCCATCGCCGTTCGACAGGTCGTCGACGGCCGGGGCGTTCGTGAAGCCGAGGTCGAACATGAAGCCCACCCGCGGATCGTTCTTCTTGTAGACGTAGAAGGTGCCCGAACTGTCTGCCACGGCGGCGAGAGTCTTGCCCTTGAACTCGGGGTGCTCAGCCGCCTTCTGGGCGATCTGCGCGTCGATGTCGGACAGAACCGTCTTGGCCTCGTCGCTCTTGCCGAGGGCGGTGCCCACGGTGGTCACGACGTCACGCCACGGTGTGCTCCACGCCTGGTCGGGGTACGCGACGGTCGGCGCGATCTCGGACAGCTTCTTGTACTGCTCTTCGGTGATGCCCGAGTAGACAGCCAGAATCACGTCGGGGTCGGCGGCAGCGATGGCCTCGTAGGGAGGCTCGTCGGGCGATTCGGGAAGGATCGTCGGCATCGCGGCGCCATCCTTGTCGATCGCGTCTTTGACCCAGGGCAGTACGCCGTCTTTGTCGCCCGCGTACGAGTCGAACGGGATGGCGACAGGGATCACGCCGAGAGCGATGGATGCGTCGGTGCTGCCCCAACCGAGCGTCACGACATTCTTCGGGTTGGCCGGCACGGTGGTCTCACCGAACGCGTGCTCGATGGTTGCTCCGCCGGTCGACGCGGAGTCGGTCGACGAGTCGGAGGCAGCGGTGCTGCATCCGGCCAGCAGCAGGGCGGCGGTGAGAGTCGTCGCTACGATCGCGGCGATTTTCATTCTTCGGGGCACGGAAAGGTCTCCTATGGTGATGCGACAGGGCAAGGGTTGTTAGGTAAGCCTAAGCTGACCTGACCGATTTGCGCTAATTCGTCATAGACCGTGATGAAAACGGCCCATCGGCACGACCATCGGAGAATGACTGATCGGATCGTCGATGATCACGGCCTCGAGCCCGAACGCTGCACCCACGGTGTCGATCGAGATCACGTCGGCCGGTCGGCCCTCCGCCACGATCTTGCCGGCCGACATCACCACGAGGTGATCGGCGTAGCGCGCCGCCAGATTGAGATCGTGCAGCACCATCACCACCGTGGTCCCCCGCTCGCGGTTCAGCTCGTGCAGAAGGTCGAGCACCTCGATCTGGTGCGTCACATCGAGGAAGGTCGTGGGCTCGTCGAGCAGCAGAATGTCGGTCTGCTGTGCGAGCGCCATGGCGATCCACACCCGCTGGCGCTGGCCGCCCGAGAGCTCGTCGATGCGGCGGTCGGACAGATCGACCGTGTCGGTCGACCGCAGCGCCTCCGCGACCGCCTCCGAGTCCTCGGCGGTCCATTGCCTGAAGAGTCCCTGGCGAGGAAACCGACCGCGTCCCACGAGGTCGGCCACGGTGATGCCGTCAGGAGCGATCGGCTGCTGTGGGAGCAGGCCGAGGACGGTGGCCAGTTGCTTGCTTGGATAGCGGTGCACGTCGGTCCCGTCGAGCGTGACGACCCCTGCGTCCGGGCGCAGCAGTCGCGCGAACGAGCGAAGGAGGGTCGACTTGCCGCAGGCGTTCGGACCCACGATCACGGTGACGCGGCCGTCGGGGATGACGGCGTCGAGGTTCTCGACGACGCGACGTCCGTCGTAGCCGAGAGCAAGACCATCCGCTCGCAGTTCATGAGACGTCATGCTGTTCCTCTCGATCGGTTGCTGCGGGCCAGCAGAACCAGCAGAACGGGGGCGCTCACGATCCCCGTCACGATGCCCACGGGCACCTGCAGACCTGACACCGCGTGCTGCGCGATCAGGTCGGAACCCGTGACGACGAGCGCGCCCACGAGTGCACTCACAACAAGAGCGGGCCCGGTGCCGCCCAGGAGCCGTCGCGCGATGGGCGCAGAGACGAAGGCGACGAACACCACAGGCCCGGCGGCGGCCGTGGCGACTGCTGCCAGCCCCACGGCGATCAGGGTGATGACCAGCCGCGCCGGAGTGACGCGCACACCGAGACCGGTCGCGGCCTCGTCGCCGAGCTGCAGCATCCGGAGCCGGGGCGACACCAGGGCGAGCGCCAGTACGAGCACGACGAGCCCCACGGCGGTACTGGTCAGCTCCTCGGACGTGACCGTTCCGAGGCTGCCGACGAGCCAGACCAGGGCCGACTGCGCGTCGCGCACATCTGAACGAGTGAGCATGAAATTGATCGCGGCCTGGGCGAGAAAAGCGAGCGCGATGCCGATGAGCACGAAGCGAGAGCCCGCCACGCCGTGTCGGGCGGCGAGCACGGTGATGAGGCCGGCCACGAGCACGGCACCGCCGAAGGCTGCGAACGAGACGGCGAGGCCGCTCCAACCCGCGAGAAGAATCGCCCCGACCGCGGCCGCGCTGGCGCCCTGCGAGATGCCGATGATGTCGGGGCTTGCGAGGGGATTGCCGAGCAGACTCTGGAAGACCGCACCGGCCAGCCCGAAGGCCGCGCCCACCATCAAGCCGAGCAGGAGTCGAGGCACCCGGAGGCCGAGGATCACGAAGCGGTCGCCCCCGCTGCCTCCACCGAACAGTGTGCTGAGAACGTCGCCCGGCGCGACCACCCGATCGCCGAGTATCAAGGCCACCACGGCGAGGGCAGCAAGCACCACAATCAGAACGGCAGCGATCACAAGAGACCGGATGCGCCCAGCCCGGCGGGCGACGGCGACACGGGCGAGATCGTCGACAGAGGGCCGGTATCGCTGCTGGACAGTCATCGGGTGACCGCCTTGTTTCCTCGGACGAGTGCGATCAACACGGGCGCGCCGATGAGCGCCACCAGGATGCCCGCCTCAAGCTCGGAGGGCGGGGCGATCAGGCGCCCGATGGTGTCGGCGATGACCAGCAGGGCCGCCCCGAGGGGCATCGACCAGAGCAGGATCCAGCGGTAGTCGGCGCCGACGAAGCGACGCGCGATGTGTGGCACGACCAGTCCGACGAACACGAGTGGGCCCGCGAGCGATGTCGCCGAACCGCACAGGAGGATGATGGCCGCGCCCGCCACGATGCGGGTCAGTCCCACCCGCTGGCCCAGGCCGCGCGCCACATCGTCGCCGAGAGCGAGCGAATTGAGGCTGCGTCCGAGCAGCAACGCGGTCACCGACCCCACGACGAGAAACGGCGCGAGCGTTGCCACGGTCGATACGTCTCTGCCCACCAGCGAGCCGACCGACCAGAAGCGGAACTGCGCAAGAGTATCGAGGTCGCGCAGCAGAATCAGGGTGATGAACGAGGTGAGCACGGCGGTCGTGGCCGCTCCGGCGAGGGTGAGACTGAGCGGAGACGGGCCCGTGCGGCCGGAGGCCACCGCGTAGACCAGCGCCGCGGCCAGCGCGGCTCCCCCGAACGCGAACCAGACGTAACCCGAGGGCGCGGTGACGCCGAAGAAGGCGATGGCCGTGACCACGGCGAGCGAGGCGCCGGCGTTCACGCCGAGAAGACCGGGATCAGCGAGCGGGTTTCGCGTCAGCCCCTGCATCAGCGCACCGGCGAGTCCGAGTGCCGCACCGGCCACGAGACCGATGATCGTGCGGGGAACGCGCAGATCGAGCACCACCATCTGCTCGACGCTGCCCGTGCCGCGCGAGAACACCGCATCGAGCACCGAGGTCACGTCGATGGAGCGGCTGCCGAGCAGCAGGCTCGCCCCCGCCGACAGAAGCACGACCACGAGGAGAGCTATGAAGCCCAGAGTCCTCGTCGCGGGCCGGGCAAAGGTAAGCATTACCTAAGTATGACAGCCTGCCCGAGCTGCTCTCTGAGAACGAGGGCGTCGATCGTCAGTAAGTGACGGTGACTTCCGTTCCCATCGGAGCCCAGTCGAAGACGGTGGCTGCCTTGTCGAGCGGCATGTTGATGCAGCCGTGGCTCATGACGTTGCCGAAGTTGTTGTGCCAGTACGCACCGTGGAGCGCCTCGTCGCCGTTGTAGTACATGACGTCGGGCACGTTCTTTGTGTAATAGTTGGGCGCCTGGGTGAGGTCTGGGTTGCCCATGTTCTGGGAGGTCAGCTTTGCCGTGATGCGGAAGCTGCCGGTGTGCGAGTCGTGCCCCGACACACCCGACGAGATCAGGAAGCTGTCGACCACCTGGCCATTCTCGAAGAGGTACTCGCGCTGCTCACTCAGGTTGACGACGATATTGCGTGACGTCTTCGTGACCTGGGCTGGCGTGACGGTGACCGGAAGCTCGAACGCGGGCTTGCCCGTCGCCAGCTGCGTCGCGAAGGCTGCCGCGACTCCGCTCGTGTCGCCGAGTGCGCGACCGTCGACTCCGGCAGCAACCGTGTCGAGAGTCTCGCCCTCGGTATCGGTGATCACCGTGCCGTTGACGGCATCGCGATTCACAGCCGCGGGCAGCGTGTCGACGACCTTCTGAATGGCGGCCTTGTCTGCGGTGTAGCTGTAGGTTCCGTCGTCGTTCGTCGCGAGAGTGATCCACGACGCCACTACCGAACGGTCGACCGGAACGGTGCGTTCGTCGCCGACGTAGAACCCCGCCGTGTCGAGAACCGTGTTCAACTCGGTGGCCGTCGCGGTTACAGCGTCGGTCGACGCCGAGGCCGGCACGACCGTCTGCACTGCAGCGACATCGACGCTGGATTTGCCCGACACGAGGGCATCTTGCAGCGCCGTGCGGAACGTCTCGAGGTCGACTCCTGCTCCATCGACCGCGGGCGTCACCGTGTAGGAGGCCGTTGCGGAGTCGAACGCCATCGTCGCGTTCTCGGGATCGACGAAGAGTTCTGGAGCGAGCTTGCGCAACGCCGCCGTCGCGGTCTTCGTGTCGATCTTGACCGTCGGCGTGACGGCCGTCTTCGCGTTCCACGCGGTCACGTTCCAGAACGGGTTTTGGGAGTGAGCCTTCTCGGCAAGAGTCTGCGCGTCTACGGACGCCCCGAGGTCGGCGCCTGTGAGTTCAGCCGAGCTGTCGGAGGAGGTATTCGCGATGCTGGCGCCGAGCTGCGCGCCGCGCACGATCTTGTCACCGTCAGGGCCGGTGATGACCAGGGCGGTGTCGGCGAGTTTCTGGCTGACGGCGTCGGATGCGGCGCCGACGGTCATGCCGCCGACATTCACTCCGGCGACAGTCGTTCCGGGCGCGATCAGGAACACGGACGCTGCCACCAAGGCGACCACGGCGACGACCGCAGGAACGCCGATCCAGACCCCGAGGTGACGCTTCTTCTTCTTCGTGGCCTCGGGGATGACCCATCGAGTCGTGCCCGGCGTTTCGGTCGCTGCCGCGGTGGCGGTTGTGTCAGACGCGACAGCTGACGCCTCGGGCACACTCGGCGCAGGAGCCAATTCAGTCACGTCATCACCTCAGCCTCGGAGAACCCACTATTCACATGCTACGTCACGAGTTCTGTGCAACCGATAACAATAAGGCGTCAGGTGTTGGAAACCCGAATCATCTCGTCGCGCGGCACGACCTTCTTGCGCAGGCGACCCTCGGCCTCGCCGAGCGCGAGCTCGTGCTGATCGAGCTGGTGCCAGCCGTCGATGGTCGTGAACTCGACCCCGCGTGAGGTGAGCAGTTCGACGACGCTCTGCTCGTCGGGGTGCGTCGGCGCCCACCAGCTCGCCTGGTCGTTCACCACGTGCTGGATCGTCTCCATCGCGTCGGACTTCGTGTGGCCGATGAGGCCCACGGGCCCACGCTTGATCCACCCGGTGGCGTAGACACCCGGAATCACGGAGTTGTCGTCGGCGAGGGCCTGACCCTCGTGGTTCGGGATCACGCCGTGGCGCTCGTCGAAGGGGATGTCAGCCAGAGGCGATCCGAAGTACCCCACGGCCCGGTAGATGGCCTCGATCTCGATCTCTCGGATCTCGCCTGTTCCCTCGACGCTGCCGGCGCCGTCGGGCCGCGTGCGTTCGTAACGGATCGACGCGACCCGGCCGTCGGCATCCGATGTGATTTCGAGCGGCTTGGCGTAGAAGTGCAGGTGCAGGCGGCGCGAGGCCTCGCCCACCGGGCGCTCACGCCACTGATTGAGCACCTTGTTGATCACGAAGACCTGCTTGTTGCTGGCGATGGCGGCCTTCGACGCCTCGTCGAGCTCGAAGTCCTCGTCGTAGACGATCATGTCGACGTCGCGCATCTCGCCGAGTTCGCGCAGCTCGAGCGGGGTGAACTTGACCTGCGCCGGGCCCCGGCGTCCGAAGACGTGCACATCGGTGACGGGCGACGACTTGAGGATCTCGTAGACGTTGTCGGGAATCTCGGTGGGCAGCAGGTCGTCGGCGTGCTTGGCGAGGATTCGCGACACGTCGAGCGCGACGTTGCCGTTGCCGATCACGGCGACCGACTGGGCCTCGAGCGGCCAGGTGCGCGGAACATCCGGGTGGCCGTCGAACCAGCTCACGAAGTCGGCGGCGCCGTACGAGCCCTCGAGCTCGATGCCCGGAATAGCGAGCGGCGCGTCGGTGATGGCGCCCGTTGCGAAGATGACGGCGTTGTAGTGCCTCTTGAGGTCGTCGAGGGTCACATCGACGCCGTAGCGCACGTTGCCGAAGAAACGGATGTCTCCGCGGTCGAGTACCTCGCGCAGAGCGGTGATGATGCCCTTGATGCGCGGGTGGTCGGGGGCGACGCCGTAGCGGACGAGTCCGTAGGGAGCGGGAAGGTGCTCGAAGAGGTCGATCGAGACGTCGAAGTGACGTTCGGCCTTGATCAGAAGGTCGGCAGCGTAGATTCCGGCGGGGCCGGCTCCGACGATGGCCAGTCGCAACGTGGTCATTTAGGGAGGTGTTTCCTTAATTTGTGCGATCCACCACAGTGTCGGCGAATCGGGTGAGGGTCTTCTTGACGGTTCCGTCTGGAAGAGGAGCGAGAGCATCGACGGCACCGCGGGCCCAGCCATGTGCTTCATCGATCGTGGCCTTGGTCACCGGATGCGCGCGCAATTCGGCGATCACGGCGTCGACAGCGGCCTCGTCGACCGGCGCGCCCGGCTTCGCCGTAGCGACCGCGTCGATGCGCTTCAGCAGGGCGGCAGCCTCGGCATTGCGCTTGGCGCGCTTGCGCAGATAGAGGACGGGGAGCGTGACCACGCCCGCGCGCACATCGGTGCCCGCCTTCTTGCCCGTGGGCTGAGTCTTGCCGTCGCCCTGAGCGGGCGGCGACATGTCGAGCACGTCGTCGATGAGCTGGAAGGCGACGCCGATCTTCTCGCCGAACTCGATCACAGGCTGCTCGTACTCGACGGGAGCGTTCGAGAAGATCACGCCCATCTGGGCCGAAGCGGCGATGAGCGAACCCGTCTTGTCGCTCAGCACCTGCAGGTAGTGCTCGATGGGGTTCTCGTTGTCTTTGGGGCCGATGGTCTCGCGCAGCTGCCCCAGGCACAGGCGCTCGAAGGTGTCGGCCTGAAGCTGGATGGCGCGCTCGCCCAGGATGGAGAGCAACTTCGACGCGCGTGCGAAAAGCAGATCACCGACGAGGATCGCGATGGAGTTGCCCCACACGTTCTGCGCGGTCGGAACACCGCGCCTCACGGGAGCAGAGTCCATGACGTCGTCGTGGTAGAGCGACGCGAGGTGCGTGAGCTCGATCGACGCGCCAGCCATGATGACCTCGTCGGTCACGCCGTCACCGAGTTGAGCCGTGAGCATCGCCAGAATGGGCCGCACTCGTTTGCCGCCGGCCTCGAGCAGATAACGCGCCGCCACGTCGGCGAGCTCGTCGCTGAACTTGACCTCGGCGAACAGCCTCGCCTCGAGACGCTCGATTCCGTCGTCTACGGCACGCGCAACCTCACGGTCGCGACTCGTCGAGAAGAGTCGGTCGTGCAGATTCAGCGACGACGAGAGGCTCTGGGTGCGCCGGGCTTTGCCAGCAGGCGCACGTGTGCCAGCAACGGGTGTTTTCGGGGTCACGTGTTCAGCCTACTGACCCGTACGGGGCTTGATGCCCCGGTGCAGGGCGACAATGCCGAGGCTGAGGTTCTTGTACGCGACCCTCGAGAAGCCGGCCACGCGCATCCACTCGGCCAGGGTCTTCTGGTCTGGCCAGGCCTTGATCGAATCGCCGAGGTAGTCGTAGGCCTCGGCGTTCGACGACGCGAGTTTCACGAGGGTGGGCATGACCTTGTTGAGGTAGGTGAAATAGCCAGTGCGCACCAGCTTGGCCGGGGGCTTCGAGAACTCGCAGATGACGATGCGGCCGCCTGGCTTGGTCACCCGGTAGAGCTCTTTGAGCGCCACGTGGGGATCGACGATGTTGCGCAGACCGAACGAGATCGTGACGGCGTCGAACTCGTCGTCGGCGAAGGGCAGATCCATGCCGTCGGCCTGCACGAATTCGACGTTGCGATTGCCGGCCTGCTGCCGCTTGCCGACCTCGATCATGCCCGGCGAGAAATCGGCAGCCACCACGTGGGCGCCCTTGGCGGCGAGCGCGGCGCTCGACGTTCCCGTTCCTGCCGCCAGGTCGAGGATGCGATCGCCCCGCCTGGGGTCGACGGCCCGCACGGTGGCCGCGCGCCACAGCTGGTCGTTGCCCACCGAGAGCACAGCGTTCGTGCGGTCGTAGTGCGTGGAGACCTGGTCGAACATCGCGGAGACCGCCTGGGGCTTTTTAGTAAGGTCTGCCTTATTCACGGTTCCAGTGTAGTTGCGTAGCCCGCATGGCCGCTGGGGATGGCTCATCTCGAAAAGACGATCGTGCGGATCACGAAACCGGCCTGGAAAACAGATTCACGAGGTTGCCGTCTGGGTCACGGAACAAGGTCGAGCGGTTGCCCCAGGGCATGGTGGTCGGAACGAGCACGACGTCGTCGAGCGAGTCGTGAAGCCGGTCGAACTCCGCGTCGACGTCGGTGACCATGAACTCGATGATGAGAGAGTCGTTGCTGCCAGGCTTCGGCGCTCTGTCGCCAAGCATCGCTACGGTTGCCGTGCTTGCCACGGCGAGGGTGCCGATCTCGGTTCGGAACTCGGCGAACACGGGTGCGGGCCTGGCCGGAGCCACGCCCGTGATCGTCTCGTAGAACGCGACGAGACGTTCGACGTCGTCTGTGATGATGCGGATCGATGCGAGGTTCATTGCTGCCTTTCCGTCGAACCGCTCGGCCCGACGCATCCATAGTGACGCGAACCTACGACACTGCCCCTTGCGGCGTCGAGAGGCTTTTTCAGCCAGGCCGACACCGGGCGAAGTTCCTCCACAAGTGCAGTGAGACGGTCGGCACGGCTCACGCCTCGACCCCAGGCTCGGCTGGCGGAACTAGGCTGAACCAGTGAGCGAAACGTCACGAACTCTGCCCCGGCTGGTCGTCGAGACCACCCGCGTCGACGACATCCGACTTCTGGTGCCACTGCTCGACTCGCGGCACCCGCTGCTCTGGATGCGCAAGGGCGAGGGTATGGCCGGCGCGGGCGTCGCGCTGCGACTGGAGTTCTCGGGTGAGAACCGCTTCGTCGATGCCTGCGAGACGTGGAGAGAGGTCGCCCGCCTCGCGCAGGTGACCGATCCCCTTCAGTCGCCCGGCACCGGGCTCGTGGCCTTCGGCGCCTTCGCCTTCTCCTCCACCTCCGCCCTCATCTCCACCCTCATCGTTCCCGAGATCGTCATCGGCAAGCGCGGGGGTGTCTACTGGATCACCCGCATCACGGCCGTGTCCGACTCGGGTGTTCCGCTCGCGCCTCCTCTGCCGATGCCGAGCGCCCGACCACTCGGCGCCGAGTACCGGCTCTCGCTGCTGCCCGGGCAGGTGAAGCCCGACGACTACCGCACCAGCGTCGAGTCCGCCGTGTCTCGCATCGCCGCCGGAGAGCTGAACAAGGTGGTGCTCGCCCGCGACCTCGTGGGCCACCTGCCCGCCGAAGCCGATCTGCGGCGCACGCTCACCGACCTCGCCCTGGGCTATCCCGACTGCTGGACGTTCGCCGTCGACGGCCTCATCGGATCGAGCCCGGAGACTCTCGTGCGCGTCGACCACGGAACAGTCAGCGCCCGGGTTCTCGCCGGCACGATCTCTCGCGGTCGCGACGCCGAAGCCGACCACGAGGCGGCGATCTCGCTGGCCACGAGCGCGAAAGACCTCGACGAGCACCGCTTCGCCGTCGCCAGCGTGGTGCAGTCTCTGCAGCCGCACACGCGCACTCTCATCACCTCGGAGATTCCCTTCACCCTCAAGCTGCCCAACCTGTGGCACCTCGCGAGCGACGCCGAGGGCATCCTCTCCGACGGATCGACCTCGCTGGATCTGATCGCCGCTCTGCACCCCACGGCCGCCGTCGCGGGTGCCCCGACGGCCACCGCCCTGTCGGTCATCGATGAACTCGAGCCGTTCGATCGCGGCCGCTACGCCGGGCCCGTCGGGTGGGTCGGGGCGGATGGCGACGGCGAGTGGGCCGTGGCGTTGCGCTGCGCCCAGATCGCCGAGAATGGCGACATCACCGCCTACGCGGGCGCGGGCATCGTGGCCGAGTCCGATCCCGAGCGAGAACTCATCGAGACGAAGATGAAGTTCCGCCCCATCGTCGAGGCATTCGGCTAGGAACGTGCACCGTGTCGGACCGATCATCTCACCCGCGCTGGTGGAGTAGGCCGCCCTTGTCCCCGCGCTGGAGGAGTAGGTCGCCCTTTTCCCCGCGCTGGTCGAGTAGGCCGCCCGCGGCCGTATCGAGACCACCGGGGGACGATCTCGATACGCTTCGGCCGCAAGCGGCCTCGGGCTACTCGATCGGCGCAGCACCTGAGCGCGAGGCGCTGGCGCGTGCCGCCTACGGGCGCACCGCGTCGGCCGACGACGAGGCTCGCGCCGCCGAGGCGGCACGCCGGCTCCAGGAGCTCTATCTGCGCGAGGCCGCAGAGCGGCAGGCTCTGCACCGGGCCGCCCTCGATGCGGCGGATGCCCGCGAGCGCCGAGCTCATCGCATCCGGTCTCGCAGCGCTCGCGTGCTCGGCGTGCTCGCGGTGATGGGCGCCATCGCGGCCGGCGCTGCCACGTTTCTCGCGCCGCCCACGACGCGCGGCGGCGAGGCATCGGCGGGTCCGAGCACGCGCGCCCTCGGGCCGGGCGAGGCCGTCACACCGCCCACGCGAGCGGGAACGCAGCTCGAGAGCAGCACCACAACGGGCCCGGCCGGTTCCTGGTTCGACGAAGCGCAGACCGCACGCGATCGTGTGGAGCCCTCCTTACTTCCGCGCTACGTCGATGACTCGACCACTCGCCTCGTCTCGGCCGCAGTGCCGGGGTGGAGGGTCTACGTGGCACAGGGGACCAACTCGGAGCTCTGCCTCGTCGCGCTCGAGTCGGGAACGACCCAGGCGGAGGCCGAGTGCGTCGCTCCCGAGGTGTTCGCCGTGTCAGGCGTCTCCGTCTCGGGTGTGGGCTCGACGTCGATCAGCGCGTTCTGGGACGGCGTCGACGTGCACGTCGGCCCGAACGGATCGAACCTCGGGCAGAACGAGACCCAGACCCAGAACTAGCTCGCCGCGAGCCGCGCCTTCTCGACCTCGATGTCGTAGTCGGCCGGGGGCCAGCCCTGGCCGAACGCCGACATCGTCTCGATGAGGAGCTGCTGCACCGCGGCACGCGCGTACCACTTGTGATTCGCGGGCACCACGAACCACGGCGCGATCTCTGTCGACGTGTTCTGGATCGCCAGCTGATACGCCTCCTGGTACGCGGGCCAGAGCAGGCGCTCGTCGACGTCGCCCGGGTTGTACTTCCAGTACTTGTCCTCGCGCTCGAGGCGTGCGCCCAGTCGCGCCTTCTGCTCGTCGGAGCTGATGTGGAGCATGACCTTGACGATGGAGGTGCCCGACTCGGTGACCTGACGCTCGAACTCGTTGATGAGCTCGTACCGGTGCTCGATCTCCTGGGGCGTCGCGAGGTCGCGCACCCGCGCGATGAGCACGTCTTCGTAGTGGGAACGATCGAAGACGCCGATCTGACCGGCTTTCGGCAGGGCGTTGCGGATGCGCCAGAGAAAGTCGTGGCTGAGCTCTTCGGGCGTCGGCTTCTTGAACGAGGTGTGCGAGACGCCCTCTGGGTCGACGGTGCCGATCACGTGGCTGACGATGCCGCCCTTGCCCGCGGAATCCATGGCCTGAAGCACCAGGAGCACGCTGCGGTTGTCTCCGGACAGGCTGTTCGCGTGCAGTCTGATCTGCAGGTCGTCGAGGGTCGGAGCTCCAGCCGCGAGCGCCTTCTCGCCCTGTTTCTTGGAGGCCTCGACGCCGGGAGTGCTGTCGGGGTCGAGGTCGGCGAGGACGAAGCCCTCGCGCGCGGCGAGCAGGTCGCGGGCGCTGCTCGAGAAGAAGGTGTCGTCGTTCTTGGCCATGGTCGTTCCCTTTCGCCGAGCGTGATCCCACTCTAGAGCGGGGCTACGACCGCTTGCGGGTGAAGACGTAGTGCACGACGCCCGACGGCGAGGCGGTCGTCTCAACATCGAAGCGCTCCTCGAGGTTCTCGAGGCCGTCCCACAGGCGAACGCCCCGACCGAGCACGATCGGCACGACGACGATGTGCAGGTGGTCCACGAGGTCGGCTTCGAGGAACTCGCGCACGACCGTGGGCCCGCCGCCCAGGCGCACGTCGAGGCCGCCGGCCACCTCCGTCGCGAGCTCGAGGGCATCGCGTGCCGAGGCGTCGCGGAAGAGGAACGTCGTCTCCCCCACAGAGATGTCGGGCCGCGCGTGATGCGTGAGAACGACGACCGGCGAGTGGAACGGAGGCTCCTCGCCCCACCACCCGCGCCAGGACTCGTCTTCCCATGGCCCCTCCTGGGGCCCGAACTTGCCCCGGCCCATGATCTCGGCGCCGATGCCCACCTGCGTCGCGGCGGCGAACGCATCATCGACGCCCCGGGTGCCGGCACCGATCGCCTCGGCATCGTGACCTGTCATGCTCACGAAAGAGTGCGTCGGAAAGAACCACGTCATGAGCCTGTGCCCGGCATGGCCGAACGGGGCCTCGAACGTTCGGCCCTCGCCTGTAGCGAAGCCGTCGATGGAGACAGCGAGATTGTGCACCCGAAGTTTCGTCACGAGGGCAATCTAGCAACTGCGTGAGCGCTTCACGAGTGTCGCTGGAGCGCATCGACTTGACTTAGAGTGCGCTCTAACTTCTAGTCTTCGAGCATGACTGACGACGGCACCGGGCTCACGGTGGCACAGATGAGAGCGGCGACAGGCCTGACGGCGCATACGCTCCGCTACTACGAGCGGGCCGGCCTGATCCGTCCTGTCGCCCGCAACTCCGGAAACCAACGCCGATACTCGGCTGCCGACGTGCAGTGGGTGATGTTCCTGTTGCGTCTTCGCGAGACAGGGATGCCGATCGCGCAGATGCGGGAGTACGCGGCGCTCCGGGAATGCGGCCCTGACACGACCGAGGCGCGTCTGCATGTACTCGAGGCCCATCGAGCGGGGCTACGCAAACAGATCGACGCGATGCGCGCCCACGACACGGCTCTCGAGAAGAAGATCGAGATCTACCAGAACTACCTCTCCGCTCCACACACAACGACAGGATGAAAATGACCATCACTGATTCGATCGAACGACAGCGGCGGTTCGAGCACGGCAAGACGGTTCTCGACGCGGTTGACGGTGAGACTGGCGCCAGTGTCGTCGAAGCGCTCGCCGACATATCCCCCGAACTCGGGCATCAGGTGGTGGCCTGGGCCTTTGGCGAGGTCTACGCCCGCCCCGGCCTGGAACCACGTGACCGTCAGCTCGTCACCCTGGGCATGCTGACCGCCCTCGGCGGTTGCGAACCGCAGCTCGACGTGCACATCAACGCGGCGCTCAATGTCGGGCTCACACCACAGGAGATCATCGAGGCACTGCTGCACTCCGCCGTCTACTGCGGGTTCCCTCGTGCGCTGAATGCGACGTTCGCGGCGAAGAAGGTGTTTGAAGAACGCGGACTGCTGCCGGTCACATCACCGGATTCGCCTTCCTCTACCGAACGAGCATCAGTACCGCATCACTGAACGCCCCAGGATCTTCCTGCGGCGGGTTGTGCCCGACGCCGGGCAGCACCAGCATTCGGAACGAACCAGAGAAGTACGACGCGTGCGCCTTAGTCGGCGTCGTCGGTTCCGCCGAACGGAACCTCGACGATGCTGAGCGGCCCTTCCGGGCTGGTGAGGGCGCGGTCGAGCTCGGCGCGCGACGTGGCCCTCGTGTACGTCCAGCCGTAGGCGGCGGCGAGTTGCTCGACCGAGACCGACTGGGGCGTGCGCATCACTCGGCCGAAGGCATCCGGGTCTGCCGTCGCCGCCACTTCGAGCGAGTCGAAGATCGTGCCGCCGCCGTCATTCGCGACGATGAGCTGAACCCTCGGGCGCCTCTCGCCGTCGCCGATCAGCAGGCCGCCCACGTCGTGCAGCAACGTGAGGTCACCGAGCAGAACGCGGGTGATCCCGCCCTTCGCGTCGGTCTGGCTGGCCAGGGCGACTCCGATGGCGGTCGACACGGTTCCGTCGATGCCGGCGAGCCCTCGATTGGCGTGCACCGTGATCTTCTTGCCGGGCACGATCTTGTCAGCCTCGCGGATCAGTCGCGATGCGCCGAGCACCAGCCGATCGTGCGGCCAGGTCGCTCGCCACACCGAGAGAGCGAGGATCGGCCTCGAGATCGACGCCCGGGCCGCAGCGAGCTCGGCCTTCGCATACTCGCGGCGTCGGCCGAGATCGCCCGAGCGCGGGGCCTCGACATCCGGGGCGGGCAGCTCCGGGTCGTCGAGTTCGAGCTGGTGCCTGCTCGCGATCACCCAGCGACCGAGCCAGGCACGGGCATCCGGTTCTCGACTCGCCGCGATGGCCTCGGGACTCGCCTCGACCCGGTCCACCAGCATCCGGCCGTCGTGGCCGGGCGCGATGCGCTCGCCACCGGATGCCACGACCAGGATCTGCACGTCTTCTCGCGCGAGCAGGGCGGGCACCTCTCGGCTGAGGGTCGGGTGGCCGAACACGATCACGCGCTCGACGTGCACGGCCAGCTCGCCCGAAAGCAGGGAGCGATAGGCCACGACCAGGTTCGGACCGAAGCGCGCGCCGCTCGAGACCTCGGCGATCAGGGGCCATCCGCCCGCGTGGGCGAGTTCCTCGGCCTCCGGGCCCGCGCCGTCGCCCGCGACCACGATCGTGCGCGGTCCGGGCTGAACCGCGTGGGCGGCCACCGGATGCGACGGGGCCGGGTCGCCGAGGGCCGGAACTGAGATCTCGGGAAAAGCTCCCGAGAGCGGCTCGCGGAACTGCAGATTGAGGTGCACGGGGCCGGGCAAGCCCTCGCGGCCGAGCGCGGCGTCCGTGGCCTTCGCCGCGAGAGTCTCGGGGTCGGGCGTGAGGCCGAGCACCTCGTCGACCGGCTCGTCCGCCGGAGTCGACGGTGGCTCGACGTCGAGCTGGAGCCTCACGAAGGCGCCGAAGATACCGGGCTGCACTGTGGTCTGATTCGCCCCGGTGCCCCGCAGTTCAGCGGGCCGGTCGGCGGAGAGTACGACGAGAGGCACACCGCTGTGATGCGCCTCCATCACCGCGGGGAGCAGATTGCCCACGGCCGTTCCCGACGTCGTGACGACGGCGACGGGCAGGCCGGTCTCACGCGCGATGCCGAGCGCGGTGAACGCCGCCGACCGCTCGTCGATGCGAACAGTGAGATCGAGGATGCCGCGACGGTCGAGTTCGGCGGCGGCCAGGGCGAGCGCCTGTGAACGCGAGCCCGGGGTGAGCACGACATGGCGAAGCCCCCGAGCCGCAAGGTGCGTGAGCAGGGCGACGGAGAAGTCCGTTGCCGGACTCACTAGGCCGGGCCGGGCTTTCCTCTGCGCCCCGATGTGGGGTCTTCAGAGGGATTGTCGCCCGCCTGCTCTGCGAGACGCTTCTCGAGGTCGCGGATCTGTTCGTCGGTGCGAGCGTCTGTCGCGGGGTCGCGAGGAGTCGTGTAGCCGAGCTTGCCGAGGAAGTCGGGGTCGTCATCCGGGCCCAGTGTGCGATACACGGCCGCCTTCTGTTCGCGGCCTCGACCGATGACGAACCAGAGGACCCCGCCGATGATGGGGATGACGACGATGATCAGCAGCCACGCCCACTTGGGAAGGCCGCGAATGAGGCGGGCAGGACGCAGGGCGGCGTCGACGATCGAGTAGATCATGAACGTCACGGCGACGATACCGAGGACGAACAGCAAGCGGGCCATGAACCCATGATAGGCACGGTAACCGTACGTTTGCCCGGGGGTTGCCAGAGGAGCAGCGCATACACTGAGTGCCGTGAATCCTCGACGCACCTGGTTGCTCTTCTCGCTCATCCGCATCGGGCTGTTCGCCGTCGTGCTCGCGATTCTCCTGCTGCTCCTGACCCCCGGCGGCGTGCCCGCGTGGATCTCGGCGCTGCTCGCCGCGATCATCGCGTTCTGCCTCTCGTTCATCTTTCTGCGCAGGCAGCGCGAAGAGGCGGCGAAGAGCCTCTACGAGGCGCGGGCCAGCACGAAGCGCTCACAGTCGTCTGCGGCCGGAGATGACGAAGACGTCGAAGACGCGGCGGTCGACGGCCCTTCTGCTGAGAAGCAGCCGTAACTGACGGGCTACTTGGCCTGGCGCTTCAGTGCCTTCTCGAGGTCGCTGGCGGCACCCTTCCAGCGGCCGAGCATCATCTTGCGCTCGTCGCGGCTGGTGAGCTTCTGCTGGTGAAACGAGATGGTGGTCACGCCGTCGGCCTCTTTGAGGCTCAGCTGCAGAGTGGAATCGTGATTCCATTCGCCGGGACGCCAGCTCACGCGCAGGTCCACTCCGGGCTGCACGCTGAGAACACGCCCGGTGATGTCGTCGTCGGTCTCGTAGGCAGCGCCCTTGACCAGCGGAAGCTTCGTGGTCTTGCCCAGCCAAAGCGGCAGGCCCTCGCCCACGAGAAACGCCCAGACGGCCTTGCGGCTGCCCGCAACCGTCTGTCGAACGCCGACATCCCAGCCTGCAGAAGTGTTCGGTCGCGAGTAGTCAGCCATGCCTCGACTCTAGGCGCTGCGGCACTCGCCTCGCGCCGCTGCAGTCTCGATACGCTTCGGCCGCAGGCGGCCTCGGGCTACTCGACAAGCGCGAAACTCCCCGCGTTGGTCGAGTAGGCGCGCGACGAAGGAGCCGCCGTATTGAGACCAGCCCGCGACTAGAACGCGATCGCTGCTGCCAGGCCCAGTCCGTAGACGAGCCCGGTGAGGCTCGTGAGCTGCAGCGCCAGGATCAGTTCCTTGGGCGTCTTCGCGGTGAGCACGATCAGCGACGCGGGAATGGCGATCAGCAGAGCGAAGAAGACGAGGATCGCGAGCGGGAACAAGAGCGTCAGGAATCCCACCACCAGGAAGGGAATCAGCATGAAGAAGCAATACAGGATG
>Ga0308163_10001705_pt1 | contig 22523 bp, 18 predicted proteins | sample PhyTR1_FD_201037 | JGI IMG/M metagenome (GOLD analysis project Ga0308163, IMG submission 201037) | Phyllosphere microbial communities from UC Gill Tract Community Farm, Albany, California, United States - DLSLT.R1 | ecosystem: Host-associated > Plants > Phyllosphere > Unclassified | place: USA... | reverse complement strand
CAGAATTCGATAAAAAACACGATTTTTGCAGTCTCAAATTTTATTATGTCTTTAGAACAAGAAATCAGCAGGAGAAAAACTTTCGGGATCATCTCCCACCCCGATGCCGGAAAAACGACGCTTACAGAGAAACTTCTTCTTTTTGGAGGAGCAATTCAGGAAGCGGGCGCGGTGAAATCCAACAAAATCAAAAAAGGAGCAACCTCCGATTTTATGGAAATCGAGCGCCAGAGAGGGATTTCCGTAGCGACTTCGGTTTTGGCTTTTGAATATAAAGGTCACAAAATCAATATTCTGGATACGCCGGGTCACAAGGATTTTGCTGAAGATACTTATAGAACTTTGACCGCTGTCGACTCCGTAATCGTCGTAATAGACGTTGCAAAAGGAGTTGAAGAACAGACGGAAAAGCTGGTTCAGGTTTGTAGAATGCGAAATATTCCGATGTTGGTTTTCATCAATAAACTGGATCGTGAAGGTAAGGATGCCTTCGATTTGCTGGATGAAGTTGAACAGAAATTGGGTCTTCGTGTGACGCCACTTTCTTTGCCAATTGGTATGGCCGCGGATTTCCAGGGGATTTATAATATTTGGGAAAAGAATATCCAGTTATTTTTGGAAGAGAAAAAACAGAAAGTTGGCGAGGCGGTAAAGTTTGATGATATTAATGATGCTCAAATCGATGAGTTAGTAGGCGCAAAAGCCGCTGCGACGCTTCGTGAAGAGTTGGAATTGGTGGAATCCGTTTACCCGGAATTTGACCGTGATGATTATCTGAAAGGCGATCTACAGCCTGTGTTTTTTGGTTCTGCCTTGAATAATTTTGGTGTTCGTGAATTGCTTGATGCATTTATCGAAATCGCGCCAAAGCCTCAGCCTAAGGAAAGTTCGACAAGAATTGTAAAACCTGAGGAGAGTAATTTCACCGGATTTGTGTTCAAGATCCACGCAAATATGGACCCGAAACACAGAGACCGTCTGGCGTTTGTGAAGATCGTTTCCGGAACATTTAAAAGAAATGAAAATTATCTGCTTGTAAGAGAAGGCAAAAAAATGAAGTTCTCCTCTCCCAACGCTTTCTTTGCGGACAAAAAAGAAGTTGTGGACGAGAGTTTCCCAGGCGACATTGTTGGACTTCACGACACAGGAAATTTCCGAATTGGTGATACTTTGACGGCTGGCGAGAAGATCAGTTTCAAAGGAATCCCGAATTTCTCTCCGGAGCATTTCCGTTATATCAACAATGATGATCCATTGAAAGCGAAACAGTTAGCCAAAGGAATCGACCAGTTGATGGACGAAGGTGTTGCTCAGCTTTTCACTTTAACGATGAATAACAGAAAAATCATCGGAACGGTTGGAGCGCTGCAATACGAGGTAATTCAATACCGTTTGGAGCACGAATATGGCGCAAAATGTAACTATGAACCAATCGGAATCCACAAAGCTTGTTGGGTGGAAGCGGACGAAAGGTCTGAGGAATTTCAGGAATTTGCGAGATTGAAACAGAGATTCCTGGCGAGAGATAAATATGACCAATTGGTTTTCTTGGCAGATTCATCCTTCACGATTGTGATGACGCAGGAGAAGTTTCCGAATGTGAAGCTGCATTTTATCAGTGAGTTTGCGACAGCAGAATAAAATATAAAATCCGCAGAGTTTTCTGCGGATTTTTTTTGTGACCTTTAAAAAAGCTGACGAATTCGTCTACTGTTTTATCAATTTCTCTTTGAAAGTGGAATTGTCGGCTTTCTGCCCTTCTATCCAATAAATTCCTTTAGCTAAAGTACTAACATTCAATCTTTTTATAGTTTTTTTTCCATTTAAAATTTTATTACCGGTTGCATCATAAATTGAAAAAGCAGTAATATAATCACTGAACTCTACAAAATCTTTTGAAGGATTTGGATAAATTTTGAAATTATTTGATTCATTTAAATTTTTTACACTTAAAGTAAACAATGGATCAGTAATTTTTAGCAAGACCGCTTTGTTTAATTCTGTACCAGATGCCATTACATAAAAAATATTTTCCTCTTTAATAATCTTACCAATTTGTAAATTACCTAAAGTATTTATTGACGTATCATAATAACGAACTTCACTTCCACTATCATTTATATTTTGTATTTTTATATTTTGGTTACCCAATGTAAGTTGAAATGTATTAGCATTCGAAAATGCAGTATCACCATAAATACTTAGAGAGTTGAATAAGAACTTTCCTCTATTACCAAAAGTTGTATCTAAGGTTGCATCTAAATTAAATCTGCTAAGTTTACCGCTATTTATTAAATACAATTTTTGATTATTTAACTTAGCATCAATGCTGTATGTATCTGCATTTCCACTATTGCCTACAATGCCATTAGTATAAATACCCTGAGTCCCTCCATAAGTAGCCGAAATTAAAATATAATCATCGCTTACAACATTTAAGAATTGAAAAAGTGTATTTGAGATTGAATAAATTCCATTTAATCCAAAAGTTGTATCTAAAGTTCCATCAGTATTAAATCTTGCCACACCACATCCAATGCCATTATTATAGGTTGCCATAGTTTTGCCGTTGGGCAGAATTTTAGGGGAATTTAAGTAAGCCGCAGAGCCCAAAGAAGACCACGAACTTGAGTAAGTATTATCAAGTGATCCATCTGCATTGAGTTTTCCAAATTTATTTTGAGTCTGAGTATTAATGCCAATTTGGTTAAATAAAATCTTACCGTCATTAAATATCCCTATAAACTTTACATCACTATTTTGAAATGCCGGATTACTAATTACTACCTTACCATTAACACCAAAATTGGTATCTAAAGTTCCATTGCTATTTAATTTGTAAATCAAACCTTGCTTATTATAATTTGCAAATACTAAAAAAGATTTATCCTGTAAAAGTACAAGATCATTTGGTTTCCCAAAATTCTCATATTGCACACGGTCCCCAGTATCAAGAGTGCCAATAACTGTTTGCGCTTCAAACATTAAACTTAAAAGCAGAAATAAAAAAATAGATTTGATATTTTTCATGGTTTTTTATTCAAATATAAATTTTATTTTTTAATAATAAATTCAGAATACATAAAAATAACAATCTATTCACTATACATTATGGACGAAAATGTTTTCGTCTCTTGTAAATCCTTTGTAAATAAATTACAACCATTTCATTTTCAATTAATTAAAACCTTACAAGAACAATTCATTTCATTTACAAATTAATCTTTCTCAGCCTTGGTAGTTTTACATCAACAAAATTATCCAAAATGAAAAAATTAATATTGACCGCAGTTATTTTGAGCACATTAACGATGTGTAAAAAAGCAGATTTAGAACAAGCCAACAATACAATTGCAAGTGCAGATTCTTTAGTTGATAACGTTTCAGAAAGCGTAGAAAAATTTGATTCTACAGCCAATACGATTGTAGATACAGTCAACTTGAAAGCTAAAGATTTATTTAAAAATAAGGAAGAAATTGAGAAAGCTTTTGAAAACAGCAAAAACAAGATCGATTCAATTTCAGATAATGTTGAGAAGTTTAAAAAAGATATTGAAGATAAAAAGATCAGTTCCAATCTGGATTCGGTTAAAAATTCTATCAAAAAGGAAATTCCGAAACCTGTCATCAAAACGGTTAATAAAATCGTCTACAGAGATAGACCCAAACAAAATTCGTCACCAAAGTCGGCTACAATTTTAAAGAAAGGGTATGTAGAAATCAATGTTGATGATATTGCGACCGGAAAATATTTGGTTCAACAACAAGTCAGAAAGTACGATGGGATCATCAAAACTGAAAACCTGGTAAGCAATGATGAATTTCAAACGTATTATATCACGGCGAAAGTGCCGCTTCGGAAATTCGATTATCTTATTGAGGAATTATCAGACCTTGGAAGTGTGAAAAACAAAAATGTTGAGATTGTCGGGAATGATTACAACCAAAACACAATGTGCGACGTAGAAATCACTTTGTACGGCAACAAACTCTATGCAAGTGAAAATGAAAACAATCAAAGTTTCGGTTCCAAATCTTGGGACGCAGTTTCATCGGGCTGGCATGTGATCGGCAGTATTTTGCTGTTTCTCCTCCCCTTTTGGCCTGTTTTCCTTGGCGCAGCAATCGCATATTATTTTTACAAAAAGAAAAATAAGAAAAATCCTGATCTACCAGAAAATAAAAATCAGAACGAGAATACATAAAAAAGACGCTTTGTAAGCGTCTTTTTCATTATAAACTAATTAGATGATTAATTCATTAAATTTTTACTCAGGTTAATTGCATCCTGATTTGTAGCATCATATTGTAAAGATTTTGCGATATACTGTTTCGCTTTTTCCTTGTCTGTGTCTTTGTCCTGGAAGGCTATAAAGAAATAGGCGTAACCCAAATTCTGTTTAGAAGCTTCTATTTCCGCAGGTTTCACCTTCGTGATGTACTGCTCGTATGCTGCCTTTGCGCCTTCGTTATTTTTGGCTGATTGATTGGCATATCCGATACTGTAATATGCTGGTGCCCAGTCCGGAATCAATGTTGTGATTTTGTTCCAGGTTGCAATTGCTGAATTCCAGTCACCTTCGTCCTGATAAGCCGTCGCAAGCGTTACCAGAGTCTGCGTGTCATCGGGTTTTGCTGCGGCTTGTTTTACCAATGCATCAATTGCCGGATTTGAGACTGCTGCAGTCTGCGTTGCTGTTTTTACTGTATCTGCTGTTGCCGGTGTCGTCTGTGCGTTTACGTAACCTGCAGTTAATAAGGTTACACCAAAAAACAAACTTTTAATTTTCATTTCCGTTCTCATAACTTTTTGTTTTAATGTTACCTTTCAAACGACAACAACAGTTCCATTATTTTTTTATTTTTTAAAACTTTAATTATTTTAAGAGTTTGTTAACATAAATAATGTGTCAATTATGATATTTTAAGTCCTTTCATACAATAATTTTTAAAATTAACGTCAGAAATACACTTATGGCACAATAATTAGTATATTTACGTACTAAATAAAACGCAAATGAACATTAATTTGGTTAAAGATGTAATCCTGCTCGTTGAAGAGTTTGATTCCGGGAATGATGAAAATAAATACGCTGCAGATATAAAAGGTTTTATTAATTGGATCTCCGACACAAATCGGAATTCTATTAATTCTATTACACCAGAACCCATCTGGGAAGGAAAAGGCGAAGGTCGATCTCCTGAAGGTGTAATCAGTACTCTTTTGGTACACCTTAATCGTTATGCTAAAACTTATTCCAAATCTGCTATCGCCGATTCCGAATTCCATACTCAGGACGAGTTCAGCTATCTGATCACACTTAAAGCGTTTGGAACGCTTACTAAGATGGAACTCATCAAGAAAAATGTACAGGATAAATCTTCGGGCATTCTTATTATCAACAGACTTATAAAACAAGGCTGGATCCAGCAAAATAATTCACAAACCGACAAAAGATCAAAAGTTCTGAAAATCACACCCAGCGGAAGAATTGCACTTGAAAACCAGATGGAAAAAATCCGGAATGCAAGCCAGATTGTTTCTGGAAATTTAAATCACACGGAAAAGATGGAACTGATCAGAATTCTTAGTAAATTGGACAAGTTTCATCAGCCTATTTTCGCCAAAAATATCGACAATCAAAAGCTATTGGAAACCGTCAATCAGGAGTATTCTTTCGGGAAAAATTAATATATGAAAAAGAAAATTGCCATCATAGGTTCCGGATTCTCAGGGTTGTCTGCTGCAGCTTATGCCGCAAAACTAGGTCATGAGGTGCACGTTTTCGAAAAAAACAGCAGCATTGGCGGCCGTGCGAGAAGTTTCAAAACAGATAACGGTTATACTTTTGATATGGGCCCCAGCTGGTACTGGATGCCAGATATTATCGAAAACTTCTTCACAGATTTTGGCAGAAAAGCTTCAGATTTTTATGAATTGGTACCACTCGATCCACAATTTGAAATGGTTTTTTCGGATAGATTAATGGGAATTCCGCAGGATTATGAAGCGATGAAAACTCTTTTTGAACAGACCGAAAAAGGAGCCGGAGCTCGTCTGGACGATTTTATGAAGGACGCTAAGTTCAAATACGAAGTCGGAATGAAAGATTACGTGACCAAGCCCTGTAATTCGTGGTTCGAATTTGTGTCGCTGAAGATTCTTAAAAGTGCTTTCAGTCTGGATCTCTTGACCGATTTCCATCATTTTGTCCGCAAATATTTTACAAATCCTAAGCTTATTACGCTGATGGAGTTCCCTGTGATATTTCTCGGTGCTGCACCCAAAGATATTCCGGCACTTTACAGCCTTATGAATTACGGTGGTTACAGGCTGGGAACCTGGTATCCTATTGGCGGTTTTATCAAAATAATAGAATCGATGCACCAAATTGCTGTAGAGCAAGGAGTTCATTTCCAGACGGATGCGAATGTGGAGCAAATCACCATTAATAATAAAAAAGCCAACGCGCTGGTTGTGAATGGCAAAAAAATTGAATTCGATTCAGTGATTGCGTCATCCGACTACGAACATACAGAAAGACAATTGCTGCCTGAAGCGTACAGAAATTATAGTGAAGACTACTGGAAAAAGAAGACCTTTGCACCATCCTGTCTTATATTTTACCTCGGAATTAAGGAAAAAATTCCGAATTTGAAACACCACACCTTGTTCTTTGAAAACGATCTTGATCTGCATACGACAGAAATTTACGAAGATAAAAAATGGCCTTCAAAACCATTATTTTATGTTTGCTGTCCTTCAAAAACAGATCAAAATGTAGCACCGGAGAATTGTGAAAATGTATTTCTTCTGATGCCGATCGCTACAGGAATTCAGGATTCTGATCAGCAGCGGGAAAAATATTTTCTGGAAATGATCGCCAGACTGGAGAAACATACAGGAGCGTCTGATCTGCTATTAAAAATCGAATATAAAAGGAGCTACTGCATAGACGATTTCAAATCGGACTACAACGCATACGCCGGAAATGCCTATGGATTGGCTAATACCCTCTCACAAACTGCAGTTCTGAAACCATCTTTAAGAAACAAAAAGGTTAAAAATCTTTTCTATACAGGACAGCTTACCGTACCCGGGCCAGGCGTTCCTCCAAGCATTATTTCCGGGAAAATTGCCGCATTAGAAGCCCACAAAAACTAAGTCGATTATGAAAAAACTATTTGATGAACTTTCATTCAAGATCAGTAAGCAGACCACCAAGCAGTATAGCACCAGTTTTTCTTTGGGCATTATGGCTTTGTCTTCAAAAATCAGGAATCCAATTTACGCTATCTACGGCTACGTAAGGCTTGCGGATGAGATTGTGGACAGCTTTCACGGCTTCGACAAAAGCAAACTATTGTCCAGATTTCGGGATGAAACCTTTGTGGCAATGGAGGAAAAAATATCTCTTAACCCTATTTTACAGTCGTTTCAGGAAACGGTGAGCCAGTATCAGATTGATCATCAGCTCATCAGACAATTCCTGGCGAGTATGGAAATGGATCTTCACAAAATAGATTACAATTCTGACCTTTACAAGGAATATATCGTCGGCTCCGCAGAGGTTGTCGGCCTGATGTGTCTACAGATTTTTGTGGATGGCGACAAGGCAGAATATGAAAAACTGAAACCTTACGCTATGGTTTTGGGATCTGCATTTCAAAAGGTGAATTTCCTCCGTGATATGAAAGATGATTACGAGGTTTTAGGCCGAACTTATTTCCCTAATGTAGACATAGCCGCCTTTGACAACAGTGTAAAAGCAGAAATTGAGAAAGAAATTACAGAGGAATTCAGACAAGCGCTAGAAGGCATCAAAAAACTGCCAGCCTCGTCCAGATTTGGCGTTTACCTTGCCTTCAGATATTATCTTTCCTTATTTAAAAAAATTAAAAAAACTTCTGCTGCAGAAATCATCAATCAAAGAATCCGGATTTCCAACAGTAAAAAAATATCCCTTATGATGGGCTGTTATGTAGAATACAAAGTGCTTTCTATCTAACAAATCAAGATCTGTAATGAAAATGATATTAATACGAAAAAATAATAAGAATGGTACACAGACTTTATAGGGAGCAACAAATCAACTGCGATATAGATACAGCTTGGAAATTCTTCTCAGCGGCCAATAATTTATCAGTAATTACGCCTCCTGAGATGAATTTCATCGTGCGCACAAAACTGGAAAACGACGAGATTTTTGAAGGGATGATTATTGATTACACCGTTTCACCAATGATGAATATCCCGATGAAATGGCAGACCGAGATCACACAGGTAGATTTAAGAAAAAGCTTTACAGACTTCCAGAAACAAGGACCTTACAAATTATGGAATCATTTTCACGAATTTGTAGAAAATGAGAATGGTGTTCTGATAAAAGATACTGTAACGTACGAACTTCCGATGGGATTTCTGGGCGAGCTGGCTCACAGTCTCTTTGTAAAGAAAAAACTGGAAGGCATATTCGGATTCCGCCACCAGGTTTTGGAAGTGATGTTCAATAAAAATAAAAAAGCCTCATGAATTTTTTGATTGTTTTAGCTACATTTTTCCTAATGGAAGGATTTACATGGGTGGTTCACAAATATGTGATGCACGGTTTTCTCTGGTCTCTGCACCGAGATCACCACGACCACAGCAGCGATCCACCATTAGAAAAAAACGATTATTTCTTTGTTATTTTTGCAATTCCTGCAATTGCGCTGATGTACATAGGAACGATGAATAATTTTGACGCTTATTTCTACATCGGAATAGGAATTACGCTTTATGGAATGTCTTACTTTTTTGTGCATGATATTTTTATCCACCAACGGGTGAAGTTTCTTAAAGACACAAAAAACCCTTATTTATTGGCGATAAGACGTGCACACAAACAGCATCACAAGCACATCAATAAAGAACACGGTGAGTGCTTTGGTTTCCTCTGGGTGCCTGTAAAATATTTTAAAATGTACTTCAACAAAGGCAAGGCGTAATGATCCAGTACACTTATCTTCTGATCAATTTTTTGACGGTCATCATCTGTTTTATTTTTTCTTTCCATCATAAGATTAAATTCAACAGACATTTTGGGGCTTTTATCAAAGCTTCATCATTGGTCGGACTTGTGTTTATTCTTTGGGATATCTGGTTTACCACGCACGGCGTCTGGTGTTTCAATTATAAATACCTGATTGGCCTCAAAATCTCGGAATTGCCAATAGAAGAAATTCTGTTTTTTATCTGTATTCCATTTTCCTGTATCTTCACCTATTTCTGTCTGGATAAGTTTTTTAATCTTGATTGGAAACTTTCGGTTCAAAAGATATTTGTCATTATTTCTATCATTTGTTATGTGATTGCAGCTGTATATTTTCGGGACAGGATTTATACGTTAGTTACATTTTCCACCACTGCTTTGACCCTTTTAGTTTTACAGGTTTTTCTGAAAGTGAAATGGATCGGCAAAGCCACTTTCATTTATCTGATCCTAATGCCCGGCTTTCTTGCAGTCAACGGTGTGCTGACAGGAACTGGTCTCGAGTCGCCTATCGTAAATTACAATCCGGTCGATTTTATAGGCTTTCGTATTCTTACAATTCCCATAGAAGACGTTTTCTATGGCTATGAGATGATTCTCTGGAATCTATTTTTCTTTTATAAATTTAAGAGAAAAGATCTGGAAGAAAATACCATCTAAACGCTAATTTTTCGCTACTGCTTTTTAGAGTTAATGATACTTTAATTTATTTTCATTTTGTTTTAAGCCCATTAAAACAAGAGAATAATTCTGCAAATTGCCCGGGAAAATTAAAACAAAATTTATATTGTCTTATGATTACAATCATAACAATTGTGAGTTCAACACTATAAATTTACAGGTGCAAGAATTGTACTCAAATTAAAAAGTTGCGTAGGAAGAAAAACGCAACGGTCTGCAGTCGTAAGATCCTCTTACAATACTTATATTTCAGTTCCTGATATTTTTGCATCAATGATTTTGAAGCATTTCAGCTACGCTATTAGCTAATGCGAAGATTTCAGTGACAGTTGATTATAATAATTTATTGAGTTACATTTTACTACACTATTCATTAATAATCAAATATTCCTGCGGAAATAATAGATCATAGGAATGACTTTTGCCATCAATTATTTCAAATATTAAATAAACTAACAATAGATTTCAGGATTAATTTCCGTGCAATCATAATCATTTATGGAACATATCAACTCAAAAATTATCGCACTGATCGGTGGCGGACCTGCGGCTCTGCTGATGATGAAAAACATTATAAACAGTCCATTGAAACCTGCAGAAATTTACATCTTTGAAAAAAATGACAGACTGGGCGTTGGGATGCCTTATGGAAAATTTGGCTCCAATGGAGAACACGTTGCGAATGTTTCGGCAAATGAACTTCCTGAATTTTCGTGTACATTTGAGGACTATCTCAGCCAGTATCCCACAGATTTATTTCCAGATTTTTCAATTGGAGGGAACTTCAACAAATACCAGGTGATTCCGAGACTTTTATTAGGTGATTATATGGAGTTTCAGTTCTATATTTACATTAAACAAGCCAAAAAATCTGGTACCAAAGTCCACATTTATAAGAATTGTCCGGTGCAGGATATTGTTCCATTTAATAATAATGAACAGTTTAAAATACTGACGGACGGCCACAAGGAAATCACCGTAGATTCTGTCATTCTGTGTACCGGTCACCACTGGCCGAAAAAATATGAAGACACGGTATCCGGCTGGTTTGATTCGCCCTACCCGCCTTCCAAATTTGCTGCTGCCACCAACTTTCCTATCGCAATCCGCGGAAGCTCTCTTACGGCGATTGATGCTGTGAAAACCATTTCCAGGCTAAACGGAAAATATGAGGTAAAGCAGGACGGACAATTGAAATACACCGTGAACACTGATGCGCAGGATTTCAGAATTGACCTTTTTTCAACAGGTGGATTTTTACCTGCACTAAGATTTCATTCTGAGGACGCTGCCTATTCTGATGAATGGACGATGTCTTTGGAAGAGATTTATGAGCACAAGGAAAAATACGGATTCGTAGATCTTAATTATGTTTTTGATATCAATTTTAAACTGCCTTTAAAAAAGAAAGATCCCGAATTTTATGCTTCAATTCAGGATTTGGATCTTGAAGGTTTTGTTGATAAAATGATGAGCATCAGGAAAGAATTGGATACGTTCCAGCTCTTCAAAGCCGAATATACAGAAGCCGAAAAGTCCATCAAAAGACATCAGTCTGTAAGCTGGAAAGAAGCACTGTCGGCCTTCAGCTATGCTATGAATTATCCTGCAAAGCACTTCTCGGCAGAAGATATGCTGCGTCTCAGACAAACTCTTTTACCTTTAATTTCTATCATCATTGCTTCTCTGCCACAGTCTTCATACAAAGAGATTATTGCACTTTATGATGCCGGCATTATAGATCTGATTCAGGTAGACAAGGCAAGTTTTGTAGAACCGCATTCCGAGTCCGGAGCCGTCTATCATTATGAATCTGCTGACAAAGAAAAATTCGAGAAACACTACCAGCTGTTTGTAGATGCAATTGGCCAACAGCCTCTTGAGGTTTCGGACCTGCCTTTTGAAGGTTTAAAATCAAATGAATTGATCAGTGGTGCCTATCTCAATTTTAAAAGTGATGTAACGGCTGCCGGACTGATCCGGAATAAAGATCTTCCTATCGTGAAAGGTGCTTCGGATAACTATTTTCTCAATGTGCACGGTCTTGAAATAAACGACCATTTCCAGTCGCTGACCAAATACGGGGAAACGGTCAACAACCTTTTTATTATGGCTGTTCCCTTTATTGGTGGTTTAAATCCAGATTATTCGGGTCTCGATTTCTGTGATACTGCGGCGGGAAGGATTGTAAAAGTGCTGTGATGAAATATGATTATTCTACCAAATATGATGATTAAATGTTAAATCAAAATAATCTATTATGATTGATGAAAACTTACTGCTTTCTTACGGCGCTGAATTTGAACAGTTCGCACCCCGCGATGTCATTTTTGAAGAAGGTGATACACCGAAATTCTTTTATCAGATTATTAAAGGAAGAATAAAGCTGAACCATTTTGACGAGTCCGGCAAAGAATTGATTTTGGCGATTCTGGAACCTGGTCTCAGCGTCTGTGAGCTCTTGCTTTTTATTGATGAGAAATATCCTGTCAATGCCGTGGTGTTCGAGGAAGCCACAGTCTTGACGTTGCCGAAAAAGTCTTTTATCCAGATGCTGGACGATCATCCGAATGTGGCAAGACAGGTCACAAAATTTATGGCAGAAAGGCTGTATCACAAATTTCTGATGCTGGAGACCAACAGCTCCTATCTGGCGGACGTCCGTATCAGAGGCATCTTAAATTATCATAAAAGCTTTACCTCAGAAACCAGTCCATACTCGTACAAAGTGCCGCTCACGAGACAGCAGTTGGCCTCGCTGACGGGTCTGCGTGTAGAAACGGTGATTCGGACAATCAAAAACCTTGAGAAAAGGAAGGTTCTGAAAATAATTGACCGTAACATTTACTATTAATTATCTTATCATTAAAAAAATTATTGTCTGCTACAAAAAATAAAACCCGCTTAATTCAGCGGGTTTTTGTTATCTAAAAAATGACCTTAAAGAAGTTTATCGAAATGGATAGGCAGATCGTAAATTCTTTTGCCGGTTGCATGGAAAATCGCATTGGTTACCGCAGGAGGCATTCCCACACCACCGATCTCACCAACACCTTTTACGCCAAGATCATTTACAAACTGGTCATCTTCTTCGATGAAAAGAACCTGCAGATCGTGAACGTCGGCATGAACCGGAATATGATACTCAGCAAGATTGGCATTCATATATTTCCCTAATTTATGATCGAGAATGGTTTCCTCGTGAAGTGCCTTGCTGAGTCCCCAGATCATACCGCCCAATACCTGGCTTTCGGCAGTTTTTGGATTGATGATTTTGCCCGCAGCTACTGCCGTAAGCGCTCTCTTCACCTCGACTACGCCAAGTTCTTCATCTATTTCTACCTCTACGAAAACCGCACTGTGAACAGCTCGGGCTTTTTTACCGTAAGTCAGCGGATTTGGCATCGACGAATTGGTAGTTTTAACGGGTTTTCCGTCATTCGCAGCAAAAACCTCAGCGAGATCTACTTTTACAGCAGGATTTTCATTGACGAAGATGCTTCCATTTTTAAAGCTTACATCTTTGAATTTAATGCCGGTCAAAACAGAATCTTTGAGATCCTTTGCCTTCTTGAAAAGTTTCTTGTTCAAGGCCTTGCAAGCTGCCTGAACTGCCGGTCCAACGGTCGCCGTAGTGAACGAACCGCCCTGAATAGGCGCAAAAGGCATCTTGCTGTCGGCGTACGAAAATGTGACATTTTCCACCGGAAGACCCAACGCATCAGCAGCAATCTGTGTCATTATCGTGAAAGTACCTGTTCCAATATCTGTGACTGCACTTTTAACCTCCACTTTCCCATCGGCATTCATGATAGCTTCTGCGCGGGCGAAAATCCTGTTGGCGTCCCAGATTCCGGTGGCCATTCCGTAGCCTACAAGCTTGTTGCCACGTTTCATACTTCTAGGCTCAGGATTTCTATTATTCCAGCCAAACTGCTCTGCTCCTTTGAGATAGCAATTCTTCAGCTCTTTGCTGGAATACTCTTTATCACTGCTTTTATCGATGTTTGAATAATTGATAAGCCTCAGTTCCAATGGATCCATTTTCAGCTTATAGGCAATTTCGTCCATCGTCACTTCTATCGCGTGCATGCCGGTACTTCCGCCCGGAGCCCGCATATCCAGCGGACTATACACATCGAGCGGAACGAGCTCGTGTTCGAGTAAAGTATTTTCTGCCGGATAAAGCATATTGGCCCAGTTGACGACTATCTCCACATAATCTTCGAAACGGGAGGTTTCGCCTGTAGCCTTGTGGTAGAGCGCATTCACTTTTCCGTTTTCATCAGAACCAAATTTGGTATGCTGAAGTGTGGGCGGTCTGTGGCCAATCATATACATCTGCGCACGGCTGAGGGTTACTCGCACATTTCTTTTTAGAGCCAATGATGCCATAACTGCCATGAAAAGCTGGTGCTGCGGACGAAGACCTGATCCAAAACCACCGCCTACAAATGGAGAAATCACCTGTACATTTTTCATTTTTAAGCCGAAAACATTGGCAACGTACATTTGGGAATTGACCGTTCCCTGTGTTTTATCATATATCTTCAGTTTGTCCTTTCCTTCGTAGATGACGGTAGAAGCATACATTTCCATTGGATTATGGTGTTCTGTACCGTGGCTGAAAAAACTGTCGGTTTTCACAAAAGAATTCTCGTATTCTTTCTTAAAATCGCCTTTCGGTTTTGGCGGCGGTGGTTTTAACATCGATGCCATTCCCTTCTTTGGGTCACGCGCGGTTTGGAGATTGCTTTTTAAATCTGTTTCAAAAGTATCTTCCTCGTACTCTACCTTCAGCTTTCTTGCGGCATATCTTGCCATTTCAAAACTTTCAGCTACCACCAAAGCTATTGGCTGGCCATTGTATTTTATATCGTTGTCTTTGAGTGGTTTAAAAACGGTTCCAGGCGGCGCATCCATATCAGCGTACTGGAAATCGAACCACGCAGTCGACGGTCTGTTTTTATGGGTGAAAACTTCTATGACACCTTCCATTTGCTTCACAGCTTCCGTATCTATTGACTTTATTTTGCCTTTGGTAATGGTGCTGTTGACAACGTACCCATACAACAGATCCGGCGCATCATATTCGCCTGCATATTTTGCACTTCCCGTTACTTTGAGGTGACCTTCCAGTCGGCTGATCGGTTGTCCGACAGAGCTAGTATCTTTCATCTGGATTCTTTTAGATTAATATTAAAATTATAATGAAGGTTTTGCACCGGGTCTTTGTGATGAAGGATCCAACGCCATCATACAGTTTCTTACGATAGCTTTTTTAGCCAGATCGATTTTGAAACTGTTGTGCTCAAATGCCGTTGCTCCTGCAAGAATTAAATCTGCTGCCGCACCGAAATTTTCTACATTAGGCTCTTTATCAACAAGAAAATCCTCCGCAGCAATTACTCGCCAAGGTTTGTGAGCCACTCCGCCTAAGGCAATTCTTGCTTCTTTTATCACACCGTTATCCAAATTAAGACCTGTCGCTACAGAAACAAGAGCGAAAGAATAGGACGCTCTGTCACGCAGTTTGAGATACGAATAATTATTGTGAAAGCCTTTATCCGGGAAATCTATACCAGTGATGATCTCACCATTTTTCAGATTATTATCCAGTTCTGGAGTATCACCTGGAAGTTTGTGAAAGTCAGCGAATTCTATCGTACGCTCGCCTTCCGGTCCTGTGACTTGTACTACAGCTTCTAACGCAGCGAGTGCAACACACATATCAGAAGGAAATACTGCGATACATTTGTCACTTTGCCCTAAAATAGCGTGAATCCGATTGTAACCTTCTATTGCCGAACAGCCAGAACCGGGCTCACGCTTGTTGCACGGTGTATTGATATCATAAAAATAGTAGCATCTTGTACGTTGAAGCAGATTTCCGCCATTGGTGGCCATATTTCTGATCTGTGGCGATGCACCTGCGAGAATAGCTTTTGACAAAAGCGGATATTTTTCTTCTATTAATGGATGATAGGCTGTATCTGCATTGGTCATCAACGCGCCGATCCGTACACCTCCATTATCGAGTTCTGTCAAATCAGTAATTCCAGGAACTTTATTTATATCAACGATTGTATCAGCTTCTGTGATGAAGTATTTCAGAAGATCAACAATATTGGTCCCTCCCGCTATAATTTTATGGTCTTCACCCTCTCCAAGCAGAGAAACTGCATGATTGACATCAGTTGCTTTTTTATAGGCAAAATTATTCATGACTTGCTTGTTTTACGGCCATTACAGCATTAATAATTCCTCGATTGGCACCACAACGGCAAAGATTCCCGCTCATCAGATCCTGTACTTCCTCTCTGGTATTGGCTTTATTTTCATTTATCAAACCAATCGCACTGCAAATCTGTCCCGGCGTGCAATAGCCGCACTGGAAAGCATCGTGATCTATAAAAGACTGTTGGATTGGATGCAGCTCTTCACCAGTGGCAATTCCTTCTATGGTTGTAATTTCTGCGCCGTCCTTCATCACTGCGAGGGTAAGGCAGCTCAGCGTTCTTTTGCCATCCACAAGAACTGTGCAAGCGCCACACTGGCCGTGGTCACATCCTTTTTTTGTGCCCGTGAGATGAAGTCTCTCACGCAGAGCATCCAGAAGAGAAACCCAGGGCAGGATCTCCAGACGATGATCTTCACCGTTGACAGTGAGGTTTACAGATTGTATTTTGTTATTTGTCATAGTATGTCATTTGGTAATGACTGTTCTACAAAAAAAGAACCGTTATGATCTCATAACGGTTCTTTCGGCATCATTAACTGCTAATTTATAACCAAAACAATTTAGCAGTCATATTTGTTTATTGTTGATTTAAAGCCATTAATATCTTGTCGGGAGTAATCGGTAAATCTCTCATCCGCAGACCTATCGCATTATAGATTGCATTGGCTATTGCAGGAGCAGTCCCGATAATACCAACTTCGCCCAAGCCTTTTGCGCCTGAAGGATTGATATTCGGATCAGGCTTGTTGATAAAAGCAACTTCGATGATCGGTGCATCTGCATTTACAGCAAAATGATATCCTGCAAGATCATTGGCAATCAAAGTTCCTGATTTTGAATCGATCTGCATCTCTTCCATAAGTGTCATTCCGATTCCGCCAACTGCAGCACCAGACATCTGATTAGCTGCTGCCTGATCATTAATAATCTTGCCGCCGTCTCCTACGACGACCAGTTTTTCTACTTTAATTTTTCCGGTGAGTCTATTCACTTTTACTTTACAAAAGTGCGCAGCGGAAGAGCAGAAGGCATATTTCTGACGCTCGGCTCCCGGTTTCGATAACACTTCCAGTTTTACCTCGGTCAAGTTGTTTTTTTCGAATAAATCTGAATAACTAATAGAAACAGCCGGATTATTTTTTAAGCTAATTTTATCGTCCGAAAGCTTAATATTCACTAAATCAGCATTTTTAAAATTAGCATTGACTGCACCTGCATATTCTGCGAGTTTCAACTTCAGCTGATTGCTGGCGTCGTACACGGCACCGCTGACAGATGAAAGTCCTGTACTGCCTCCCTGGCTTGGTGCCGGAGGAAGTCTGGAATTTCCCAATTCTATATTGATCTTATTTTTTGAAATTCCCGTAATCTCGTGGGCAATATTCTGCATTCCAGTGCCGGTGCCGGTACCGATATCAGTCATTGCAGTCTGCACAGTGATACTGCCGTCTTTGTGCATGATGACAGAGGCTTTTGCTTCCTGTCGTCCTGCATTCCACATGCCCACTGCCATTCCGTAACCGGTATACCAGTCGCGTTCGAGAATGCTTTTAGGATTTGGTTTTCGGGATTCCCAGCCAATCATTTTTGCGCCTGTTCTTACGCCTTCATCCAGAAAATGAGTGGACCACGGTAAGCCGGAATCGGGGTGGTTTTGCAGAGAAATATTTTTTAACCTCAGTTCAACCGGATCCATTTTCAACATATAACTCAGCTCATCAACCGCGGACTCGAGCGCGAAAACGCCTGTACAATCTCCTGGTCCGCGCATCCACGTGGGTGTGCTGAGGTTGAGCGGTACTACTGCTGCCTCTGCTTTCAAATTGGGCAACTTGTATATAAGTCGGCTAACTCTTGTAATTCCGTCATTGAAATTTTCATATATAGAAGTTCCGTTTTTTGCCTGATGCAAAATACCCAGAAGCTTGCCGGAAGAATCTGCACCCAGCCTGATTTTCTGCCAGGAAGCAGGCCTGTATCCTGTGCTGTAAAACATCTGAGGACGCGTCAGCATCAGTTTTACGGGACGATTAACCTTTTTGGAAGCCATTATTGAGGCCAAGACGTGTGGCCAGACGCGCAATCCGGAACCAAACCCGCCACCTACAAATTCACTGAAGACTTCTATATTTTCTTCAGGAAGAGAAAATAATTTCGCAAACGTCTTCTGCACATTATTGACGCCTTGATTTTTGTCGTAAAGCCGCAAGGTATCGTTGCCGGTCCAGTGTGCAATCGTGGCATGCATCTCCATCGGATTGTGCACATCAGCTTTGATATTATACTGCTGATCTACCACGTATGGTGACCCTTGCCAGCTGTCAAAACTTCCTCTTTCCTTGCCTTCTGGCTTCATTTGAACTGAATCTTTTTCGGAATCAAAATCGACTTTAAAATCCTCTTTCTGATATTCTGTTTCTATCAGTGAGGCCGCAAAGGTCGCATCTTCTAATGTCTCCGCTATCACCATGGCTATTGGCTGCCCCTTGAAATAGATTTTATCTGTATGAAAAACCGGAAGCCCCATCTTAGCTTCTTTAATTTTTTCCGGCGTGGCAAGACCCGGAACTGAAGGTTTGTTAAGATGCGTGATGACATCCAAAACACCTTCTACCGCTTTTGCCTTGTCAACAGAAATGGATTTTATGATGCCCGACGGAACAGTACTGCCTACTAGTACAGCATAGCTCATATTTTTAACGTCATATTCGGCGGCATACTTTCCGTGTCCGGTTACTTTTTCAACGCCTTCTACTCTGCCTTCCGGTTTTTTAAATTTATCTTTTATCAAATCAATTAATCCCATAACATTTTTCTTTTTTTAACGATTATATTAAAATTATTGACTGATACAATTTTTTAATGCTGTCACTATAGCTCCCTGTAGCATCGGTATCTTATACGCATTGTCTGATAAGGGTTTCAAATCACGAACTGCCAATTTTGCAGCTTCCTCGAAAACAGCTTCCGTCGCCTGTTTTCCCCGCAGAAACTCTTCGGCTTTATACCATCGCCACGGCTTGTGGGCAACACCTCCGGATGATAGCCGGACATCTTTAATATTTATACCGTCAAGATCAATTGCTGCAGCAACGGAAACAAGCGCAAACGCGTAGGAAGTGCGGTCTCTTATCTTTACGTAGGCGGAATGTTTGCTAAAGGCATTTCCAGGAATTTCAATATTTGTAATGACGGCATCCTGCGGCAGATTATTATCCAGCCACGGTGTATTTTCCGGTAATTTGTGAAAATCGCTGAACGGAATTTTAATCTCTGTCTTTTCCTTAGTAACCGCTGTTACCGTCGCATCCAAAGCAGATAATCCGACGCAGAAATCAGAAGGGTGCACCGCCACACACTGGTTGTTGTATCCGGCAACGGCGCTCATCCTGTTTTCACCCTCAATGGCGCTGCAGCCACTGTTTGGTTTTCTTTTGTTGCAGGGCATAGTTACATCATAGAAATACGGACATCTTGTACGTTGAAGCAAATTACCTGCAGAACTTGCCATATTTCGGATTTGCGGCGAGGCTCCTGCCAGAATAGCTTTGGCTAAAAGTGGAAAATCTTTGAGGATCTTTTTATCTGTTGCCACTTTGGTATTACTCGCCATAGCACCAATGGTCACGCCTTTATTTTGATGCTCAATAGTGTTTGAAAGTGCTTTTGTGACATCGATCAGAATATCTGGCTGGGTGATATTTTTCTTCATCAGGTCTACCAGATTGGTACCGCCCGCGACAAATTGCTTATTCTGAGATTTTGCAGCGGAAGCTTCAGCGCCCGAATTTACTTTTTCAAAATTAAATGGTCTCATTGTGCTGCTACTTTTTGGATGGATTGAACAATACCGTTATACGCTCCGCACCGGCAGAGATTTCCGCTCATATATTCTTTAATTTCTTCTACAGAACCAGCGTGGCCTTCTTTTACACAGGCGACGGCAGACATAATCTGTCCCGGAGTACAGTAGCCGCACTGGAAGCCGTCACATTCTACAAATGCTTTTTGCATAGGATGAAGTTCGTTCCCTTTTGCGAGGCCTTCGATAGTTGTAATCTCCTTTTCCTGAGCCATTGCGGCCAATGTAAGACAACTCAAAGCACGCTCTCCGTCGATATGTATTGTGCACGCACCGCACTGCCCGTGGTCGCAGCCTTTCTTTGAGCCGGTCAGATTCAGCTGTTCTCTCAACAGATCCAGCAAGGTAGATCTGGTATCTACATATAGCGTATGACTTTTTTTGTTGACAGATAATGTAAGTCTGGACACGTTTTTCTTCGGGACCAGATATTGTTTTACATCCTGATAGAAGGCTTTTACAGAAGTTGGGATTGCAGCAAAAGCAGCCAGCAAACCGGAAACTTTGAGGAAGCCCCTCCTGTTATATTGTCCGTTTAATGCCATAAATGATTTTTTTTCAGTTTATAAAATGACTCAGTTGATAATCAAGTTTATCAAAGATCATAAAATTAAAACAAATTCAGACTATATCAGTCGAATTACTTGTAATTGGTACGGATTTTAACATAATGGAACAAAAAGCGGATTATTTGCTTAAATTTGGGAGGATGGAAATCAGGTTTAAATCTCGACCCACAACTATATTTCAACAATGAAAGAGATCAATGATATTATTAAAGCTTATCAAAAAGCCAGGACTGAAGGATTAAAAACAGCTCTGGCAACCGTTGTAAAAGTCGAAGGATCCTCTTACAGAAAGGAAGGCGCGCGGATGCTGGTGACGGAAAACGGACAGCTTACCGGTGCCATCAGTGGCGGATGTCTGGAAGGTGATGCGCTGAGAAAAGCAGTTCTGGCCATTCATCAGAAAAGTAATAAGCTGATCACTTATGACACCAGCAACCCGGACGATGTAGAATTTGGCGTCCAATTGGGATGCAATGGGATTGTCCATATTTTATTTGAATACATCGATGAAAATGCGACTCAAAATCCAATTGATATTTTAGCAAAAACAACGGAAAACAGAGGCGAATCCATCATCGCTACTTTATTTTCTCTGGAAAACAGAAATGTACAGACGGGAACCGTAGGATCGGTGATCAATCAGAAAACAACGCTGATAACTTCCAATTTTCTTTCCGAAAGTGAGTTGGCCGATTTTGCATCAATTGTTTTAGAAAAAAAACAAAATGTTTTGGGGAAAGTTTCTTCCGACGAAATCCTGCTGCAATATCTTCCGCCACAGACAACACTGGTGATTGCGGGAGCGGGAAATGACGTACAGCCGTTGGTGGAAACGGCATTTATTTTAGGCTGGAAAACGGTGATTGCAGACGGACGCGCCACTCATGCGCTGACGAAAAGATTTCCCAATGCCGATGATGTTTTGCTTGCCAGTCCGGAAGACCTTGTTAATAAAGTAGAAATCGATGAAGCAACAGTTTTCGTTTTGATGACGCATAATTACAACTATGATTTGGCTTTATTGAAACTTATCATTCATCTGCCCGTAAAATATATCGGAATACTGGGTCCGAAAACAAGACTCAACAGAATTTTGGAAGATCTCAAAAATTCAGGAGTTACTGTCGGAGAAAATGAAATAAATAAGCTTTACGGACCTGTTGGAATAGATATTGGTGCCGAAACGTCGGAAGAAATCGCCATCTCTGTCGCAGCAGAAATTAAAGCGGTTCTGAGTGGAAAAAACGGTTTATCGTTAAGAGATAAACAGGAAAAAATACATACTGATATTCTCGGTATTTAAAAAGAAAAACTATGCTGACAGACCAATTTGGAAGAACACACAATTATCTGCGGATTTCGCTGACAGACAACTGTAACCTGCGTTGCTTCTACTGTATGCCCGAAGAAAACTATGACTTCACACCCCATTCAAAACTGATGCAGGTGGAGGAAATTGATACTTTGGCAAAGCTGCTTGTCCAGAATGGCGTCAACAAAATCAGGCTGACAGGCGGTGAACCTTTTGTAAGAAAAGATGCCGCAAAAATCATCAGTAATCTGGGGAAATTGCCGGTTCAGCTGGCTTGTACAACCAATGGTATCCGAATTGACGATCTACTTCCTGAAATCATCAATGCTAATTTTCACAGCATGAACATCAGCCTTGATACGCTGCAAAAAGACCGCTTCCTCAAAATCACTCGACGCGACTATTTTGACCGTGTGATGGGAAATATAAATCTGCTGTTGGAAAACAAGATCAAAACAAAAATCAATGTTGTTTTGATGAAAGGCATCAATGACGATGAGATCAATGATTTTATAGCTTTTACCAAAAATCAGCCTGTGGAAGTCAGGTTTATTGAATTTATGCCCTTTAGCGGAAACCGATGGAGCAGCAACCAGGTTATGACACAAAGTGAAATTTTAGAAATCATAGGTGCAAAATACGATTTTACACAAATCCCAATGGGAATCCACGATACGGCAAAAACTTTCAGCATCAATGGCCATCTGGGAAGTTTCGCCATTATCAGTACGATGAGCGAGCCATTCTGCAGCGGATGCAACAGAATACGGCTGACGGCAGACGGAAAACTGAAAAACTGTCTGTTTTCAAAAAAAGAAACGGATCT
>Ga0308163_10001703_pt1 | contig 22556 bp, 16 predicted proteins | sample PhyTR1_FD_201037 | JGI IMG/M metagenome (GOLD analysis project Ga0308163, IMG submission 201037) | Phyllosphere microbial communities from UC Gill Tract Community Farm, Albany, California, United States - DLSLT.R1 | ecosystem: Host-associated > Plants > Phyllosphere > Unclassified | place: USA... | reverse complement strand
GTTGCTATACGCCAATAAGTCCATGATTTGTGTAAGGGTAACGTTTTGTGGTATTGGAAGCAACCCAAATGTGCATTGCGAATAGTCATTTGTAAGAATCGGTACCACCTTGACTGCCTCAAAAACACGGCGAATCGGGCTAATTCATTCTGGCCTGCTTCAACTGCGTCGCAATCCGCTGTTACATTTTGTTGCCACGGAGATTCGATGCTTTTTTACGATCGGCGTACTATCAAGACTTGAACGTATTCTGTATTTATTGTCCCAACCAACGTCGCACCATTGAACGAGGACCATCATGAAATTCCAAGCCAAACTGATCATCGCCGCCCTGGGTGTGGCCACCCTGCCGCTGGCGCAGGCTGCCGACTTTGAAGATTTCGGCCGGGTGGTGCGCGTCGAGCCGCGTCTTGAACAAGTCCGTACGCCGCGCCAGGAATGCCGTACCGAATATGTGCAAGTGCCGGTGCAACAAGAGCGCAATGCGGGCGGCACGATCGTCGGCGGTATCGCCGGTGCGCTGCTCGGTAGCCAGATTGGCAGCGGCAACGGTAAAGTGGCCGCGTCGGCTGCCGGCGCCATCGCTGGCGCCATGGTGGGCGACCGCGTCCAGAACAATGGTCGCCAAGGCAGCAGCGTGCAAGAACAAGCCGTGCAGCAATGCCGCACCGTGGAAGCGATCGAATCGCGTACGTCGGGCTATAACGTGACCTACGAATACCGTGGCCAGAATTACACGTCGCTGATGCGCAATGATCCAGGCAACCGCGTGCGCCTGCGCGTGTCGGTCCAGCCACTGGACAGCTATGACGACGGCCAGGCTTACAGCCAGTACCAGCGTTAAGCTTCGTCATTTTTCAGTAACGACAACGCGGCCCCGGTGGCCGCGTTGTCGCATGCAGGGTGCGGATCGTGGACCGAGCTTGCGCTGCGGGAACGCAACCGCCGATAATAGGGCGATTCCATCAGGCAGTCTTATGCTCATCAAACGTAAATCCATCGAACAGGCCGAATCGTCGCGCCGCCCTTCCCGCAAGCCCAAGTACGCGCCCGTCACGCTGTCCGAACAGGAAGGCGTGCGCTATCTGCATTTCGGCACCGAATGGGTCCAGGGCGCCATGCGCATCCGCAAGCCTGACTGGCCGGAACTCGAGTACGCGCAGCAGATGATGGCCTGGATGCTGTTCATCGAGTCGCCACGCGCCATCGTCCAGCTCGGCCTGGGCGCAGCGACGATGACCAAGTTCTGCTACCGCCAGTTTCCTGAGGCAACCGTCACCGCCATCGAACTGAACCCGTCGGTGATCGCCATCTGCAATTCGATGTTCAAGCTGCCGGGCCTGGACGAACGCCTGACCGTGCTCGAGATGGATGCGCTGGACTTCGTCGAAGACCCCGAACACCACAACGCATTCGACGTGTTCCAATGCGACCTCTACGACGCCACCGCGCGCGGCCCGGTGCTCGACACCCCCGAGTTCTACGTCGCCTGCGCCAATTGCCTGACCGACGACGGCATCATGACCGTCAACCTGTTCGGCGACCACCCGAGCTTTGCCAAGAACCTCAAGGCCATGAAGTTCGCCTTCGGCCACGTGCTGTGCCTGCCTGAAGTGCACGATGGTAATGTGGTCGCGCTGTGCTTCAAGACGCGCCCAACGCTTGACGAGGACGCGCTGACCAAACGGGCAGCGCAGATCAAACTCCAGACCAAGTTGCCCGCCGCGTCTTGGGTCAAGGGATTGTTCGCCACCGATTGATTTGCCAAGGGCCACCGTGAACGCCATCCCGCAAAAACCCGCCAGTCTGCGCAAGCTCGACCTGCAATCGATTTTTTCGTGGCTGCTGGCCGACGGGATCGTCACGAAGGACAACGTCAAGGCCCAATTCGCCCAGGCCCAGGGCATTCTCAAGAATGCGCCCGGCTCGATGCACCCGCTCACGGCGGTGGCGCAATGCAAGCTCGTTTCGGAATTACCGCCCCATCGCCTGCTCACGCTGGACGTGCTGACCGAATGGTGCGCGGCCAAGGTCGGCCTGCCCTTCATCCGCATCGATCCGCTCAAGATCGATTTCACGAAAGTGGCCGATGTGATGTCGGCCGGCTACGCGGCGCGCTTCAATATCCTGCCGGTGGAAATGACGGCGACGACGCTGGTGATGGCCACGGCCGATCCGGCGCTGACCGAATGGGAAGCCGAGATCGCGAAAGTCGCGCGGCGCCGTATCGAACTGGTGCTGGCCAATCCGCTCGACATCGCCCAGTATATTTCGCAATTCTTTGCGCTGGCCAAGTCGATCCGCGACGCCAACCGCAGCAGCGGACAAGACGTCGCGATGCGCAACAACTTCGAGCAGCTGGTCGAAATGGGCAAGGCGAACAAACAGTTCGACGCCAATGACCAGCACATCGTCAATATCGTCGACTGGCTGTGGGGTTACGCCTTCGAGCAGCGCGCCTCGGACATTCACCTGGAACCGAAGCGTGAATTTGCTGTCGTACGGTTTCGCATCGACGGCGTGCTGCACCAGGTCTACCAGGTGCCGGCCGTGGTCATGATTGCGATGACAGCGCGGATCAAATTGCTGGGGCGGATGGACGTGATTGAAAAGCGCCGCCCGCAAGATGGCCGCATCAAAACCCGCACCGCCGGCGGCCAGGAAGTCGAATTGCGCCTGTCGACGATGCCCACCGCGTTCGGGGAAAAGCTCGTGATGCGTATTTTCGACCCTGAAGTCGTCGTCAAGACATTGCCCGAGCTGGGCTTTCCGGCTGACGACGCCCTGCGCTGGGATCGCCTGACCAAGCGCCCGCACGGCATCATCCTCGTGACCGGCCCGACCGGCTCGGGCAAGACGACGACGCTGTACACGACGCTCAAGGCGCTGGCGACGAGCGAAGTCAACGTCTGCACGGTGGAAGACCCGATCGAAATGGTCGAACCGGCCTTCAACCAGATGCAAGTGCAGCCGGGGATCGATTTGTCGTTCGCCGATGGCGTGCGCTCGTTGATGCGCCAAGACCCGGACATCATCATGGTCGGCGAGATCCGCGACCTGCCAACGGCCGAGATGGCGATCCAGGCCGCGCTGACCGGACACCTGGTGTTCTCGACGCTGCACACGAACGACGCGCCATCGGCGGTGATGCGCCTGATCGAACTGGGCGTGCCGGATTACCTGCTCGAAGCAACACTGATCGGCGTGATGGCCCAGCGCCTGGTACGCACGCTTTGCCCAGCCTGCAAGACGCCGGGTGGCGAGTTGAGCGACGATGTGTGGGACAGCGTTGGCGGTGCGTGGAAGATTCCCAAGCCTGCAGTCGTGTACAGGCCCATTGGTTGCCCGGAATGCCGGCAGACCGGGTATCGGGGGCGGACCGGGATTTATGAGCTGTTGAGCGTGAGTGAGGGGTTTGGCAAGCTGATGCGGGGTGCGGGCGACCTGGTGGCGCTGCGTCAGCAGAGTGTTCTCGATGGGATGAAGCCGCTGCGCATTGCCGGCGCCATGAAAGTGGTTGAAGGCGTGACCACAGCGGACGAGGTGCTGAAGGTAACGTCGGCGTTGTCTTGAGTAGTTCTTCGCAGAAAATTATGCGGCAGGCCTAGCGCGATGCCGGATCGCCCGCTATAATGCTGCCTCCTTGGGTCGTTAGCTCAGCTGGTAGAGCAGCGGACTTTTAATCCGTTGGTCGCAGGTTCGAATCCCGCACGGCCTACCAAGAATTATCGAGAAGCCCACGAATTTCGGTTCGTGGGCTTTTTGCATTGTGGTCGCTTCGGGGGATGTCAGTGGAATTGTCTTCTTACCGAGCTGGATAAAATTGCGCGTTTCAGCGAGCTGATTAATAGCGCTGAAGGGTCCCGGTGATTTATAAGCGTTCCCTCGTCTCTCCCTAGCTTTAACCTCTGAAATCCGCTTGCGCTTTCAGCTGCTTGCGTCCCCCCTGTTAAACTTTTTCACGGCCGTACTTTGTCGCCTGATTCCAGTGTACACAGATTTAATACGGCCAGCGAAAATCTGCTTGCCATGAAGGCAACTGTCCTCATACACTGAGCGATAGCGCACCTCCTGCTTTGGCCAAGTGGAATTTAGTGCCCAGAACTTTCATCTATTGGCAGTACTGCGAACAACATCGTTAGACGAACGTTAGGCTACTCAGAGAAACCGCGCACTGCTAAAACTGGATCAATTGAAACGTGACGGAAGGTTCCATGAAGTCGATATATTTGCGGGAAATCGAGTTTGCCGAACAGCTAGAAACAGCTGAGAGATTCCAATATTTAATCGCTATACTACGATCTTTATTGCAGTCAGGTGCAATCTCCGCATTCGAAATCGCAAGGGTCATGACCTCGTCCGTTTACGACGACGCAAATGTCCCAGCACTTTTGTCGCGTTTTTCGCAGCCCTCCGACGGGCTACCGATCGAAGCGCTCGATGTCCTGGTTCCTGTAATTAGGAGCCAATTCTCTAGAGTTTTTCTTAATGGATGGTTTGAGAAGGAAAATCATTCAACGACTCTTGCTGAAGACCTATTGGCATGGGTTGAGTTTAGAAATAAAAGACCAGGCCATGGTGTTCTAGATCACACCAACCTAAAAATATGGTGTGAAAAGATGGAGCGCCTCGCGAGGCGCACGCTCGCAGTATTCGAACCGGCACTGCCAGCAATTGGTCCGTCAAGCAGCTTAACTCTCGATTTAACCGGCACTGTTATCACTCTGGATACACCACTAGTTTTCGGCACACATGCGATAGTAGTAAATAAAATCGCATCCCGAAAAGGAATTTGGAAAATCTACGGACAAGTGCTGAGCTGGACAAATGCCGTGGATATCACTATTGATCTCGGCAGAGATAGTATTTTTATTCCACCTGAATCCACGACTGCCGCTGATCGCTTTAGACTGGCGGAAGTCTCAGATCACCAACCACCGACGTCGGTGTTTACTAACTTGCCGGTAAGGCAAACTGATACATTTGTCGGACGTGTTAAAGAACTTGAAAAGTTCGAAGAATGGATGCTCGATGTCGAAGACTCGCGTTATTGTCTAGTTTATGGCGATGGAGGATTCGGAAAAACAACATTGGCACTTGAGTTCTTTAATCGCCTATTGGAAGGGCGAGCAGGGTCCGGGGCTAAGATTCCAACTATTATCAGTTATTACACAGCAAAAAAGACAAAATGGACCGAAAATGGCTTGGTTCACTTTAAGGGAATCTCTGAGGCAATGGAAGACAGCATCAGAGAACTTCTTTACTTCTTGTATCCAATTCTCGATAAAAGCTGGTACAAGATCGATGGAACGGCCCTAATAGATCGAATCGTTGGGGAATTCAAAGCTCAAGGGCTGACTCGCGACGATATTTTACTTATTCTTGATAATGCAGAAACTCTTGCAACCTCAAGGCAGGAAGTTGAGGAGCTTGCTGAATTCCTGCTAAGGGTAGGAAAACGACTAGGGAGAGTAGTAATTACATCTCGACGACGTGAGTTTCTTCAAGCTACCCCTATTCCAGTAAACTCATTACCTCCCGAGGAGGCTGCGAACTTGATGCGGAGTCTAGGTGAAGAATATGGAGCGGTGGCAGTCGTCCAGGCAGGCGAATCACGCTTACGCTCGGTCTGTACGCAGCTTTCGAACAAGCCACTTCTAATTGATACGCTGGTGAAATATATCGCCCGGTCCTCGTCGAGTATTCAAGATGGTCTAGATCAAATTCTCAAGAAGACAAATGACGAACTCCTTGAATTTCTTTACGAAGATGCATGGCTGAGGATGAATGAGTTAGCGCGGCAAGTATTTCTTGTATTAGTTAGTTTAGCGAATATTATTGATGGACGCACAGTGGGAGACGCTTGTCAAGAACTCGGAATTCAGCATACAGAGTTTCAAGGAAGTCTTGACGAAACGTACTTCGCCACAATTACTGACTTTGGTGAAAGCTATGAACTAGAAATTGTGGGCCTAGCGAAAAAATTCTTCGAGCAGAAACTCAAGAAGCTGCATTCCAGTGAACTCGATAGCATCCGTAGTATCGCCACTCAGGTAGACCGTAAAGCAACCGAACGCCAGCAGGTGGAGTTGGAATATCGCCTGGACCGCGTCGCTGATGCGTTCAGAAGCACATTTGCTAAAGCTGCAAAAATCGCTACTTTCAAGCGCGACTTTAACGCTGCCAAAGAAAATTTTGACTTAGCCCTATTAGAAGAACCTATGAATGCGGCGCTTCATGATCGTTACGCATCTTTTATGTTGCGGACTATGCAACTGCCTTCCGAGGCAAAGCCGCTAGCCGAAAAAGCAGTAGAATTAGATCCTAGAAATGGGGATGCATGGCTCACTCTAGCATTAATCCGATATCGTTTGAATAATTTGAAAGGCGGCGACGAGGCCATCGAAAGAGCGCAATTGAATGGCAAGCCGGAGTCACTGTGCTATTTGAGACGAGCAATTGCAAGATATTACAGCGTAAGAAGAACCCCATATGCAAAGGACTCATCTCAACTACTGAAGGAGGCTGAATTCTTGTTAGAGTTTTCGATTAGGGCTGCAGATCCTTCTTACATTTACTATAGCAAAAACTGTGCAGAGGCAAGAAAATATCTAACAATGGTTCAGAGTCTACGAGCACAGATCAATCGTCGAGATATTTCGGCAGCAATAGCCGCAGGCCCAAGACCGTGAGTATGATACTTGGCGGCCGAGAAAACTCATGTTGCAGCTGCTTAAAATAGATCCTCGTGCAGACAAAGGCCCACCAATAGTCTTCGAAATCGAAGATGTGCCAGGAACGCCGCTGATGTGATGACTCTGCTAGGCGCGGAAAAGGTCTTGAACGCTCCTATGATAAGGAAATATTACGATGCGCTTAGGTCATGTTTAAATACTCCAGTTATTAGGCAGCTTAAGCAGCGGTAGGGCCGACCTTATAAAACTACGTGGACGCTGCGAGCAGATTTTAAGGAAAGTGAAGACGACGCTCGCTTTGCCTGTTTGCAATATCAATTCCAGAAATTTTTTCTAGCCCTCTTGCATGCAGTACAACTATCTGGTTCGTAAACGAATTAATTGTCCGAGCGACCTCGTATAATTTTTAGAGTGTGGTGAAAATTATGATCCGCAAGAAACATCCACACGTAGGTTTGCTGGAAATAATCGAATAGGTTATAGCTTGCCAAGCGTCAGGATTTGTAACAGACATCGTTCTAGTCAATGCGAACAGTGCAGCCGGAATCCGTTCTATGTGTACATCGAAATGCCCTGCACAACATCGATTTTGTGATTCGATTAAGCGAGGATTTGACATCTCCCGTCTGAAATTCCTACTGCCTTGCCCTATCTTCCAGAACGGCGCTAAATACCCTGGCAATAGCCGATTAACTCATTTCGTTGATTTAAAAACCAAATTTGTAAACATGAAAAGCCGTTACAACAACCTTGACAATGACCCAAATGGCCCATGGCTTCTCACTGAAGTTACCGTAGCAGGGAACCACGGAGATAGGTGCTTCGAATGGAACGGGACCCGCCCCCCTGCGGGCAGATCGTGGAGGTTCACTGAAGCTCAAGCGAAAGCGCTTGAGCGCCAAGGAAAGATTGTATTCAGCTCTACAGGCATGCCTCGCATGAAGCGATACCTAAAGGAGTCAAGCGACACTCTTCATCGTTTGTTTGAACAGCTACCACAGAAAAAGTTCAAATTCGAAGGCGAACTTATGGCGAGCATTACACCAATGCTCGTATCGGCCCTCGGCTATGCCGAGGATGAAACATTTTTCGATTATGGACGCAGAAACCATCGCGCTGATTTTGTGGTTTCAAAATCGATAGAATCCAAGCCTTGGATTATTTTCGAGATAAAGAACAGCCGAACCCGCGATATCTCGCCTTGGATTGAACAACTCCAAGGATACTTAAGCGCGTTCGATGCTAAAAAAGGTGTGGTTATTTCGCCGGAAACCCTAGTGGTAATATGTAGAGGCTTTGTAAAGAAATTTAAACTAAATAGCCTTACTCGCGCCGAAACCTTAGAAATATTGGAGAGTCTCGAGCGCTCCGAAGAAGAAGCCTTGGAGGCGCATGAAGAAAGCGTTACCAATCAATTAACTAGCCTAATTGAGCGTGCAGAAGCAGCGACTACCAATGACGCAAAAGGAAAATCACTAGAAGCATTGGCTCAATACCTTTTCACCAGCATTTCTTCGTTGACATGCAAATACGCTAATTTGCACACCCGTAGCAGCGAAATCGATATTATTTTAGAATACAATTCGTCGAAAGGTAGCTTGCCCCTTTTTGAAGAACTAGGGCGTTATTGCTTCGTTGAATGCAAGAACTGGAGTCAGCCAGTTGGCGCCAAACACATTCGAGATTTCATTGGCAAGTTAGAAAAATGCCGTGTCAAGCTAGGCATCGTTTTTGCGAAAAATGGTGTGACAGGTACCAATTCTGGTTTAGATGCGCTTCGCGAAATAAGCAGCGCATACGATCGAAACGGCCCCATTGTACTTGTATTTTCCCTAGAAGATCTGCGTTCCATTAGCGACGGTGAGAAGTTTTCTGAGGCGCTAGACATTAGATATGACCGTTTAAGATTCGATGTTGACGACTAAAGCAGATTTCCAATACACTCTCAAATTTAAAGATGGAATCCTTCTCCCATAATAAACTGAAGGGAAATTATTTAGGCTTTGTTGCATAAATACGCTGAGCGTATACCTCAAACCCTAGTCAGATTTATGACATGACCACCGTAGTAGCTATCCCCAATCACGTGAAGTGATTGATGATTGCGGCACGCACTTGCAGTTCGGCGACCTGACGGTCGAAGTCACGCGCCATGACGCGCTCACTGAGCAGCTTGAAGCAATGCATTTTCGTTTTTACCAGATGACATCAGTGATAGCCGGTACACTCCTCCCAAATTTTCCGGCTACACCTGCGTCTGGCATCGAGGATAGCGTTACGAGCTGCGCCCGGGACGCAGCTCTTTCCATGGCATGGCATGGCATTTCTGCGCGTTGGGATGATCGCTTGCGCACTGCGATGGGCAATGGCCTTGTGACAGGCTTTCGTGTCGCAGGCGCCGTTACTACCTACGCTTGCGATGGCCTTGTCATCGGCAATCTGGTTGAGCAGGCATGGCAGCATCGGCGCGGCGCAGGTCACTTCGATGGCCGGGATTTCCAGCGTAGTCGAATCGATGCCAAGATGGACCTTGCGCCACCGGCGACGGTAGTCGGCGCCGTGGTTCTTCATCTTCCATTCGTCTTCACCGAACACCTGATGCCGGTGCTGTCGACCAGGGGATGCAATCCTGTCATCTTCGGCTGTGCCCCGATCGTTAGCGCCAAGTACTTCTGGCGCCGGCTGACGATGCTGAAGTCGGGAACCTGCCAGTCCAGATCGGCCAGCTTGAGCAGACTCTACTACATCCCCATCGCCTTACACAGGGACAGATTGAACAGACCCTTGATCATCGGGCAGAACTGAATCGCCGCCCCGCTGTAATTTGGGCTTCGACCTCGGTTGCCGCTAGCACTGCCGTGCCAGCACAGGTCCTTGTCCAAACAGACGAGCAACGAGCCACGCACCTTAAATGCTGCGTTGTACTCTTCCCAGTTAGTCGTTCGATACTTCGTTTCGCCGGCGCACTCATGTCGTTAGTTTACCCGCGCTCCCCTTCAGATGTAGCGGGCAGATTCGTTTAACAAAGCCATTCAAGACTTTCGTCAATCTCGCTAATTTCGATTAAAATTAGACGGCGCACGATATTCACGATAAGAGATAACACATGACCCAACAAACAATTTCGTATCCTGATGAACAAACAGCGGCACGACAGCTGTTGAGCGAGGCAACGACGACCTTGAATTCGCATAAAGTGAATTACCTTGTCGTTGGAGGTTGGTCGCCTTACTTGTTCCACTCGCAGAAATACGGGCATCCAGGCACGTTTGACGTAGACGTTCTTCTTGACTCCAGAAGTCTCGACGACGCCAGCTTCAATTCAGCGTCAAACGCACTGCTGTCTAATGGATACATGCGGGCTCCCAAGAATGTGTTCCAGGCTCATCGGGTATTGAATGTGAGCGGAGAGGATCTCGTCTTTCATATCGACTTCCTAAATGAGCGCGAACCTACCAACGAGATCGAGATTGTGACGGGCCAGGGACGGATGAAGTCTGTCTACACTGAAATCATGAAAGCGGTTTTCAATTACGCAGATTTCAGGACGCACCCTGCGTTCCCAAACGTACGGTTTCCGTCACCCGAAACCTTTATCGCAACAAAAGCCGTCGCTGCATCGGTAAAGAAGCGGCAACGCGACGCGTTCGACATCTTCGTTACCGTGCAAGACATGCATGGGCCTACCTTTACGACTAGGTGGGCGAATTTATGCCAACACGACGGACTCTTCCTAGACGCCAACAACAGTTTGTACGAAGCCGTCCACGAGGGAAATGCGATTGAGAAAGTTATGAACGTGCTAACTCAGATGAACGAAGCCGGTTTGGCCACGGTACCGCTCCCAAACGAATCTGAAGTAATAGCCGCGTTCGACTTTCTGCTTTCGCCAATTTGAATGGCAAGCCACTAGGCAAGCACCGCGCCGACCAAGGTGCACATGTTGACGTCGAGTCAGATATGCTGGACATAGGGAAAGTGCCATCTTTCCTGAACTCATGTGCAAGGTGTGCAGGACTACCTAGCTTACCCTTGACGAATAACTTCAACTACCTCAACCACGACCAGACACAAACCGGAAAAGCCAGTAACCGCACGACTGCTATCCGAGCAGGGGTACGCTTCCAAAATAAGTTAATCGCCCCCTTTGGACACCAGATAGCCTCAGAAATTCACCGTCATACTGTCCTGATGTGCAGGTGTGCAGATTGCTTCCACACCGCAATGAGCCTTTCCTGATTCACGAGGCTCATTGCCATCTGGAAGAGAGGTTCTGATCGCTGTCTGGTCAGGGCCAGAGACAATAAGGCCAGGCAAGATCCATCACGGTCAAGTTCTAACTATGTGCGATAGAAAGAGGGTCATTCATCTATGAGCCTGCTAAGCAAGGATATACTTCGGGCAACCGAGTAGAATGGTCGAACAGAGGCTACGCAATCGCGGCAGCTACCCGCACTTTTAATCTGTTGGTCGCAGGTTCGAATCCCGCACGGCCTACTAAGAATTTGTTGTTGCAATGAAGGCGTTACGAGAAATCGTGACGCCTTTTTTATTTTGGCTCGTCCGATTTATACAACGCTTCCATCAAGGTGCGGCAGCGTTTGGAGGCTGGGCATACCTGCCTTGGCTACCGTGCAGCGCAACGTCGCACATCCTTGCATCCCGTCAGTAATCTCTTGCAATTTAATAACTACAGTCAGAAGCTCGTCGCACGTTCAAGCGCGCTTACGTCGGTCGCGAATCCCGATGTCAACGATCCGCAGTTCAACCGATGAGCGAGACGATGAATGACCTTCACGTACTGCTAGACGCCCACTAGAACATATCCATTCGGGAGAGCTAGTAGAAATTCCGAATAATTTCCACCACCACCACAAACAGAAGTTATGACGAAAAACGAGCTGGTAATCATAGACATAAATCATTTTTCCGAAGCCGCGCTACCATTTTCGGACCGGACGTTCTACCAGTACGTAAAATACTGGAGCATTTTAAGATCTAACTCCATAAACAATAAATAGTGAATTCGCGGAAACATCTCTATTAATGTGATGCTGGAAGGGCTGGGGCTAGGAATGAAAATTTGCTCCGAATGTTACAGATTACGATCGCAGACTGATTCTAATGCGTAAGCGCACTAGTCAGAGTACAGGATTTTCTCGAACCAACTAAATCTGCCATGCCAACAAAAAAATCAAGACTTGGTCAACGAAAACTATTCTAGGAAGGTAGGCGACGTGGAGCTAGTAGAAATCACACGTGGGAATCTTCGGGTGAAGGTTGGAGGAAAGAGCATCACCATATATGGCGAGGCGTTTTTAAGGGGATACGGGTCTCTCGACTTCGTGCTTTATCAGAACAGCATCGAAAAGTGGGATGCACCAGCCGACGAAGAAAATTTGACTCTCATTGAGAAAAAGCAGCTAGTTCAATTTCTTAGAGAGGAATTCTCACGTAGAAAGATGTTTCTGGAAATTGAATAGTAAGTTCATCTTCAACCGGAATCGCCCACTGGCAGTTTAAATCAGAAAAAGTCTACAGGTTGTAGCGCATGCCTACCCGTACAGACTCGACTACGCATGAACCTCTCTATAGCAGACCGCTATTCAAAGCTAGGTATTTTTTCCGCACACGTCTCGTCTAAATTTTCGCCATGAAGACTTCCCTAGAATTAGTTATCAAACGAATGTAACCACACGCGTCGCGGTAACAAATAAGACAGGAGTGACCTACTCGTCGCGCACGTCCGCCATTCGCTGTCGCACAACGTCCACACCCACCACCTCCTGAACATCGCCAACTCAGCCTTTACTGCTAAAGTCTCGCATCTTTACAACCACCGCTCCCCCGTGAAAGCCATAACAAAACTCTTCGAACTCGGTTACGTGTTCATCGTCATCCTGTTCTTCGCCTGCGGCATCGGCCTTGTCGTGCTGGCTGGCGTCGAAATCTGGTCTGCCCTCAGCCCTTCCGCCGATACCGTTGCCCGCGAACGCTTCGACCTCATCCTTGAATGCATCGGCATGCTGACCATCGCCGTTGCAGCGCTCGGCCTTGGCCAGACCGTGCTGGAAGAAGAAATCCAGCGAGAGGCCAACATCAGCTCGCCTACCCGCGTGCGCCGCTTCCTGTCGCGCTTCCTGATCGTGGTCGTCGTCTCCCTGTCGGTCGAGTGCCTGATCGGGGTGTTCCAGTTTGTCCATGGCAGCCCGGAATACTTGCCGCACGCTGCGTCGATCGGTGTTGCTGCTGCTGCCCTGCTCGCTACCTGGGGTCTGTTCGTCCGGATGAACGTCAGCGCCGAAGAACTTGAACCGCACGCCATGCACGATGTGCAGGCCGAGGACAAGGTCATAGAAGGCGAAGATGTCTCGGAAGAAGGCGAGCAACACGCGCAAGAACAAGGCGACGAGTATCACGCTGACATAGACAAAAAGAAAGAATGAGCGGAAGCACTTGGTAAATCTGCCAAGTGCCGCTATAATCTCGTCTTCTTCGGGTCGTTAGCTCAGCTGGTAGAGCAGCGGACTTTTAATCCGTTGGTCGCAGGTTCGAATCCCGCACGGCCTACCAAAGATTCATCGACAACGCCAACCTTCGGGTTGGCGTTGTCGTTTTCGTTGTCCTTTTACTGCGCGCCTCATGCCCCAGACCATCGCCAGCGCCGTCCACCACGAACTGATCATCAAGAAAAGCCGCTTCATCGCGTGCGTGCAGCCGATGGCTGACCGTGCTGGCGCGCAGCAGGTCGTGGCGGCGCTGCGCGCGCAGCATCCTGGCGCGGCGCATGTGTGCTGGGCCTTGCTGGCCGGCGGCCAGTCGGCGGCGGTCGATGATGGCGAGCCGAGCGGCACGGCCGGGCGGCCGATGTTCGATGTGCTGCGCCACCAGGATCTCGATGGCGTGCTGGCCACGGTGGTGCGCTACTTTGGCGGCGTCAAGCTTGGCGCGGGCGGCCTCGTGCGGGCCTATACCGACAGCGTCGCGCAGGCGCTGCTGGGCGCGCCGAAGATCCCGATCATCAAGCTGCGCCAACTGCGCTGCAGCGCGCCGTATGCGATGGAAGGGATGCTGCGGCGTGAGCTCGATGCGGCCGGTGCCACGCTCGATGATGTAGCGCATGGCGACGACGTGCAGTTCACGTTCAGCCTGCCGGCCAGCGACGCCGCCGGCATCCGCGCGCGGCTGGGCGATGTGGGCCATGGCCGCATCGTGTGGCCGCCGGACGACGACGAATCGCTGCCCGCTTGAGGCGGCCCATTCGGGCGCCCTATACCTGTCATCACGACTGGTGAGCGGACGTTTAATCGTGCAGCCGGTATAGTGACAGACCCAGCCGCAAATTCCTCCGTCGGCAGGGATCATTTTCCACCGCAGTACAACCACCTCCCCTGTGATCAAGAAAAGCCTACTCCCCCTCGCCCTTGGCGGCTTCGGCATTGGCATGACCGAATTCGTCATGATGGGCATCCTGCCCGATATCGCCCGTGGTCTGCAGATCACGATCCCGCAAGCCGGTTACCTCATCACCGCCTACGCGCTCGGTGTCGTGGTCGGTGCGCCGACCCTCGTCACGATCGTCGCCGGCCGGCCGCCGCGCACCGTGCTGATCTGGTTCATGCTGATGTTTGCCGTGTTCAATGCGATGTCGGCGTTCGCGCCGAACTTCGAGACGATGATGGCGTCGCGCTTCCTGGCCGGCTTGCCGCACGGCGCCTTCTTCGGCGTGGGCGCGGTTGTCGCCAGCCGCCTGGCCGAGCCCGGCAAGACAGCGGCGGCGATGGCCATGATGTTTACCGGCCTGACGCTGGCCAATGTGCTGGGCGTGCCGCTTGGCACCTGGATCGGCCATGCGTTCGACTGGCGCATGGTGTTCCTGATCGTCGCGGTCATTGGCTTGCTCACCATGTGGAGCCTGTATCAGTGGGTGCCACCGATCGCGCCAAGCAAACGTACGGGCCTGATGCAAGACCTGCGTATCTTCCGGCACCTGGATCTGTGGCTGGCCCTGGGCATCGTGTCGATCGGCACCGGTGGCTTCTTCGCTTGGTTCAGCTATATCGCGCCGCTGCTGACCGATGTCACGGGCTTCAGCACGGGTGCGCTGCCGCTGATCATGACGGCGGTTGGTGTGGGCATGACGGTCGGCGTGCAATTTGGCGGCTATCTGGCCGACAAGTTCCATCCGCTGCCAGCCTTGCTGATCCTGATGGTCTCGATGGTGGTTCTGCTTCTGTGCAATGGCCTGATGGCCGAATCCAAGACCGCGATGGTGATCCTGGCGTTCCTCACCGGCGCCAATGCGCTGGCCATTGGCCCGCCGGTCCAGGTGCTCCTGATCGAGCATTCGCGCGAAGCCGAGATGCTGGGCTCGTCGCTGGGCCAGGCTGGCTTCAATGTCGGCAATGCGCTGGGCGCCTTGCTGGGCGGGATTCCGCTGACGTTGGGCTTCGCCTACACCGCGCCGCAGTGGGTCGCAGCGGCAATGGCGCTGTGCGGTGTGGTCTTGACGGCGTTGATGCTGACGCGTCGCCGCTGGAAGGCACGTGAATTGGCCAGGACGGTCGAGCGCATGCTTGGCGAGGCACAGCCGGCGACCTCACCGCCGGCCTGACGGCCCAGTCGATTCAGGCGCGCGCCTCGCGCAGGCGGCGCCGGCGCGAGGCGCCAACGCCGGCGACACCTGCGGCGCCGGCCAGCATCAATGCCAGCGTGCCCGGCTCGGGCACTTCGGTCGGCGGCACGTTCTTGACGAGCTCGAAGCCCGCCACCTCGACCGACTTGAAGTAATGGTTCGAGTTCACCTGGACGCTTGAGTTCCAGGTATCGGCAACCACCTGGCCATTGATTACGCCCCAGCCATTTTCGACCGTGGCATACGGCGCCAGCACGCTGCCAATGATGCCCTTGACGTTGATCGACTCGGCTTCGTAGAAGTTGAACAGCACGTTGTAGCCGCTCAATGGGTCAAAGCCGATATTGCCGTCATTGAACCCGCCTTGCTTGCCGCCGATATTGAAGATCAGCGTCTGCCCTGCACTGAGTCCGCTCAGCATCCAGTTGTTGCCGCCGTTGAAAAAGTCGGCATTCACGTTGAACACGTCCACCCCGCCCTTGCCGCTGCCCGTGACCTTGTTGGCGCTGTACTCGCGCGTGACCGTGCCAGTGGATGCGACCATGCTCAGGCCGCTGGCGATGTCCCTGAACTGCTGGGCTGCAGCGGCAAAATCGAGCGGGCTGATGTTGGTCGTGGGCGTCTGCGCGGCATTGTTCAGCGTAGTCGTGCCGCCGGCGTAGGTCTTGCCGTTGCTGATCGCGCCATTTTGCAGGAACAGATTGCCGCCCGCGGCCACTGCGTAGCTGCCATACGCAGCCTTGCCGTTCTGATTGACCGCGTAACTGGCGATCGAGACATTGCCACCCGAAACAATGGCGCCTTCGACGTCGCTTGAATTGGCCGTGAAATTCCCGGCGGTGAAGACATTCGCGCCGCCCATCACCGAACCGATATCGAGCACACCAGCTTGTGCACCGGTCATTGCCAGTAATGCCGTCAGACATACGCCAAGTTTAATCACGATAGTTCCATGTAGAAATTGGTAATGATCAATAGTATCATTACCAACATTGTATTTACATGAAAAATTAGATCATACCAGCGAGATGCCACCCATAGCGCGAGCGGTCTCGGCCGCCTCTTCTAGAATCTCGGCCAGCGTGGTTTCATCGAACACGAAGTCGATCGCGTTTTCACCATGCGGCGGCAGTGGCTCGCGCCGGCTGTCGAGTGGGGATGGCACCGGCGCATATTGGTTGGCCATCAGCAGCGTGTCGAGCAGCGTGCCGGGTGGCATATTGAGCCAGCCGCCGCGCATGTCGGCGATGGCGTCAGAGACGGCCGGTGGAATCGACAGCTTCTTCATGACCTCGGCGCTGACCACGTCCTCGCACAGCGCGCCCCAGTTGTCGGCATCGTCGTCGAGCAGGCCGGGAAATTCGTCAGCCCGCGCCAGCAGGTAAAAGGCACCTACCTCGTGCACGATGCCAGCGAATAGCGCGGTGTCCGGATTGACGCCCGTCACGCGCCGCGCCAGCGAATAGGCGATGGCGGCCATGTGGGTCGTGTGCTCCCACAATTGTTCGGCCTTGGCGCGCAGCTGCGGATCATTGATGCGGTTGCCGAACTGGCGCACCACCAGGCTCGCGACCAGCGCTTGCAGGCGGCGGTAGCCAATGCGCGTCACGGCGGTGCGGACATTGGTCACGGGCACCGAGCCGCTGCCGCCGAATGCAGCCGTGTTGGCCAGAGCGACCGTGCGCGCGGCCAGTTGCGGCTCGGCCAGCACCAGCCTGATGGTCTCATCGATATGGCAATCGGGATTATCGAGCGCCTGCTGCAGGCGCAGCACGGCATTGACGCTGGTGGGGAACGTGATTTCGCCGCGGACAGCTTGCGCGGCGATATATCCAAAGGCTTCGAGTTTATTCACCGGGCGATTATAGCGTCCGCCATCTGCCCCACCGGGCGTGTCTGCGTGCCCGATGCCTGGTGTGTCCCAACTGTGGCGTCAAGACCACACGTACGGATACAAAAACGTCGTCCGCGGAACCAGTCCGGGGACGACGTCTTCATACCATGTGCCAGCCGCAGTGAGGTGCGGCCAGGCGCGGGTCAGGAATTACTTGGCCTTGTTGGCGTCGCGTGCTGCGTCGCGGGTCGACTTGGCTTGCATTTCGCACTTGTCTTCTGCATCGCCTTTCAGGGCGTCGCATTTTTCGTCAGCCAGGTCGTACTCGGCTTCGATGACGTTGCCGCGGGCTTTCATCACGTTGTTGCCGGTGTTGTCGAACTTCGTCACTGCATCGTGTTCGGCCTTGGCGCGCATCAGCTTGGCTTCATCTTCGCAGATGTCTTCTGCGTTGCCGCTCATGGCGTCGCACTTGTCTTTGGCGACCTTGTAGTCGGCCTTGGCCTTGTCCATGGCCGTTTTGTGCGCAGCCTTGTTGACGGTCTGGGCGGCTGCAGGTGCGATACCGACGGCGGCGAAGGCTGCGGCGGTGATCAAGGTGGCGATGAACGATTTCATGGTGAAGTCCCTTATTAGGTTGTTGGTGCAGCCATTAAACGCCATCCCCAACAACCGCTCTGTGCGACACCGTACACTTATTAAAAAATCAATTAAGCAACTGCGGTTGATAGCCTGATGCCTTCGGTGCGGCGTGCGCTCCGGCGTCCAGCCGGAAGATGCTCACCAGCTGCGCCAGGCGCTGCGATTCGTCTTCGAGCGTGGCCGCCGAGCCGCTGGCCTGCTGCACCAGCGCCGCGTTCTGGCGCGTGGCTTCATCGATCTGTGCGATCGCGCCATTGACCTGCTCGATGCCGGCATTCTGCTCGACCGTCGCATGGCTGATCTCGGCCATGATGTCGGTGACGCGCCGCACGCCCGTGACGATCTCGCCCATGGTCGCACCGGCGCGGTCGACCAGCACGGCGCCTGCGTCGACACGCTCGACCGAACTGCCGATCAACACCTTGATTTCCTTTGCCGCTGCGGCCGAGCGCTGGGCCAGGTTGCGCACCTCGGTGGCGACCACGGCAAAGCCGCGGCCCTGCTCGCCGGCGCGCGCCGCTTCGACGGCGGCATTGAGCGCCAGGATATTCGTCTGGAACGCGATGCCATCAATGACACCGATGATGTCCACGATCTTTTTCGACGATTCGTTGATCGACGCCATCGTGTCGACCACTTGCGCGACGACCTCGCCGCCACGCATTGCCACGGCCGATGCCGACTCCGCCAGGCTGTTGGCCTGACGTGCATTTTCGGCGTTCTGGCGCACGATGCCGGTCAGTTGGGTGACCGACGTGGCAGTGGCGTGCAGCGTGCCGGTCTGGCGTTCGGTGCGGCTGGACAGGTCACGGTTGCCGTCGGCGATTTCGGTGGACACGGCGCTGATTGCCAGCGTGCCGTTGCGCACCTGCGACACGATGCGCACCAGGCTGTCGCGCATGCCCTGCATCGCGAACAGCAGGCTCTTGTTGTCGCCCGGACGGGTGACGATCGCCACGCCCAGGTCGCCACCGGCGATGGCCGAGGCAATCGACGCCGCGTAATCCGGCTGGCCACCCAGTTGACGCAGCAGGCCACGGGCCGTGTACCAGGCGGCCAGCGAACCGGCGGCAATCGCGCCCACGCACAGCAGCGCCATCCAGCCGACGAATCCCTTGGCCATCGCGCGTGCATCGGCGGCCGCCTCGTTATTCAGTTTTTCTTCCAGATCAATCAGGCGGTTGATGCTGGCGAGCCACCCGGTGAACGCTGGTGCAGCCGATTGCGACAGCAGCGCGGCTGCCTCGGCGCCCTGGCCGGCGGCGTGCAGCGCGACCACGCGCTCGATCAGCGGCTTGGTGAGGTTTTCCTGCGCCTTGATGGCGGCCAGCGCATCCTTCTCTTCGGGGAGCATGTCGGTGCGCTCGGCGAACAGGGCGTCCAGCGGTCCGGCCGAGCGGGCGTAGTTGTCGTCCAGCGTCTTGATCAATGCGATGGGCGTCGCGGCGCCAGCCGGGTCCGCCGCCAGTACCACGTCACGCAAGGCGATCGCGCGGTCGTGCACGCTGCCACGGAAATTGATCGCGTAGCGCTGTTTGACGCTGTTCACGTCATTCATGTAATTCAGGACGTTTTCAATGCGCCCCACGCGGCTCGCGCCCAGCGCGACCAGGACGATCATCAGCAAAAAGACGACGCCATAGCCGAAAGCCAGCCGGGCGCCGATCGTGAGGTTCTTGTTTTTCATGGGAGGGGTCGAGATCAGTGGGTCGCAAAGAAAACTTTCTGTTTTCTTTCAGCGAGCGCAAATATATCACCCGATATTGCCCATTGGAATCTAATCTGAATCGTGTGCACCTCGTGCGCACCATTACGCAACACTTGCCCGTGGTCGGTCGTGACAACCACGGGTCGACACGTCTCAGCGTACGGTGGCCAGTGCTGCGCCCTGCTCCCAGCCACCGCCCAGAGCACGCGCCACCGCCACCGTCGCCAGCAGGCGCTGGGTGCGAATCTGCGCCGCGGCGCGATCCGCTGCCAGCGTGCTGCGCTGGGCGTCGGTCACGTCCAGATAGGTCGAGACGCCGCGGTCGTAGCGCGCCTGCGCCACCAGCAGCGCGCGCGCTGCCGCCTGCTGCGACTGGGCCTGCACATCGCCCTGCTTCGAGCGCTGCTCGACGTCCGACAGCGCATCTTCCACTTCGCGCAGCGCCGTCAGCAGGCGCGTGTCGTGGTTCGCCCGCGCCTCGTCGTAGCGCGCCTGCGCCAGTGCCAGGTTGGCACGGTTGCGGCCACCGTCGAAGATGGGCAGCGACAGGGCCAGAGGCCCGGCCGAGAACTGGCGCGCACCGCCACTGCTCAGGTCGTTCAGGCTTTGCGACGCATAGCCGAAATTGCCCGTCAGCGACAGCGCTGGATAGAACGCGCCCTCGGCCACGCCGATCTGCGCATTCGCCGCCTTTAGCTGCGCCACGCTGGCCGCCAGATCGGGGCGCTGGCCCACGAGGCTGGCCGGCAGGCCCACCGGGATCGATGGTGGCTGCGGCAATGCGCCAGTCGCCGTCTCGGGCAGCAGCGGCGCAGTGGGCGACGCGCCCACCAGCGTGGCCAGCGCGTGTTCGACCAGGTTGCGCTGGCGCTGCACTTCGTGCAGGTCGGCTTCGGCGTTGGCGCGCTCGATGCGGGTGCGCGACACATCGAGCTCGTTCGACAGGCCGGCATTGAAGCGCGCTTCGATCAGGTCCTGCGACTCGCGCCGCGTGGCTAGCGCGTCGCGCAGGATCGCCAGCTCGGCGTCCAGCCCGCGCAACTGCCAGTAGTTCGACGCCACCTGGCCGGAGAGCATCAAGAGCACGCCATCGCGGTCGATCTGCGCGGCCAGTGCCTGGGCGTCGCTCGCTTCAACGATGCGGCGCACGCGGCCCCACAGGTCGAGCTCATACGAGAACGACGCGGCCACGCTGTAGTTGTTGCCCTCGATCGAGCGGCCACCGAGGGCCAGGCCCTGCGACGTTTCGCTCGACGTGCGGGCATTCGACACGCCCGCACCCACCGATACTGACGGCAGCTGCCCGGCGCGCACGACGCCCAGCTGCGCCTGCGCCTGCAGCAGGCGCTGCGCTGCCGCTTCGACGCCCGGGTTGTCGCGCAAGGCGCGCGTCTCCAGCGTATCGAGCGTCGCGTCGCCAAACACCTGCCACCAGGTGGCCGGCAGGCGCGCGCCGTCCGTGCTCGCGTCGACGTGACGGAATGCCGCATCGGCGGGCGCCGGTGGCGCCTTGAAATCCGGGCCCAGCGTGGTGCAGCCGGCGAACAGGGTGCTGATGGCGATCGCAAGGACGCCGTTAAGTACAGGCTTGAACATGGTTTGTCTCTTCAATTGAATGCGGGTTCAGTGGCCACCGCCGCCACCGCCGGGCGACTTGACCTTGTCGGCCATCCAGATCGCCGCGATGCAGCCGATCAGGATGATGCCGATGATCCAGAAGCCGTCGTTGTAGGCCATCACATACGATTCACGCCGCACGATGCGGTCGACCACGCCCAGCGCCTGGTTGGCCGCGGCCGCCGGGTCGATGCCCCTGGCGATGAAGGCCTGGGTCAGCATGTCGAGCCGCTCCTGCGTGGCCGGCGCATAGGTGGATACGGCCTCGCCCAGGCGCGCCGAGTGAAAGTGTTCGCGGTTGGTCAGCGTGGTGGCCAGCAGCGCGATGCCCACCGAGCCGCCAAGATTGCGCGTCATGTTGAACAGGCTCGAGGCCGAGCCCATTTCGCGCGGCGGCAGGCCGGACATGGCGAAGTTCGACAGCGTCAGCATCACGAACGGCTGGCCGATGGCGCGCACGACCTGCGTCCACATCAGCTGGTCGTAGCCGGTGGTCGCATCCATGTATGAATTCATGATGCACGAGATGCCAAACATGAACAGGCCGAAGCTGCACAGGATGCGGTTGTCCACTTTCGAGGACAGCTTGGCCGCGAACGGCATCACCAGCAGTTGCGGCAGGCCGACCCAGGCAATCACTTCGCCGATCTGCATCGGCGTGTAGCCGGCGATCTGGCCCAGGTACAGCGGCAGCAGGTAGGCCGAGCCATACAGGCCCATGCCGATCACCGCCGACAGCGTCGTCGCGACCAAAAAGTTACGCTGGCCGTACAGCGCCAGGTTCACGAACGGATCGGGGCGCGTAAAACTGAGCGCGATCCAGCCCAGGATGCCCGTCAGCGACAGCGCGGCGAAGGTCACGATGAAGCTCGAATCGAACCAGTCCTTCGAGTTGCCTTCTTCGAGGAAGATCGTCAGGCAGGCCAGGCCCATGGCCATCAGCGCGATGCCGAGCCAGTCGGCCTTGATCAGTGTGCGGATATTGGACTTTTCGGCATCCATCCCCCACATCATGCCGGCGATGAGCAGCACGCCCGGCACCCAGTTGATGTAGAAGACCGACGGCCAGCCATACAGCTCGGTGAGATACCCGCCCAGCGTCGGACCCATGGCCGGCGCGAGTGTTGCGGTCAGGCCGAAAATGGCCATGCCGGTGGCGCGCTTGGAGGGCGGCAGGCGCGTCATCACGAGCATCATCGCCATCGGGATCAGCGCGCCGCCGGTAAAGCCCTGCAGCATGCGAAACACGATCATGCTCTGCAAGCTCCAGGCCGCGCCGCACAGCGTCGAGAACACGAGGAACAGCGCGGTCGTGCCCATCATGTAGTTGCGCATGCCGAAGGCGCGCGTGAACAGCGCCGTCATCGGGATCACGACGATCTCGGCGCACAGGTAGGCGGTGGAGATCCACGAGCCTTCTTCCTG
>Ga0308163_10001702_pt1 | contig 22563 bp, 17 predicted proteins | sample PhyTR1_FD_201037 | JGI IMG/M metagenome (GOLD analysis project Ga0308163, IMG submission 201037) | Phyllosphere microbial communities from UC Gill Tract Community Farm, Albany, California, United States - DLSLT.R1 | ecosystem: Host-associated > Plants > Phyllosphere > Unclassified | place: USA... | reverse complement strand
GTTCTCGCCGATCGCCGGCTTGATGAGCCATCATCTCGGCAACGAACGCACCAGCATCGAGTGGGCTGAAATCTCGAACGACCTGGTACACCGTGTCACTGAAATGTACCCGGATAATTTCGCGCCAGTATGCCAGCTGCCGCAATCGCCGCTGGCGCCACCCAGGAACAGCGTACCTGAACTGCGCCGTTGTGTTGAAGAACTGGGCTTCGTCGGCTGCAACCTGAATCCCGACCCTACCGGCGGCTACTGGACCGGCACGCCGATCACGGACAAGGAATGGTATCCGCTATATGAAGCGCTGTGCGACCTTGACGTGCCGGCCATGATCCACGTTGCCGCTTCGTGCAACCCATGCTTCCACGGCACCGGCGCGCACTACCTGAACGCCGACACATCGGCCTTCATGCAGATCCTGCAATCAAATCTGTTCAAGGACTTCCCTACCCTGCGCCTGATCATTCCGCATGGCGGCGGCGCAGTGCCGTATCACTGGGGCCGTTACCGCGGCATGTCGCTGGAGATGATGGAGCGCCCGCTGGAAGGCCTGCTGAACAACGTCTTCTTCGACACTTGCGTCTACCACCAGCCAGGCGTCGAGCTGCTGACCAAGGTGATCCCGGCCGACAACGTACTGTTCGGCTCCGAGATGATCGGCGCGGTACGCGGTAAAGACCCTTGCACCGGCCACTACTTCGACGACACCAAGCGCTACGTCGACGGCATCGCCTCGCTGACCGACGAAGACCGCTACAAGATCTTCGAAGGCAATGCGCGCCGCGTGTTCCCGCGCCTGGATCAACGCCTGAAAGCACAAGGTAAATAACATGACTTCCATCGTAGACATTCATCCGCACATCATCTCGGACGACGAGCAGGCCTATCCGCCGGCGCCGCTGTTCGGCAAGCGCTCGGACTGGTCACAGGAACGCCCCAGCACTGTCGAAGCGCTGATCGCCGCCATGGATGCCGCCGGCGTCGCCAAGGCCGCCGTGGTGCACTCCTCCACCACCTACGGCTTCGACAACAGCTATGTGGTCGACGGCTGCAAGCAGTACCAGGATCGCCTGGTCGCTGTTGGCTCGGTCGACGTGCTGGCTGACGATGCAACGCAACGCATCATCGCGTGGAAAGACCGCGGCCTGGCCGGCCTGCGCCTGTTTACCGGCGGCAGCACCAAGGAATTCGATCCGAGCGAACTGGATGATCCACGCTCCTTCCCCGCCTGGGAACTGTGCGCGGAATTGAACATCCCGATGTGCATCCAGACCGGCCCGATCGGCCTGCCGCAAGTCTCGGCGCTGGCCAGGCGTTTTCCGAAAGTGAAAATCATCCTCGACCACCTGGGCCGCCCGGATGTACTGGATGGCCCTCCCTACGCCAACGCCAAGTCGATGTTTGACCTGGCGCCACTGGAAAATATCTACTTCAAGCTGACGCCGCGTATCTTTGGCGATGTGAAAAAGGAAAAAGCCAGCGCCGCGAGCTTCTTCCCGGCGGTGGTAAAAGAGTTCGGTGCGCAGCGGCTGGCTTGGGGTTCGAATTTCCCGACCTCGCCCGGCACGCTGGCGGAGATCCTGGCCACCGCGCAACAAGGCCTGGCCTCGCTGAGCGATGAAGACCGCAGCTGGATCTTCGAGAAAACCGCCAAGCAGTTGTATCCATCGCTGTCCTGAGCAGAAAGCACAACATGGAGACAAATAACAATAAGCGGCCGGTGATCAGCAGTCCCTGGCCCATCCTCGCCTTGCTGGCCATTGGCTTACTGATTTCGTTCGTGGACCGTACCAGCCTGTCGTCGGCGCTGGCGGACAAGAGCTTCGTGCAGGAGTTTGCGCTGACCAGCGTGGAACGCGGCTGGCTCAACTCGGCCTTCTTCTGGACCTATGGCTTGATGCAGATGCCGATGGGCTGGGTGGTTGACCGCTACGGCGTCAAGTGGCCATACACCATCTGCTTCGTGGCCTGGTGCGCGGCCGCGACGCTGACCGGCATGGTCACGGCGCTGTCGGCGCTGATCCTGATGCGCCTGATTATCGGCGCGGCCGAAGCAGTCGTCATCCCGGCCAGCTATCGCTGGATCGGCAGCAATTTCGACGAAAGCCAGAAAGGCCTGGCGGTCGGCCTTTTCGCCATGGGCGGCAAGTTTGGCCCGGCGATCGGCGCGCCGATTGCCGCCTGGATGATCGTCAACTACTCGTGGCAGTTTATGTTTGTCGCCACCGGCATGGTGGGCCTGCTCTGGCTCGGGCCATGGCTGCTGATGGTGCGCAACGACTTCCCCAGCAAGGCCGAACTGGTGATCAACAAGCGCAAGGCGTCCTCGGTCACGCTGGGCAACCTGCTGTCCAGCCCGGTTGTCTGGGGCGGCATGATCAACAACTTCTGCTACGGCTACTTCACCTTCTACTGCATGACCTGGATGCCGGCCTACCTGGTTGAGCAGCGCGGTTTGTCGTTGTCGTCCTCCGGCCTGTACACCTTCGTCAGCTTTGCCGGCATCGCCATCGTCGCCACGCTGGCAGGCTGGGGCGCTGACCGCATCATTGCGCGCGGCCAGGATGCGGTCAAGGTGCGCAAGGCTTTCATCGTTGCCGGTTTCATCGGCGGCAGCACTGTGCTGCTGGGCGTGTATGCGGCGTCGCTGGAAGCAGCGCTATTCTGGAATGTACTGTCGCTATCGCTGCTAGGCCTGGTCACCGCCAATAACCTGGCCTTGTGCAAGCTGACGCTGATCCCCAAACAGGCCATTGGCTTGAACACGGGTGTGCAACAAGTCGCCACCAGCCTGGCCGGCGGCGTCTCGGCCAGCCTGTCGGGCTGGTTGCTGCATACCAGCGGCAGTTACAACCTGCCGATGATGGTGATCTTCGTGTTCCTGATGATCGGCGCAGCAAGCACGCTGATCCTGCTGCAGCGTAAATGGGCGCCCAAAGTCGCCGATGAAGACTCTGCCGCCAAAACAACCGGGGCAATCGCCTGAGGCGTTGCACGAACAATCTACCAAGGAATACTCATGGCAAAAATCGTATTCGGCATGGCTGTGCCGCATAGTGGCATGCTCGGCCAGGCACCTGAAGACTGGCTCAAAAACGGCGAACGTGACCGCAACAATCCGGAGCTATGGTTCCGCAACCGCACCTGGACTTACCCGGAACTGGAAGCGCACCGCGAAGCAGCGTTTGAACAATACCTGACCATCGAAGAACGCACCGCACGCGCCGCCCGCTGCCGCGCCGCGCTGGACAAGATGGCGCAGGCCTACCGCGATGCGAAGATCGACGTGGCGATCATCCTCGGCAAGGACCAGAAGGAAATCTTCCTCGATTTCTCGCCGTCGATCGCGATCTACAGCGGCCAGGAAGTGCACAACGGCCCGCCGCAGCGTTCGGTGTATGCGCCGGACCATCACGTGACGCATCCGTGTCACCCAGGACTGGCCAGGCACCTGATCGACAGCTTCCAAAAAGAAGGCTTCGACCTGACCGACCTGTTCCAGTGGCCGGCCAACGTGTGGATGAAGCCCCTGCCGGAGTATCCGGTAGCGCCCCACGCCTACAGCTTCGTCTACCACCAGATCATGGACGACAATCCGCCGCCGCATGTGCCGGTCATCGTGAACTGCTTCTACCCGCCGACGCAGCCGTCGATGGCGCGCTGCATCGAGTTCGGACGCGTGCTGCGCGACGCGGTCAAGGCCTGGCCTGAGGATGTCCGCGTTGGGATTTTCGCCTCGGGCGGCCTGTCGCACTTTGTCAACGACGAGGAATTCGACCACAAAGTCATGAAGATGCTGGGCGAATACGACTACCAAGGCCTGGCCGCGATCCCGGACGGCTACTACCAGTCCGGCACCTCGGAAATCAAGCTGTACGTCAGCGTGATGAAGGCGGTGGAAGAAACCGGCGCCGAGATGACCCTGGTGGACTACGTCCCCTGCTGGCGCACGGCCGCAGGCACTGGCGAAGGCATGGGTTTCATGTACTGGAACGCCGAACAATAACTGACAGAACACGAGGAATATCATGAGCAATACCCGCTTGAACGGCATCATCCGCGCCTGGGAACAGGGCAAGGTCGCTTTTACCGCTTTCGCCAAAATTGACAAGCAGTCCGCCATCGATATGAGCGATGCGCCCTATGACGGCATCGTGTTCGAGATGGAGCACAATCCCTACGACGTGTCGGCATTGGGAGATTCATTGCAGTATCTGCTGAACCGCAAGCAGATTGTCACCGCCGGATCGCTGGCGCCGCAGGTCACGCCGCTGGCGCGTATTCCGGCCAATGGCGTCGAGATGAACCAATCGTTTGCCAAACAAGTGCTGGATCGCGGTGTGTACGGCGTGATTACGCCGCACGTGGCGACCGTGGAGCAAGCCTACAACGCAGTGGCGTCATGCCGCTATGCCCGGCCGAAGAACGCGCCGCTGTATGAGCCGAAGGGTGTGCGCGGCGATGGTCCGATGAATGCTTCGCGCTATTGGGGCCTGACGCAGCAGGAGTATTACGCCAAGGCCGATGTGTGGCCTCTGGCCCCTGAGGGCGAGATACTGTGTGGCTTGATGATCGAATCAACGCAGGCGATCGGCAATCTGGATGACATGCTGGCCAATGTGCCGGGCATCGGCTTTGTGCTGATCGGCGAAGGTGACCTGTCGCAGGAACTGGGCCTGGCGCGCCAGTACGACCACCCCGAGGTACTGGCTGCCATGGCGCAAATTGTGGCAACTTGCCACAAACATGGCGTCAAGGTCGGCAATCCGCACGTTACGGTCAACAACTACGAGCGTCTGCTGAAAGAAGGTTACAGCTTCCTGATGTCGGCGCCGCAGCGCAGCTATGGCGTGATCGGCAAGGCGCGCGAAATGGCGGGGTACTAAGATGAATGGCGCCGAAAGCCTGGTCAAGACGCTGACCGACCAGGGTGTCGATATCTGCTTCGCCAATCCTGGCACCTCGGAGATGCACTTCCTGAAGGCGTTGGAGAATCCGCGCATGCGCAGCGTGTTGTGCCTGTTCGAGGGCGTCTGCACCGGCGCTGCGGATGGCTACTACCGCATGAAGGGCAAGCCGGCATCCACCCTGCTGCACCTCGGCCCCGGCCTGGCCAACGGGCTAGCGAATATCCACAATGCCAAGCGCGCGTCGTCTGGCATGGTGAATATCGTCGGCGAGCATTCGGCGTCGCACCTGAAGTACGACCCGCCGCTAACTTCCGATATCGAAGGCCTGGCACGGCCACTCAGCCACTGGGTGCGCCGCTCCGAGACCTCGGCCGCAGTCGCCTGGGACGTCAGCACCGCAATCGCCAAGGCCAGCGAGCATCCGGGCCAGATCGCCACGCTGCTGCTGCCTGGCGATACCTCTTGGCAGGAAGCAGGCGAACCGATTGTGCCGCCGCTGGCCGCGCCGCAGATCAAGCCCCCCGATCCGGCACGGGTGGAGTCCATCGCCAAGGTGCTGCGTTCCGGCGAGCCGACGCTGGTGATCCTGGCCAACCGCGCCACGCGCGGCGCGGCGGTGGAACTCGCCGGAAAGCTGAAAGCCGCCACCGGCTGCCGGGTGGCGACGCAGTTCTTCACCTCGCGCATCGAACGTGGCGCCGGCCGCGTTACGCTGGAGCGCATTCCCTACGCCGTGCCGCAGGCGCTGGAATTCCTCAATGGCTTCAAGCACATCATCACGCTGGAAACCACCGAACCGATCGCCTTCTTTAGCTACCCGGACAAGCCGTCCTTGCTGAAAGCGCCTGGCACCACGGTCCACACGCTGAGCGAAGCCGACGAGGACAGCGCCGCCGCCTTGCAAATGCTGCTGTATGCATTGGATGCCGGCGCCACGAAAGCGCTGCTGCAGCCGCGCGCGGAAGCCATCGTGCCGCAAGGCGCATTGAACCCGTCCAGCATCGCCGCCGCCCTGGCAGCCGCGCTGCCCGAGCACTGCATTCTGGTCGACGAATCACTGACCACGGGCCGTGAAACCATGGGCCTCACGGTCGGCGCCGCGCCGCACGACCTGATTAACAACATGGGTGGTTCGATCGGCTACGGCACCCCGGTGGCCACCGGCGCCGCGCTGGCCTGCCCTGACCGCCGCGTGTTCTGCATGGTGGGCGACGGCAGCGCCATGTACACCATCCAGTCGTTGTGGACGCAGGCGCGCGAGGGACTCAACGTCACCACCATCATCTTCGCCAACAACAGCTACGCCATCCTGAAAGCGGAATACGCCAACATGGGCGCCGGCGCGCCCGGCCCGCAAGCACTGGCAATGATCGACATCGACAAGCCCCGCATCGACTGGCTGGCCATGGCCAAAAGCATGGGCGTGCCCGCCGTTGCCGTCGACACCGCCGAAGGCTTCCACAAAGCCATGCTGAATTCCGCGCGCGAACAAGGCCCGACCCTGATCGAAGTCCGGCTGTACTAACCAAGGAACCCAAATGACTACCGTTTTACGCACCAATCTCTCCGAATACAAAGTGACCAAGGCGCTGCTGGACGGCAGCGTATCGTCCGACATCGTCAAACTCGATTTCTGCGGCCCGACACCTGCCCACAACGGCTTCAAGGCCATGGTCCGTGAAAACAAATTTGATGCCGGCGAACTGGCCATCGTCACATTCCTGCAGGCGAAGGCCTACGGCAAGCCTTACGTGCTGCTGCCAGCGCCGATCTCGGGCCGCTTCCAGCACCACTGCGCCGGCTTTAACATCGACTTCGGGCATCTCGATCCGAAAGATATCGAAGGCCGCGAAGTCGGCGTGCGCACCTATACGCAGACCACTGCTCTGTGGATACGCGGCATCCTGCGCCATGAATATGGCGTCGATCTGGACAAGGTGATCTGGCGCACGCTGGGCGACGGCCACCTGGCCGAATACAGCGATCCATCCAACTGCGTACGACTGCCAGCCGGTTCGTCGATCCCGGACATGATGATGAAAGGTGAACTGACCGCCGCCCTGCTGGGCGAAGACATGCCAAAAGACGACCGGGTGCGCACGCTGGTCCCGGACGCCCACAACGCCGCCATGAAATGGTTCGAGCGCGAAGGCGTGGTCCCGGTCAACCACTTCTTCGTCGTGCATGCCGACGTCTCGAAGAACAACCCTGACGCGGTGCGCGAAATCTACCGGATGCTGATCCAGGGTCGCCGAGAGGCCGAGGGCGGCGTGCCTTCCATCTTCCCGCCAATCGGGCTGGAAGCCAACCGCAAGGGCATCCAGCTAGCGATTGACTGGGCGCTTGATCAAAAAATTATTCCACGGCGCCTGTCGGTGGACGAGCTGTTCGACGACATCACCGGCAGCCTTGGATAAATAGCAGCAGCCGTTCAAAAACTAAAACAACGGAGACAATATGAAAAAAGCAGTAATCGCATCCGCCATCGGCGCATTGATGGCGGGCGTCTCAGCCCACGCAACAGATCTGAACCCTGGTGGAGATTGGCAAATCCGCTGGGACAACACCCTCAAGTACAGCGCCGGCGCACGTGTTGAGTCGCGCGACCCGGCACTGATTACCGGCGCAAGCAAAGTCAATAACGACGACGGCGACCGCAATTTCAGCACCGGCCTGGTTTCCAGCCGCTACGACCTGCTGACCGAGTTTGATATTCAGAAGGACGGCTTCGGCCTGCGCCTGAGCGGCGCGGCGTGGTACGACTCGGTGTACAACCACGCCACGGCCAACTACGCCAGCAGCAGCAACAACGTCAGCCGCGCGGCCAATCAGTTTTCGCCGGAGACCCAGCGTATCGCCGGCCGCAACGCCGAGATGCTGGACTGGTTCGTCTTTGGCCGCAACCAGATCGGCGACGCCACGCTGTCGTACCGCCTGGGCCAGCATTCGCTGATCTGGGGTACCACACTGTTCTTCGGCATGAACGGCATGGCCAAGGGCATGGCGCCGATCGATCTGTACAAACTGTCGATTCCGGGCACGCAGGCCAAGGAGACCACCATCCCGGTACCACAGCTATCCAGCACCCTGCAGCTGACCAACGACACCAGTGTAGAAGCCTACGTGCAGTTCAAGTACCGCCCTACCCGCCTGCATCCTTCCGGCAGCTATCTGAGCGCGACCGACATGCTGGGCGACGGCGCTGAATCGATGTACGCCGGCCCACTGAAACTGAGGAACATGGGCTTGGTAAAAGGCGACCTGCCAAACAACTTCGGCTTCGCGCTGAACACCCGCAGCGAGACACTGGACGCCGATCTCGGTTTCTACGCCACCCGCTACAACGATGCGTCGACGCAGGTGGTGACGCAAGCAGCGACCCAGCGCTACTATCTGGCCGTGCCGAATGGCGTGCGCGCCTTCGGCGCCAGCATCTCGCGGCTGGTGGGCATCGCCAACGTCGGCATGGAAGTCTCGGTGCGCGATGGCCAGCCGCTGGTGGCAAAGCAAGGCACGGTGGTGCTGCCGGTCGGCCAGACGGCCGCCTGGCTGAACAACAACACGCCGTATCCGACCGGCCGTACATCGCACCTCAACCTGTCCACCACCATTGTCAGCGGCGCCACCGGCGCCTGGGATGGCCTGGCGGTGGTCGGCGAGCTGTCGGCCAATCACCTGAACAGCGTGAAGGAAAACACTGCCAAGGTGGACAGCGCGCTCAATACCACCAGCTACGGTGGCCGCATCGTGGTCACGCCGACCTGGTATCAGGTAGCGTCCGGCCTCGACCTGAGCGTGCCGGTCAACCTTGGCTGGTCGTTCAAGGGGCGCTCGGTAATCGACACCGCTTTCCCGTTCTCCGGCAGCCCGGACAAGGGCGGCGAGATTGCGGTCGGCGTCACCGGCACCTATCTGACCAGGTACATCGCCAACCTGACCTTCATCAATTATCGCGGCAAGGCCACCAGCCAGCCATTGCTGGATCGCGACTACCTGCGTTTCAGCCTGCAAACCAGCTTCTGATCAAGAGGAGACATCAAGATGAAAAAGACTATGCATACCTGCCTGGCACTCGGCCTCGCATCCATCATGGCCGCCGCAGCGGCGCAAGCGCCCAACCTGAAATCCGGCACGCTGACGCCGATCGGCGCGGAACGCGCCGCCAACAAGGACGGTTCGATTCCGGCCTGGGACGGCAAGGCGGTCGACACCAAGCCGGGCGCCGACAACAAGCGTCCGGACCCTTACGCCAGCGAGAGGCCGGTACTGTCGATCAACGCTGCCAACGCGGCGCAGTATTCCGACAAGCTGAGTGACGGCACCAAGGCGCTACTGGCCAAATGGCCGGGGATGCGCATCGACGTTTATCCGTCGCATCGCAGTGCCGTGTTCTCGCAGGCGATCTACGATGCGGTGAGCGCCAACGCCACGCGCGCCAAGCTGACCAACGGCGGCTTGACGGTGGAAGGCGCCTACGGCGGCGTGCCTTTCCCTGTGCCGAAGAATGGCCATGAGGCGCTGTGGAATCACATGCTGAGCTATCGTGGCCAGTTGACCACTTTCACTGCCGACAAGTATGTGATGACTTCCAGCGGCGATCGCGTGCTGACCAACCGCCAGCGCACCAGCCTTGCGTATCCGTACTACGACCCGAAAGGCAAGCCGGATGGCTTCAGCGGCGAGTGGGCGCGTGCGCGCCTGGACGTCACCGAGCCGCCAGCCAATGCCGGCCAGGCTCTGATGACCATCGACTACGTCGACAACTACAGCAAGCCGAAAGACGGCTGGCAGTATGTGCCGGGCCAGCGCCGCGTGCGCAAGTCGCCGTCGCTGGTGTATGACACGCCGGATGCCTCCGCGGCCGGTCTGGCCAACTTCGATGATGTGAACCTGTTCATCGGCGCGCAGGATCGTTATGAGGTCAAGCTGCTTGGCAAGAAGGAGATTTACATCCCCTATAACAATAACGGCTTGTTCCGCAAACCGGTGAATGCAGTGATCGGCAAGGGCACGCTGAATCCGGACGCGGTACGCTGGGAGCTGCATCGCGTGTGGGTACTGGAGGCGTCGCTGGCCAATGGCAAGCGCAACGTGGCCGCCAAGCGCCGCTTGTATCTGGATGAGGATACCTGGCAGGCGGTACTGGCCGATACCTGGGATGCGCAGGGCAAGCTGTGGAAAACCGGCCAGGCGTTCACGCTGCTGGCGGGCGACGAGCCATCGGCCAGCACCTTGAGTTACACCTGGCACGACCTGCTGTCTGGCGGTTGGGTGTATGCGGCAGCGATCAACGAGACCGGTGGCGTGTCCTATCAGGACTACGATGCCAGGCAGCTGAGCAAATTCACCTCCAGCGCGCTGGCCAGCGGCGGCGTGCGTTGATATGAAACCGTTCAGCATCAATAGGCAGCGCACTGTCGTTGTCGTTGCCGCTGCCCTGCTGGCAGCTTGCGCCGCTGGCTGGTGCACGGCCAGCCAGCAGGCAGGGAACTCGCTGCCGGCCGCGCTGCAACGGCCGGCGCTGAAGGTGCTGCGGCCGGAGCAGGCCAACCTGATGGCGGTGGTGCGCGCCGGCAGTCGCCTGGTAGCGGCTGGCGAGCGTGGCCTCATCATCTACTCCGATGACTCGGGGCACCACTGGACGCAAGCGCAAGTGCCGGTCAGCGTCACGCTGACGGCGCTACGCTTTGCCAATGAGCGTGACGGCTGGGCGGTTGGCAATATGGGCGCCATCCTGCGCAGCAGCGACGGCGGCGCCAATTGGCAGCGCGTGTTCGACGGCCAGCAGGCCGCAGTGCTGGCGGAGCAGGCCGCGCAAGCGGCATGGGACGCCGGCAAGCCCGACCCCAACGACGTCGATCACCCACTTAACCTGCTGCTGGAAGACGCTCACCGCCTGGCGGACGAGGGTGCCGACAAGCCCTTCCTCGACCTGAGCCTGCAAGCCGACGGCTCGGTGCTGGTGGTCGGCGCCTATGGCCTGGCTTATTCGAGCGCAGACGGCGGCAAGACTTGGCAAGCGTTGATGGAGCAGCTGCCGAACGCGAATGGCGCCACCTACTATGGCATCGCCGAACGCCAGCAGGAGCAATACCTCTTTGGCGAACAAGGTGTTCTACTGCGCGCCACCACACCCGGCGCGCGCTTCGCCGCGCAACCGTCGCCCGCCAGCGGCAGCCTGTTCGGCGGCCTGGCTACCAGGCAGGGGACGCTGCTGCTCTACGGCCTGCGTGGCAAAGTCTATCGCAGCACCCAGGCCGGCGCTGCGTGGAGCGAAGTGCAAACGCCGGTCGACGCCGCGCTCGTCGCCGGACTCCAGCTGGCAGATGATAGCGTGCTGCTGCTCGGCTCCGCCGGCCAGATCGTCGCCAGCAAGGATCAGGGCCTAACCTTCACTGCGCTGCCACTGAAGACCCGCTTTCCGTTCACCAGCGCCACCATCGCGCCGAACGGCACGCTGATCATCACCGGTACACGCGGACTGCTACGCCTTCACACCGCCAGCCTGGCCGCTGCGGACGCAGCGCCAGTCATCACCTCTAGAGCCGCAAAGCCATGAACACCTCGCCTCAAAAACACCTTCCTTTCGATCCACATTCCGGCAACCGCCTGGAACGCTTGGTATTCGGCTACCGGCGCGCGCTGCTGGCGTTCTGCCTGCTGGTGACGGTACTGCTAGGCTGGCAAGCCAGCCATATCGTTCCCAACGCCAGCTTCGACGGCATGCTGCCGATGAATCACCCCTATCTGCAAAATTATCTGAACGAACGCAAGAAGCTGGTATCGCAAGCCAACAGCCTGCGTATCGTGGTCGAACACAAGGGCAGCGGCAGCATCCTCGACCAGCACTACCTCGACACCCTGCGCCACATCAATGACGACTTGTTCCTGCTACCAGGCGTGGTGCGTGGCCAGCTCAAATCCCTGTGGACGCCATCAACGCGCTGGACCGCCGTAACCGAACGCGGTTTCGAGGGCGGCACCGTTATCCCCGACGATTACGACGGCTCCGCCGCAGCCCTGGCACGCGTGCGTCTCAATATCGAGCGCTCCGGCGAAGTCGGCCAACTGGTGGCGCGCGACTTCCAGTCCAGCGCCCTGCTCGTCCCCCTCGCCGAACGCGACGAAAACAGCAAAGAACTTGACTACGCCGCCCTGTCGCAAGCGCTGGAAAAGCTGCGTGCCAAATACCACTCCGACAGCATCGAGCTGCATATCACCGGCTTCGCCAAAGTGGCCGGCGACCTGCTCGAAGGGCTGGTGCAGGTGCTGGCTTTCTTCGCGCTGGCCGCCGCCATCGTCACCGCCATCGTTTACTGGTACACCCGCTGCATCCGTAGCACGCTGCTGGTGGTCACCTGCTCGCTGGTGGCCGTAATCTGGCAACTGGGCCTGCTGCCGATGCTCGGCTACGCGCTCGATCCTTACGCCATACTCGTGCCCTTCCTGGTGTTCGCCATCGGCATGAGCCACGGCGCACAGAAAATGAATGGCATCATGCAGGACATCGGCCGTGGCATGCATCGCCTGGTCGCCGCCCGCTATACCTTCCGCCGCCTGTTCATGGCTGGTTTTACCGCACTGGCCTGCGACGCCGTCGGTTTCGCTGTGTTGATGATGCTGGACATCCAGTCGATCCGCCGCCTGGCCATCACGGCCAGCCTGGGGGTCGCCATCCTGGTCATTACCAACCTGATCCTGTTGCCGGTGTTACTCAGCTACACCGGCGTCAGCACCAAGGCGGCCCGGCGCGCGGCACGCGCTGACAGTGACGCAGACCACCGCCGCACCCTCTGGACCTGGCTGTGCAATTTCACCCAGGCCCGGTGGGCGGTGGTCACCATCGTCATCGCCGTTCTACTGGGCGGCTATGGCCTGCACGCCAGCCGCCTGCTGCAGGTCGGCGATCTCGACGCCGGCGCGCCGGAACTGCGCGCCGATTCCCGCTACAACCAGGACAACCATTACCTCACGCAGCACTACAGTACCAGCAGCGATGTGCTGGTGGTCATGGTGCGCACGCCGGTACAAGGCGCGATGAAGCTGTCGGTGCTGGAACGGGTGGATGATCTGGAATGGCAGTTGCGGCAGGTGGAGGGCGTGGAGACCACCCAGTCGGTGGCTTCGCTGGCGCGGCAAACTGCGGTGGGCATGAACGAAGGTAATCCGCGCTGGTATGAGTTGCAACCGAACCAGGCCGCGTTGAACACCGCCAGCTCGCGCGCGCCGCGCAGTCTGGTCAACTCGGACTTCTCGCTGCTGCAATTGCAGGTCTACCTGACCGATCACAAGGCCGCCACGCTACGCCGCGTCAGCGCCGCAGTAGAGACGTTCGCCAGGCAGAACGACCGCCCGGAAGCGCAATTCCTGCTCGCCGGCGGCAACGCGGGTTTCGAGGCGGCCACCAACGCGGTTGTCGAGAAGGCCAACCATGAGATGCTGTTGCTGGTCTACGCCGCCGTGCTGGTGCTGGCATATGTCACCTTCCGCGACTGGCGCGCGGTGGCCTGTGCCATCCTGCCGCTGATGCTGACCTCGGTGCTGGCGGAGGCCTTGATGGTGTGGCTGAACATCGGCCTCAAGGTAGCGACGCTGCCTGTGGTGGCGCTGGGGGTGGGCATCGGCATTGACTACGCCCTGTATGTGCTGAGCATCATGCTGCAGCAGATGCGCCTTGGCCTGCCGCTAACGCAGGCTTATCATCGCGCCTTGCTGTTTACCGGCCGGGTGGTGATGCTGACTGGCGTGACACTGGCGCTCGGCGTGGCGACATGGGCGCTGTCGCCTATCAAATTCCAGGCCGATATGGGGGTGCTACTGGCGTTTATGTTTGTCGTCAACATGATCGGTGCGCTAGTGCTGCTGCCGGCGCTGGCGCGTTTTCTGCTCAAAACACCAGCGCAGGCCCAGCCTGGGCAGCAGTTGCCGGAGCCTAAGCCTGAACTCAAGCGTGCCGCCCATCCTGTATAAAATACCCGCACATCGTTCCCGCCTGCGCGGGGACGACGGATTTGACGAGACAGCGATGATGACCAAAATCGAAAGCGCGCTGATGCCGGTGCCTAGACAGCGCTTGTACGTGGAACGCCACCAGGACGAAAACTGGTTCGTCCACGTCGGCCATGTCGCCAATCGCGGCCGCTGGAAAATAGAACCGCATGCCCATCCTGAATATGGCCAACTGATCTTCGTCCGCGAAGGACGCGGCGTGGTCACGCTGGAAGGCATGAGCGTGCCCTTCGCCGGCCCCTGCGCCCTGCTGTTGCCGACCGAATGCGTGCACGGTCTCGATTACCAAGTCGACCAGGACCGCTGGGTCGTCACCATCGAAGTCAGTTACCTTGCGCAGATCAACACCAAGCTGCCGGAGTTCACGCAGCTGTGGTCCGGCCCGCGCATCATACCGCTGTCGTATACGCCCGAGGTCGAGCGCGAATCCTATCAGCTGATACGCCGGCTGGAACAGGAAATGCTGGCCAGCGCCGTCGGCCGCGCCGCAGCCCTGGAAGCGTTGCTGACCATGCTGCTGCTGACCCTGATCCGTGCCATGCCCACCGGTCATTTCGAACACGAAGGCAGCAATCCAGCCAATGTACGCCAGGCGGAACGCTTCCGCGATCTGGTCAATCAACACTATGGAAAGAATTTAAGGCTGCAGGGATATGCAGCCATGATGGCGATATCGGTGGCGCAGCTGCGTTCCGCCTGCGCCAGCGCCCTGGGACAGAGCCCGACCAAACTGATTCACTCGCGCATCGTGACCGAGGCCAAACGCAGCCTGATCTTCAGCGACCTGCCGGTGGAGCAGATCGCTTTCCGGCTGGGCTTCGACGACGCGGCGTATTTCACACGCTTTTTCCGCCGCGAAGTCGGGCAAACACCCAGCCAGTTCCGTACCACGTCGAAGAATTAATTTGCCGGCAGGTACAGCGGCATCGAATCTTCCCAGCGGCTGTCGGTCAGCAGCCGCTTGTTGCTGCCGTCAGCATTCATCACATAAATCTGGCCGTATTGCTGGAAGGTTTGCTCGTACAGCGCCGCCTCGTCGCGGAAGCCATGCTGCGAACCGCTCCACATGATGCGGCCATCGGCGGCCCACACGGCATGTCCGTCGCTGGATGCATGATCGGTCGCGCGGAACAGATCGCTGCCGTCAGGACGGATGGTGTAAACATCGTAGTTGCCGTCATCCCGGCGGCGGGTGAAAACGATGCGCTGGCCATCCGGCGACCAGCCCGGCAAATTATCGATGCCGGTGGTCAGCACGCGGGTTTTGCGCGTGTCGAGATTCAAGATGCGCAATCCCTTCTCTTGTGCGCTCCAAACGCGGAACACCAGCTCCTTGCCGTCGGCCGAATAACTCGGGAAGCCAGAGTGCAGCGTACCGTCGGTCAGCTGTTCAAGGCCACTGCCGTCGCGGCGTATGCGCCAGATGCCGGCGGTCATGGTGTTACGCTCGGCGAACCAGTAACCAAGACCGAAAGCAATCCATTCGCCGTCCGGCGACCAGCACGGCTGGAAGGCGCCGGCCAGGCCCATGCGGACCTTGGCTTCGTCGAGGCCCCGGCCACTCGACTCAAACACCTTGCGCTTGTCCGAACCGTCCGGGCGCATGACCCAGATTGAACTATTGCCAAGCTGCTTGTCAGTGTAGACGATCCAGCCGTCGCGCGACAGCAGCGGATAGACGTCAACGTGTCGATAGTCGTATTCAGGGTCCCAGCTGAACAGTGGTTTCAGCAGCGGACGTACCGGCTTGAACGACACCTTTTCATAGATGACTGACTTGCCATCGGTCGACCAGCTTGGCGAACGGATGAAGCGCTGCTTCACCGGCGGCCGGTTGGAAGTGTATGCCAGCCCTTCGTTCGGACCGTACTTGACGAGATAGCCAATTTCGCTATTGCTGAGGTATTGCGGTTGCAGCTTGAGATCGGTGCCGGCGGTGTGTTCGGTACGGTCCCTGCCGGTGGCAACATCCACGGAAACGATCTGCGAATAGGCCTTGCCGATATAGTTAGGACGACGCGCGCCCCAGGTGGCCTCCACCGTCATCTCGTAGAAGACCAGACGCTTGCCGTCCGGCGACCATTGCGGCGAGCCGAGACAATAACCCTTCTTGGCCACCACCTGGCGGAAGCCGCTGCCGTCTGGCCGAATGATGTAGATGGCGAGTTCCTGCGTGTGCTCCCAGCCCTGTCCCTGATCGTGACCGGTCCATTCGGTATCGCGGTCGCTGGACAAACCAATCCATTTGCTGTCCGGCGACCACGACGGGCGGAAGTAGCAATCCGGCTTGCCGTCCCGGCCTTTGACACCGCCGATGCCGGTGATCTGCTTGACTTTGCCGGTGGCCATATCACGCACCCAGATATTGGCGCGATAGCCATTGGCGGTGGAAACGAAGGCCAGCGTCTTGCCGTCTGGTGACAGCACGCCGGCGTCTTCCATGGAATCGGTGCTGACCAATACTTCGCTGCCGCTGCCGTCGGCGCGGGCGCGGTAAATATCGGACTGGCCGTCGGCGCGGCGCTCGGAAGTAAACAACAGCCATTTGCCGTCCGCCGAGCGGCTGGCGTTGTAATCGAAGGCCGAATCCTTCAGCAGCTTGCGTTCATTGCTGCCGTCCAGATTGGCGATGTACAGCTCGGACACCGAGGGTGCGATGCGGTTCATCAGCATCACGCCTTTCTTCTTCACTTCCGCCGCCTTGGCGACCACGGCCAGCGGCAACTGCGCTGCGACGGCGGCAGTGCCAAACAGGCGAAGGACTTTTCTGCGATCCATGTGTGCTCCTGATAGTTGTTATATGACCGGACACAGCGCCGGCCATGACAGACAGTATGGCTACCGGGCCGGCCCGTGTCCTTAAACAAAAGTGAAAATCGCTGGTACTTTTTTACGGTCGCACGCATTAAAAGTACTGGTGAATGTGATTTTTGTACAGAGACGCGGTCGGGGCCGTCCTCTATTCTGGCCTGATGAGACAATTTCCCTATAAAAGCGTCGGCATCGCACGGCGCCTGCATCTGGTATGCGCAGCACTGTCGCTGGCATTTGCCGGCGTGGCTGTCTCCGCGCATGTCAATTTAAATCATGTTATCGCGCTGGCGCGCCAGACCGAAAGTCTGCGCGTGCCGCAGTTGCAGCGCGTTTCCACCACCGAGCTGGAAGTGACGCGCGTGCTGCTCCTGCTGCGCCAGTCTATCCTGGCGCGCAACGACAAGGAGCTGAAGCGCCAGCTGGACGGCATCGGCGACAAGCGCCAGCAAATCAGCGCCACCATGCAAGCGTATCAGCAAAACCTGCTGAGCGACGAGGAACGCGCCCGCTTCGCAGCAGTGCCGCAACTGCTGGAGACTTTCTGGGCCGTCGCCGCCGAGGACACGCGGTTGATACTGGCAGGGCAAAAACAGGAAGCGCTAGCCTATTTGATGGACAAGACGGTGCCCGCCCGCACCGAGCTGCTGGCGGCGCTGCGCGGCGCCGTCAAACTGCAAAGTACCGGCTTGCGCGATGAGCTGAACGAGGTGGCGGCCGAAGCGCGGCGCACGCTGCTTGTGCTGCTGACGCTGACCGGCGTATCGGTCATCGGGCTGGCCTTATTGTCCTGGTATGTGGCGGCGGCGTTGGGCCAGCGCGTGGCGGTCTCGCGCGCCGTCGCCGAGCGCGTGCGCGATGGCGACCTGAGCATCGCGGTGCGCGATGATGCGCACGATGAATTCTCGCCGCTGCTGGCCGCGCTCAATGACATGCAAGGCGCGCTGACGCGCGTGGTATCGAATGTGCGCAGCAATTCGGAGAGCGTGGCCAGCGCCAGCGCCGATATCGCGCAAGGCAGCCAGGCCCTCAGCAAACGCACCGAACAGCAGGCCAGCGCATTGCAGCAGACCGCCACCACCATGGAGCAGCTGGGCAGCACAGTGCTCACCAATGCCGACAGTGCCGAGCAGGCCAAGCAGCTTGCACTGGGCGCGTCCGCAATAGCGGCGCGCGGCGGCCAGGTGGTCAGCCAGGTGATCGCGACGATGCAGGGCATACAGGATAGTGCCACGCGCATCGCCGACATCATCGGCGTCATCGATGGCATCGCGTTTCAAACCAATATCCTGGCGCTGAATGCGGCGGTCGAGGCGGCGCGCGCCGGCGAACAGGGACGCGGCTTTGCCGTAGTAGCCAGCGAGGTGCGCACTCTGGCGCAGCGCAGCGCGATGGCCGCGCATGAAATCAAAGAGCTGATCACCGCCAGCGTCGCCCAGGCCAGCCGGGGCAACGCACTGGTTGGCGAGGCTGGCGCGACGATGACGGAAGTCGTCGCCGCCATCAGCCGGGTGGCGCACATCATCAGCGAGATCAGCGCCGCCAGCGATGAACAACGCAGCAGCGTCGGTCAGATCGGCCAGGCGGTGGCGCAGATGGGCCGCGTGACGCAGCAGAACGCCGCGCTGGTCGATGAAAGTGCGGAAGCCGCCGTCCAGCTGAAAGGCAAGGCCGCGCAACTGGTGCTGGCAGTGGCATTGTTCAAGCAAGGCGCGGAAATCCTGTGAGTACCCGGCTGGCCGCTGCAATGCGGCATTACCTCGTTGCGCGCTTTCTGGGCGTGATGGGAAATAACATCATCGCCGTTGCGCTGGGTTGGCAAATGTACGAACTCACTTCCAGCGGCTGGTATCTCGGGCTGGTGGGGCTGGTGCAGTTTGTGCCGGCGCTATTGCTGACCGTGCCGGCCGGACTGCTGGTCGATTCCGCCGAGCGCCGCGTGGTGTTTGCCATCAGCCTGGCCTTGCAAGGCGTGGCATCGGTGATGCTGGCCTGGGCCAGTCATGCTGGCTGGGCCGGGCCTGGGGCGATCCTGCTGGTCTGCGTGCTGATCGGCGTGGCGCGGTCATTGCAACTGCCGGCGCAGCAAGCGTTGATACCGGCGCTGGCGCCGCCGGCCGAGTTGCCGCAGGCATTGGCGATCAATGCGTCGGTCAACAAGCTGGCGATGGTCAGCGGCCCGGCCTTGGGCGGCTTCCTGTATGCGGGCGGTGCGGCGCTGGTGTACGGCGTGTGCGCGGTGGCGTTCCTGCTATCGGCCGTGCTGGCGATGCTGATCGTAGCGCCGCACCCCGCGCGGGAGCGCGAAAGCCTGACCTGGAATGCCATGTTTGCCGGAATCGGCTTCATTCGCGGCAAGCCGATGATACTCGGCGCGATGTCGCTCGATATGTTCGCCACCTTGCTAGGCGGCGGCATGCCGCTGCTGCCGATGTTCGCCAAGGATATCCTGCATACCGGCGCCTGGGGACTGGGTTTGCTGCGCGCCGCGCCGGCCCTCGGCGGCCTGTTGGTCACCGCGCTATTGACACGCTGGCCGCTGCAACACAAAATCGGCCGGCGCATGTATGGCGCCGTGGTCGCCTACGGCTTGATCTCGATCGGCTTCGCGTTCTGCACCAATCTGTGGCTAGCCTTGCTGGTACTGGCGCTACTCGGGGCTGCCGATGTGGTCAGCACCGTGCTGCGCCATTCGGTGGTGCAGATCGATACCGACGATGCCTTGCGCGGCCGTGTGGGGGCGGTGCATGCCACCAGCATCGCGGCCAGCAATCAGCTCGGGCAATTTCGTGCCGGCGTGGTAGCGGAGTGGATCGGCCCTGCCGGTACGCTGCTGGTGGGCGGCGTAGCGACCGTGCTGATCGCGGCTTGTTGGGCGCGCCTGTTTCCCGAGCTGCTGCAGCGCGACCGGCTATTCCCGACTACAATCCCGGTTCACATTGGAGCGAAACAATGAAGCACTTGCTGGTTGCTGTTTTTCTCTCTTTGTCCGCCGGTCTGGCTCAGGCGGATCTGGTCTACGTCGGTTCCCAGGGCAATCAGTTACATGCACTGCGCTTTGACCAGGACAGTGGCAAGCTAAGCACCATCGGCGTGGTTGCGGAGGGCTTGCGTCCCACTTGGACAGTGGCGCATCCGCGGCTGCCGCTGCTGTATGCGGTGGATGACGACAGCGCGCGCTCCGGCACTGTGACCGCCTTCCTGGTGGACCGCGCCAGCGGCAAGCTGCGTAAATTGAACCAGGCGCCCACCGGGGGCAATGGTGCGACGTATTTGTGGCTGGATGCGCCGTCACGCACGCTGCTGGCGGCTAACTTCGCCAGCGGCTCGGTGTCGAGCCTTGCCCTGCACCCGGACGGCAGCCTGGCAGCACTCGCGTCCACCATCCAGGCCAGCGGATCGGGGCCACACCGCCGCCAGGCCAGCCCCCATGCGCATAGTGCGGCCGTTGATCCGTCCGGCCGCTACGCGCTGGTGCCGGACCTGGGCGCGGATCGGGTGTTCATCTATGCGCTGGACCGCGCAACCCATACTTTGTCCACACCGCTCTCGCCGGCCGGCGCTAGCCAGGCCTATATTGCGCCGCCCGGCAGCGGCCCGCGCCATCTGGTATTCAGCCATGACGGCCGCTTTGTCTGGCTGCTCAATGAACTGACGGCGGAAGTCGCCACGCTGCGCTGGGACCCGCAACAAGGCCAGCTAACGCCTGTGCAAACGCAAAGCACCAGCAGCAGCGCATTCACCGGCACGCGCAGCGGCGCCGAGATACTGCTCAGCCCCGATGGACGCTTTGTCTATGTTGAAGATCGCGGTGAGCGCACACTGGTGGCTTACCGTGTGAATGCCGACACCGGCGCACTTGATCTGATCCAACGCATCGCCTCAGGCGGCGAAGTCCCGTGGGGCATGGCGATACACGCATCCGGCCGCTGGCTGCTGGTTGCGCATCAGCGCAGCAACAGCGTCAACGTGTTCCACATCGATCCAGCCACCGGCCTGCTGGCCAGCACCGGCGAATCCGCCACGGTGCAGGGCGCAGTCAGTATCACCTTTGTTGCTGAAAGACCGTAGCCAATGACGCCGCGGCTGCCGATGGTATGCAAGCAGCTGTTTAGCCAAAGCGGAAACATTTCGCCCACCGTATATCAGCAGTTGTACGATAGCTGCCGGGATGATGCCGTGGTGACTGCCTATATTACCGACGGAGGCGGCCACAGCTGGGCGGCCGATAAGCAAGTGATGCTAAAATGGCCGCTGCTTTTAACGCTGTAAAACTGATGAACAACGAAAAAGACGGCGCTCGCCGCCCTCCCCCTCTCTGCTTGACTGCGGCAGCGCTGATGCTGGCGCTCAATGCCGATATCTCCTTGGCGCAGGCACTGGATTCACCGGAGGCGTCGCCATTGACGGCTGCCGCAGCGTTGCCGCACGCGCCCACGGAGGCCACCGAGGTCAAGCTCGACAAGGTCACGTTGCAGCGCGGTGACCTGCAGCAAACAGTCGACGCCGTCGGGAAATTGCAATTCCGTCGGTTTGCGGATGTGAATGCCCAGGTGGCCGGCCAGATAAAGGACGTGCTGTTTGCAGTCGGCGACGCAGTGCGGGAAGGCCAGCTGGTGGTGGAGATCTCGCCAGCGGTCCGCGCTAACCAGTTGGAAAGTAACCGTGCCCAAATGGCGCGGCTGCGGGCCGAACTGGCGGACCAGCAGGCCCAGACCGACTTCGCCGAGTTGCAGTTCAAGCGCCAGACACAGCTCAAGGCACAAAATGCTACGCGCGAAGAAAGCGTCGAGTCGAGCCGCATGAATTTGTCTTCGGCCCGCGCCCGGGTGGATGCCATCAACGCCCAGATCCAGCAACTGGAGGCGACGCTGAAATCCGACGCCGAAAGCAGCCGGCACCAGCAGGTTCTCGCGCCGCTATCTGGAACCGTGGTGGCAATGAATGCGCGCCAGGGGCAAACGGTGAGCATCGGCCAGGCGGGCTTGCCCTTGATGCGCATCGCAGATCTGTCGCAAATGACGGTGCAGGCGCGCGTGGCGGAGGTCGATGTGACCCGCCTGAAGCGCGGCATGACGGCCAACTTCCAGACGCCCGGTTATCCCGGCCGCACCTGGTCAGGCAAACTGCGCCAGGTGCTTCCCGTGCCTGCCGAAGGAACGGGCGAGCAAGGCAAGGCGACTTTTTACAATGTGCTGTTCGAGGTCGATAATCCGGAGCAGGAGCTGATGAGCGGCATGACGGCACGGGTACAGTTCATCGTCGCCCAGGCCAAGGATGCGTTGCTGCTGCCGGCGCACTTGCTGGGCGAGCGCGATGCTGCCGGGATGTATCAGGTCCATGTGGTGAACCTCGACCGGCGGATCGTGGCGCGCAAAGTGAAAATCGGTCTGCGCACTGCACAGCAGGCACAAGTGCTGTCCGGCCTGGAAGTCGGCGAGCAAGTGCTGGACGGTCCTGTGCCGGCGCCGACGCCTCAGCTCAAGCCGGCTGCGCCGGTGGGAATGCCATGAGCCAGCGCGTTGCGCGCCATGGGTTGACGCTGGCTGGAGCGCTGCGGACGCGGCTGCTGACGGGCTGCCTTTCCGGCATGTTGCTGGCCGGGTGCGCGCATACGATTCCCGTGGCGGACCAGGTGCCGGCAGTCGAATTGCCGGCCGGCTGGTCGCAGGCCGGAACGTTGGGCAGCCAGGAATGGCCGGACACCTATTGGTGGCAACGCTTCGGCAGCGACGAGTTGAGCCAGTTGGTACGCGAGGGTCAGGAAAGCAACCTGGAACTGGCCGCCGCGATGTCACGGGTGCGGCAGGCGGAAGCACAGGCGCGGGTTGCCGGC
>Ga0308163_10001697_pt1 | contig 22621 bp, 18 predicted proteins | sample PhyTR1_FD_201037 | JGI IMG/M metagenome (GOLD analysis project Ga0308163, IMG submission 201037) | Phyllosphere microbial communities from UC Gill Tract Community Farm, Albany, California, United States - DLSLT.R1 | ecosystem: Host-associated > Plants > Phyllosphere > Unclassified | place: USA... | reverse complement strand
GAGAAAGATAAGGTAAAAGGAGATTCGGAAAATCACCAATACCTTAAATTATATAAAATATTATTATACTAAAAAATGGCAAATCATAAATCATCTTTAAAAAGAATAAGAGCAAACGCTACTAAACGTTTACGTAACAGGTACCAAGCAAAAACAACGCGTACTTTTATTAAAAGATTACGTGCTTCTGTAGATAAAACATCAGGTCAGGAGTTATTGCCTAAAGTAATTTCTATGCTTGATCGTTTAGCTAAGAAAAACGTTATTCACAAAAACAAAGCTGCCAACAACAAATCAAAGTTGACTAAATTTGTTAACAACTTAAAATAGTTCTAAGTTTACAATATTGAAAACGGGATAGCCAATGGCTTATCCCGTTTTTTTGTTTATGGTAAAACGTAAACAAAAAAATGGAATCAAAGGCCTTGCTGCCAGCGAACAGCCCAGGGAAAAGCTGATCCGCCAGGGCCGCAGGTCTCTTTCTGATGCTGAACTGATCGCTATACTGATAGGCTCGGGAAGCCTGAGAGAATCTGCTGTATCTTTAGGTCAGCGCATTCTGGCTGAGTATGCACACAGCCTTTCTGAATTGGGGCGAATCTCCTTAAATGAACTCAGGCAGTTCCACGGAATTGGCGATGCCAAAGCCCTGACAATCATTGCTGCCCTGGAGCTCGGCCGCCGGAGAAAAGAAGAACCCGCAGAATTGAAAGCAAAAATTACTTCATCCAGGGATGCCTTTGAAATCATGCATCCGGTACTGACAGATCTGGGTCAGGAGGAATTCTGGATTATGATGCTGGATGCTGCAAATGGAGTCATCGATAAAACAATGGTCAGCAGGGGAGGCCGTGCAGGGACAATTGCAGATCCGAAAATTATCTTTAAAACGGCCCTTGACCGGAATGCAGCTTATCTCATCCTTTTCCATAACCACCCTTCCGGCAACCTGAAACCCAGCAATGAGGATGTCAGGACTACCAAAAAATTAATCGAAGCCGGCAGGACAATGGAGCTTCCCGTACTTGATCATCTCATTGTGGCAGGCGCTTCCTATCTTAGTCTGGCAGATGAAGGATTCATCTGATCGTAATTATCTGTTGATTATAGGTGAATTCTTATAGCGCAAAGCATTATTTTATATCTTTGCATTTTAGATTGAGATTAGAACATGAAGATATCATATAACTGGCTGAAACAATTCATACAAACAGACCTTACACCCCAGGAACTTTCGCTGATCCTGACCAATATTGGTCTGGAAGTAGAGAGCCTTGACAAAGTACAGCCCGTTGTGGGCGGTCTTGAAGGATTGGTAATTGGCCATGTGCTGACCTGCATCCAGCATCCCAATGCTGACAGGTTAAGAGTAACCACAGTAAATGTAGGTGCGGCAGAACCCGTACAGATTGTTTGTGGTGCACCAAATGTTGCCGAAGGGCAAAAGGTGGTAGTTGCTACCGTAGGCACTACGGTTTATCCTAATGAGGGAGAACCATTCCAGATCAATAAATCCAAAATCAGGGGAGAAGTTTCTGAAGGTATGATCTGTGCAGAGGATGAAATTGGTTTAGGTGGCTCACACGCCGGTATCATGGTACTGGATGCCGATGCGGTACCTGGTATGCCTGCCAAGGAATATTTCAAGATGGAAGATGATTATCTTTTTGAAATTGGGTTAACCCCTAACAGGGCCGATGCGGCCTCTCATCTTGGTGTTGCCAGAGACCTGGCAGCATACCTTAGAATTGAACTGACCATGCCTGATATCTCCTCTTTCAAAGTGGAGAATGAAAATTCAACCATTGCTGTTGAAGTTCAGGATACAGATGCATGTCCGCGCTACAGCAGTGTGGCGATCAGTGGCGTTACCGTTAAGGCTTCGCCCGAATGGCTGCAGGACAAATTGAAAGTGATTGGAATCCGTCCGATCAATAACATCGTGGATATCACTAATTATGTGCTGCATGACCTTGGTCAGCCACTACATGCTTTTGATGCGGATGAGATTGCAGGCAAGCAGATCATTGTGAAAAAAGTTGCAGATGAAACACCTTTTGTTACACTGGATGGGATTACACGCAAACTATCAGCCGATGACCTGATGATCTGTGATGCAGAGAAGCCGGTAACCATTGCTGGGGTATATGGCGGTAAAAACTCGGGCGTCAGCGAAAAAACTACAAACATATTTTTAGAGAGTGCCTATTTCAACGCAGTATCAGTACGTAAAACTGCAAAACGCCATACTTTGAAAACAGACGCTTCGTTCCGTTACGAAAGGGGAACAGATCCGGAAATGACAGTGACTGCGTTAAAACGCGCTGCTCTGCTTATTCAGGAACTTGCGGGCGGTCAGATTTCTTCTGCGGTAGGGGATATCTACCCTCAGCCTGTTTCTCCTTTTGATGTTGAAGTCAGTTATGCAAACATTACCGGCCTGATTGGTGCCGCCATTCCCGACGAGGAAATTAAAGCTATCATTACATCACTGGGGATAACTGTTGCAGCTGAAACACAGGAGGGATTGTCACTGAAGGTGCCCAGCTTTAAAGTTGACGTTACCCGCGAATGTGATGTGACTGAAGAGGTACTGAGAATTTACGGATATAATAATATTGAGATCCCGACTAAAGTGAATGCGTCGCTTTCATTTACTACCAAGCCAGACAAAGAGCAAACCCAGCATGTAATTGCTGATATGCTGACGGCTAACGGTTACCTGGAGATCATGTGCAACTCTCTGACCAAGGAAAGATATTCCAAAAATCCGGAAGAGGCAGTAAAGATACTGAATGCACTGAGCATAGACCTGAATGTGATGCGCCAGAGCCTGCTGATGCCGGCGATGGAAAGTGTTGCGTACAATCAGAACCGTAAGAGTGCTGATGTGAAATTCTATGAGTTTGGTAAAACCTATCATCTGATCAATGAAAAGTATGTAGAACGCCCTAGACTGTTGATTATGCTTTCGGGGGCTGCTGCTGCTGAATCATGGAGCCAGAGACAAAGTCCTGTGACTTTCTATCATATCAAAGCTGCAGTAGATGCTGTGCTGGGCAGACTGGCGGTTACCAATTACCAGACTGAGGAACTGAACGATGAAAATTTTGCTTACGGACTGAAATACTTCAGGGGACAGCAGGCTATCGTTAGCTTCGGCGCCGTGACTGCAGCAGATAAAAAACTGGCCGACGTGGATAAGGATGTTTTTTATGCAGATTTCGACTGGTCATTGTTGCTTGAGATCGTAAGGAAGAACAAGGTGATCAATAAAGAGATATCTAAATATCCTGCCGTGAGAAGGGATCTTTCCATGCTGGTAGATACGGAGGTTACTTTTGATGCCCTGAAATCAATCGCTTTCAAGACAGAGAAAAAATTGCTGAAGGATGTACAGGTGTTTGATGTGTATGTAGGGGATAAGCTGCCTGAGAATAAAAAATCATATGCTTTGAATTTTACACTTCAGGACGACCAGCAAACCTTAACCGATAAGCAAATTGATGCAGTTATGCAAAAGATTATAGCTAACTTAGCACAAACAGCGAAAGCAGAGATCAGAAAGTAATTTTATTTATTACTTTTAGAAAAATTATACAGATTCAATCAATTTATTAGAATGTCTTCGGTTGCGGAACAATTAAATTCAGTATTACATAAAACGGCCCGTTTAATTGAGCTCTGTAATGCTTTACAGGAAGAAAATGAATTGTTGAAGCAGGAGAATGCCTCAGTAAAACTGGCCTTAAATGCTTCGAAAGCAAAGAACTCTGATCTTGATGAAAAGATGAGGGTACTGAAACTGGCGAAGAGTATTGAAGGGACAAGTGAGAAGACACTTGATATAAAGCAAAAAATTAACGATTTTGTGCGTGAAATCGATAAATGTGTAGTGTTGCTGAAAAAATAAGGAATACACCGATTTTGAAACAAAGCTAAGAAATGGGAGAAATCTCGATAAAAATAACTATTTCTGACCGTATCTACCCCCTGAAGGTGAATATGGAAGAGGAAGAAATTGTAAGGCGGGCAGCCAAAATTATCAACGAGCGTATAAAGGACTATCAGGAAAATTATGCGGTCAGAGATAAACAGGATTTGCTATCTATGGCGGTATTGCATTATGCGACTGCCGTATTAAGGGTAGAAAATAAAGTGCAGGACCAGGATACTGCAGTAGCTGAAAAAGTTGAAGAGTTAGATAGTTTACTGAACGACTTTTTTACTAAATAGACCTTTCTGTTGTTTCAATTAGCATAAAAGCTTTAACCGTTGTTAAGTTTTTAGTTTCATTGTTTAGGTGATTCTTGAATACATGTATTATATTGTGGCTTTTTAAGCTGCAATTTGAATTTTGCAAGTATTCAGAGCAGTATGCAGGAACTAAAATTTTAACAGCGGTTTTTTGTTGTTGGGCAAATGAGCATAAATAATGCAGACTTGCATAAGCATCCTTACAGATAAGATGTTTATTCGGGTTTTTTATATATATAAATTAAAATGGAAATAATAGCAATAATTGGATATGTCCTGACCAGCTTAGTCGTTGGTATATTAGTGGGCAGATACCTGTTGCGCAACCTGCTGAAACAGCAGGAGATTGCAGCACAGAGCAAAGTAAAGAAAATATTAAAAGAAGCAGAGAGCCACGCTGAGATCTTAAAAAAAGACAGGTTATTAGAGGCTAAAGAAAAGTTTCTGCAATTGAAAACCGAACATGAGCAGGAAGTAAATGCCAAAAACAACCAGGTAAACCAGCGTGAGAACGCAATTAAGCAGAAGGAACAATCAGTAAACCAGCGTCTGGAAAACATGAACCGCAAGGAGCAGGAACTGGATAACCACAAAAAGAACCTGGAAAAACAAACTGATATCGCGGTTAAAAAACAGGAAGAAGTAGAAGTGCTGAAAAATCAGCATGTGAAACAACTGGAAACTATCGCTGGGTTAAGTGCTGAAGAAGCTAAAAACCAACTGGTAGAAAACATGAAACAGGAAGCCAGGACACAGGCGATGATCCAGGTAAAGGACATTGTTGATGAAGCCAGGCTGACTGCAACGAAGGAAGCAAAAAAAGTGGTTATTCAGACGATACAGCGTACAGCTGTAGAAGCCGCAATTGAAAATACTGTATCTATCTTTCATATTGAAAGTGATGAGATCAAAGGGCGCGTAATTGGTCGCGAAGGCAGAAACATCCGTGCACTGGAGGCAGCAACAGGAATTGAGATCATTGTAGATGATACCCCTGAGGCAATTATCCTTTCGGGTTTTGACCCTGTAAGAAGGGAAATTGCTCGTTTGGCACTGCACCGTCTGGTAACTGACGGACGTATCCACCCGGCGCGTATTGAAGAGGTTGTAGCAAAAACAAAAAAACAGATTGAAGACGAGATCGTAGAGATAGGTGAACGTACAGTTATTGACCTGGGTATCCACGGCCTGCACCCTGAGCTGATAAGAATGGTGGGACGTATGCGTTACCGTTCTTCATACGGACAAAATTTACTGCATCACTCCCGTGAGGTAGCAAACTTCTGTGCAACGATGGCGGCAGAGCTTGGCCTTAACGCCAAGATGGCTAAACGTGCCGGATTATTACATGATATCGGTAAGGTACCTGATGATAACCCTGAATTGCCACACGCAATTTTAGGTATGCAGCTGGCCGAAAAATATAAGGAGCATCCAGAGATTTGTAATGCAATAGGAGCCCACCATGATGAAATCGAAATGACCTCTATGATCTCTCCGATCATCCAGGCTTGTGATGCAATTTCCGGTGCACGCCCGGGAGCAAGACGTGAGGTAGTGGAAAGTTATATCAAACGTTTAAAAGAACTGGAAGAACTGGCCTTATCTTACCCTGGCGTAGAGAAAACATTTGCAATCCAGGCAGGTAGAGAGTTAAGGGTTGTGGTAGAAAGTGAAAGGGTAACTGACCAGCAGGCAGAATTGCTTGCAGCAGATATCTCAAACCGTATCCAGACTGAAATGACTTATCCTGGTCAGATTAAAGTTACTGTGATCAGGGAAACCAGGTCTGTGGCTTTCGCCAAGTAAGACATAAAGTATAAATTTATAAAGCGACAGGATTACCTGTCGCTTTTTTTATGCCTGCTTTTTTGATGGATGTATGCTCATGATGGTTATTTTTGCAGGATGAAGAAGGAACAAAAAAATGTGACCAAAGTACCTCAGCGGGAAATTGATGTGCTCTTTGCTGAATATGCTGCTACCAGGCAGCATCCTTTAAACCGTCTGATCCACTGGGTGTGTGTTCCCCTTATCCTGTTCAGCATCCTTGGCATGGCATGGTCAGTTCCTTTCCCTCATCTCGATTTCCTGGGGAAGTATAACGGCTTTCTGAACTGGGCTTCCTTTTTAATCGCTTTCGCGGGATACTATTATTACAGGCTTTCTCCTGTTTTGTCTTACATGATGTTATTACTGGTTTTTGCTTTGTCGCTGATTGTAGTACAGTTTGAAAAGTGGCAACTGTCGGGTGGACCGGCATTGTGGCTGGTTTGTACTGTTACACTGGTAGCTGGTGTTGCAGGGCTTTTAATCGGTCAGAAAATAGAAGGAAAGAAAACCTCAATTCTCAGTGGTGTTAAATTTGTGTTAATCGGGCCAATCTGGCTGCTGGAGATTTTTTCCATTAAAATTGGATTAAAGCGGCATTAAAATCAGTTTAAACGCGAATTAAAGCGAAATTAAAACGGAATTAAAAATGGATTAAAATGTAACCTGACCCTAACGTATACTTAACACTGTGGTAATAGCTTTGCCCTTATTCAAATCAAAGGCAATTGAAACCACAACGACAATTTAAAGAAGTAATAATTACGCTTTTGCTGCTCGTATTTATGAGCGCAGCCAGTTTCGCGCAGGGTACAGGCAAGATCTCAGGTACCGTCAGTGATAAAAAATCAGGAGAAACACTTATAGGAGTTACTGTTAAGCTAAAAGGTTCTACCAAAGGTATGGCCACAGATGTTGACGGTAAATATTCGATCACAGGATTAGCCAGTGGAAAATATACCGTTGTTTACCAGTATATAGGTTATACAGGAAAAGAAATCAGTGAGGTAGAAGTTACCGGCGGAAAAAACACTATACTTAATGTAATCCTTGAGGAATCTAATTCTCAGAACCTGAACGAGGTTGTAATTAAAGGTTCATTCAAAAAAGAAACTATCAATGCATTATATGCACAGCAGAAAAATAACGCTGCGATTTCTGATGGTATCTCTTCGGAACTGATCAAGCGCTCACCAGATAAAAATACTTCAGATGTATTAAAAAGGGTAAGCGGAACAACTATTCAGGACAACAAATTTGTAGTTATCCGCGGGTTAAGCGACAGGTATAACGCCGCAATGCTTGACGGATCTACTTTACCCAGTACTGAGCCAAACAGGAAAGCTTTCTCATTTGATATCGTTCCTTCCAATCTTGTAGATAACCTGATTATCAGTAAGACTGCTACACCAGATCTTCCCGGTGATTTTGCGGGTGGTGCGATTCAGATTACTACCAAAGATATTCCGGAACAGAATTTTATCTCATTTGGTGTAGGTGCAGGTTACAATACTGCATCAACTTTTAAGGATTTTAAAAGCGGTACAAGAAATATAACAGACTATCTCGGTTTTGATAACGGAGATAAAAAACTTGGTTCTAATTTTCCGGGTACGAACAGGATCAATAATGGACTAACTCCTGCACAAAATGTTTCGGCTTTAAAAGCCTTACCTCGCAGCTGGAGAGTTGATAATTTTACAGCCTTACCAACTCAAAATTACCAATTCACTATCGGAAGGGTAAAAGACCTTAAAAATAACAGGAAATTTGGGGCATTGGTTTCATTGACTTACCGTAACGCACAAACCATCAGCAATGATGTGAAACGTCAGTATTATGATTTTGATTATAATGATGATGTATATAAGTTCTCTACAAACATTGGTGCACTGGCAAACTTTGCTTACACCTTTGGAAAGAACAAAATTACGTTTAAAAATATTTACAACAGGATCTATGAAGATCAGTTCCTGTACAGAACAGGGCTTAACCGTGCGATCAGCAGTGATATTCAGTTCTATGCATTCGACCTGATGCAAAAATCATTATTAAAGTCTACAGTTGAAGGTGATCACCAGCTGGGTGAGCGCAATGCAAAATTAAACTGGTCACTAAGTTTCAGTAATGTATTAAATGATCAGCCTGATCAGAAAAAACTAAACTATGCAAGGCTTACATCTGCTGATGCAAGCACTCCCTACTCGGCCAACATTACTACATTGGGAAGAGAAAACGCAAGATTATTTTCAAGGATGAATGAAAATTCATACACAGGTGCTGTAAATTACTCATTGCCTTTAACTATGTTCAATTCAAAGGCAACATTCAAAACAGGTTTGAGCGCCTTATACCGCGATCGTACTTTTGATGTACGTTTTCTTGGTGCTACTGTTAATTCCTCAGATATCAGCGAACAAATACGGCAATTGCCCATTGATAAGCTGTATTCAACCAGTCTGATCAATGGAGGTAACTTCAGGATCGCTGAACTTTACAACAGGCTGGACCAATATGTTGCCAATTCATTAACCAACGCAGGATATGCTATGCTGGATAACAAACTTGCTGAGAAGGCAAGGTTAGTCTGGGGAGTACGTGTTGAACAGTTCAATGTGAACCTGACACCGGAAGATGCGGCAGCTGAAAAAGTGAAACAGAACTATGCTGACGTTTTACCTTCTGCAAACTTTACCTATAACCTTACAGATAAAATCAATTTAAGGGCATCTTATTACCGCACAATTGCACGTCCTGAGTTCAGGGAGTTATCCGTTTCTACTTACTATGATTACGAGACCTTATCAAACTTACAGGGTAATCCTAATTTAAAACGTTCAAATATCGATAACGCGGATATCCGTTTTGAATTGTACCCGCAGGCCGGACAGATCATCTCGGTATCCGGTTTCTACAAGAAGTTCAAAAATGCAATCGAGACTTTCAATAACGATGCAACATCTACCAGAACGGTTACTTATTTCAACTCTGATAAAGCAACTGTATACGGTGCTGAATTTGAGATCCGCAAGAGCCTTGAGTTTATCAGAGAAAATGATTTCCTGAAAAACACTACAGCTTATGCCAACGTATCGGTTATTAAATCGAAAGTAACAAATGATACGAATACAGGTTTAAATAACGTTGAAGGTACCCGCGTAATGGTTGGTCAGGCTCCATACGTAATTAATGCAGGATTACTACACAGTTTCCTTGATAACAAGTTTACTTTCAACGCTCTCTATAATAAAGTAGGACGCAGGCTTGCTGTAGCAGCAGGATCGCTTTACCCTTCAATCTGGGAAGCACCGAGAGATGTGATCGACTTACAGCTGGGAATGAAATTGCTGAAGAACAAAGGCGAGCTGAAATTTAATGCGGGCGATATCTTAAACCAGAAAGCTACTTTCTATTATGATATAAATACCAACAAAAAATATGACGGTGCTCCTAACGACTATACGGTGAGCAGCTTTAAAGCTGGGAGTAATTTCTCAGTAGCATTCTCATATACTTTCTAATAAACCAAATCTCAAATAAAATTACACTAATAAAAAAACGAAAAAATGAAAAAACAATTATTGGCAACAGCCTTGAGTCTACTTGTGTTTTTCGCAAGTTGTTCGAAAAGTGATAACGGGGATGACGACGGTGAGCTGGTTAACCCTGTAACTGGTGTCGTTGAAGTAACTGGCGATATTACTACTGCTACCAACTGGACGGCAGACAAGATTTACCTGTTAAAAGGTAACGTATTCGTAACCAACAATGTTACCCTGACTATTGCTCCGGGAACAATTATTAAAGGTGACAGAGGTACTAAGGGTACGTTGATCATCACCAGAGGTGCTAAAATCAATGCAACAGGTACGGCCGAGAAACCAATTGTATTTACATCCAACATCGTTGCCGGTGGCCGTGCTCCTGGCGACTGGGGTGGTTTAATCCTTTTGGGTAAAGGTGTCAACAACCTTGGAACTTCAGTAGCAATTGAAGGTATTTCTGATGCAACGGATAAAGCTAAACATGGTGGTACTGACAACGCTGATAACTCAGGTGTTCTGAAGTATGTACGTGTTGAATATGCTGGTGTTGCTTTAGGCCCGGACAATGAGATCAATGGTGTAACCTTTGGTAGTGTTGGTTCTGGTACCACTGTTGAATATGTAGAGGTATTCCGTTCAGGTGACGATGCTTTCGAATGGTTTGGCGGTGCAGTAAATGCAAAACACTTACTTGCTGTTTCTACATGGGATGATGACTTTGATACTGATAACGGTTTCTCTGGTAAAATCCAGTTTGGTGTTGCTCAGCGTTTAGCTGGTGTTGCTGACGTTTCAGGTTCGAATGGTTTTGAATCAGACAACATCTCAACTGGTGCCGGTACAGCTCCATTTACTTCAGCTGTATTCTCAAACATGACTATCTTGGGTCCGGTAGCTCCGGTACCTACACCAGTTCCTACAGTTAACGCGAGTTATCAGCATGCTGCGCAAATCCGTCGTAATTCACAAATCAGCATTGCAAACTCTGTTATTGCAGGTTACACTGAAGGTGTTTTTTATGATGATGCATTGCCAGCCAGTGGTGCAAACTCTTCAAGTTATTTAGTGAGTGGTACTTCGTTTTTCACAAACAACCTGGTTGCAGGATCTAACGGAAAAGCCAACCAAATCAAAGCTTCAAACGCTACTGCTTTAGCCGCGATTACTCCAGTCCTGACTTCAGCTGCTTCAGCGAATGTATTCACTCCTGATCTTTATGCTATCGGTATCTACACTGATCCATTGAAATATTCTGCAGATCAGGTTGCTGCTGCAAGAGTTGGTGTACCTAACTTCACTTTGCTTACAGGTTCTCCTGCTGCTACCGGTGCGTCGTTTGCAAATGCGAAATTAACGGATGCTTTCTTCGAGAAAGTTGCTTATAAAGGTGCATTCGGTTCTACTGACTGGACAGCTGGATGGGCTAGTTACGATCCACAAACTTTACCTTACACTACCCCTGGTGCTGTAACTAAGTAATATTATTTTATTATTGAGACGACCCTGCCGGAATATCCTGCAGGGTCGTTTTTTTATATGCTGTAGCGTTTAATCATTTGATAACGTTTTAGTTATCAAATAAATAACAATCTCATGAAAAAACAAATTACTCTTTTTTTAAGCCTGCTGGCTTTGGTTTTTATCAATTTATCCTGCGCTAAGCAAAGCGGCAGGGACGAAGTAATCCGGATTGACGAAAATAACCTTACTCCCTGTCCGGCCAATGCCAACTGCCAATATCTTTTTACTGAACAGGCAGATGTTAATCCAGGTCCGGGAACTTTTGTGACAGGAAAATACAGGCTTTTCTGGAGCAGTGTGCTCAACCAGGGCGTGAGTTATATTATATACATCAAAGCACCAATGACGGGTAATGCATTCAGTCTTTCACGCGAAGATATCGTTAATGGGAAGATCGAGATCAGCCGTTCCTGCCCGGCGTGTTTATTTGCTGCATCCAAACTGGTGGATGGATATGTTAAGGGGATTAACCTGACACCCGGTAAACCTGCTGATCAGACAAAATGGATTCTGGAAGTGCAGATCATTTCCGAATCAGTTTATGGAGCTCCCCCGGTCAGAGATACTGTATCCGTGAAACAATATTTCTACCCCAATTTTGTTTACAATTAAGCATAGATGCTGCATTATGAGGATAGTTAACATAAACTTAATATTCAGGAAACATAGTTTGCAGCTTTCAATTATCTGATGTTAACACATCCATTTTCGTAAAATACACCTGATAGCAGTTCAAACAGCTTTTTTAATCCCATTTTAATCCTGTTTTAATTTAATATTAATTCCAAAGCGTATTAATGTGAACTTAATATTAAGGTTACGTTGCAACTCTAATTTTACAAAAAATAATTAGAGGCAACTCATATGAAACGAATTATATTAAATCTCTATTGCTTTCTCCTAACTGCTCTCCTCTTTATGGGCATGGGTGTAAATGCACAGGTGACAACTTCCAGCGTTAGCGGAAAAGTAAAAGATGCGAAAGGACTCAGTGTTCCGGGAGCAAGTGTGTTGGTAGTACATCTTCCAACTGGTACTAAATACGGTGCAGTAACCGGAACTGATGGTTATTTCCGTTTAAACAATTTGAACCCGGGTGGACCGTATAGAGTAACTGTAACTTATATTGGTTACAATAAACAGGACAAAGAAGTTGGCAACCTTGGTTTGGGTATCGACCAGCGCGTTGATTTCACCCTTTTAGACGAAGGCCAGCAACTGACAGAAGTTACTGTAAAAGGTAAAAGAGGTGCATTGAAAACTGGTGCAGGCACGCAGATCGGCGAAGAGCAGATTAGAAATATGCCTTCAACAAGCCGCAGTTTAACTGATGTTACGCGTGTAACCCCACAGGTAAGTAAAGACAATTCATTCATGGGCACCAACTTCAGGTACAATAACGTTACTATTGATGGTGCGATCAACAATGATGCAATTGGTTTCAGTCCTTCTTTAGGCGGACAGAGTGGTAGCTCAGGAATGCCGGGAAGCAGCACAAGAACCAACCCTGTTTCTATTGATGCGATCCAGGATGTACAGGTGTTACTGGCACCTTACGATGTGAAGATTGGTAATTTTACAGGTGGTAGTGTGAATGCTGTAACACGTTCAGGTACAAATGAAGTGACCGGATCTGTTTACGGTTTTGGCCGCAACGCTTCCCTGATCGGAAGAAATAAGACTGGTGACAACTCAAAAGAGCCCTCTGATTTTCATGAATATCAGACTGGTTTCCGTGTAGGTTTACCATTGATTAAAAACAAATTGTTCTTCTTTACAAATGAAGAAATCACCCGGCGCCAGGATCCTGTGATCTTAGGTGCAGGTTCTTCTGATATGACCGTTATCACCGAAGCTCAGGCACAAGCGATTACTACGCTGATGAAAACCAAATATGGTATTGATCCCGGAGCCTATGGTAACTATAATATCTACTCAAATTCGAATAAGTTTTTCAATCGTTTAGACTGGAATATCAACGATAAAAACCAGTTGACGATTCGTAATAACACCATTACTTCTGAGGCGACTAACCTGGAACGTGACCAGGCTAACTTCAGGTTTGGGGGTATCGATTATAAACAAACGAATAACCAGAACTCTACAGTTGCTGAGTTAAAAAGCAGGATTTCCAATAACCTGTCAAACAGTTTGGTTTTTGGCTACTCAAGTATCCATGATTACAGAACCCCAACTTCCAACGCTGCTTTACCGCAAATTGAAATCGGTGGTACAGGTGGAACAATCTTTCTGGGTACAGACCGTGAAGCGAGTATCTTTAACATGAAACAAAAAACTACTGAGTTTACTGATAACCTTACCTGGACTAAAGGAAGGCATACGTTTACTTTTGGTACACACAATGAGTTATATAACATTACCTATGGTTTTGTAAACAGCTGGAACGGACGTGTTGCATATAGCAATGTGGATGCTTTCCTGGCTGGAAATCCTAACCGTGTAAGAACGAACTACAACTATACAGATAACAGCAGAGATTATATTCTGAACAATCCGCCAGCTGAATTTAAAGTTAACATGTACAGTGTGTATGGAGAAGATCAGTTCCAGATGACTGACCGCTTTAAACTGACCTACGGTATCAGGTTTGATATGGCAGATATGCCAAATAAGCAACCATTGAGCGTTAAAACTACTGATGCTCCGGTAGATCCTAACTATGGTACTACTTATACTTATACACTTCCAAAAAACATTAAAAATGACTTCTTTGGTCAGGTACAGGTTTCACCACGTGTAGGTTTTAATTTTGATGTCTTGGGCGACCAAAGCCTGATCATGCGTGGTGGTAGTGGTTTATTTACTGGTCGTGTTCCTTTCGCATGGTTAGGTTACGCTTATTACAACAATGGTGTAACATACGGTGCATATGACAACAGATCAAGTTCCAAAGCTTTTGCAGCAGGTTCTGATCCCATCGCTGATGCCTTAACAGGTAAGGGTGAAGCTGGATTTGTGTCTAAACAAGGCGTAAATGTAAATGACGCCGCCGGAGCAACACAGGTAGATTTAATTGATAACAACTTCAAAATGCCTAAAACATGGAGAAGCAGTTTGGCTTTTGATTACAAAACTGCTAACCAGTGGAGATTTACTGTTGAAGGTATCTATACTAAAGTTATCCATGATTTGATGTTCCAGCAGATCAATATTAAAGATAACCCAACTTATCTGATCTATGATACCCAGCACCAGCAACCAATTTACACCTCTGGTGATGCTGGAAAAACCAGTCTTTTGTATACTAATGCTTACCTGCTTTCCAATACAAGCAAAGGATATCGTTACAGCTTGACAGGTCAGATCGGTAAATCTATCCCAGGTGGTTTTGATATTATGGCGGCTTATACTTACGGAAGATCCAAGGATGTGACCAATGGTATCCGTAACTCAATGGAGTCCAACTGGCAGTTAAACCAGTCGTTAAGCCCTAATAATCCAGGAGTAGCCAACTCTAACTTTGATATCCGTAACAGGATCGTTTCTACAATGAACTATAAACACAGCTGGGATCAGGCTGGTAAATATGTAGCTAACTTCTCCCTTTTCTTTAGTGCACAGTCGGGAACACCATATTCTTATGGCTTTGTAAACGCTACAATCAATAATACAGGACAAACAGTTAGTTTGGTCTATATTCCTCAGGTTGGCGAAACAGCCAGGTTCTTTGCTGCAAATGCAACCGGTGCTGCACAGGCTGCTGCTTTCGATGCCTTTATTGATGGTGATAAATATCTGAAAACAAGAAGAGGTGAGTTTACAGAACGTAATGCTGCACGTACACCATGGAACTACCAGGCTGATTTCCGTTTCTCACAGGACATCAGAGTGGTTACTAACGGTACCCATAAGCACACTTTATCGTTTACTTATGACATCGTAAACTTAACCAACCTGCTGAACAAGAAATGGGGCGTACAGTATTTTTCTCCGAACACGTTTAACTCCATGGCTAGTGTAGGATTGTCTACTACTACAGGTGGTGCAGGTTCTCCAACAACATATCCGACTTACACTTTCAGTCAGGCGAACACAAGTAAATATTCTAAAGATTTCTTTGCATCAAGATATCAGATGCAGTTTGGTCTGAGATACAGCTTCTAGTTTCAGCAACGTTTTTTGAAAGGCCGGGTCATTTTAAATGATCCGGCCTTTTTTATAACCCATTCTTAATTTTCGCTTAACATACTGACCTTACATTTGCGATGTAAATATTTGGTTAGTATTTATAAAGTTTAGGTTTAGTTGATAAACGAAAAGCCAGGGTGGATGTCCTGGCTTTTTGATTTTAATGAATTTGCTGTTTAGAAGTTCTTGCCGATCTTCTCCAGGATCTCTGGCGGGATGTTCCTTGTGTCTACCAGAAGGAATCCATCAAGGCAGTCCGAAAATTTAGGATCAGTATTGAAACAGATGATCTTCGCATTTAAATTCATGTATTGTCTTAGCAGCACAGGAATTTTGATATGTGAATTTTCAATATCAGAGATCAGTCCGTCGAGGTCCTTGAGTGATTCACTGCTTTCGATAAGCAGGTCTTTGTCAATCGCAGAAAGATCTGCCTTGAATTTATTCCTTGGTTTCACGTATTGTCCCAGCTCATAATCGAAATGGTTCTTGGTGATGAAATCCACGATCAGTGATTTGGAGAACTTAGAAAAGTTGTTACTGATACTCACCGGTCCAAACATATATCTGTACTGCGGATTATCAAGCAAATATTTTAATATCCCTTTCCATAGCAGGAACAATGGTAAAGCTTTTTGCTGGTATTCCTTACGGATCCATGAGCGGCCAAGTTCGATACCCTGGTTTAATATCGGGTAAAATGCTTCTTTGATCTTGAACAGCTCTGACAGGTAAAATCCACGCTTACCCATCATGTGCAGGATCTCATCGCCTTTGCCTATACGGTAGGCTCCCACAATATTTTGCTTCTCCTTATCCCATATAAACAAATGGTGATAATAGATGTCATAGTTATCCAGATCTATCTTTTTATTGGTTCCTTCGCCAACCTCCCTGAATGTGATTTCCCTCAGCCTGCCTATTTCTTTCAGAACAGTTGGGATGTTGGCTGTCGGGGAGATATAAACTTCGTATTGTTTTTCGGTCCATACCCGGTAAGCCTCCAGCTGCCCGATTTCCTCAGCGATACTTTCCCTGGGTGTTTCTTCGATAACCGGCTCAGGTTTTTTCTTGATCTTGAAAAGATTGATCGGATTGAAGAGTTTTTTCTCTTCCTCGATACTGGTACCTAAAGCATACGTACGTGCCCGCAGGAAATCAAGTAATTTATTGGTGTTGTTGCGGTAAGAGATATCTTCGATATTGATCGGCTTTCCGATTCTTACTTTTATTTTTAAGCCCTGTTTGTTGAGAAACTCTGAAGGCAGCTTTGCGGTACGCAGGGTGGGGTGGATGAAACTCAGGATGTTAAACAGTACTCCGTTATTGCCATGAAAATAGATGGGTACAACCGGTACTTTTGCCCTGGCGATCAGCTTGCCTACTACAGGGTGCCATAACCTGTCGGTAATCTCCTGTTTGTCGAGGCTAAAGGTAGAAACCTCACCGGCAGGAAAGATACCAATTGGCGTACCCGTTTTCAGAAGATCAAATGTTGCTTTCAGTCCGCTGATGCTGGAGGTATGCTGTACATTTTCAAAGGGATTTACTGCTACAAAAAATTCGTTGAGGTTAGGAATTTTCTGCAGGATGAAGTTCACCATTACCTTGGCTTCGGGTCTCACGGTACATAGTAATTTAACGAGTGCCAGACCTTCTACACCACCGTAGGGATGGTTTGCAATGGCGATGAAACCGCCGGTCTTGGGAATATTCCTTAAATCATCTTCGTCAAAGTCGATCGATACCCCTATCGTTTCCAGTATTTTATCCACAAACTCCAAGCCATTGAAATGCTGGTTCTGGGAGAAAACTTTATTGATGTCGTTTAATTTCATTACTTCCATCAGCAGGGCCGCTAATCCCGGAACACCCAGTTTGTCGATTTTTGTGGCTTTTGCAAACTCTTTGGTGGTTATGATCTTCATATATGAATTTAAAGGAGATTTTGTTCGACCTCAAAAATAAGATTTATATTTCTAAATAACGGCAGTACATTGTTGGGCGATGAGAAAATGGCTTAATATATACTTCAATTTTTCGAAAAGGGAATATAACGGATTACTTGTCTTGATTTTTATCCTGCTTGTGATCACTATCATACCTTATTTTTTTGCTGTCCTGCTGCCAGAGAACGGTGATCTGGTGGCGGATAGTATAGCGATCAGGAAATTAGAGCTGCTGGAGATGCAGTTGAAGGAGCACCCATACCGCAGGGGCAGGCCAGTCCCGGCCCGGTTATTCAGCTTTGATCCCAATCATACCACTGCGGCTGAGTGGCAGCTGCTGGGTTTGTCGCCCAAACAGGCGGCGGTGATGATCCGTTATACTGCTAAAGGCGGGCGTTTCCGTAAAAAGCAAGATCTTCGAAAAATGTATATGGTGACTGAGGAGATGTTTCAGCGCTGGAATCTTTATATCAAGATATCTCCGGGGGATACGCTGCCGTATAATAAGTATGCTCCCTATAAATTTACAAAACCTAAGCCTGTGCTTGCTGCTTTGAACACGGCAGATACGCTGCAGCTTGATTCGGTTAAAGGCATCGGCCCTGCTTTTGCCAGGAGGATAGTGAGATACCGGGAGGCCCTGGGTGGTTATTATAAAAAAGAGCAGTTGCTGGAGATATTTCAAATGGATACCGCCCGCTACAATGCAGTTAAAGACCAGCTCATCCTTGATAAAACTGCTCTCCGGATGATCCATGTCAATAAAATTGAGCGTAATGATTTAAAGTATCATCCCTATTTGAAATATAACCAGATCAATGCCATCATACAATTTCGGAAACAACACGGAAATTATAGTAATATTGCGGAGTTAAAAAAGGTGGCGATACTGTCTCCTGAAACGGTTGAAAAGTTGGCCCCCTATATTTCATTTGATCATGATTGAAACAAAAATAAAACAGATTGTGCGCGATGTAAACGATTTTCCGAAACCAGGGATCGTATTTAAAGATATCACACCTATATTAAAGGATGCAGTTTTATGCAATGCTATTGTGGCCGCGCTGGCCGAACAGCTGTCGGAAATAAAGGTAGATGTGGTAGCCGGAATTGAAAGCCGGGGTTTTTTATTTGGATTGTCGCTGGCCAATTACCTGGGCGTGCCTTTTGTGCCGATGCGTAAAGCCGGAAAACTTCCTTATAAGACTGTAAAACATTCGTACGACCTGGAGTACGGCAGCGCGACGCTGGAAATTCATGAGGATGCTTTTCTTCCCGGTCAGAATGTACTGATCCATGATGATCTGCTGGCTACCGGCGGTACAGTGATTGCAGCGTCACGGCTGATCGAAAAACTGGATGCAGTAGTGGCCGGTTATTCCTTTATCATTGCGCTGGATTTCCTGAACGGAAGAGATCGCCTGCTCGAATTTTCTCCTAATAATTATGCTTTAGCTTCTTATTAACAGATTGGGACAAATTCCCGTAAAATATTTTTAAGCCCATAACAGCCATTTGTGTGATTAAGATCAGGTAATTGGACTGAATACCATTTCGTTCTTTTTGAGGGCAAATATTCAACTGCTGCTGCTGCACAGATATTTTCTATCATTGCATCAACAACAGGAATATGCAGGACACACTCACTCAAAATACAGGTTTTGACTTTGGTATCTCGGAAAATCAGCTGATGATCCGCCAGATGGTGAAGGACTTTGCTGAGAAGAATATTCGTCCGCATGTGATGGAGTGGGATGAAGTGCAGCACTTTCCTGTAGAGGTGTTTAAAGAGCTGGGCAAGCTGGGCCTGATGGGGGTACTTGTACCTGAAGTGTATGGTGGCTCCGGATTAGGTTACCAGGAATATGTGGATGTGATTGTCGGCATTTCCAGGGTTTGCGGGTCAATCGGTCTGTCACTTGCTGCCCATAATTCTTTATGTACCGGCCATATCCTTGCCTTTGGTACTGAAGAACAAAAGCAGAGATGGCTGACCAGGCTTTCAACAGCAGAATGGATTGGTGCCTGGGGCCTGACTGAAGCCAATACGGGTTCGGATGCCTTAAGGATGATGACAACTGCCACTCTTGAAGGCGACCACTATGTGATCAATGGTTCGAAGAACTGGATCACCCATGGAAAAACCGGTGACCTTGCCGTTGTGATGGTACGTACAGGGGAGAAGGGCGATTCCAAAGGGATTTCTGCCATTGTGGTAGAGCGTGGAACTCCGGGATTTTATGCCGGTAAGAAAGAGAATAAGCTGGGGATGCGTGCATCCGAAACCACAGAAATGATTTTTGATAACTGCCGCGTACCGGTTGCAAATTTGCTGGGTAACGTTGGCGAGGGCTTTAAACAGGCGATGAAAGTTCTGGATGGAGGAAGGATTTCCATTGCGGCACTGGCCCTGGGTATTGCCAAAGGTGCCTATGAGGCTGCCCTGGCTTATGCACAGGAACGCCATCAGTTTGGCCAGCCGATATCCGGTTTTCAGGCGATCAGCTTTAAGCTGGCGGATATGGCTACGGAGATAGAGGCTGCGGAGCTGCTGATCAGGCAGGCTGCGGACATGAAGAACCGGGGTTTAAACATGACAAAAGAATCTGCAATGGCCAAGTACTTTGCTTCTGAAGTTTCAGTGAGAACTGCCACAGAGGCGGTACAGATCTTTGGCGGCTATGGTTATACCAAGGATTTCCCGGTAGAGAAGTTTTACCGCGACAGTAAGTTGTGCACGATAGGAGAGGGCACTTCTGAAATACAAAAAATAGTTATTGCAAGAGAAATACTGAACGGGTAATTCCTGTTCAGCCAACAACGAATATTCTAACCAAATATAATTAAACAATCCGGTGCACTGAAATGGTGTACCGGATTTTTCATTTCAGCGCTTATTTTCATTTTTAATGCTGATAATCAATATTAATGTGTTACCTTTGCAGTCCTAAAAACAACGAGAGGAGGTATTTTAACGTTATGATCATCATTAATATTAAAGACGGCGAATCACTGGATAAAGCCTTAAAACGTTTCAAAAAGAAATTTGAGAAAACTGGTGTGTTGAGAGAACTACGCAGCCGTCAGGCATACGAGAAAAAATCTGTTGCTCGTCGCACATTAGTTAAACACGCGATTTACAAAGAAAATATGCACCTGGAAGGTAAAATTTAATCTTACCAGATATTTATTTTTAAATATATTAAGCGCCGGAGGATTTTTCCTCCGGCGCTTTTTTTATATATACATTTTGTGTACATTGACCTCACAGGATACAAATTTTGGATGCATGTCGGTCGAATCCTTTCTAACATATATACAGCACGAGAAGCGTTATTCTCCGCATACCGTACTTGCCTACAGAACGGATCTCCTGCACTTTACAGACTTTATTCTGAATACGTATGAAATGCAGCCCGAAGCGGCTAAGCATATCCACATACGGGATTATATGGTGCGTCTGATGGACGAAAATATTGGCGCAAATTCCATTGGAAGAAAACTTTCCAGTCTCCGCAGTTTTTATAAATACCTGCAGCGCAGGAAAATCGTTGCCGGCAGTCCGATGGCAATGATCAAAGCGCCCAAAGTTCCTGAGCGTTTACCAGTGTTTGTGGATGAGGAGAAATTAGACCATTTGCTGGATTCGGGAGAGTTCTTTGATGACAGCTTTCCGTCGCAGCGTGATAAACTGGTAATCGAGGTACTTTTTGGTACAGGGATGCGGCTTGCTGAACTTTTAGGTCTCAGGGTATCAGATATCGATTTTTATGAAGAAACGATCCGGGTATTTGGAAAAAGGAAAAAAGAACGGATTATTCCGGTGACCAAACAGCTTGTGGCTCAGTTGAAAACGTATATTGATCTCAAAAATTTGCAAAATTTTGATAACAAAAGCGAAGATTTATTCGTTACTAATAAAGGAGCAGCAGTTTATCCGCTGTTTATCTATAAGATTGTAAAGAGTTATTTGACGTATATTTCCACACAGGACAAGAAAAGCCCTCATGTATTGCGGCATTCTTATGCCACAAGCCTGCTGAACAGGGGAGCGGATCTGAATGCGATAAAGGAGTTACTTGGCCATGCCAGTTTGGCGGCTACACAGGTGTACACACACAATTCTATTGAAAGATTAAAAACAATATATAAACAAGCCCATCCAAAGGCATAAAAAAGGAGGAAAACATGAAAATTACAGTTCAATCGATCCATTTCAATGCAGACCACAAGTTGTTAGATTTTATTCAGAAGAAAGTTGACAAGCTGGAGCAGTTCCACGACCAGATTATAAGTGGGGAAGTCTATTTGAAACTAGAGAATGTAGAAGATGAGGCTAATAAAATAAGTGAGATAAAACTGAGTGTCCCGGGAGGGGTATTGTTTGCAAAGGAACAATGCAAGAGCTTTGAGGAGGCGACGGATTTATCCATTGAATCGTTAAAAAAACAAATCACCAAACATAAAGATAAAACAAGAGCAAAACTTTCGGAGCATAAAGCTTTGCTGAATGCGAATGAAGTGACTGATTATTAGGGTAGTATTTTCAGAACTTTTGAAGAAAAAACCAGCAGCATTTCTACTGCTGGTTTTTTTTTGAAAATAGTTTTGCAAGTAAGGATTATTCTTGTAGATTTGCATTCCAATTCGGAACAGGGGTTAACCCTTAAAGAGCTGGTTTGTTCTGTGAATGTTTAGTAAATAATAATAAAAGCCTCCTTAGCTCAGCTGGTAGAGCAACTGACTTGTAATCAGTAGGTCATTGGTTCGATCCCGATAGGAGGCTCTTTTAAACCTGCATTGTGAGATGAGACGGTTTATTAGAAATGGGGGGATACCAGAGTGGCCAAATGGGACAGACTGTAACTCTGTTGTCGCAAGACTTCGAAGGTTCGAATCCTTCTCCCCCCACATTATAAAAGCGAAAGTAGCTCAGTTGGTAGAGCGATAGCCTTCCAAGCTATAGGTCGCGAGTTCGAACCTCGTCTTTCGCTCTTCGTTCAAAGAGCAGTCGGCAGAATGGTCACAGTTGAAATGCCAGACCGGTATGGGACTGTGAAGAGAATAAAAAAGCCGACGTAGCTCAGCGGTAGAGCACTTCCTTGGTAAGGAAGAGGTCATGGGTTCAAGTCCCATCGTTGGCTCAGGAATAAAAATAAACGAGGCTTTGTTAACTCTGTTAGTATGGACAGAATCAACAAGGTTTTTTGTATTGAAATTGTATTATAACAATAAGTAAAAATAAAAGTTAACCTACTAATAAGTATAAAAACATGGCAAAAGAAAAGTTTGACCGCAGCAAGCCGCACTTAAACATCGGCACTATCGGTCACGTTGACCACGGTAAAACAACCTTAACAGCAGCTATCA
>Ga0308163_10001696_pt1 | contig 22621 bp, 21 predicted proteins | sample PhyTR1_FD_201037 | JGI IMG/M metagenome (GOLD analysis project Ga0308163, IMG submission 201037) | Phyllosphere microbial communities from UC Gill Tract Community Farm, Albany, California, United States - DLSLT.R1 | ecosystem: Host-associated > Plants > Phyllosphere > Unclassified | place: USA... | reverse complement strand
ACGCGGCCAAGCTCGTGCAGGAGGCCGTGCACCCCGAGGCGAACATCATCTTCGGCGCGGTCATCGACGACACCCTCGGCGACGAGGTGCGCGTCACCGTCATCGCCGCGGGCTTCGACGGCGGCGAACCGTCGGCCAAGGTCGAGAACCGCCGCAGCGGCTTCGTCGCCGCGGGCGGGGGAGCGGTCACCGCGCCCGAGGCCGTCGAGTCCGCCCCGTCCCGCCCGCAGGCCGAGGCGCCCGTCGCGGCCGTGCCGGCCAGCGACCCGACGTTCGAGGACGACGGTGACGACCTGGACATCCCCGACTTCCTGAAGTGACCGACGCTCCGCTGACCGGCGGCGCGCACGCGCCGGACGCCCACCCCGACGAGCCCCACCCGGGACTCTCCGCGCGGTGGGCGTCCGTGCGCGCGCAGGTCGTCGACGCGATCCGCGAGGCCGACCGCGACCCGGACGAGGTGACGACGATCGTCGTCACCAAGTTCCAGCCCGTCTCGCTCCTGCGCGAGCTCGTCGACCTCGGGGTCAGGGACCTCGGCGAGAGCCGCCACCAGGAGGCGCAGGGCAAGGCCGCGGAGCTCGACGGGCACGGCGTCTCCTGGCACTTCGTCGGGCAGCTGCAGGGCAAGAAGGCGCGCCAGGTGCGGCGCTACGCGTCGGTGATCCACTCGGTCGACCGCCCGTCGCTCGTGGACGCGCTGGCGTCCGACGACGAGGTGACGCGCGTCTTCCTCCAGGTCAACCTGACGGAGGATCCGGCGCGCGGCGGGGTGCCGCCCGCCGAGGCGGAGGCCCTCGCCGAGCACGCGGCCGCCGCCGCCGGCATCCGCGTGCTGGGCGTGATGGCCGTCGCGCCCGACGACGGCGAGCCCCGCCGGGCGTTCGAGCGGCTCCGCGGCATCTCGGACGACGTCCGCCGCATCCTCCCCGAGGCCCGCGCCATCTCCGCCGGCATGTCCGGCGACCTGCGCGAGGCGCTGCTCGAGGGCGCGACACACCTTCGGATCGGGTCGGCAATCACGGGAAAGCGGCCCGACGGCCCTTAATGTCGGAGGTGCGGTCCGGTTCGTCAGGCCGAAACGGAAAGAGGAATGATGGCCAACCCACTTCGCAAGACCATGGTGTACCTGGGACTCGCCGACGAGGAGCTCGACTACCCGCAGCAGCCCGCGCAGCAGCAGTCGCCCGTGCAGGCCGTCCCCGCACCGGCGCCCGCCCCGCAGCAGCGCGAGCAGCAGCCGCAGGCGAAGCGCGCACCCGTGACCCCCCTGCACAAGAGCACCACCACCACAAGGAATGCGGCGCCGGCTGAAATGAACGAGATCCTCACCGTCCACCCCAAGGCCTACAAGGACGCCCAGGTCATCGCCGAGAACTTCCGCGAGGGCGTGCCCGTCATCATCAACCTGTCGCAGATGACGGACGACGACGCGCGCCGCCTCATCGACTTCGCGAGCGGCCTGTCCATCGGCCTCTACGGCAAGATCGAGCGCGTCACCGCCAAGGTGTTCCTGCTGTCGCCCTCGCACGTCGCCGTGTCCGGCGAGCAGTCGGCCACCGAGGCCGAGGTCGAGGCCTCCTTCTTCGGACGCTGATCCACGCCGACCGCTGAGATGGCGGGCGTCGACGGGAGCTCCCATCGACGCCCGCCATACTTGTGTGCGTGTACATCGTCTCCATCGTCGCCACCATCGTGTGGTTCGCCCTCCTGGCGTTCATCATCTGCATGTGGGGACGGTTCGTCCTCGACCTCGTGCAGTCCCTCTCCAGGGAGTGGCGTCCGCGCGGCGCGATGCTCATCGTCGCCGAGGCCTCCTACACGGTCACCGACCCGCCCATCGGGTTCGTGCGCCGTCTGATCCCGCCGTTGCGGCTCGGCCCGGTCGCGCTCGACTTCGGCTGGATGATCACGATGCTGGTCGCCATCATCCTGTTCAACGTCGCCCGCGGCCTCATCATCTAGGCGCCGGCCCTCCGTCCGCGGATCGCGGCCCGAGTCCCCGGACCCGGGCGTTCCGCTGGTAGCGTTGAGGCGCACGTTGTCCCGAATCCCCGTCCGCGCCCGCGGACCCCGCTCTACGCACAAAAGAGGTGGCAGGCCATGGCTCTCACTCCTGAAGACGTCGTCAACAAGCGTTTCCAGCCGACCAAGTTCCGCGAGGGATACGACCAGGACGAGGTCGACGACTTCCTCGACGAGGTGGTCGTCGAGCTCCGCCGCCTCACGCAGGAGAACGAGGAGCTGCGCCAGCGCCTCTCCTCCGGCGAGTCCGCCCCCGCCGCGAGCGCGGCCGTCGAGACCCCCGCTCCCGCGCCCGCCGCGGTCGAGCAGGCGCCCGTCGTCGTCGAGCCGGAGCCCGCTCCCGAGCCCGAGCCCGCACCGGCTCCCGTCGTCGCCCAGGCGCCCGCCGCTCCCGTCGACGAGGACGACGAGACCACGAGCACCAGCAGCCTGCTGAAGCTCGCGCGCAAGCTGCACGAGGAGCACGTCCGCGAGGGCGTCGAGAAGCGCGACGCGCTCGTGGCCGAGGCGCACGCCACGGCCGCCCGCATCGCCGCCGAGGCCGAGGCCGAGCAGCGCTCCAAGACCGCCGTGCTCGAGAAGGAGCGCCAGGTCCTCGAGGGGCGCATCGACGAGCTCCGCACCTTCGAGCGCGAGTACCGCACCAAGCTCAAGGGCTACATCGAGGGCCAGCTCCGCGAGCTGGACGCGGCCGGATCGACCGAGGCGCCCGCCACCGCCTCGTTCCCCGGCTACTCGGGCAACTAGCACCCGCACCACCCGCGCGCCCGACGGCGGCGCGGGACCCGGCTCGCACGAGCCACGAGGGTCCCGCGTCGCCGTCGTCGTTCGCGGGTCCCGTCGTCCCCGCACCGGAAGAGGCACCACCGTTGGAGCACCGCACCATCCCCGTCCCCGACGGCCTCGACGGGCAGCGCGTCGACGCGGGCCTCGCGCGCCTCCTCGGCTTCTCCCGCAGCTTCGCCGCCGAGGTGGCGGAGGCGGGCGGCGTGACGCAGGACGGCCGCGAGGCCGGCAAGTCCGACCGGCTCGTCGCCGGATCCATGCTCGCCGTCAGCTGGCAGCCCAAGCAGGAGCCCTCGGTGGTCCCGCTCGCGGTGCCCGACCTCGGCATCGTGCACGACGACGACGACATCGTCGTGGTCGACAAGCCCGTCGGCGTCGCGGCGCATCCGAGCGTGGGCTGGACCGGCCCCACGGTCCTCGGGGCCCTGGCCGCGGCCGGCTTCCGCCTCAGCACCTCGGGGGCGGAGGAGCGCCGGGGCATCGTGCACCGCCTGGACGCGGGCACCAGCGGCCTGATGGTCGTCGCCAAGACGGAGCGCGCGTACACGGAGCTCAAGCGCCAGTTCCACGACCGGGAGGTCGAGAAGATCTACCACGCGGTCGTGCAGGGCCACCCGGATCCGCTCGCCGGCACCATCGACGCACCCATCGGCCGCCATCCGAGGAGCGACTGGAAGTTCGCGGTCACGGCCGACGGCAAGCCGTCGGTCACGCACTACGAGACCCTCGAGGCGTTCCGGCGCGCGGCCCTGCTCGAGGTGCACCTGGAGACGGGCCGCACCCACCAGATCCGCGTGCACATGGCGGCCCAGCGCCACCCCTGCGTCGGCGACGCCATGTACGGCGCCGACCCCGTCCTCTCGGGACAGCTGGGGCTCGGGCGGCAGTGGCTGCACGCGATGCGCCTGGAGATCACGCACCCCGCCACGGGCGACCGCGCGTCGTTCTCGAGCAGCTATCCGGCCGACCTGCAGCACGCCCTCGAGGTCCTCCGCGACTGACGCGCGACACGCCCGAGAGGCCTCCCACGGCCTGCCTATGATGGCTCCACCGTCGAACCCCGAGCAGAAGAGACCCGTGCCCCGCAACGACTCGTTCGTCCACCTCCACGTCCACAGCGAGTTCTCGATGCTGGACGGAGCAGCCCGCGTCGGCCCGCTCGTGCAGGCGGCCGCCGAGCAGCAGATGCCGGCCGTCGCCATCACCGACCACGGCAACGTGTTCGGTGCGTTCGACTTCTGGAAGCAGGCGAAGGCCGTGGGCGTGAAGCCCATCATCGGCACCGAGGCGTACATCACGCCGGGCACGCATCGCGGCGATCGCACGCGCGTGCGCTGGGGCGACGGCGGCCGCGACGACGTGTCCGGATCCGGCGCCTACACGCACCTCACGATGCTCGCCGAGACCACGGAGGGCATGCACAACCTGTTCCGGCTCTCGTCGCGGGCCTCCCTCGAGGGTTACTACTTCAAGCCCCGCATGGACCGGGAGCTCCTCAGCACGTACGCGAAGGGCCTCATCGCCACGACGGGCTGCCCGTCCGGCGAGGTGCAGACGCGCCTCCGCCTCGGCCAGTACGACGAGGCCGTGAAGGCCGCGAGCGACTACCGCGACATCTTCGGGGCCGGCAACTACTTCTGCGAGATCATGGACCACGGCCTCGGCATCGAGCGCCGGATCATGAGCGACCTCCTCCGCCTCGCGAAGGACCTCGACCTCCCGCTCGTCGCCACGAACGACCTGCACTACACGCACGAGCACGACGCGACGAGCCACGCGGCGCTGCTCTGCGTGCAGTCCGGCACCACGCTCGACGACCCGAACCGCTTCAAGTTCGACGCCGACGAGTTCTACCTGAAGACCGCGCAGCAGATGCGTCACCTCTTCCGCGACCACGAGGAGGCGTGCGACAACACGCTGCTCATCGCGGAGCGCTGCGACGTGCAGTTCAACGAGTCGGCGAACTACATGCCGCGCTACCCGGTGCCCGAGGGCGAGAGCGAGCAGACCTGGTTCGTCAAGGAGGTCGAGCGCGGCCTCGTGCGGCGCTACCCGCGCGGCTTCTCGGACGACGTGCGCAAGCGCGCCGACTACGAGGTCGGGGTCATCGCGCAGATGGGCTTCCCGGGCTACTTCCTCGTCGTCGCGGACTTCATCAACTGGTCGAAGGAGAACGGGATCCGCGTGGGCCCCGGCCGTGGATCCGGCGCCGGGTCGATGGTCGCGTACGCGATGGGCATCACCGACCTCGACCCGCTGGAGCACGGCCTCCTCTTCGAGCGGTTCCTCAACCCCGACCGCGTCTCCATGCCCGACTTCGACGTCGACTTCGACGACCGTCGCCGCGGCGAGGTCATCCGGTATGTGACCGACAAGTACGGCGACGAGCGCGTCGCGCAGATCGTCACCTACGGCACCATCAAGGCCAAGCAGGCGCTCAAGGACTCCAGCCGCGTGCTCGGGTACCCCTTCTCCATGGGCGACAAGCTCACGAAGGCCATGCCGCCCGCGATCATGGGCAAGGACATCCCGCTGTCGGGCATCCTCGACACCGAGCACCCGCGCTACCGCGAGGCCGGCGACTTCCGCGAGGTGCTCGCGATGGACCCCGAGGCGCAGAAGGTCTTCGAGACGGCGCAGGGCATCGAGAACCTCAAGCGCCAGTGGGGCGTGCACGCGGCCGGCGTGATCATGTCGAGCGAGCCGCTGATCGACATCATCCCGATCATGAAGCGGGAGCAGGACGGCCAGATCGTCACGCAGTTCGACTACCCCGCGTGCGAGTCGCTCGGCCTCATCAAGATGGACTTCCTGGGGCTGCGGAACCTCACGATCATCGACGACGCGCTGAAGAACATCGAGTCGAACCGCGGCGAGGAGCTGGTGCTGGAGGACCTGGGGCTGGATGACCAGGGCGCCTACGACCTGCTCGCCCGCGGCGACACGCTGGGCGTGTTCCAGCTCGACGGCGGGCCCATGCGCTCGCTGCTGCGCATGATGAAGCCCGACAACTTCGAGGACATCTCGGCCGTCATCGCGCTGTACCGACCGGGCCCCATGGGCGCGAACTCGCACACGAACTACGCGCTGCGGAAGAACGGGCTGCAGGAGATCACGCCGATCCACCCCGAGCTCGAGGAGCCGCTGCGGGAGGTGCTCGGCACCACGCACGGGCTCATCGTGTACCAGGAGCAGGTGATGTCGGTGGCGCAGAAGCTCGCGGGCTTCACGCTCGCGCAGGCCGACCTGCTCCGTCGTGCGATGGGCAAGAAGAAGAAGTCGGAGCTGGACAAGCAGTTCGCCGGCTTCTCGCAGGGCATGGTCGACAACGGCTACTCGATGGCCGCGGTGAAGGCGCTGTGGGACATCCTGCTGCCGTTCTCCGACTATGCCTTCAACAAGGCGCACTCGGCGGCGTACGGCGTCGTCTCCTACTGGACCGCGTACCTCAAGGCGCACTACCCGGCCGAGTACATGGCGGCGCTCCTCACGAGCGTGGGCGACTCCAAGGACAAGATGGCGCTCTACCTCAACGAGTGCCGCCGCATGGGCATCAAGGTGCTGCCGCCGGACGTGAACGAGTCGATCGGGTTCTTCGCGGCCGCCGGCGCCGACATCCGCTTCGGGCTCGGCGCGGTGCGGAACGTCGGCGCGAACGTCGTCGAGGCCCTCCGCGGGGCCCGCACGGAGCAGGGCGCGTTCGAGTCGTTCGACGACTTCCTCAAGAAGGTGCCGCTCCCGGTCGCGAACAAGCGCACGGTCGAGTCGCTCATCAAGGCGGGCGCGTTCGACTCGCTGGGCGACACCCGCCGGGCGCTCCTCGAGGTGCACGAGGGCATGATCGACGCCTCCGTGAGCGACAAGCGCGCGGCGATGAACGGCCAGGTGGGCTTCGACTTCGACAGCCTGTGGGACGAGCCGCAGCACGCGCGCAAGGTGCCGGAGCGGCCGGAGTGGGCCAAGCGCGACAAGCTCGCGTTCGAGCGCGAGATGCTCGGGCTCTACGTGTCCGACCACCCGCTCGCCGGTCTCGAGATCCCGCTGGCGAAGCTCGCCTCCACGGGCATCGCGGAGCTGCTCGCGACCGACGCGTCGATGGACGGGGAGACGGTGACGCTGGCGGGCCTCCTCACGAGCGTGCAGCACCGCACGGCCCGCAACTCCGGCAACCAGTACGGCATGGTGCAGCTCGAGGACTTCGGCGGCGAGATCACCTGCATGTTCATGGGCAAGGCGTACCAGGAGTTCGCGCCGGCCCTGCAGAGCGACACCGTCGTGGTGATCCGCGGCCGGGTCTCCACGCGCGACGACGGCATGAACATCCACGCGTTCTCGATGTTCCAGCCCGACCTCGGGCAGAGCCTCGGCTCGGGTCCGCTGCTCATCAGCCTCGCGGAGAACCGCGCGACGACCGAGACGGTCATGGGCCTGAACGACGTGCTGATCCGGCACGCGGGCGACACCGAGGTGCGGCTCCAGCTGGTGAAGGGCGACAACGGGCGCGTCTTCGAGATCCCGTACCCGGTGACGGTGAGCGCGGACCTCTACGGCGAGCTCAAGTCGCTGCTCGGCCCGAACTGCCTGGGCTGATCCGCGGGTACGGCGCCTCGGCGGCCGCCCGTCAGGCGTCGACGCCCGGGCGCAGGTAGCGGCGCGCGTGGTAGACGAGCGGCTCGTCGTCGGTGCCCGCGCCGCCGTCCTCGATCCGCACGATCACCACGATCGCGTCGTGCACGTGCACCCGCTCGACGATGCGCGCGACGAGGAGCGCGGTCCCGCCCGCGAGCACGGGCAGGCCGTGCGGGCCCGCGGACCAGTGGTCGCCCGCGAACCGTTCGGACGCCGGCCCGCTGAGCCGCTCCGCGAGGTGCCGGTCGCGCGCGCCGAGCACGTGGATCGCGACGTGGTCGGCGACGGCGATCGCGGCGGCGCTCGACGCGGTGCGGGCGAGGCTGAAGCTGGCGAGCGGTGGATCAGCGGAGACGGAGGCGAGCGACGTCGCGGTGAAGCCGACGGGGGAGCCCTGGGCGTCGCGCGTCGTGACGACCGCGACGCCGGCGGCATGCCGTCGGAACGCGGCGCGGAAGGCGGCCTGGCCCGTGGCCTCGGAGAGCGTGGTGGCGGGATGCGCGTCCATGCCTGGAGACGCTAGCCGCCGGATCCGCCCCGCGCCCGCTCGGTAGACTTCCGGAGTCATGATGCGCATCCAGGACCTCCGCGGCACCACGCCCAGCACCGCCGACCTGCTCGACCTCCTCCCTCGTCCGGTCACCGACGTGGCCGTCGCGCTCGACGTGGCCCGCGAGCTCGTCGAGGACGTGCGCACGCGGGGGAGCGCCGCGCTGCTCGACCAGGCGGAGCGGCTGGACCGGGTCCGCCCGGACGCCCTGCGCGTCCCGGCCGCGGCGATCGCCGCCGCCGTCGACGGCCTCGACCCCGCCGTCCGTGCCGCGCTCGAGGAGGCGATCCGCCGCGTGCGGCTCGGGTCCGCCGCGCAGGTCCCGCCGCAGACCACGACCCAGGTCGTCCCCGGCGGCACGATCGTGCAGCGCTGGCAGCCGGTCCGCCGCGTCGGCCTCTACGTCCCCGGCGGCAAGGCCGTCTACCCGTCGAGCGTCGTGATGAACGTCGTCGCCGCGCAGGTCGCCGGCGTCGCGAGCATCGCGCTCGCCTCGCCCGCGCAGGCCGCGCACGGCGGATCCGTGCACCCCGTCATTCTCGGCGCGGCGGGCCTCCTCGGCGTCGACGAGGTCTACGCCATGGGCGGCGCGGGGGCCATCGGCGCCTTCGCGCACGGCGTCCCGGATCTCGGCCTCGAGCCCGTCGACGTCGTCACCGGCCCCGGCAACATCTACGTCGCGGCCGCCAAGCGCGTCGTGCGCGGCGTGACCGGGATCGACTCCGAGGCGGGCACCACCGAGATCCTCGTCATCGCGGATGCGCAGGCCGACGCCCGGCTCGTGGCCGCCGACCTCGTGAGCCAGGCCGAGCACGACGAGATGGCCGCGTCCGTCCTCGTCACCGACTCGCCCGAGCTCGCCCGGGCCGTCGACGCGGAGGTCGAGGCGCTGACCGCGACCACCGCGCACTCGGCCCGCGTCGGCCAGGCGCTCACGGGACCGCAGTCGGCGATCCTCGTGGTCGACGATCTCGCGACCGCCGCCCGCTACAGCGACGCCTACGGACCCGAGCACCTCTCCGTGCAGACCGCGGACCCCGACGCGCTGCTCGCGCACCTGCACAGCGCCGGCGCGATCTTCCTCGGCCCGCACTCGCCCGTGAGCCTCGGCGACTACCTCGCCGGATCCAACCACGTGCTCCCCACGGGCGGCCAGGCGCGCTTCGGCTCCGGGCTGGGCGCGTACACGTTCCTGCGCCCGCAGCAGGTCGTCCGCTACGACGCGGACGCGCTGCGCGAGGCGGAGCCCCTGATCGTCGCGCTGAGCCGCGCGGAGGACCTCCCGGCCCACGGCGACGCGGTGACGGCCCGCCTCCGGCGCTGACGTATCCTGGCCACACGATGTTCTGCCCCTTCTGCCGCCACCCCGACTCCCGCGTCGTCGACTCCCGCACGAGCGACGACGGGCTGTCGATCCGCCGGCGTCGGCAGTGCCCCGAGTGCGGGCGCCGCTTCAGCACCACCGAGACCGCGAGCCTCAGCGTGATCAAGCGCAACGGCGTCGTCGAGCCGTTCAGCCGGGAGAAGATCGTCACGGGCGTCCGGAAGGCCTGCCAGGGGCGCCCCGTCACCGACACCGACCTCGCGGTCCTCGCGCAGCGCGTGGAGGAGGCGATCCGGGCCACGGGCGCGTCGCAGATCGAGGCGAACGACATCGGCCTCAGCATCCTGCCGCCGCTCCGCGAGCTCGACGAGGTCGCGTACCTCCGCTTCGCGAGCGTCTACCAGGGCTTCGACTCGCTCGACGACTTCGAGTCGGCCATCGCGCAGCTCCGGGTCGCGCACGCCGCGTCGCCCGACGCGGTCTGATCCCCCTCCGGACACCGTCGGGCTCGGCCGGTGAGCGGGTCCGCACCCGCTAGCCTGGTGCCGATGTATCCCCTCCTCTTCCGCACGGTCCTGTCGCGCATGGACCCGGAGGACGCCCATCACCTCGCGTCCACGGCCATCGCCCTCCTCCCTCCCTCCGGCCTCGGCTGGATCGCGCGTCGCCTGACCGCCCCGGATCCGTCCCTCGCGGTCGACGCGCTCGGCCTCCGCTTCCCGTCGCCGTTCGGCGTCGCGGCGGGCTTCGACAAGGACGCGCTGGCGGTGCTCGGCCTCGGGCAGCTCGGCTTCGGCCACGTCGAGGTCGGCACCGTGACCGCCGAGGCCCAGCCCGGCAACCCGCGGCCGCGCCTCTTCCGCCTCATCGAGGACCGCGCCGTCATCAACCGCATGGGCTTCAACAACGGGGGAGCGGCGGCCCTCGCGGATCGCCTCCGCCGCCTCCGGAACCGGCGCGACCGGCCCGTCATCGGCGTCAACATCGGCAAGACGCGCGCCGTGGCCGTGGAGGACGCGGTCGCGGACTACGTCCGGTCCACGCGCCTGGTCGCGCCCGTCGCCGACTACCTGGCGGTCAACGTCAGCTCCCCGAACACGCCGGGCCTGCGCGGCCTGCAGGAGATCGAGCTGCTGCGGCCGCTGCTCACGAGCATCCGCGACGCCGCCGACGGCGTCCCCGTCCTCGTGAAGATCGCGCCCGATCTCCAGGACGCCGAGGTCGAGCGCATCGCCGAGCTCGCGACCGAGCTGGGCCTCGCCGGCGTCATCGCGACGAACACGACGCTGTCCCGGTCGGATCTGCGGACCGACGCCGCGGTCGTCGAGGCAGCGGGCGCGGGCGGGCTGTCCGGAGCTCCGCTGGCGCCGCGCGCGCTCGCGGTGCTCGGGATCCTCCGCCGGGTGCTGCCCGCCGACGCGTGCATCATCTCGGTGGGCGGCGTGGACACGGCCGAGGACGTGCAGGAGCGCCTCGACGCCGGAGCCACCCTCGTCCAGGGCTACACGGCGTTCCTGTACCGCGGTCCGCTGTGGGCGCGTGGTGTGAACGCCGGCCTCGCGCGGATCCGCCGCAGCCGCTGACGCGCGGCTCCCGCCCGGGAGCGGCCGGAGCGCCGCGACGCGTCGGGGACGGTCGGCGGATCAGCCGAACGTGACCTTCTCGCGGCGCTTCACCTGCGGCTTCGGCAGGCGCATGGGGCGCATCTGGATGGTGCGCATGCCGGTGTACCAGCGGATCCCGCGCTCGACGCGGTCGGCGCCGACGCGCGCGGTGATCGCGGCGCGCACGCGGCGGCCGGTGAGGTACGCGTCGACGATGGCCGCGAGGACGAAGACGTAGATGGACAGCAGCGGGATCGCCGACACCTGGGGCAGCGCGAAGCTCAGCACGACCACCACGCCCATCACGGGCAGCAGCAGCTCGCCGACGCTCCAGCGCGCGTCCACCACGTCGCGGGCGTAGCGCTTCTGCGGGCCCTTGTCGCGGACGGGGAGGTAGCGCTCGTCGCCCGCGGCCATGCCGGCGTTCGCCCGGGCGCGCGCCTCGCGCGCCTTCTCCTTGGCCTGCTGCGCGGCGAGCTTGCGGTCCTGCGGCACGAGGGGGCGGAGGTTCGCCGCCTCGCGCTCCCGACGGGTCGGGGTCGGGCCCTTCTTCCCGTCGGCCGTACGGCCCTCGACGGTCGCCGGAGCGCTCGTCTCGGAGGGGGTCTCTGCGGGGGTCTGCTGCTTCGCCACGTCTCTCGTCCTTGCCTGGAGTGAATCTAAGATTACCTGCATGACGCCTCCCGACACCTCCGCAGACGCCGTGACCGCACCGGACCAGGAGGCCGTCGACCGGCTCGCCGCGGCTGTCGCCGGCGGCTTCCCCGCCACCGTGGCCGACCTGTCCGCCCTCGTGCGGATCCCCTCGGTCTCCTGGCCCGCCTTCGACCCGACTCACGTCGCCGCCAGCGCGGACGCGGTCGCGGGCCTGCTCGCCGGGCTCGGCGTCTTCGACGACGTCTCCGTCCACCGGGCCTCCACGCCGTCGGGGGAGGACGGCCAGCCCGCCGTCCTCGCCCGTCGCGCCGCGCGGAACGGCAAGCCCACCGTCCTCCTCTACGCGCACCACGACGTGCAGCCGCCCGGAGCCGACGAGCAGTGGGAGACCCCGCCGTTCGAACCCACCCTGCGCGGCGACCGGCTGCACGGACGCGGCGCCTCGGACGACAAGGCCGGCATCATGACGCACGTCGCGGCCATCCGCGCCCTCGTCGAGGCGGAGGGCGACGACCTCGACCTCGGCCTCGCGGTGTTCATCGAGGGGGAGGAGGAGGCGGGATCCCGCTCCTTCTCCGACTTCCTCGCGACGCACCACGACGCCCTGGCCGCCGACGTCATCGTCGTCGCCGACAGCGACAACTGGGACGTGGACACCCCCTCCATCACGATCGCCCTGCGCGGCAACGTCACCTTCCGCCTCACGGTCCGCACGCTCGACCACGCGTCGCACTCCGGCATGTTCGGCGGTGCCGTGCCCGACGCGATGATGGCCGCGGTCCGCCTCCTCGACTCGTTCTGGGACGCGGACGGCTCCGTCGCCGTCGCGGGCCTCACCTCGACGGAGATGGACACCCCCGCGTACGACGACGCCCGGCTCGCCGAGGAGGCCGCCCTGCTCGAGGGCGTCTCGCCGGTGGGCACGGGCCCGATCCTCACGCGGCTCTGGGCGCAGCCCTCCCTCACGGTGACCGGCATCGACGCGCCCTCGGTCGCCAACGCGAGCAACACGCTCCTCCCCGAGGTCTCGGTGCGCATCAGCGCGCGCATCGCCCCCGGCCAGACCGCGGCCGACGCGTACCGCGCCCTCGAGGCGCACGTGCAGGGCCACCGCCCGTTCGGCGCGCACGTCGAGATCAGCGACGTCGACCGGGGGGATCCCTTCCTCGTGGACACCACCGGCTGGGCCATGGCCGAGGCGACCGCCGCGATGACCGCCGGCTGGGGCCGCGCGCCCGTGCAGGCCGGCATCGGCGGATCGATCCCGTTCATCGCCGACCTCGTCGAGGCCTTCCCGTCCGCGCAGATCCTGGTCACCGGCGTCGAGGACCCCGACACCCGCGCGCACAGCCCCAACGAGTCGCAGCACCTCGGCGTCCTGCGGCGCGCGATCCTCAGCGAGGCCGTCCTCCTCAGCCGCATCGGCCGGCGCGGCTGATCCCGGCCGACGGGCCGGGTGCGGGAGGCCACGGGCCGAGGGAACACACGGGTGACTCGCGCGGTTGCACGACGTAGACTCCACCGGAGTCGCCCGACCGCAGATCCCATCACCCGAGGAGTGCTCATGACCGACACCACGCTGACCGAGACCGCCCAGGCGGCCCACCGCGTCGGACTCACGGACACCGCCGCGAGCAAGGTCAAGAGCCTGCTCCAGCAGGAGGGCCGCGAGGACCTGCGCCTCCGCGTCGCCGTCCAGCCCGGCGGCTGCTCCGGCCTCATCTACCAGCTCTACTTCGACGAGCGCGAGCTCGACGGCGACGCCACGGTCGACTTCGACGGCGTCGAGGTCATCGTCGACAAGATGAGCGTCCCCTACCTCGACGGCGCGACCATCGACTTCGAGGACACCATCCAGAAGCAGGGCTTCACCATCGACAACCCCAACGCCGGCGGCTCGTGCGCCTGCGGCGACTCGTTCCACTGACACATGGAGCGGTAAGCGATCCGGCCCGGGAAACCGGGCTTCGAGCAGGGAGTCGTCCTTCGGGCGGCTCCCTGTCGCGTAGGGTGGAACCCGTCACATCCGGTTCTTCGAAGGGTCTGCACGTGCGCTTCACTCGCCGTCAACGTTGGCTGACGATCCCCGTCGCCATAGGCATCTCGGTACTCCTCGCGGGGTGCACGCAGCAGCAGCTCCAGGGCTTCCTCCCCACCGAGCCGGGCACCACGAACCACGTCGACTCGGTCATCGGCCTGTGGGTCACGGCCTGGATCGTCCTCCTCGCGGTGGGCGTGCTCACCTGGGGCCTCACCATCTGGGCCGCGGTCGTCTACCGCCGCCGCAAGGGCCAGACCGGCCTGCCGGTGCAGATGCGCTACAACATGCCGATCGAGATCTTCTACACGATCGTGCCCCTCATCCTCGTGCTCGGCTTCTTCGCCTTCACCGCGAAGGACCAGGCCGCCATCGAGGCCCGCTTCGACAAGCCCGAGGTCAAGGTCCAGGTCTTCGGCAAGCAGTGGGCCTGGGACTTCAACTACCTCGGCGGCGAGACCGAGGCCGGCCAGACCATCGAGGGCGGCGCGTACGAGCAGGGCGTCCAGGCGGTCGACGACCCGAACGGCCCGCAGGGCTCGATCGACAAGGACAAGCTGCCCACGCTCTACCTGCCGGTGAACACCAAGGTCGAGCTCGAGCTCAACACGCGTGACACGCTGCACTCCTTCTGGGTGGTGGACTTCCTCTACAAGAAGGACCTCATCTCCGGCAAGACGAACTACATGACCTTCATCCCGGAGAAGGAGGGCACGTACATGGGCAAGTGCGCCGAGCTCTGCGGCGAGTACCACTCGCTCATGCTCTTCCAGGTGAAGGTCGTCTCCGTCGACGAGTACAACGCCTACATCGAGAAGCAGAAGGGCGCGGGCTTCGCCGGAGACCTCGGCAAGGACTACGACCGCCTGCAGAACCTCCCCGGCACCGAGGTGCCGGCCACCACCGAGTCGTCCGAAGAGTAGGGCAGCAGAAACGTGACATCGACCCTCAACCGTCCCACCGCGATCCCCGCGGGTCAGGCGAAGGTCCTCGACGGCAACGGCAAGGCCGAGCGCCGGGGCAACGTCGTGGTCAGCTGGATCACCTCCACCGACCACAAGACGATCGGGTACCTGTACCTGATCACCTCGTTCCTCTACTTCTGCCTCGGCGGCGTCATGGCGCTGGTCATCCGCGCCCAGCTCTTCGAGCCCGGCCTGCACGTGGTGGAGACGAAGGAGCAGTACAACCAGCTCTTCACCATGCACGGCACGATCATGCTGCTCATGTTCGCGACGCCGCTCTTCGCCGGCTTCGCCAACGTGCTCATGCCGCTGCAGATCGGCGCCCCCGACGTCGCCTTCCCGCGGCTCAACGCCTTCGCCTACTGGCTCTTCAACTTCGGTTCCCTCATCGCGGTCGCCGGCTTCCTCACCCCGGCCGGCGCGGCCTCCTTCGGATGGTTCGCGTACGCGCCGCTGTCGAGCACGACGTTCTCGCCAGGGTTGGGAGGCAACCTCTGGGTGATGGGCCTGGCGCTCAGCGGCTTCGGCACCATCCTCGGTGCGGTGAACTTCGTGACGACCATCATCACGATGCGCGCCCCCGGCATGACCATGTTCCGCATGCCCATCTTCACCTGGAACATCCTGGTGACGTCGATCCTCGTGCTGATGGCGTTCCCGGTCCTCGCGGCCGCGCTGTTCGGCCTCGGCGCCGACCGCATCTTCGACGCGCACATCTACGACCCGGCCAACGGCGGCGCCATCCTCTGGCAGCACCTCTTCTGGTTCTTCGGGCACCCCGAGGTGTACATCATCGCGCTGCCGTTCTTCGGCATCGTGTCCGAGGTCTTCCCGGTCTTCAGCCGCAAGCCGATCTTCGGGTACAAGACGCTCGTCTACGCGACCATCTCCATCGCGGCCCTCTCGGTCACGGTGTGGGCGCACCACATGTACGTCACCGGATCCGTCCTGCTGCCGTTCTTCTCGCTCATGACCATGCTCATCGCGGTCCCCACCGGCGTGAAGATCTTCAACTGGATCGGCACGATGTGGCGCGGATCGGTCACGTTCGAGACGCCCATGCTCTGGGCCATCGGCTTCCTGATCACGTTCACGTTCGGCGGCCTCACGGGCGTCATCCTGGCGTCGCCCCCGCTCGACTTCCACGTGTCCGACACGTACTTCGTCGTGGCGCACTTCCACTACGTGGTGTTCGGCACCGTCGTGTTCGCCATGTTCTCCGGGTTCTACTTCTGGTGGCCCAAGTGGACGGGCAAGATGCTCAACGAGCGTCTCGGCAAGGTCCACTTCTGGCTGCTCTTCGTGGGCTTCCACACCACGTTCCTCATCCAGCACTGGCTGGGAGTCATGGGCATGCCGCGCCGCTATGCGACGTACCAGCCCGAGGACGACTTCACGTGGATGAACCAGCTGTCGACCATCGGCGCCGGCATCCTCGCGCTGTCGATGATCCCGTTCTTCCTGAACGTCTGGATCACCGCCCGCACCGCGCCCAAGGTCACGGTCAACGACCCGTGGGGCTACGGCCGCTCGCTCGAGTGGGCGACCTCCTGCCCGCCGCCGCGGCACAACTTCACGTCGATCCCGCGGATCCGCTCGGAGGCTCCCGCCTTCGACCTGAACCACCCCGAAGCGGGCATCCCCGTGGGAATCGGTCCGGCGAAGGACGCTCCCGATGCCGCGACCTACGACATCTCCAGCGACAAGGTGAAGTGACGTGCGCGCCAATAGGAACCTCTTCTACGTCCTCGCGGTCTTCTTCGTCCTCGCGGCGGCCGCCTACACGGTCTGGCACATCATCGACACCGGTGAGGTCGAATGGGTCGGCACGCTGGCCATCGCGCTCTCCGGTGCGCTGGCCGCGTTCATCGGCTTCTTCGTGGCCCGGCTCTACGCCGCGCAGAACGGCGAGCTCCCGGAGGACCGCAGCGATGCCAACGTCGACGACGGCGACCCCGAGCTCGGATTCTTCAGCCCCTGGAGCTGGTGGCCCGTGATCCTCGCGGCCGGCGCGGCCTCCGTCTTCCTCGGCCTGGCCGTGGGCATCTGGATCGCGATCATCGGCGGCGGTCTCGCGATCATCGCGCTCGTGGGCTGGACCTACGAGTACTACCGCGGCTACTTCGCCCGCTGATCCGATGGTCGACATCCGGCACGCTGTGGCCTCGGACGGGGACGCGGTCTTCGCCCTGTGCCAGCAGCTCGACATGATCAACGCCCCGGCCACCCGGGACGACTTCGACGTCACGTTCTTCCACATCCTCCGTGCGAACAAGGACGTGGGGCGCGATGTGCTCCTCGTGGCCGAGGACGGCGGTCGAGTCGTGGGGTACGCGTACCTGGTCGTCAGCCGCCTCCTTTACGCGGGCGGGCTCAGCGCCCATCTCGAGGAGCTCGTGGTCGACGGCGGCGCCCGCAGCGCGGGCACCGGGTCCGCGCTCGTCCGAGCGGTCGAACGCCTCTGTGGAGACCGCGGGGTCGGCCAGATCACCATGAGCACGCGTCGTGCCGGCGAGTTCTACAAGCGCCTGGGCTACGAGCGCACGGCGGAGTTCTACAAGAAGCTCCTGCGCTGAGGCGCCTGCTTCCGGAGTGGGGGACGCCCGGGCCGCGACAGCGGTGCCGGGCGTCCTGCATGTCGTGACCCGATGAGGGTACTCACGCCCTCGGCGACCGTCAGCAGAGCGCGGCGTCCATCGGCACGCGATCGGCTCACCTGCGTCGCGCGAGCGGGCGGTGAGCCGCGCTCCGTCTGGACTGGGGCCTCGGCCGCCGTCGGTGCGACGCCATGCGGCGCGTGGGGCGTCAGCGGGATCAGGCGCGGTCGATGTCGGCGTCGGGTGAAGCGCTCCGCCGCCGCATGACGTGGATGGTGGCGTCGAGCGTCACGGTGGTGGTCCCGTGCGACGCTGAGGGCGGGAGAGTGGAGGTCGCGTTGCCGTCCTCCGCGAAGTGGTGCGCGGACGGCCCCATGCCCAGCAGCAGATCGACGTCGCTCGCCGAGAGCTGGAGATCGGCGCGCACGTGTGTCTCCGAGAGCGGCGCGAAGAGGGGGTCAGCCGCCTCCAGGATCCGTTCGCGCTTGTCCGGCTGCACGCCGACCGCCCGGCCGGCGTCGCGGAGCTGGCGGAGGTGGTCAGGACCGGCTGCGACGATGGCCAGGCGTCCTCCCGGAGCCACCATGCGATGGAAGTCGACCATGTTGCGGGGGGCGAACACGTCGAGCAGGAGATCAGCGGCAGCGTCGCGCACGGGGAGGCCGGCCCACGTGTCCGCCACGACGCCGTAGATGTCGTCGCGGCCCTGCACGGCGGCTCGGACGGCCGCGACCGACAGGTCGGCCGCGAGTCCATGCGCGGACGGCAGCCGGTCGAGCATGGCGCGGAGGTAGTGCCCGGTGCCGCATCCGGCGTCCAGGATCCGCACGGGCTCGTCGACGGACACGGGGGAGCCGCCGTCGACGAGCGCGGCGACCAGGGCGTCCACCAGGGGTGCGTAGTGGCCGGCGCCGAGGAACCGGGCGCGCGCAGCCAGCATCTCCGCGTTGTCCCCGGTGACGCGCGTGCGGGGAGGGAGCAGGGAGGCGTACCCGCGCTTGTTGACGTCGACGGCGTGACCGCGGTCGCACCGCAGGACGAGCGGCGGGACGGCGTGGAGGTCGGCGCCACAGCTGGGGCAGCGCAGCCATCCGGCGAGTCGATCGAGATCCACGCGTGCTCCTGGTGTTCGTGTCCTGCGCCGAGCCCGGACGCACGAGAGCCGGCCCCGCATGACGCCGGACCGGCTCTCGATGGTGCTCGCGCTTGCGCTCGAGCGGGTGCTCCTAGTGGTGGTCGCCGTGGCTGCGCTCGACGTCCTTCGTGGTGACCGGCGAGATGCGGTCCTCGAAGAACCACTTCGACAGCGCCGCCCGCGCCCGCTGGTTGACGGTGATGCGTCCGCGGCTGTCCGGGCGGATCATCAGCGGCTTGTAGTCGTCGAAGCTGACCAGACGCCAGCGCTCGTACTCGTCGAGCTGCTCGTGCACCTCGATGAACTCGCCACCGGGGAGCTTCACGATGCGGCCCGACTCGACGCCGTGGAGGGCGATCTCGCGGTCCTTCTTCATGAGCGCCAGGCAGATGCGCTTGGCGACCTGGTAGGCGATGACCGGTCCGAGGATCAGCAGCGCCTGCAGGGTGTGGATGACGCCCTCCATCGACACCTTGAAGTGCGTGGCGATGAGGTCGGAGCTCGCCGCGGACCAGAGGACCGCGTAGAACGAGACGCCGGCGGCGCCGATCGCCGTGCGCGTCGGGGCGTTGCGCGGGCGGTCGAGGATGTGGTGCTCGCGCTTGTCGCCCGTGATCCACGCCTCGATGAAGGGGTAGAGCGCGACGAGCACGATGAACAGACCCAGGACCGTGATCGGCAGGATGATGTTGAACGAGAACGTGTGGTCGAACAGCACGAACTCGAGTCCCGGAGGGACGAGGCGCAGGGCGCCGTCCGCGAAGCCGATGTACCAGTCGGGCTGCGTACCCGCGGACACCGGCGACGGGTCGTAGGGGCCGTAGTTCCAGATCGGGTTGATGGTGAAGAACGAGGCCATCACGACGATCACGCCGAAGACGATGAAGAAGAATCCACCGGCCTTGGCGGCGAAGGTCGGGAGGACCGGCACGCCGACCACGTTCTCGTTCGTGCGGCCGGGGCCGGCGAACTGGGTGTGCTTGTGCACGACCACGAAGAGGAGGTGGAGCGCCAGGAACGCCACGAGGATCGCGGGCAGCAGCAGGATGTGCAGCGTGTAGAGCCTCGGGATGATGTCGGTGCCGGGGAACTCGCCGCCGAACAGCAGGAACGAGATCCACGTGCCGATGACCGGGATGCCCTTGACCATGCCGTCGATGATGCGGAGGCCGTTGCCGGAGAGCAGGTCGTCGGGGAGCGAGTAGCCCGTGAAGCCCTCGGCCATCGCGAGGATGAAGAGGACGAAGCCGATGAACCAGTTGAGCTCGCGCGGCTTGCGGAACGCACCCGTGAAGTAGATGCGAAGCATGTGGAGCCCGATCGACGCCACGAACAGCAGCGCCGCCCAGTGGTGGATCTGCCGCATGAGCAGTCCGCCGCGGATGTCGAACGAGATGTCGAGGGACGAGGACATCGCGACGGACATCTCGACGCCCTTGAGAGGCGCGTAGGAACCCGCGTAGTGCGTCTCCGCCATCGAGGGGTCGAAGAAGAACGTGAGCCAGGAGCCCGTCAGCAGGATGACGACGAAGCTGTAGAGCGCCACCTCGCCGAGCATGAAGGACCAGTGGTCCGGGAAGATCTTGCGCCCGAACTCCTTGACGGCGACGCTGACGCTGGTGCGCTCGTCGAGGTAGGTCGCGGCCGCGGCGGTGAGGCCGCCCCCGCTCTTGGCGGCGGGCGCGGAGGCACCCGTCGTGGTCGGATCAGCTGTTGTAGTCACCACGACGCTCCCAGAAACTCGCCCCTACGGGCTCGGTGAAATCACTCTGTGCAATGAGGTAGCCCTCGTCGTTGACGGCGATGGGCAGCTGCGGCAGGGGCCGCTTGGCCGGTCCGAAGATGACCTCGCAGTGGTTGGTCACGTCGAACTGGGACTGGTGGCAGGGGCAGAGCAGGTGGTGGGTCTGCTGCTCGTAGAGCGCCACCGGGCAACCCACGTGCGTGCAGACCTTGGAGTAGGCGACGATCCCGTCGTACGACCAGCCCTTGCGCTCCGGCGTCTCGACGAGGTCCTCGGGACGCAGGCGCATGAGCAGCACCGCAGCCTTGGCCTTCTCCTCGAGCTTGCCCTCCTCCAGGTCCATGAGGGACGCGGGGATGACGTGGAACGCGGAGCCGATGGTGACGTCGGACGCCTTGATGGGCGTGCCGGAGGGGTCCCGGGTGAGGACCTCGCCCTTCTTCCACAGCGTGTGGCTGAGGGCGGAGGCGGGCTCCTCGGCGCTTCCCGGGTACAGGTCGCGGAACAGCACGACCGCGGGGAGAGGGAACGCGACGAGCGCGCCGATGAGGCTGTTGCGGATGAGCGAGCGGCGGCCGAAGCCCGACTCCTCGTTCGCCTGGGCGAAGATCTCCACCGCGCGGGCCTTCGTCGCGGGCGAGCCGCCCTGCGGGTGCCGCTCGTCGATGAGCTCGTGATCGCTCATGAGCGCCTTCGACCAGTGGACCGCGCCGATGCCGAGGCTGAGCAGCGCGAGCGCGATGCCGACGCCCAGGAACAGGTTGTTCAATCGCACGCTGCCCGGGTCGTCCGCGTAGATCGGGAAGCCGAAGTAGGCGCCGATCGCGAAGACGCTGCCCGCGATGGACAGGTAGAACCAGGTGTAGACGACGCGCTCGGCCGTCCGCGCCTTCTTCGGGTCCTTGTCGGTGACGCGGAGGCGGTGCTCCGGGAAGCCGGGGTTCTGGAACGCGTCGCGCGTGGCGACGGCCGTGCCGCCCGGGAGGACGACGTCACGACCCGCGGGCTCGAGCTCGCCGGCGTCCTGCCCCGCGGGGACGACTCCCGACTCGTCCTTACCGTCGTGTGCCATGTGCGTGCCTCTCGTGTGTGCGTGTGCGGGTCATCGATGCGGGCGTCAGTTGGACCGGGCCGTGAGCCACACGGTCAGGGCGACGATGCCGCCGAGGCCGAAGATCCACATGAAGAGCCCCTCGGAGACCGGACCGAGACCGCCGAGGTTCGCACCGCCGACGTTGCTGTTCTGCTCGATGTACTGGAGCGACGTGATGATGTCGCGCTTGTCCTCGGGGGAGATGTTGGTGTCGTTGAAGACCGGCATGTTCTGCGGGCCGGTGACCATGGCCTCGTAGATGTGGACCGGCTCGACACCCTCGAGGCTCGGCGCGAACTTGCCCTCCGTCAGCGCCCCGCCCGCGGCGGCCACGTTGTGGCACATGGCGCAGTTGATGCGGAAGAGCTCGGCGCCGTTCGCGGCGTCGCCCTCCCCGTCGAGGTACTGGCTCGCGGGGATGGCCGGGCCGGGGGCCAGCGACGCGACGTACGCCGCGAGCTCCTTGACCTGGTCGTCCGTGAACTGCGTGGGCTTCTCGGGGGCCTGCACCGTGGTGGCCTGGAGCGGCATGCGGCCGGTGCCGACCTGGAAGTCGACCGCGGCCGCGCCGACGCCGATGAGGCTCGGGGCGACGCCCGTGCCGGTCGCGTCCATGCCGTGGCAGGTGGCGCAGTTCGAGCCGAAGAGCTTCTGGCCCTCGTCGATGGTCTGCGCGCTCTTGAGGTCGACCTGCGCCGAGGCGGAGCCCGTCTGGATCAGCGCGTAGGCGCCGCCCGTGAAGAGCAGCCCGATGGCGAGGAGGGCGACGGTGGTCAGGGGGCTGCGGCGACCGGTGCGACGGGCGCGTGCTGTCTTGGTGCTCATGCTGTGGTTGATGCTCCCGCTCGGTGCTATTTGAGGACGTAGATGACCAGGAAGAGCCCGATCCATACGACGTCGACGAAGTGCCAGTAGTAGGACACGACGATGGCGCTCGTCGCCTCCCGGTGCCCCATCGACCGGACCGCGAAGATGCGGCCGATGACGAGGAGGAAGGCGATGAGCCCGCCGGTGACGTGCAGGCCGTGGAAGCCCGTGGTCATGTAGAACGCCGAGCCGTAGGCGTTGCTGCCGAGCGTGATGCCCTCGGTGACGAGGGTCGCGTACTCGAAGATCTGACCGACGACGAAGACGGCGCCGAGGGCGTAGGTGAGGAAGAACCACTCCACCGTGCCCCACTGGCTGGGCTTCCACCCGGTGGCGCGGGCCTGCAGGCGCTCGGCCGCGAAGACGCCGAACTGGCAGGTGAACGAGCTCGACACGAGGATGAGCGTGTTGACGAGCGAGAAGGGCACGTTGAGGCGGCCGGCCTCGAACTCCCAGAGGGCACCGGAGGTGGAGCGGAGCGTGAAGTAGATCGCGAAGAGACCCGCGAAGAACATCACCTCGCTGCCGAGCCACACGATGGTGCCGACGGCGACCGTGTTCGGCCGGTTCACCACCGGCGCGGTCGATACTGGGGAGATTGAGGTGG